>ERZ773009.870-NODE-870-length-21814-cov-16.047015_pt1 | contig 21814 bp, 21 predicted proteins | sample MGYA00580663_ERZ773009 | MGnify/ENA primary metagenome ERZ773009 (study PRJEB29015, sample SAMEA2737969) | human oral metagenome | biome: human oral; feature: human-associated habitat; material: dental | place: China | collected 2026 ... | reverse complement strand
AAAATTTATTCGGCGCGAGCGAGCTGCTTTTGAACGTAGGATTTAAAATTCCGCGCAGCGAAGCGAGCCGCAGTCTGCGCGTGAAATTTTAAAATTTTGTGTCGTGGCGTAAAATTTGACGAGAAATTTTAAAGCTTGGACGCGGCGTCGTGCGGCGCATTAAAATAGAGATAGAAGCAAGGCGCACAATCTGTGCCGCAATTTCGCGCTGTGTATAATGCGCCGCGCAAGCGCTGATATTGCGCTATCTGCGCCGTATGTGAAAACAAAATTTAAACTAAAGAGGATAGAATGGACGATAAACTGATCTTAGGCGGCAAGGAGTTTAGATCGCGCCTGATAATGGGCTCTGGCAAGTTCGATCACGCGATGATCGACGCCTGCGTGCGGCACGCGGGCTGCGAGATCGTCACGCTTGCGCTGCGCCGCGTGAACGAAAGCAAGAGCCGCAATATCTTGGATTTCATCCCTCGCGGCGTCACGCTGCTGCCGAATACTAGCGGCGCGCGAAACGCCGCCGAGGCGCTGCGGATCGCACGGCTAGCGCGTGAGCTGGGCTGCGGCGACTTTGTAAAGATCGAGATCATAGGCGACAGCAAATACCTTCTGCCCGACAACGCCGAGACGATCAAGGCCTGCGAGGCCCTGGCGCGCGAGGATTTCGTGCCGCTTGCCTACATGCACGCCGATCTGTGCGTCGCGCGCGATCTAGTAAGCGCAGGGGCTGCCGCCGTGATGCCTCTGGCCGCGCCGATCGGCTCCAACCGCGGGCTGATGATGCGCGGAATGATCGAAATTTTACTAGACGAAATCGACGTGCCGATCATCGTAGATGCGGGGCTCGGCGCGCCTAGCGAGGCCTGCGAGGCGATGCAGATGGGCTGCGCTGCGGTGATGGTAAATACGGCGATCGCCACGAGTGGGGATCTGGCGCTGATGGCGCGGGCGTTTGCTCTGGGCGTGCAGGCGGGGCGCGATGCCTATCTGGCGGGGCTCGGCGCCGTTTGTAAAACGGCCTGCGCAAGCTCGCCGTTAACGGGATTTTTGAGGTAGCGATTAAAATTTTAAACGCGCTTGGTTGCGCGAGCCGTGTTTTTTTGCGCCGAATTTGCCTCTCTTGGGTTTGTACGGATTATATATCGCGCAAGCTCGACATAGCGGCCGATAGACATGGCGTGGAATTTTAAAATTTCGCACGGCACGGCGCAAATATGAAATTTTAAAATTTGCGCCGCATAAATTTACACGCAAAAACGTGCCGCGTGGAATTTAAATGAAAATTTAAAAGGAAAATTTTAAAGATGATGGGAACCGGCTATCTAGCGGGCATGGAGGATATCGGAAGCGAGATAATGCAGAGCACGCTCGCTCTGCGCGAGGGCTTTTGCGAGGAGGCGAGCGAGGCTGACGTGCAAAAGGCGATCGGCGCGAAAAACAGAAGTCTGCGCGATTTCGCCGCGCTACTAAGCGTGCGTGCGGGCGAGCATTTGGAGCAGATCGCGCAGGTCGCAGCGCGCGAAAAGGCGGCGCATTTCGGTAGCAACGTTGCCGTTTTCACGCCGATTTACATCTCCAATTACTGTGACAATCTCTGTGTTTACTGCGGCTTTAACTGCAAAAACAAAATCGCGCGCGCAAGGCTCGATGAGGCGCAGCTAAAGGCGGAGTTTGAAGCGATCGCGGCGAGCGGATTGGAGGAAATTTTAATCCTCACGGGCGAGAGCGAGAAAAACAGCCCCGTGCGATACATCGGGCGCGCCTGTGAGCTCGCGCGGCAGTATTTTAAGGTAATCGGCGTCGAAATTTATCCGCTAAACTCCGCCGATTACGCCTATTTGCATGCTTGCGGCGTCGATTTCGTCACCGTTTTTCAAGAAACCTACGATCCCGCGCGCTACGCACAGCTGCATCTTGCGGGCAACAAGCGCGTTTTTGCGTATCGCTTCGCAGCCCAAGAGCGCGCGATTAGAGGCGGTATGCGCGGCGTGGGCTTTGCGGCGCTTTTGGGGCTCGGGGACTTCCGCCGCGATGCCTTTGCCACGGGCGTGCACGCGTGGCTGCTTCAGCGCAAGTACCCGCGCGCCGAGATCTCCTTTTCGGTGCCGCGTCTGCGCCCGATCATCAACAACGACAAAATAAATCCGAAGGACGTCGGTGAGCGCGAGCTGCTGCAGGTGATGTGCGCGTATCGGCTGCTGCTGCCAAGTGCGCAGATCACGATCTCCACGCGCGAGAGGGCGGGCTTCCGCGACAACGCGATCAGGATCGCGGCGAGTAAAATTTCGGCGGGCGTGAGCGTGGGTATCGGCGGGCACAGCGAGCAGAGGGGCGACGAGCAGTTCGAGATCAGCGACGCGCGTAGCGTAAGCGAGGTCTGCGAGGCGATCCGCGACGGCGGGCTGCAGCCGCTGATGAGCGAGTATATCTATGTGTGAGGCGCGAAATTTTGCTGCGTGTGCGGATGAAATTTGCGGCGCAGGACGCGAGATTTGTAGTGCCGACCTCGAAGGCGGATTTTGCGCTGCTCGGCGCGGAAATAAAATTTGTAGCGTAAAATACTACGCCGAATTTTACAGCACCGCACGCCGCAATAAAATTTATGGCGCTATGACGGATGATAAAATTTTAGGTACCGCGTTAGCACGCTCAGGAAATTTTGGGCTTCAAAATGCGTGCGTAAATTTAAGACCCAGGAGGACGCGCGCGGATTTAAAATTTAAAGGCAGCACAAATTCCGAACCTACAGGCGGCGTAAATTTTGAATTTAAAAACGGCGTGAGCTTAAGGTTTTTATGCGGCGGCAACGCAAGGTCAATAAAATCTAATGGTTCGGCAGATGCTTTGAACTCTAGCGGCGCGAACAAAATTTTAGCCTCTGTCTGGACGGGCAGAATTTTAAGCTCCGGCATCTCGGCTGTGGATTTAGTTTTCGATGCGGCGGCGAAGAATTTTATCTCTAGCGGTGCTGCGAGAATTTTAAGCTCTAGCGCGGAGATAGGGATTTTGGCTTCAAGCCTGGCGAATGAGATTTTAAACCTTAGCGCTGCGGGCGAAATTTTAAAATCAAACGCTGCGAGTAAAACTTTAAACCTCGGTGCGGTGTCGCGCACGGATATTGAGTTTAAAGGGGCGGGCGGATGCTAGATTTTGAGCTTGCTTCGCGCATTACGATCATCACAAATCGCGCGCTCTGCGGCGGCGAGGCGGCGTTGCTCTCGCGTATGGCGGATTTTGCCGCGGCGGGCGTAGGCGAGATCGTCTTGCGCGAAAAGGATTTAGACGAGGATGCCTACGCGGCGCTGTTTGGTAAAATTTTACGTGCCTGTAAAAGCGGGTTTTGCGCGGATAAGGCTTTTGCAAACGTGATTTTTGCAGATGAAGCTTGCACTGCTAAATTTGGCGAAATCCAAGCTCTTGAGGGCGAATTAGACGCGAGCGCGGCCTACGCGGATAAAATTTTGCTCTGCGAGCGCGATGCAGACGAAGTTTTGCCAAAAAAGCTCCATTTGGGCGGCGGCAAGAGCGAGCTTTGCGTGGATATGGCCCGCAAGCACGGTACCGCTACGGATGAAACACGGCATAAAAATTCCGCTTGTGTTTTAGATGAAATTTCGTCCGAAAATTTTATCGGCGCTGCAAATCGCGTGGATGATAGCGAGCTGGGCGAAATTTCGCTTCGCAGCGCCGTATGCGGAACAAAACTAGCGGCAGAAGGCGTACGGGGCGTAGAAAATGCGGAAAGTATGCAGGGTGCGCAAAGTACAGAAAATGCGAATGATGTGCATAGTGCAAAAAATGCGGGGAGCTCATGGAACGCGCAGTGTATAGAAAACTCGGAAAGTATAGAGGGCGTAGAAAATTCACAGAGCGTGAAAGAGGCGGAAAACTCGCAGAATGCAAGGCGCCAGCCTGCGATCTTTGTGCATAATTTTGCAGATTTTGCGCTGAGCGCGGGAGTGAGAAATTTATGGCTGCCGCTCGGGGTTTTGCGGAGCTTCAGCGCGGCGCGCGGCGCGGAGTTTTTGAGCGCAAATTTCAAAAAACTGGTCGCTTCCTGTCACAGCGAAGCGGAGGCGCGCGAGGCGCTGGAGCTGGGCGCGAGCGCGATCTGCCTGAGCCATATCTTCGCGACCGATTGCAAGGCGGGGCTCGCGCCGAAGGGGCTAAATTTGATCCGCACCGTGCGTAGGTTTTACGACGGCGAAATTTACGCACTGGGCGGCATAACGCCGCGCAATTTCGCCTCGGTCCTACGCGCGGGAGCCGATAGGATCGCCGTTATGAGCTCGGCGATGACGGCGCGGGACGCGAGCGATTTCATAAGAAAATTTAAGAAATGAATCGATCCGAAAATGTGGTCCGTTTCTTTTGCCGTGCTTTGCCGCCATCATTGCGCTGCATGCGGCGCAATGCAAAACACATCTTTTAATAAAATCAAAAACGCGCGAAACGGGCGCGATTTATTGCGATTTAAGCCCGAAGTTATAAAATACGAGCGATTTAAGCTTAAGGATATTTTTTGGATAAAGTGCTGCTTGAGGAATTTAAAAAGCCTCTAAACGAAGGGCGCCAAAACTTAAAGCAAAGGCTGCGAAAAGGCGCTAGCGCCGATATCTTTGACGATGCGGATCTAAGCGATGCAACGGGATCGCAGCTCATTAAATTTAAACGATACAAATTTGAGTAGCAAAAGCTTTAAAAATGCGAATTTTAATCAAACATACCCCAAATTGCAAGCCAATTATCTTTGCGCCGCAAATTTCCGAGATAGAAATTTAAACGACATGAATTTAAACTCAAAAAACGAGGTAAAATTTCAAAATTTAAACCCGGGCGGTATTTCATCGCGAGGTGTTAAAACTCGTGATTACGACAAAGAGCCGTTAGTCATCAAAGATTATATAACGATCGTATATATTATAACTATAGCGGTATTGCTTTGTTTTGCCATGTTTATAAATTTAGTATTTAATATCCCCTACGATAGAAAAGTTGCAAATATTTTACTTACTGTACCTTTAGTTGCCAGAGTCCTTAAGGGTTTTTCGCAGCATTACGGAAGAAAATTTATATTTTTAAACTCAAGCATAAAATGTATAAAATCAGGCGAGCAGCTCGTAATGAAATTTGATGAGATTTTATATTTCAAAAAGACTTTCGCATTTTTTTATGAAAGCGAAACACATAAATATACGGAAACGGAAAGAATCGCAGGAAAAACCTGTCTTACTATATACGTAATCGCTTATATTTATGGCGCGATATTTGATGACTCTATGATAGTCTTTATAATGTTATTTTGCTGTATGGGAGCGGTTGTATTCATTTTTACACCGCAAATGATTTTTCATCTATTTAAGGGCGGCTTATTTTCATGTAGGTTTGTCGATGCTTTAATTATAGACGCGCTTTACAACAAATTTTTTATATTTATATCCACTAATAAAGAATATAACGAGCTTAAAAAATATATGAAATTAAAATTTAATAAAGACCTAGACGCGCCAAATTATCTTTTAAGAGTTAAAAATTTTTAACTCAGGCATTTTTCGAATTTACGAAGTCTCATTCCACGAGCCGCGCGCGGATGTCGCCGAAGAGCAGCACGTCCTTCAAAACGGCGCGATCGGCGTAACCGCGCTCGTTTAGGCTCAGGTGCAGCTCGCCTCGGCTGCTCGAAAATATCGGCTGGTTGATGAAAACTACGTAGATCGCCGCAGCCTGCTTATCCGCGCCATGCTCGCCCGGTTTCGCGCTTGCCGCTGTGCCGGAGCCCGCATCCGCATCGCTAGGCGGCGCGACGCCGAGCTCGCTCGCGATATTTGCGGCGGCGCTTCCGCGCGGCCTTTCGATGTCGATCCTTCCGTCAGCGCCTTTTGCGCCCGCGGCTCGGACGAAAAATTTATCGCCCGAGTGTGGGATTTTAGAGAAATTGAAAAACAAACTCAGCAGGTCGTTCGTCGCAAAATAGGGCAAAATTTCATCGCTTACGAGCTGTAGCTCGCCGCCCGTGCCCTTGAACTTTTGAAATTTTATCGTTTTGCGCGCGTAGTCGAAGGCGTAGGTTTTGCGCTCGTTTTTCGTCGTTTTGCCCTTTTTGCGCGAGACCTCGTGGACGTAGAGATCGGGCATCAAAAGCCCCGCCACAATGCGCCCCTTTGAGCGGAAGCTCTCGCGCCTTTGCCCGCTTAGGCTACCCGCGACGCCCTGCGCAACGGCATCCATGACGATCTCGTAGCGATCGCCCTGCCGCACGAGCTGCGTATTTGCGCTGCCGACCGCGCCGAAAACGCCGAACGAAATCTCATATTTCGCGCTGATCGTCTCGCCCAAAAGCGCGCTCGCGCACAAAATCAAAATAGCAAAAAATTTCATCCTTACCGTCCTTTCGCTTTGCGGCGCCCCATCTACGATGCCCGTAAATTTATGCTCTTTGCGCCGCTTTATCGCATTGTGCTCGCAAAGCTCGCGCGAGAATCTGCGTCGCGTCTGTAAAATTTAAGCCTAAAAGCAAAACTCGCGCCGCCTATTTCATTTTCTCCATAGCGTGATTATTAAATATCAGCTGCCGCTCCTTACCGTCGTGAAAGGCCGCGCCGTGCGTGCCCGCCTAGAGATGCTGACTGCAGCCTCTTTTATATTTACGACGCATATACGGCTCGGCGCGCGCTTGCCAGAAATCGGAGCGATTTTATATTTCGTGCAGGCCGCTTCATCGCAAAGCGCGCCTGTGAATAAATCAAAATTTCATATTGCGGCTATGTTTGTACTTTGCACTAGCCGCTACGTCGCGCCTATAAAATTTACGCTCTTTGCGCCGCACATAAAACTCGCGCTTAAAATTTACGCCGTTCGTTGCGCTTGCTAGCTTGTACTTCCGCGAGGCGCCGTTTCGTGCCGCAAATACAGCCGCGTCGGTCGTTAGCAAATCCGTTTAAATTTATAAACGGCGCGGGTCAAATTTGTAATTTTAATCCTTCCAAAGCCACCATTTCAGCTTGGCTTTGTCGGGACGAGGCGTATTTGCGTAGTAGCAAACCATGCGGTAAACATAGAGAATGCACCTGTCGCTGCCACGCCCGAGCGCCTTTGTGCGCTCATACATCTCATCTGGATCCGCGCCCTTTAATGAAGCGATATCCTAGTAGCCCAGCGCCAGCAGATCAGCCTCGGTCGCCTCGCCGACATATGGGATTTTCTTAAAATCGCTTGCGCCTTTACTCAAATTTTACTCCAATCTTTATTTAGATTTCGCTCGACTCGCCATTTGGATAAAATTTTAAAACCCCTTGAGAGTGCAGAATTTCAAAATTTCACTCGTGTGAGGCAAATTTTAAAATTTTATCCACGCGGTGCGAAAAATTTTTAAAATTTTATCTTGCCGCCGGGTCGCCGCTGCGCTTATGCGCGCCGCTTTTTAGTGCTAAAGCGCCCGCCGCCGCGCTCATTGTCGGAAATTTTATCCGCAAGCTAGCAGGGAGCTTGGGCGCGGCAAAGTTTAAACGTTTTAAATCCCCAACAGAGTAAATTTACGCTTCCACTTTGCGCCAAATGCAAAAATTTGATGCGTTTGTTTCAAACTCCAACGGGTAAATTTGAACCGGTTGTAGTCGAAAGCGCTATACTTTACCGCGAGTTTCAAATTCCAACAGAGCAAATTTTACATGCTAACCATACGGCGGCTATCGACAAAGCTCCTACGTTTCAAAAACCCCAACGGATTTTGTAAAAAGATGACGACGACGCTTCGACGTCGTCCGAGCCGCCTTTGTGCGGTAATTTAATTAAAATTTCTTGCTCGCTAAAACCATGCTTAAAATTATTTTGCGTCAAATTTTACGCAGGCTCGGGTGCTAAATTTGACCCAAAATCCGCTCGCAAATTTCGCACGGGTTTTGTACCTGATAGATCGGGCGACCGACTACGATAAAATCAGCCCCTGCCTCGCGCGCTACGCTCAGATCCGCCACCCGCTTTTGATCCCCCACGCTCTCACCAAATGGCCGCACGCCAGGGCAGAGCGTGATAAAATTTGCGCTCGTTGCGTCCTTTATCAGGCGGCTCTCGTAAGCAGAGCAGACCATGCCGTCAAGCCCCGCTTCGTAGCTCATCACGCTAAATTTGCGCACGGCGTCGCTTAAATTTTGCTCGTAAACCGCGCTAAATTCTGCCTGATCAAAGCTCGTTAGCGCAGAGACTGCAAGTACCAGCGGACGCGAAGCTAGCCTATCTAGTCGCTCCATCACCGTCGCCATTGCGCGCTTGCCGCTGCTTGCGTGCACATTTATCATATCTACGCCAAGCTTAGCGATCTCCTCGGCGGCATCTGCCATCGTGTTTGGGATATCGTAAAGCTTTAGATCAAGGAAAATTTTAAAATTTCCAATCTTTTTTAGCTCCTCCACAAAGCCCGCCCCGTCGCGCAAATAGGCTCGCAAGCCCACTTTTAGCCAAATTTTATCCGCAAAGTCCGCAAGTCCCTCCGCTAGCTGCAAACACTGCTGCTTCGAGCCCAGATCAAGCGCAACGCAGAGCTTCACCGTTTATCCTTGCTGCGTACCGCGCCTTTGCTGCCCGCAGGTCTTTTCGAGAGCGCGCCTTTGCTGCCCGCAGGTCTTTTTGAGATGGCGCCTCTGCCGCCAGCAGATTTTTTCGGCGCGATAGAGCTTTTGCGCCCAGCGCTACTTTTAGGCGCAGTATTTTTACTCGCAGCGCTATTTTTCGGTACCGTGTTTTTGCCGAATTTGAAATTTCTATCAGCGCCCTCTTTTTTCGGCGCGGCGTCTTTGCTTTGTTCGCCTGCCTTAAAATTTTTACCTCGCTCGCCAGCTTTGAAATTTTTGCCCGTTTTCTCCGTCTTAAATTTATCTCCGGTCTTGAAATTTCTCTCCGTTTTAAATTTTTTGCTCGCGGTGGATTCGGATTTTTTTGCGGACGCGCTGCGAGTTTTCAAATTAGCGGGCTTTTTAGACGGTCTGCTTCTTCTCGCCGTAGAATTTTTCGGCGTGCCGCTCCTCTTTGTCTTAGTAAAATTTTTTGTCTCGCCGTCCGCGCCTGCGGGGATGAAATTTTTCGCCGTATCGTCGCTGTCCGAAACAGCGGAATTTTTCGCCGCAGCGGGCTTGAAATTTTCGCTTGTCGCCGTGGATAGCTCGGAATTTACGCCTGCCGCCGTATTCGGCTTGGAAATTTTATCCGCCGCGATATTTACGGGGCTATCTTTTAGCGCATCCAGCACGCCGTTAATAAATCTTGGCGAGATGCCAAGCTCCTTGGCGGAGTTGATCGCTTCGTTGATGACGATGCCCGCGTCGGTGTCCGTAAAGCGCAGCTCATACGCCCCGAGCCGCAGTATCGAGCGCTCCAGAGCCGAAATTTCGGCGAGCTTGAATTCCTTTAAATTTTCATCTATCAGCGCATCGACTGCGGCGAGATTTTCGCTAGCGCCGCGCAGAAGCGCCAGCGTCCAGTTGCGCTGCTCGTTGCGAATGCGCTTTTCTTCCAGATACTCGTCCGCAAAGTCCTCGCCGCCGCCGTTCATATCCCGGGAGTAAAGCAGTGAGATCGCAGCGAGCCTGGCTTGGTGTCTGGTGGCCATTTTACGCCTTTATGTTGCGAAATAGACTTAGAAGCTCGATCGCGCCGCTCATCGCCTCAAAGCCCTTGTTGCCGGCCTTTGAGCCTGCTCGCTCGATCGCTTGCTCGATATTATCGGTAGTTAGTACGCCGAAAGTCACGGGCGCGCCGTATTTTAGCATAGTGTTTGCGATACCCTTGCTTACCTCGGCGCTTACGTAGTCAAAATGCGGAGTAGAGCCGCGGATCACCGCGCCTAGGCAGACGACGGCGTCGTAGAGCTTGGAGCTTAGCGCCTTTTCAAGCGCGAGCGGGATCTCAAAAGCGCCCGGCACCAGCATCAGGCTTAAATTTTCCTCCTTGCCGCCGTGGCGCAAAAACGCATCGTGCGCCCCCTCGACTAGGCGATCGGTGATGATGTGGTTGAAGCGGGCGTTGATGATTAGAATTTTTTCGCTGCCCTTAAGAGCAAGCGAGCCTTCGATGATTTTCATGGTTTTCCTTTGCGTTAAATTTAGCGCTAAGCTTAGCTAAATTCGCCAAAATTCTAAATTAATTTCAGCATCACGGCGCTTGAAATTATGAGAAATAAGAGGGGTGCTTTGCGCGCAGAAATTTTCTCGCGGTGGATGAATACGCCCAGCATCACGGCGCCGATCGTGCCGAGCCCCGTGTATAGGACGTATGCGAGCGCAACGCTAATGTATTTAAAGGCAAGCTAAACATAAAAAGCTCTCAACCGCGCAGATGACGGTAAGTAGCCGCTCGTGCGCACTAGCAGCGCGTTTGAGCCCTACGCCCGGTCGCACTCAAAAGCTCCGATGAGGACAGAAGTAAAGCCTTTGGTGTTCATAAACCGCCTAAATTTTAAATTTGAAACGCGATTATAGTAGGAGTGAGCTTAGATTGAAATTCGTCTTAAAATTAATCCTAAATAATAAATTTTATTATTCGTTTAGAAATTTTAGGCTATAATCGCTTCAAAATTCATTTCAAGGAGAGAAAGATGTTTAAACTTAGAGAGTTGCCGTTCGATGCGGCGCACAACGGGGTCGTAAGCAAGCAAACCTGTGATTATCACCACGGCAAGCACCACGCGACCTATGTGGCAAATTTAAATAAACTTACCGAATCGGGCGAGTTTGCAGGCAAGGGGCTTTACGAGATCGTAACGGCTGCTAGCGGCGGGCTTTTTAATAATGCCGCGCAGGTTTACAACCACGATTTTTACTGGGATTGCATCGCAAAGCCTAGCGAGCCGTCTGCGGAGCTAAAATCGGCGCTGGCGGAAAATTTCGCAGATTTTAAAAGCGAGTTTTTGGCTGCTGCTACGGCGCATTTTGGCTCGGGCTGGGTGTGGCTCGCTTATGATCCGAAATCGGGCAAGCTTTGCATCAAAGCGACCCAAAATGCCGCTACGCCGGTGACCGAAGGGCTCGTGCCGCTTCTAGTCGTGGACGTTTGGGAGCACGCGTATTACATCGACGAGTACAATGCGCGCCCGAAATATCTGGAGAAATTCTATGCAGGCATCAACTGGGAGTTTGTCTCAAGCGCCTACGAATGGGCTAAAAAAGAGGGTCTCGGCTCTGTGAAATTTTACATCGACGAGCTTCACGGCAGAGATTAAATTTTAAAATTTAAACGGATGCGGCGCGGCGATGCTACACAATGCCAAAACCGCCTAAACGCGCCGCCGGTTCGCTACGGACGATAATTGCCGCGTCGTTTAGCGTACGCGGTCGATCGCTTAAAATTTTAATTCAAAGCTAGCGGCTAAATTTCGGGATTTTTCTTGGAATTTAGCCGAAGCAATATTTCTTTTCAATTTAATAAAATTCTATCAAAGCTCGGACGCTAAATTTAATCAAAATTTTAGCCCAAAATCATCCACAGCCCGATCGCGCACATCAGCACCGAGCAGAAAATTTCGAGGTATTTCAGGTGGGTTTTCAGCAGATTTTTTAGCACCGCTCCGCCCAGCGCGTAGATGCTAAGGCAGATGCTTTCGCTTACGCACAGCGTAGCGACGAGGGCGAAGGTGCGCGTGCCGAAAAGGTTGTCCGCATCCAAAAACGGCGGAAAGAGCGCGGTAAAAAATATCCACGCCTTGGGGTTTGAGACCGCGACTACGAGCCCTTGCAGGAAGATATTTTCGCTGCGCTTCTGTTTTTGCAGCTTAAAATTTCCGCGCGCCAAAAAGGTCGCGACACCCAGATAGAAAATATACGCGCCGCCTAAAATTTTAATCGCGCTAAGCGCCGCAGAGTGCGCAAGCAAAATACCCGCGACGCCGAATATGCACGCAAGCGCCACGGTCGCGACACCCAGCACCTGCGCCAGCAGCGCAGGCAGCGCTCTAAGATAGCCGCGCGCGATGCCGAGATTTAGCGCGTAAGTCATGTTGATGCCCGGCATCAGCGATATCGGAAAGATCGTAAGAAAAAACAGAAGCATTGCAAACCCCTAAATTGCGGCTAAATTTTAAAATTTATCGCGCCCTTGTCGCGGAAATTTTAAAGTGCGGCGGCAAATGAAATTTTAAAATTTAGCCGCGTACTTTTGCGCTTGTGATCACGCTTGCACGGCGCGTGTAGATAAAATTTAAAATTCCGCCGCCCGCTTCGCTATACGCGCCCAGGCTTTTTATGGGGCGGGAAGGGGCCTCGGTTGCGAGGTCGCACTTCTCGCAGAGACGGCGCTGCTCGCCCCAAACCCCACCTAACCCCCGACGACGCTTTACAAGGGGCAGGCTACGCCTGCGCTAAATTTATATTATAGCTGCAGCGCACTACACCGCGTAAAAACTCACGCCGCAGCGTATGTAACACAGCGAATGAAAATTTAAAATTCCGCCGCACCGCCGCGGGCAAATTTAAAATTTAAAACTCTCGCGGCTTTAAATTTAGCCGAAAATCCCGTATCCGAAGATCACCGCGATGATAAGCGGCAGGATAAATTTTACGTACAAAAACCAAACTCTCGCGAGCCTTGCGCTCAGATCGCCTTCGTTGGTGAGCTCGTAGATCGCGTCCTTTTTCAGCACCCAGCCCACGTAGATGCAGCACAGCAGCGCCGTTAGCACGAAAAATACGTTCGCGCTTACGAAGTCGAAGGCGTCAAAAACCGAGCGCCCTAGAATTTTGACGTCCGCAAGCACGCTGCTTGAGAGTATGCAGGGTAGGTTGCCGAGCACGAAGACGCCGCCGAGCGTTAAATTTACCGCCTTTAGTGTTGAAAAGCCAAAGCGCTCCTCGACGAAATTTATGATGACCTGATAGATCGTGATCGACGTCGTAAGCGCGGCGATGAGCAAAATCGAGAGAAATACCACCGCGACAGCGTTGCCGAAGGGCATGTGCGAAAACGCGATCGGCAGGCTCTTAAAAACTAACGACGAGCCGCTGCTCGGCTCAAGCCCCGCGCTAAAGAGCGACGGAAAGATCATAAAGCCCGCAAGCACGGCGATGAGGGTGTTTACGACTGCGGTGATGGTGGCTGTTTGCATCAGCTTCTCGTCTTTGTTGAGGAAGCTAGACAGCGTGATCATCACGCCGAATCCGAGCGAGAGCGCGAAAAAGACCTGACCCAAAACGTCGATCAAAAGCTTGGGCGTAATCTTGGCAAAATCGACGCTGAGATAAAATTTCACGCCTTCCTTTGCGCCTTCTAGCGTTAAATTTGTAAGAATTACGGCGATGAAGCACAAAAATAGCGCGGGCATTAGAAATTTTACGAATTTTTCGATCCCTTCGATGATGCCGTTTTTCAAAATATACCAGTTGATCGCTATGAAAACGAGCGTGTAAGCTCCGACGCCGAGCGGGCTATTTTCGATATGCTCTGCGTAGAATTTTTGCGTAAATGCGGGGTCTGTGATCCGCGCGGAGAGGTCGAAGTTGCCGCTTACGATGTTTACGATATAGGTTAGCACCCAGCCGCCGAGGACCATATAATAGGCTAAAATTCCAAACGCGCCGATTACGCCCATGATGCCTACGATTTTCCATGCGGGCTTTATGCGCGAGCCGTCCTTTTTAGGCGCCGTGAAGGCATCGACGCAGTTTCTTAGCGCGCGGCGTCCGATGACGTTTTCTACCAAGATCATCGGGATTCCAAGCACGATCATCGCGATGCAAAATATGAGCACGTAGGCGCCGCCACCATTTTCGCCGACTAAATACGGAAACCTCCACGTGCAGCCAAAGCCGATCGTGGCGCCTGCAACGGTTAAAATATATGTGAGCTTGCTGCTCCAGGTCTGTCTCGGCACGCTCCCTCCTTAAAATTGCTCTTTTTTGAGCTTGTCGAGGAAGTCCTCGATATTGTATTTGGCGCGGTAAGTCTCGCTGATGAGATGGACTATGATGTCGCCGAGATCGACGACGCTCCACTCATCGCCGCTTTCGATAGCCAAAAACTCCTCCCCAAGCGGCTTGAGCACGCTTTTTAGCTCCTCGATGAGCGAGGCGGCGTGGCGGGCGGTCAGCATAGTGGCGATAACTACGAATTTCGCGATGTATTCGCGCCCCTCCATATCGATGATCTGGACGTCTTCGGCTTTCTTTTCGTTTAAAATTTCGGCGATCTTTTCTGCCCTTTGCTTTGGATCTTGCATATCTTTCCTTTTATAAAATTTTATGACCTCTGCTGCGATCTTGGGCGGGATTTCGCCTTTGAAATCTCGCCTAAAACCGCTTGAGCTCGCATCTACGGCAATCTCGATCCGCTTTAGGCTCGCCCACTGCCGCGGGATCTCGTAGCCGGGCCTCGTAAGCACTACAAACTCCACTAATTTCTGCAGCTCGCTAAAATCGCGCCATTTATGAAGCTCGGCTAGGTTGTCGGCACCCACGACGATGTAGAGCTTTGGGGTTGTATTTGAGCCGTTTGCATCGCTTGCGTCATCCATGTCATCCATGTCATTTATGTCATTTACGCTAGCCACGAAATTTGCGTCACCTGTATCAACCATGCAATTCGCATTACCGCTTGAAATTTCGCTTGCGTTTGAAATTTTACTCATGACAGCGCTCGGAATTTTGCTTGCAACGGCATTTGAAATTTTGCCTGTGACGGCGTTTGAAATTTCATTTCGGGCAGCGCCTGGAATTTTAACGGCGTCTGAAATTTCGTTCCGGGCGGCGTTCTGAATTTTGCTCGCGCTTGAAATTTTATCTCCTACGGAGTTTGAAATTTCGCTCATGACGGCGCCGGGCGCTCTGCTTGAGGCGGAACTTGAAATTTTATCCGCGCTTCGGGTCTCGCTTGCCGCGGCTGCCGTCTCCGCCGCGATTTTGCCGTTTCCGCCATGTTTTTCGAGCAGAAATTTCACGCTTTGTATCGTGGGTACCGGCACGCTTTGCGAAATTTCATAATCGCTCACCTCCACGTGCGGGGTGTCGCTCCATAGCGCGCGGCACCATCTAAGCCGTAGCCGCGGCGGCGCCGAAAAGCTCTTTTTAAACGGGTTTAGAAACGACGGCATTATGACCAGCAAATCGGGCTTTAGGCTTGATAAAATTGCCTTTACCGCGGCGTCGTGTCCTGCGTGCGGCGGATCGAAACTGCCGCCGAAAAGTGCGATTTTCACGCGCTTACTCCGCACCGTTTCGCGCCGTAAAATTTCTCGCTCTTCGCCGTAAATTCCGCGGCATAAAATTTTGCGCGGCGCGATCTTGCTTTATGAAATTTCACGTCGCAAAATCTCGTTTCGCCAAATTTTATTTCAAAAAATCCCGCGTTTTGCGGCGCGGCGCAAAGGCTAGGACTGCGTCGCAGCCCTTTTGCGGCGATAAATTTAAAAAGCGCGCCGCCGCGGAATTTTACCCCGCCAAATTTCACTTCGCCAAATTTCATTTTAAGCTCTGAATTTGGCGTCTGGAGCTTTATCTCGTGAAATTTCGTGCCGTATAATTCTGCAGCGCGAGTTAAAAAATCCGTCTCGCGCAATCTAGCTTTATAAAATTTAACGCCGCGTGCCCTAAATTTTGATTTGCAGAATTCCATGCCGCGAAAGTTCGCTCCTAAAAATTCTGTTCCGCAGGTCGCAAATTTTACGCCATGAAATTTCTCGTCGCGAAATTTAAAACCTCCAAGTGCGGCATCGTGCGCCTTAGGCTCTGCGCCGTAAGGATAAAATTTAACGTCATGTTCCTTAAATTTCGACTCGCAAAATCCAGCGGCTGCGAAGCGGGCGTTAGAATTTGGGTTTTTCCAAAGCTTTCGCACGGGCCGCCTACATATATTTTTCTAAAACGCGCGGGATTTCGATGCTACCGTCCTTGCGCTGGTAGTTTTCCATCACCGCGATCAGCGTGCGACCGACCGCGAGCGAGGAGCCGTTTAGCGTGTGAACGAGGCTATTTTTCTTGCCGTCTTTGAAGCGGATCTTGGCTCTGCGCGCCTGAAAATCGCGACAGTTGCTGATTGAGCTGATCTCTCGGTATTGGTTCTGCCCCGGCAGCCAAACCTCCAAATCCACGGTCTTTGCGGCGCTAAAGCCAAGATCGCCGCTGCAAAGCAGCATGTGTCTGTGCGGAAGGCCAAGGCTAGCTAGCAGATCGCTCGCGCATGAAATCATCTCTTCAAGCATCTTTGCGCTATCCTCTGGGCGCGTGATGGCGACGAGCTCAACCTTTTCGAACTGATGCTGGCGGATCATGCCGCGCGTATCGCGCCCCGCTGAGCCCGCTTCCTTGCGAAAGCAGTGGCTGTAGCTGGTGAGCTTGATCGGCAGCTCCTCGCTGCGTAAAATTTCATCGTTAAAGAGATTTGTCGCCGTAACCTCGCTCGTAGGGATGAGGTAGAGGTTTTGCTCCTCGTCGTCAACGCGGTAGAGGTCGTCTTTAAATTTAGGCAGCTGGCCCGTGCCGTAGAGGATCTGATCGCGCACCAAAAACGGCATATTTACGAGCTCGAAGCCGCGCGAGTTATTAAATTCGATCATGTAATTGATGAGAGCCATATTCAGCTTTGCGCCCAGCCCGCGGATCGCGGTGAAGCGGCTGCCGCCGAGCTTGACGCCGCGCTCGAAATCAAGCCATCCCAGCGCCTCGCCGAGCTCAAAGTGCTGCTTGGGCGCGAAGTCGAACGTGCGCGGATCAAGCACCTTTTTGATACAGACGTTTTCGTTCTCGTCCGCGCCGATCGGCACGTCGTCGTCGATGATATTCGGCACGCACGCGGCGATCGCTTCTAAGCTTTGCTCACGCTCATTTACGAGCTCGCTTAGGCCTTGGATCTTTTGCTTGTTTTCCTCAAGCTGCGATTTTAGCGCGCCTACGTCCTTGCCTTCACGCGCGGCGAGACCGAGCTCCTTACTCTTTGTATTTTGTACGGCTTGAAGGTTCTCTAGCTCCGTCTTTTTAGATTTTAGCTCGTTGTAGGCATCTAGTAGCGTTTGCAGGGTTTGCGACGGGACTTTTTTGGCGATAAGTTTTTTATTAAATTCGTCGAAATTCGTCTCGATAAGTTTTAAATTTATCATTTTCTGCCTCTTTTTGGTAATTTAAATTGCGACATTTTAACTAAAGTTTGCTTTAAATACTCAAAATAAACCCACATTTAAGCAATACGGATGAAAAAAAGTGATACAATTCCGTAATATTTTATTATGAAAGGTATTACATGAAGGCAAAATTTGCTTTTTTAGGAATTTTCGCGGCGAGCCTTGCGTTCGCGCATTTTGGCATTCTTACGACGGATAAAAATGTCGTAGAGGATCAAAAAGATGCTACTTTAAAGCTAAATTTGGAATTCTCCCATCCGTTTTTACAGGAGTCTATGAATCTACAAAAGCCCGCAGAATTCGGCGTTTTTATTGATGGTGAGAAAAAATCGCTCCTAGGTAGCCTAAAAGAGCAGAAAAAGGGCGTAAATTCCTATTTCGCGGCGGAATTTAAAGCTGACAAGCCATCGCTTTTGGCGTTTTATTTCGATCCGAAACCCTATGCCGAGCCGGCTGAGCGCAAGATGATCCGCCATATCACCAAAACCTACGTCGATGCTTACGGCGCGGGCGAAGGCTGGGATAAGCCGCTCGGGCTAGAGGCGGAGATCGTGCCGCTAGTACGGCCTTATGCGCTGTATGCGGGCGAGATATTTAGCGGAGTTTTTTTACTGCACGGAAGGCCCGTTCCGGGCGCGGATGTGGAGATCGAGCTATATAACGATAAGGGTTACAAAGCCCCTAGCGAGGCGCATGTCACGCAGGTCGTTAAAACCAACGGCGCGGGCGAGTTTAGCTTCGTGATGCCGGTTGCCGGCTGGTGGGGCTTTGCGGCTCTTAGCGAGGAGGAAGCCGCCAAAGGAAGCGAGCAGCCCGTAAATGAGCTGGGAGCCGTGCTTTGGATCAAGGCAGACGAGCTGAAAAAATAGCGGAGCGGCTCGGTGAGATCTCTTTTTTCGGGCGAAATTTGCGCCGCCGCGGATAAATTTAAATTTACGCTTTGGCGGGGCTTTAAAATTTTATTTTTGCGCGTTTTACTTTTGGGCGTAGAATTTTCAGCGAATTCTGCGGCTAAAATTTTACGGGGCAGAATTTTGTCGTTTCGCACCTGCGCGCAGTCTGCGTCTCGGGGTTTGGTTAAAACTTTACGGAGCAAAATTTCGCCGAGTAAAATTTTAAGTAACGTAGCTCTGCTGCGTAAAATTTTGCTTGGTAGAAATCCGCTCTTAGTAGCTTCAAGCCGTAGAATTTCACATCCGTGGATTTATGAGCGTAAAATACCCGCGTGCAAAATTTCGTTTTTTGGAATTTTTAAAACCCCGACTTTTAAAATTTCGCAAGCTCTGTTTTACTGCGCGAGCGTCGCACCAAGATCGCTCGGAGCCTCAAATTTTGCGTCGCGAAATCCATTTGCCGCTCCTGCAAATGTAGCAAACGAAAATTTTTGCGCCGTGCGAGCCGTAAAATTTATCAAATTTACCGGTTCCGCAAGCGGTTTCGAGACCGCTCCGAGTCTTGCGCTGACAGCCGCCGCAGATAGGACGCAAGCCGCGAGTTTTACAGCCGCAAATTTTGCCGCGATTAAAGCCGTAAAAACAAGACCTGTAGCAATCAAGGCAATTATCGCAAAGGTCGAAAAGCTATTAAATTTAACCACTTCGCGTGTTTTTGCGCATCTAAAAAATGGGAGCGATTTAAAGGAGGCGAGCCATGCACATTAGCGAAGGAGTTTTGAGCGCGCCCGTGCTGCTCGCAGGCTGGGCGGTTACGGCGCCTGCGGTAGCGGCGATTTTATGGCGCGTAAGGCAGTCTGAAATCCCTAGGATCGCATGTTTTAGCGCGCTGTTTTTCGTCGCCTCTTTCGTGCACCTGCCTGTGGGCGTCAGCTCCATGCACCTGATGCTAAGCGGGCTCGTGGGCGCGTTTTTGGGCTCGCGCGCGATCTTGGCGATTTTTGTCGCGCTATTTTTACAAGGGGTATTTTTCGGCTTCGGAGGGCTTAGCGTGCTCGGTGTAAATACCGCAGTCATCGGCTTTCCGGCGGTTTTGGGCGGGCTCTTTGCCGCCGCCGCAAAAGCGCAAGAGCTAAAAGTGCGCATGCAAAAAATTTATCTATTTTTGGCGGGTTTCGTGCCGATCGTCTGCTCGATGCTGCTTCTTGATCTCGTGCTTTTCATCAGCGGGCGGGAGTTTTTTGCTATCGCGACGCTCATCTCGCTTGAAGGCGCAATCTTAGCTGTTTTGGAAGGGATCATCACTCTTTTTGCGCTTAGCTTTATTACGAAATTTTACGGCGGACAGAGGCGATGAGAGCACTATTTTTCTTAACGGTTTTGAGCTCCTTCGCATTTTCGCATGCGCTTCATCTTTTTGCGACTCAAGAGGGCGATAAGGTGGAGATTTATAGCTATTTTTATAAAAATTCTCCCTGCATGGAGTGCGAAGTTTTAATCAGTGTGGACGGGCGCGAAATTTTGCGCACTAGGACCGATAAAGAGGGACTTGCGAGCATACGAATACCCGCTAAAAATTTTACTATTCAAATTTACGGAGGTGCAGGGCATGGTGCGCAGATGGAATTTAGCGCCGAGGACTTTACGCCGCAGGATTCCGGTGATCCTGAAAATTCCACGCCGCAAAATTCTGACGTTTCTGAAAATCCTGTGCCGCAAAATTTGAACGCCGCTAAAAATTCCGCGTCCGAAGGCAGCGCGTCCGAAAATATCGCGCCGAAAGCTAGTACGCCTGAAAATAAAATTTCAAGCACTTCCGAGCCTTTGGAAAATTCCGCCTCGCAAAGTATCTTGCCAAAAGAAAGCCCTAAGAGTGATATTAGGAGCCTGGCGTTTCAAAGCCAGTCTGCCGAGGCGCCTAAAATCGCGCTTTGTTTGGCCTTGATTTTCGGCTTTTTTGGCTTAATGTGGCTAGCGAAAAGAGCGCGCAAATGAGCCCTGCCGTATCACTGCTCGCGTTTTTCATCTTCAGCTTTGGCGTCGGACTTAGCGGGCAGCTTTACGCGGCGTTTTTTGCCCCGCCGCTACTTCTTTTTACGCTTAAAATTTCGATTGCGCGCGCGGTCTGCACAAGGCTTGCGGTATTAAATATCTTTGCGATTTTAAGCGCATTAAGCCCCGCCATAGTCGGTAACTACGAGCTTGCAGGCGTGATATTTTTGCGCGCGAATTTGATAATGGCATTTGCGATTTTGCTATTTTACGGCAAGGACGAATATTTTTTCGCACGCGGATTTTACGGGCTCGGGCTCGGCGAAACGCTAAGCGCTTTGGTGTATTGCTGCGGGCGATTCGTAAATTTTTTACGCTCGGATCTAGCGAGACTGCAAGCACTTTTGCGGATGCGCGGATTTGTAGGGACGAGCGGAATTTTTACCTATAAAATTTATGCAAATTTAGTTGGGATTTTAGTGATTTCGGCGCTTGAGCAAGCAAGAAATTTAAGCTTGGTGATGAGTGCGCGAGGGTTTTGCGGTAGGCTATTTTACGAACGTCGCGAGGGTTTGAGCGTCTCGGAGATCTCGTTTTTGGCGTTCGTGCTGGCGTGCGTATCTGTTAAAATCGGAGCTATCTTATGAGCTGCTCGCTTAAGGCGCTGGGTTTAAGCGCTAAAAACGGCGAGCGAGAAATTTTTCGCGGCGTAAATTTGAGTGTAGGGCATAAGGAAAAAGTAGCGATCTTGGGCGCGAACGGGCAGGGCAAGACGAGCCTGCTTCAAATTTTAGGCGGCCTAAGGCAATGGGGCGAGGGTGAGATCGAGCTTTTCGGTGAGAAGCTTGAGTGCGCGGAGGATTTTGTAAAATTTCGCCACGAGATCGGGTTTTTATTTCAAAACAGCGACGATCAATTTTTGTGCGCGGGCGTGTTTGAGGATGTCGCATTTAGCCTGCGTGCGCAAAATGAGCGGCTAAAACGAGCACAAAATGCGGAGCAAAGGCGTGGAATTTTTTCTAAATTTTTTAGCCGTAAGGCGCAAATTTTAAGGCAGGGCAGCGAAAACGACCATCTAAAAAAGCTTGAAATTTTAAGCGAAGAGCAGATCGAGCGCAAGGCGCTAGAGACGCTGCGACGCTTGGGAATCGAACATCTGCGCGAGCGAGTGCCCTTTCATCTAAGCGGTGGCGAGAAAAAGCTAGTGGCGCTTGCGGGCGCGCTGGTGTGCGAGCCTAGGATACTGCTACTGGACGAGCCTACGACGGCGCTTGATGAGGCGATGCAGGAGCGTGTGGCGGGGATTTTGGCGGGGCTTGACGTAAGCGAGATCATCGTCTCGCACGATAAAAGCTTCATCGATAAAATCGCAGATAAAATCTATTATTTGAAATCAGATGGGCTGTATGAAAGTCCATGATAAAATCATAGATAAATTTATCGTTTAAAATCAAGAGGCTTGTATAAGTCCATAATGGCGACCCTTGCGGGATTTGAACCACGCGTTTTCGCACTGAGAATGCAACGTCCTGAGCCACTAGACGAAAAGGTCAAGAAGCCGCATTATAGCGACAAAAACAAAATTTTAGATAAAATACTAAATGTGGTGTCTTAATATGACGATAAGTTTTTTTAGAATTTTAAAGAACGACACATTGTTTATCGGGCTACGTTATTTAGATTAAAATTTAAAGGTGCGATGGATGTAATTTTAATTTTAGTCAATCGCACTTATTTTTGAGATAAATTTAGGACGTAAGATTTTATAATCTATCTGAATTTATATACAAGGTGAAGCCTAGCCTATCTTTTCCATCGCCTTGTTTTTAAACGCTACGGGATT
>ERZ773009.868-NODE-868-length-21851-cov-4.043311_pt1 | contig 21851 bp, 18 predicted proteins | sample MGYA00580663_ERZ773009 | MGnify/ENA primary metagenome ERZ773009 (study PRJEB29015, sample SAMEA2737969) | human oral metagenome | biome: human oral; feature: human-associated habitat; material: dental | place: China | collected 2026 ... | reverse complement strand
GGGACATTGCAGGTTCTTTAAAACTGCACAATGCAGCCGTGGTACAGTATATGCGCCCCGAAATCATCGGTCTTATCGTCGGCGCTTTTGCAATCGCACTTGTAAAAAAAGAGTTTAAACCGCGCGGCGGGTCGGCTCCCTTTACCCGCTTTGTATTGGGCTTTTTCGTAATGATCGGCGCACTGATGTTCTTGGGCTGCCCCTTGCGTATGTTTTTACGTTTAGGTGCAGGCGACTTGAACGCACTGTTCGGGCTTGTCGGATTCGTCATCGGGATCAGTATCGGGGTTGTATTCCTCAACAAGAATTTCTCGCTGAACCGTGCATATACGCAATCAAAACAGGAAGGTATGCTGCCTCCCATCGTGATGATCGTGTTCTTTGTTTTACTTGTTGCGTTCCCCACCGTCCTTGCCTTTAGCGAAAAAGGCCCCGGTTCAATGCACGCTCCGATCGCGCTTGCCCTCGGTATCGGCCTTGTAGGCGGAGCATTAGCACAGCGCAGCCGCCTTTGTACTGCAGGCGGTATCCGTGATGCAATCATGTTAAAGGATTTCCATCTTTTAACCGGAAGCATCTCCATTTTAGTTGTCGTGCTTATCGGCTCGTTGATTACCGGACAGTTTAAACTCGGCTTTGCCGGACAGGCAGTTGCACACACCGACGGATTGTGGAATGCGCTCGGTATGGTATTGGTCGGATGGGCAAGTGTTCTGCTCGGCGGCTGCCCCTTACGCCAGCTCATTTTAACCGGCGAAGGCAATACCGATTCGGCTGTAACCGTAACCGGTTTAGTTGCAGGCGCTGCGTTTGCTCACAACTTCGGCCTTGCCTCTTCCGGTAAAGGCCCGACAAGCGCCGGTATGATCGCCGTCGTTATCGGATTAGTCGTAACAGCCTGCGTCAGCGTATACTACGCGGCAAAAAATAAATAATGTTTTTAACGGCATCTTTCATCATCGACCTCATGAGGGATGCCGTTTTCTAAATTAGGGTATCTCTAATTTTTTAGCTAAGGAGACGGAAAATGGAAGATTATACGGTAGATGCACGGGGACTTTCCTGCCCCGAACCTGTGGTACGGACAAAGAAAGCATTTGATGCTCATCAAAATTTTACCGTACTGGTCGATAACGAAACTTCAAAAGAAAACGTTATCCGCTTTTGTGATAAGATGAAGGCAAAGACCGCTGTCTCTGCCGACGGCAGCGATTGGAAAATCAGCGTTTCCAAATGATCAGCGGCTACGTAATCACGTTTCATACGCATTACGAAGCGCTTGTCTGTATGCGCAGTCTTGAAAAAAGCGAAGCTGCGCAGAACGGAGCGATTGCCGTTAAACTTATTCCCGTGCCGCGCGAACTCAGCTCCGCCTGCGGTACGGCGGTTAAAGTTACGATAAAAGACGGCGGTATTTTCGGTGCGGAAAACTTTACGAACATCGAGCGCGATGAGGTTTTCACTTTTGACGCCGCCGGAAAATATACCGCCGTGGGCAAGTAAGGGTTAAATCTTTGGAGAGGCTATGAGTTGTGCAATTCCGGATAAAAATTTCAGCTTGATTAAATCTTCATCCTATTCCGGATGAGGGGCAAAATTAAGTGCGGGTGCACTGGACGGCTTACTCAAAAGCTTTTCTATTTGCTCCGATCCCCGGTTATTGGTGGGATTCGACACATCGGACGATGCGGCTGTTTATAAAATCAATGACGAAACAGCTTTAATCTTTACGGCCGATTTTTTCCCTGCGATTACGGACGACCCGTATATGTTCGGGCAAATTGCAGCAGCGAATGCGCTCAGCGATATTTATGCAATGGGCGGAACCCCTAAACTGGCCTTGAATCTTTTTTGTATTTCTGAAAAAATGCCCGAACCCGTTATAAAAGAAATACTCAGGGGCGGTGCGGATAAGGCTTTCGAGGCAGGTGCAATTATCTGCGGCGGGCACACCATTTACGACAGTATCCCGAAATACGGGTTAGCGGTAACGGGTTTTGTGCATCCGGATAAAATACTGCGCAATTCCGCTTGTAAAGAAGGCGATGTGCTGATTTTAACCAAACCGATCGGTTCCGGTATTTTAACGACGGCAGCGAAGGCGGATATGATCGGTGCGGAAGACTTAAAAAATGTCTATCAAGTGATGGCCTTTTTAAATGCCGCCGCCTGCGGCATAATGACAAAATACGAAGTCCATGCTTGCACCGACATTACCGGCTTCGGGCTTTTAGGGCACTTATATGAAATGGGAAAGGGGAGCGGCGTCAGCATTGAACTTGCCTATCAATCGCTGCCGATTTTTGACGCTGCCGTCGAATATGCTGAAATGGGTTTTATCCCGGCCGGTGCATATTCAAATAGAAACTTTGTCGGTGATAATGCAGCGCTGGACGAAGTGCCCCGCGCCTATCAGGATATCTTATTTGACCCGCAGACATCAGGCGGTCTTGTTATTTCGGTAGCACAGAAGGACGCCCAAAGTTTATATACGGAACTTTGTGCCGCACTGGGACCTACCGTTTGCGGAAAACCGGCAATTATCGGCACGGTTGCAGCACGTAATGATAAGATTGTGCGGGTAAAAGCTTAGTGTCCGCTGCCGCAACGGCACGGCCTTGTTAAACCTTATTTGCGAGGATATTTTGAACATTACACTAGAGCACCTGCATAAAAGTTTCGAGGACAAGAAGGCTCTCATTAAAGATATCAATTTGGAAATTGACAGCGGTACGCTTATTTCCCTTTTAGGGCCGAGCGGATGCGGAAAAACAACCGTCTTAAATATTATCGCAGGCCTCATAAAACAATCCGAAGGAACCGTTTATTTTGACGGTAAAAATATGAATAACATTCCTGTGGAGAAAAGAAACATCGGTATGGTTTTTCAAAACTATGCGTTGTACCCTCATTTATCCGCTTTTGATAATTTGGCCTTTCCTCTGCAAATGCAAAAATTGAATAAAACCGAAATTAAAGCGCGAGTACATAAAACTGCGGCATTCTTGGAAATAGACAAACTTTTACACAAAAAACCGGCAGCTCTTTCCGGCGGCGAGCAGCAACGGGTAGCCATAGGCAGAGCACTCGTTAAAGAACCTGCCGTATTGCTGATGGATGAGCCGTTATCGAATCTGGATAAAAAACTTAGAATCCAAACCCGCGAGGAAATACGAAGAATACAACAAGAACTTAAAATTACGACTATTTTTGTCACTCATGATCAAGAAGAAGCTTCGGCAATTTCGGATAAAATTGTACTGCTCCATAACGGTGAAATTGCGCAATACGGTACCTCGTATGAGTTATATCATAATCCTGCAAACTTATTTACTGCAAAATTTATCGGAGCAATCGACATCAATATTCTTGAAGCGGTTAAAAAAGATTCAGCCTATTTTATACCTTCTCTTAATGTGCACCTTTCCATGTCAGAAGGAGTTATATCCGGCAGCAGCGAGCCGCTCTATATTGCAATACGTCCGGAGGATATCGCTATCGTAAAAGAAGACCCCGATATTACGGCAAAAATTGTTATGATTGAAAACTTGGGAAAAGACACTATTGCAACAATGGAATACAATAACAATAATTTTAAAATATATATCCCAACCAACGGATTATATGTGACAGGAGGTTTTCTCGGTTTACGATTTAATAGGGATCGGATATTCATATTCGATAAGAGCGGTAACCGGCTCATCAATTCTAAATAAAAGGATTGAACACATGAAACAAAATAATTTTTCAAGAGCTATTCTTTATTTAGCCCCTGCCTTGATCATATTGGTTACCTTTAATTTATATCCTGCAGTTAAAGTTTTCTTAATGAGCTTTTACACAAAATACAATTATTTTAAACACCATGTATATGAGTATGGATTGGATAACTATATTGCACTGGCTAAAGACGAACAATTTATTGCCGCTTGTATCAATACATTAAAATTCGTATTAATCAGCGTACCTATTTCAATTATATTATCATTATTGATCTCCGTTTCGTTGGTAAAAAATAATAAAATCAATACCATTATCCGCAACATATACTTTCTGCCTTTTATAACCAGTACGGTTGCCGTGGCTGTGGTATTCCGATGGATATTTCATTCGCGTTTCGGATTGCTTAACTATGCACTAGGAATAGTCGGAAGAAAACCGATCGCATGGCTCACCGATTCCCGATACGCTATGACGGCATTGATTATTTTATGCGTATGGAAAACATTAGGCTATAATATTCTGATTATTCTTACCGGATTGCGGAATATTCCTCAACATTATTATTCGGCTGCAAGAATAGACGGAGCCGTGCCATATAAGATATTTTTTAGAATAACGCTTCCGTTGTTAATGCCTACAGTGTTTTTTGTGTCTATCACTTCGCTTATAGGAGCGTTTAAAACATTTTCGGAAGTGTATGCATTATTCCATAGATCGGCAGGGCCTCTAAATGCATGTATGACCATCGTTTACTTTATTTATGACAAATTGGTAAATCAATTTTCGTATGGAATATCCGCGGCGGCATCGTTTATTTTATTCTTCGTTATTCTCCTGTTGACCGTATTAAGTTTTGCCGTTGCAAGATTATTAAATAAGCATTATGGACTAAAAAGGTAAAAAGATGGGAAAGTTCCGTAATACTGTTGTACTATTTATTATTGCTGTTGGCGCCGGAATTTCTCTTATGCCGTTTGTATGGATGCTTGTTACATCATTAAGCGACGGAGCGGCAATTTATAAACTGCCGCCGCAATTTATTTTGCGGGAATATCATTTTGAAAATTATGCGTTTGTATTCGGAAAGATACCGTTTAAAACCTATTTTTTAAACAGCGTACTCGTTTCCTTTGCCGTAACGGTGGGAACGTTACTCACTACTATTCCGGCGGCATTTGCTTTTACGTACCTAAAATTTAAAGGACGCGATTTTTTATTCGTCGTTATCATCTCCACGATGATGATTCCCAGCGAAATATTGTTAGCGCCGAACTTCGTTTTACTGACACGGCTTAAACTAATCAATACGCTCCCTGCATTATATATTCCGTGGATAGCTTCGGCCTTTTCTATTTTTATGCTCCGGCAATACTTTCTGGATATTCCGAAAGAACTGTATCAGTCGGCAAAGGTGGACGGCTGCAGCGATTTTAAATATTTATGGAAGGTTGCCGTGCCATACTCAAAACCTGCTTTGATAAGTATCGCGCTCTTGCGTATTATCAATAGTTGGAACGAATTCTTATGGCCGCTGTTGATGATAAACAGACCGAGTAAAAGAACGCTTCCGGTCGGTTTAACAACCTTTATGACGGAAGCGGGACCGAACTATAATTATTTAATGGCATATTCGGCAATGGTCATTGTCCCTGTTATTATTGTGTATATAATTTTACAAAAGCATTTAATCGAAGGCTTTAGTAAAAACGGTATAAAAGGTTAAAACAAAAGGAGTCCTAAAATGAAAAAGCAAATGTTTCATTTTTCTGTAATTGGGATATTGATTGTATCAATATGTATTTTAGTCACCGCTTGTTCGGATAAAGAGAAAACCGAAACGTCCGGCATGGAGACTGCTGCTCTGCAATCGGGCAAGGCGGTGTATGTTCCTAAGGAAAAACAAGTTTTGGAATTTTGGCATGCAATGGCCGGAGAAAACGGTACAACACTTGAAGCGCTGGTAAAAAAATTTAACGAAACGCATACCAATATCGAAGTCGTTCCGGTGTTTCAAGGTCATTACAGAGAATTATTTGAAAAGCTCAATGGGGCAGCGCAAGCGCACACCCTTCCGGCATTGTCTATGATTTATTGCAATAGATTAACCGCATACGTGATGAACGATCTGGTTGAAGATTTAAACCCTCGTATTGAAGATGCAACCTACGGTTTTGATCCTGCCGTTTGGAATGATATCCCTGTCGGTTTGCGTGATAACGGCATGTGGGACGGAATACACCGCTCATTACCGTTTAATAAAGGCGCATATTTTATGTATTATAATGAAGATGCGTTAAAAGAAAAGAATATTGCCGTCCCCACTACATGGGATGAATTAAGAGAAGCTGCCCGGCAATTAACGGGTAACGGTGCTGTCGGCTTAGTATTTAACAAAAGCGTCGGTATTGATTTTAGCTTCTGGGTAGAACAGGCAGGCGGCCACATCTATGACGAAGCAACCGAAACAGTGCTGATCGATACTCCTGAGGTAAAGGAAGCATATAAATTTATTGTATCGATGATTCAAGAGAATATTGCAAAAATAGAATTTGAGGAAGGCTATATAACAGGTCCGATTTCCAGACGCGAAGCGTTTATCGGTTTTGCATCTTCTTCAAATATTCCGCAAATAAAAGAGGCGTGCAAAGCCACCGGTGTTAACTGGAAGGTAGCGGAATTGCCGCGCGGAAAGAAAGCGGCTGCCTTATTTTCCGGTACGGATATAACAATGTTCAACACAATTCCTGAAGAAACAAAACGGGCAGCGTTTGAATTTATGAAATACTGGTTTGAAACCGATACGCAGATTGTATGGGGAAAGGGAAGCGGATATTTACCGTTGACCAATGCAGCGTCGCAGTCAAAAGAATTCCAAGAATTCCTCGCTACGGAAGACCCGAGTAAACAGGTCGCTGCTAATATGTTCCCTTATGCGTATCAAGACCCCAAAGGGTTAAACGGTTATGCAATCCATGCAAATATGCAAAAAGCATTAGAAGAAATCGTTGCAGGAAAAAAGACGATCGATCAAGCTTTAAAAGATGCGCAGATGCAAGCGACAAAAGAAATTGAAGAGGCAAAAAATAATTTCCGGAAGCAATAAATAATGAAAGATATTGTACTATTGAGTCATTGTCTTTTAAATCCGTTCAGTAAAGTGAACAACAATAAAGAACCAGATGACGTGAGCGCTTTAATTGAATGGCTGATGAAAAACAAAATCGGCATTATTCAATTAAAGTGCCCCGAAACGGAGATGTACGGCCTTAAAAGATGGGGGCATGTTCGGGAACAATTCGATACGCCGCATTACCGGCATGTTTCCCGAACACTCATTTCCCAAACTATCGATGAAGTAAAAGAGTATATCCGAAACGGCTATAAACTTTCGGCCGTTATCGGAATAGACGGAAGCCCCAGCTGCGGTGTGCATTGTTCATGCAGTTCAAAGCGTTGGGGCGGTGAAATTTCAATCATCCAAGATTTGAAAGAAGTAAAACAAATCGACTATTGCAACCTGCCCGGCATTTTTATGGAAGAACTGCAAATGCAGCTGGAACAAAACGGCATACACACCGCTTTCTTGGCTTATAAAGGCAAAGCGCTCGATGCCTTAATTAAAGAAGCGGAGTTATTGATACGCCCGTAGCATAACCATAGCGGAGTTATTACAACTCCGCGGCAGGATGCCACTTTATTTTAATACGCGACCTCTGCGCTTAACCGGATATAGTGGTTAAATTGCGTTCCCTTCGCTTTAGTGCGCCAATCATCCAACTGTCGCGCAGCTTCCGCTCGAATATTTTCTTCCCCGATAGTATCGATAGATTTTTCATACCACCCCTTTGTCGTATCGTTCGGTGAATAGATATTCCGCCGCACGCCCGGATTGATATTCGCCTCGAATATATAGCCGATTTTAAACAGCATATATCCACCCGACTTTACAATCGGCAAATGGCAGCTGACATCAAGCGCAAGCTGATTCACGTACTGGATGGTTTGCTGGCGCATAAAGGGGGTCGTATACAGGAACGCGTGATTTTTCCATCCGGTGCTGCCGTCTGCTTCTCTACTTGTAATCGTAGGATGATTGAATACAGAGCCGTCTGTCGTATACTGCCTTGCAAGGTAGTCTTTTATCATACTTATATCCGTAATACTTTCTGTTGTATTAGCATGGCGGATAAAAGTATTGGAGAGATTTACATCAAGCCCGTAAAGAGGGCGGAATTTTACCTTCAATTGGATACGGTCTGAATTAGGATCCAAATTGGTGCCAAGCGGAGATCCTCGGTGTGTATAATTTTGATAATTCGGTTTATTCTGATCATGGTTATCGACGTGTGTATACATATACGGCATTACAAGTGTATAGTTTAAGTCAACAAAAGAGAACCAATGAGTCTTCGGCATGGTATACGATGCCCCGAATTCTCCGGATATACGCCATTTTGCATCTTTAAACTTTAGTATTTCATTTAAGCCGATATCATCAACATAAAACGCTGAATCAATACGCAACCCTTTTATCGGCTTTACGGTTGCGCTTAAGCCGATTAATGAATTATCAGGAAAGTGATATACGCTTTGTCCGAGAAAAAAGGCTGAAAAAGGGATGAGATACATCGGCTCAAAGCGTCCGCCGTACATCATACTGTCGATAATGGAAAATGAAAGCCACGGTAACGGACGGATATCTATAGAATGGGAGGCTATAAACTTTTCAGGACCGATAGAAGATCTATAATCATTTGTTGCCGAAAGTAATAAAAGAACTTGATTATATGCCCATTTTGCCTTATTAACCGTAAAAATAAACTGTCCTGCATGAAATGCATCACGGGAAATAAAAATACCGCTATCGTGGAAGGGACCGTAAGAGGTACGCCCCAATCCTGCCGTAAAATAATATTCAGGAGTACCGAATGTTGCCGAAGTATTAAACATAGGTAGTAGTTTTAGTTTACCGATATTTCCGGCATCATCGGCAATATCTTTTTGCGAATAAGAATATGCCGGTAACAGATTTTCGTTATCCAAGGTATTCATAAGGCTAACATTCAAGTAAGCGGAAATGGTCAAAAGCTTCGCGAGCGAATAATTAAGTTTGCCGAATGGTGCTACGAAAAATTGTTTTTGAGAATTGCGTGAAGCAAAATTAAACTCTGTTTTTCCTCCGAAATGAAATGCTCGTTGAAAAAAACGTGCTTGATACTCTGCCGCTTTCCGCTGCTGTCCTGCATCGCCTTTTTCTGCAACTATCCGTAAGAGTCTCTCTATTTCCTGCAACGGATACGGACGAATGCTGGGAGCGTCATTGATAAGCCCGCTTCCTTCCCAAATCGCTAAATCCTCATAAAAGGGATCGAATAAATCTACCGGAGCTTGCGCATAACTATTGAAACAGAATCCGATAACTAAGAGACCGATATACCAAATCTTTTTCATCATAACCTCGTTCTTTCATATTTTTATATAAATTCATAAGAAATTACCAAAAATCAGCAATATACTCAACAGGGTATTGAAATTACCGGAGATTGTCTATTTATTTTCTTTCAAGATGTTGCTTTTTAAGGTCTTACTGTGTTAGGATACCGCATAGGAAAGCTTTAAAAGTTGAGGCTTTTAAAGGGATCCATAGATTTATTAAGGTTTTATGTATGAGAATTGCCATAATTGCAGAATACTACCTTCCCGAAATAAACGGTGTTGTGTATCACATGGAAGCCTTGAGAAAAGGTTTGATAGAAGCCGGACATGAAGTGCTAATTTTAAAACCTGATTTTAAAGCAAAACACTACCATATTACTGATGGTATTTTATATAGCCCTGCATTAAAATTGCCCAATCTCTATGATTATTCTGTTTCTTATCCGTACAGCAAAATCGAATTAAAACTCTTGCAGGAATGGAAGCCTGATATTCTTCACATCCATACGGAATTCAGTCAGGGCATATTTGCTTTGTATGCAGCACGTCAGCTCAATGTACCGATCGTGTATACTTGTCATACCATGTATTACGACTATATGCATTATTTAGGTGTATTTAAAAATTTTAAAGCGGCAAAAAGTTTTATCAATAAGAGCATTTTAAAATATACCAATGCCGCCAAAGCAGTTATCTGTGCGTCTACAAAGATGGAGGATTTTCTCAAACAATGTAACGTAACAACACCGATTTATAAAATTCCCAACGCTTGTATTACAACCGATTTTGCCGAGGAAACACTGAATCAAGATCAATTACATGCACTAAAGACTCAATACAATATAAAACCGGATAGTTTTGCGGCTTGCTTTTGTGGAAGATTGGCTGCAGAGAAAAATCTTTCTTTGACATTAGATTTTTGGAAAGATTTTACGGCCGATATGCCGAATTGTAAACTATTTATAATCGGAGACGGGCCATCCAAAGATGAACTTGAACGGAAGGCAAAAGATTATGGCCTTGAAAATTCGGTTGTTTTTACAGGAAAGACCCCGCACGAAACCGTTAAATACTATTATCACCTATGTGATACATATATTATGACGTCCCTTTCCGAAAACCATTCGGTTTCAGCTTTGGAAGCAATTGCTTGCGGTATTCCCGTAGTACATCTGTACGATAAAGAGAACGAAGATCAATATATTGAAGGTGTAACGGGATTTGCCTTTAAAGATTCAGAGTCATTCAATAAAATTCTGCACACCATTTATGATAAAAAGCAACGTACCGGCGAGAGTAAAACCCTTAAAGAGGAAATAAATACAGCGGTAGCAAAAGATAATTATCAAACGATGGCGCAAAAAATTTTAGCTGTTTACAAACACGTACTTGCTGAATCGGCGTAAACAAACAGAGATAAGGTAGCCTCCCAATGCGCCCGTCCGCCGAAATAAGTATGAAAAATTATCATACAAGATATTGCTTTTTTAAACTATGCCGTGTTAGATGCCCTATAGTTCTGAGAATTTTAAATTACCGGTTGCTTTTACCGCCTTGCTGTGTTAGGATAAATCCGTAAATGTAGAGGTTGCCGATATGCGAATTGCTATTATTACCGAATGCTATCTGCCGGAAATCAACGGCGCTGTGTATCATATTGAAGCGCTAAGAAAAGGCTTAATTGAATTAGGGCATGATGTTCTTATCGTTAAACCTGACGCAAACACAAAACACCATCATATTACCGACGGTATCCTATATAGTCCCGCCGTAAAATTACATAATCTGTATAATTATTCCGTTTCCTATCCGCACAGCAGAATCAGATTAAGACTACTGAAAGAATGGAAGCCCGATATTATCCATATCCACCATGAATTCAGCCAAGGGTTATTCGCTCTCTATGCAGGGCGTAAACTTAATATACCGATTGTATACACCTGCCATAGTATGTACTATGACTATATTCACTATTTCGGCGCACTACAAAATTTTCAAGCGGTAAAAGATTTTATCGACCATGGAATTTTACGGTATACCAATGCCGCTAAAGCGGTTATCTGTGCATCCACAAAACTGGAAGATTTCTTAAAGCAGTGCAAAGTAACAACGCCGATTTATAAAATCCCGAATGCTTGTATTACAACCGATTTTGCCGAAGAAACGCTTAATCAGGATGTAGTGCATAATCTTAAAATACAATACAACATAAAACCGGACGATTTTATTGCCTGCTTTTGCGGACGGCTGGCAGCAGAAAAAAATCTTTCCCTCACGTTAGAATACTGGAAAAATTTTACGGCCGATATGTCGAATGCTAAATTATTTATAATAGGAAACGGTCCCGCAAGAGCTGAACTGGAACAGCAAGCAAAAGATTGCGGCCTTACAAATTCCGTTATTTTTACCGGCGCCGTACTGCATGAAAATATCAAGTACTATTATCATCTTTGTGATGCATATATTATGACATCCTTGTCCGAAAACCATTCGGTTTCGGCTTTGGAAGCAATTGCCTGCGGTATTCCCGTAGTACACCTTTACGACAAGGAAAACGAAGATCAATATATTGAAGGTGTAACCGGTTTTGCCTTTAAGGATGCCGGTGAGTTCAATAAAATTCTGCATGACATTTATAATAGAAAACAACGTGCTAAGGATGATAAAGCCCTTAAAGAAGAAATAAGTGCGGCAGCCATAAAAGACAATTATCAAACGATGACGAAAAAAATTGTGGATGTTTACCGGCAGGTGCTTGCCGAAACCGTGCGCACAGATACCGGCAGCAGCGAATAACCGCGTTTACTAGAGAAATAAGAGCAGGGATTCTCTTTTCTAAAAACTAAAATCCTCCAAAAAGAATTCGGGATTCACAGCTTCCATATTCAGCCTGATTTCCCAATGAAGATGCGGGCCCGTTGCAAGTCCCGTTGCTCCTGAACGACCGAGTTTTTCTCCCTGTTTGACGTATTGCCCTTCGTGCACATTCAGCGAATCCAGATGGTAATAAAGGCTGTACAGTCCGGGCAAGTGCTCTATCACAACGCTCCAGCCGGTGGAAATACGGCTTTCCGCCAGCATAACTTTCCCAGCCGCACACGCGTATACGGGCGTTCCTGTCGGCACACCGTAATCTATTCCGTAATGCAGCGAAGTGCTGGTTTGCTTGTCGGTATATTCAAAGATACGCCGGTCTCCAAATCCGGACGTGATACGTTTTGACTCCACCGGAAGCGTAAAAGGCTTCAATGCATACACATCCTGCGGGGTAACGGCTGCAAGAATGTTATTGAGCTTTTCAATTTGTGCAATGCGCTCGGGACTCGTGTCTCTTCTAATTCCTGTATTCCGAGCATCAAGCGGAATCCGTTCGGAGACAAATTGCTTTTCCTGAATAGCGAAAGGCAGCGGGACATCTTTTTCCTGCCCTCTCGTAGCTGAAATAATTACTTTAAGAGAATAGGCATCCTTACCGGAAAGCCATGTCGAAAGCGGAATGCCCGCAAGCATATCGACCGTTCCCGCCGCGAGTTTTTGAGAATTTGAACTTTTAGGATTTGTCAAGAAAAACTGCGCGGAAGCAATATTCTTTTTCCCATTAAAAAGCTGTAGAACTGCAGCAGGATTTTGCAAAGCTCCGTTGCGCACTGTGGGGGAAAGCTTAATCGAAAGCCTCGCAAACACCGCATCACCGGGCTGAGCTTTTTCGTTATAGGTTATCGACCCGCTGTAAGCCTGCTCTTGGAACAGTACCGTCTCAACCGCAGACAACTGTGCCGCAGCAGCCGCAATGTACACAATGCAAATAATGAACCCGTACAAAAATCTTTTATACATATCTGTCATATTCGACTTCCCCAATTATTCCCTGATGGTACCGAAGTCTGCTAGATCAATCAAGGTATAAGGCGGGGGAAGTCTCCCCCTACGCTCCATAAAAGCGCGCCTTTTCTGTACTATGCTGCACAACGTTTTTCCGCTGCGCTTCAAAAGTTGTTGCTGCAAAACTCGAACGGTGCGCTTGTTATTACGCTACCCCCTCTCTCCACGCATACATTTTTTCGGTATAATAAACGCACTATGACTGAACATGATGTTTTAAAGCTGCAAAACGGCAGCGATATCCGCGGCGTTGCGCTTGAAGGCGTTGACGGCGAACACGTTAATTTAACACCGGACGTATGCCGGAGCATCGGCGCAGCGTTTGCCTCATGGCTTGCTGCGAAAACAGGACGGAACACGGAAGCGCTTGTTATCGGCATCGGGAGAGATTCCCGGCTTTCGGGCGAGGCTCTCGAACAGGCGCTTGTCGAAGGGCTTGCGCCGCAGCAGGTTACGATTGTGCGCTGCTCACTTGCTACTACGCCGGCAATGTTTATGGGTACGGTCTTTGAAGAGACAAACTTTGACGGCTCCATTATGATTACCGCGAGCCACCTGCCGTTCAACCGGAACGGATTTAAGTTTTTCGACAAATCGGGCGGACTGGAACGCAGCGATATAACGGAGATTTTACGCGCCGCCGCCGCGCTGCATCACTCCGGAGTTCCGGAAATTGCCGGCGATACACCTGCATATACCGAAAGTCCTGCTGTTCAAGTAGGGCACGCCAGTTCGCCTCAATGCCGTTCGTTCGATTTAATCGCGCTGTATTCGGAGCATCTGCGCAATGCAATCCGGAAGGGTCTCAACTTCCAAGCCGAAAAACCGCTTGCCGGTCTTAAAATCGCCGTCGATGCCGGAAACGGTGCGGGCGGCTTTTTTGCGGAGCAGGTATTAAAACCGCTCGGCGCCGACATAAGCGGCAGCCGCTTCCTTGAGCCGGACGGAACCTTTCCCAATCATATTCCCAATCCTGAAAACAAGGCGGCGATGGAAGCGGCTCAAGCAGCCGTCATCCAAAGCGGTTCCGATTTAGGCTTGATTTTCGACACCGATGTCGACCGTATGTCGGCTGTGCTGTCTGACGGAACAGAGGTCAACCGCGACGCAATCATTGCGATGACGGCAGCGATTCTCGCGCCTGCTTACCCGCACAGCACCATCGTTACCGATTCGGTTACTTCAGACCGGCTCACCTTTTTCCTTGAACGGGAACTCGGTCTTACTCACCTACGGTACATGCGCGGGTACAAAAACGTGATCAATAAATGCCGCGAGCTGAATGAGCACGGCATTACGAGCCCGCTCGCGATGGAAACGTCCGGGCACGGTGCGCTGAAAGAGAATTACTACCTTGATGACGGTGCGTTCCTTGCGGTAAAACTCGTTACCGCGCTTGCAAACGCAAAACATACAGGCAAAAATATCGAAAGCCTGATTGAAAAGCTCCCGCCGCTTGTAGAAGAAGCCGAGCTGCGTTTTAAGATAGGCGGCGAGGATTTTAAAGATTACGGTACGGCAGTGCTGCAAACGTTTAAGGAACGCGCCGAAAAAGCAGGCTTTGAGTTACCGCAGTCGTATGAAGGGGTGCGTATTTCGTTTAACAGCGCGGAAGCGCAGGGCTGGATGCTTCTCCGCTTATCTCTGCATGATCCCGTCATGCCGCTGAACATCGAAAGCACGCGAAAAGGCGGCCTTGTAAAGTTGAAAGCCATCGCCCGCACCTTGCTGGACGGTTTTGACCGGCTGGATATCAGCCCGCTGAACTGAGAAAAGATCGGGCAGGGGGGATTTGAACCCCCGACTTCTTGGTCCCGAACCAAGCGCGCTACCCCTGCGCTACTGCCCGTTTGTGTGATTATTATATCGTAACTATTATAAAAATAAAAGCTCACCACTTGCGCGGTGAGCTTCTTCGGGAGCGACGGGGCTCGAACCCGCGATCTCCGGCGTGACAGGCCAGCGCGATAAACCAGCTTCGCTACGCCCCCGTAATGGCGGTAATAATATACCTATTAAAATAAAAAGTCAAGAGGAATATTGCTCAGAACTGAAATACCGATAAAATTTACTACCGTGATAATAATCGTCAATTCTATGACAAACCGTTTTTTGAAGAGAGAAAACAGCATAAACAGATTTTTTATGTCCATCATCGGGCCGTATACTAAAAAGCCGAGGATTGAACCTAAGGAGAACCGGTTTAAAAAGCTGCGGGCGATAAAAGCATCGGAGGTTGAACAAGCGGAAAATACAAAGGCGAACAGCATCATCAAAATAAGAGAAACAGCTGCACTGCCGCCCGTTATACTGAAAAACTCCTGCGGAACGGCAGCCCGTATTAAGGCTGTGATAAAAGCGCCGAGTATTAAAAACGGCCCTGCGGTAAAAAATTCCGAACAGGTGTGCATCAGCAGCGTGTATAGTTTTGCTTGCACCCACCGCACTCGTCCGCCGGCGGCGGCATTGTTGAAAAAGTCCGGTTGAGAACCGCTATATACGTTTTGTGGAGCCGCTCTGCCTGTTGCAAGGCGGAGCGTTGTATCCGCACCGGCAAGGGTGTACGGCTGCGTGGCCGGTTCCGCATCAAAATCTTCCTTTTCTTCTTTTAGATATTTTTCTTCCGGGTAGAACAGCAGTAGCAGCCCGATCCCGAATGCAATTGTTAATCCGAAGTACAAGCGTAAGAGCGCAACGGAAGGCTGCTGCGGAAAGGCATACAGCGTAGAAATAATCGAAATAGGGTTAACGATGGGCGAAGCAAGCATAAACGTTACCGCGATGGGCATTGCAACGCCTTTTTTTATAAGGCTCCGCATCAGCGGAACCGCAGCACATTCGCAGACGGGGAACAGTACCCCTGCAAAAAGCGCCGTTACAAATCCGAGCCCGTATTTTTTAGGGAAAATCCTGACAAGAAGTCGGTCGGGAACAAAAACATATAAGGCCGAAGATAAAAGCGCTCCCAGCAGCATAAACGGTACCGCTTGCAACACGATACCGGTAAATACGGTATGTATGGTAGAAAAAAATGACGGCATATCAGGCCTTGCTACAGTCCGTAGTAATACAGGCAGGTGTCGAGATTGCCGCTTTTTAACGGCCGCTTTTTGAGCGTAATGCCTGCACGCAGGAATATGTCCGCAAAGGCCGGTTTGTCGGTAATAAAACCGAGGCGCCAGTTTTGGAAGTCTTGGGGAATGGCCGTCATTTTTTCGTAGAGTTCGATTGCGTCCTGTTCATCGCCAAGGCGGTCTCCGTAAGGCGGATTGGAGAGCAGCACCCCTTCGGGATACGGTGCGGAAAGTTCGCTAAAATCGGCTTGGATAAATTCGGGACGCGGTATGCGGTTATCCTTTCCAATCCGCTGCAGGGCTTTGCCTGCCAGCATACAGGCGCGCTCCGCATTGGTCTGCGCAAGCCGCACTGCCTCCGGATCGTTGTCGGAACCGCTCACCCGCACCAAGCAGTCCGTGCGGATATTGAGCGCGCCGCGCCGGCGTTCTTCCTCGATGAGCTGCCGGTCTTTTTTAGATGAATAACAAGCAAATGTTTCAAACGCAAAGCTGCGGCCGATCCCGGGCGGAATATTATAGGCATACCACACCGCTTCAATCGGGATAGTTCCAGAACCGCAAAAAGCATCGTGCAGCGGCAGCTTCCGTTTCCATTGCATACACTGCAAAAGGACGGCCGCCAGCGTTTCTCTCATCGGCGCCGCGCCTCCGCTTAAACGGTACCCACGCCGGTGCAGCGGTTCCCCCGAAAGATCGAGCAGCAGATATACACGGTTATGTTCTATATATATGCGTATCGTGTACTCCCTTCCGGTTTCAGGTAACACATCCATCTTCCATGCAGAACAAAGCGACGAGCATACCGCCTTATGGACAGCCCGCTGTACCGCATGTTCGGAAGCGAGCTTGCTTTTAAAGGTTCTCACCTTATCGACCGTTATCTTAGAATCCTTGGAAAAAAAACGCTGCCAATCTACTGCAGCAACGGTGTCATACAGCGTGTCAAAATTATCCGCCGTAAATTCTTTGAGGACAAGGTACATTCTGTCGGCAGTGCGGAGGTAAAAGTTTGCACGCATAACGCTTACCACCTCCGGCTCCGCCGTTGCAGGCGTAAAGAAAACACGTCCCGGCAATCGGTTTACCGGTTTAAAGTTTAACAGTTTTAATTCATTTGACAGGATCGGCTCGGCGCCGACTGCGCAAAGCGCTAAAAATTCAAGCATGAAAGGACTATACTCGTTTTAACGGGTTTACACAATCGGAATATTCTATCTGCTAATTTTTTACAGGAATTTTCCGAATTTTCTTAGCCAAGAATCTCCGAAAGTCATATAAGGATTGTAGGAGGTGTGAATGAAACCACATAACCGTCAGTATAAGGACTCGGTATTCTAAAAAAAATCCCCATACCCGAGTTCTACGTCTTTTACAATTGGAAAGAAGATATTGAAATAAATCAAACGCTTAAACTTTCCGATCAGGTAAAGATGGCGCACCTGAATATGCAATTATTCCTTTTAAAGTTTTTCAAACTTTATGCAATAGTAATAAAAAAATACACAGAGAAAGTGACAATATACCACACATCAATTAGATCTACAGAGGGTTCACTAAATCTTATTCCTCATCCGCAGCATCTTCTTGCCGTTCCGGGGCTTCCCTATTTGAAAAGAACGAAACCGCCGCATAGCCGATAAGCAGCACTGTTCCGGAAACAATACGCATCGCAAAAGGCTGCCCGGTTGTATGCGGATAAAGATAGAATAGAGACCCGGCAACTAAGCCAAGTATAAAGGCATACATGGGCGCTGGAAACCGTTCCAGCAAAAATGCAATGATTCGTGCACCGGCAACGAGGCCTGCGCCGACTCCGAGTGCGATAGGAATCAGCAGCGGTATATTCAAATCCGCAACCGCTTGCAATACCGTTTGATATGCGCCGAGTATCAACAGCACAAATGATCCTGAAAGACCCGGGATCAGCATGGCGATAGCGGCAATAGCCCCCATCACTGCGAGTTTTAGTGCAAGCAGCGGCGAAAAAGCGGTAACGGCGGTAGCCGTTTGTATACCGCGGCGCTGTAACAAAAACATTCCCACCATCAGTATGAAACCTACCGCCCCGCACCCCAGCGTTCTATACAGCCATCCGGAATCAATAGAACCGTCCTTTGCAGCGGGAAGCGCTGCGCGAGCCTTGCGGAACAAAAACGGAATGCTTCCTACTACAATCCCGATAAAAAAGGAACTCGTTTGCGCAGGATAGGAATCGTAGAGCAGGGTAATTACCTTTGCAAAAAGAAGAATACCCGCACCGATTCCCAGAGCCAGAGAGAGAATATCCTTCCAGTTTTGCTTCATCCGCTTAAAATTAAGTGAACTCAATATAATTAATTTATCGTATACATTGCAAATAACGGCGATCGTACCGCCGGAAACTCCCGGCACAACATTTGCAATACCGATGAACACACCGATACCGAAAAGTTTTAAAAGCAAAAACATAGCCCTATTATCCATAAATCAATGGGAATTGCTAGGGTACTGGATATGTGATTTTTTCCTAAAGAACCCAACCTAGAAGATGCCTTGTATTACCATGTTCGATTGCAGCTCCGCATTTAGCCGACGGTACACACCCTGTTCCTGCCTGCCTCTTTTGCACGGTACAGAGCCTCGTCGGAATGCTTGAGTATATCCTGTGCATTATCGTTATGAGCACACGGGACTAGGCCGATTGAACACGAAACAGCCAGATCGGGATGTTCACTAAATCTAAGGGAATTAACCGTCTTGCAAACAGTAGTGCAAAGCGTTTCGGCACGCTCAAATTTTCCCCCGATGATAAAGCAAAATTCATCGCCGCCATACCGGATCAGCGTATCCTGATGGTCAAAGGTTTTCTTAAACGCATCGGTAATAGCCAGCAAGATGGTATCGCAGAACACGCTGCCATACGTTTTATTCAAAGTTCCGAAGCGGTCGACGTCCACCATTGCAAAGCTGGCGCCGGTTGTTTCCGCATTACGGCGGATAAGGTTTCCGATATTATCATCCAGATAACGCCGGTTAAACAGCCCCGTAAAGGGATCGGTAATGGCGCGTTTTTTTGCTTCATCGCCCCACTGGATAACCTGCGTTAAAAAGCTGTTCGTCCGTAAGAGGCGGGAAACCGTACTTGAAAGCATTTGATGTAATATAGAGACGGCAATAATCGGGTCATTGACAATGATCTGCGAAAAATCACGTGCTTTAAACATAAAACATGATGTATTTTCTACCGCCGTACACGAAGCGGAACGGGCTGTTTGTTCAAGCAGCGACATTTCGCCGAAGAAATCGCCGGAACGCAACCGCCCCAATTCAATATTTTCTTCTCCGGATTTTACCGAAACCGATATACATCCTTGGACTATAATAAAAAGCTCTGAACCTATTTCGCCTTCATATACGAGGGTTTGCCCTGCTTCCAGCTCGCAATAAAAGAGAGAGGAAAGAACGACTGCCATTTGGTCGGTTGTTAAGCGAGAAAAAAGAGAAGTTTTCCGCAAAACTTCAAGCCACCGCTGTTTTACTTCGAGCATTAGATATCCTCCGGAAATAAAATCATCGAACCTCCGCGTTGTCTGCCTATCAACGGCATACCGGAACACCGTGTTACAATATCCGTATAAATTTTACCGTGCTGCGGGAAAAGAACGACACCAAGGCTCATACTTAAAAAGATCTTCTCTCCGTTAAAAATATGAGAAAGATCCAATGTTTCGAGTTCTTTCTTTATTTTTTCCGCAAAAGCCCGCGCGGATTCCTTATCGGTATACAGATGAGTAAGAACCGCAAATTCATTTCCCTCATAACGCACTAAAACGGTATTTTCCGAAAATGTTTTTTTTAAGTGACCGGCCATAAAGATGAGTGCGGTATCGCCTGCTTCGTGCCCGAAACTGTCGTTAATCAATTTGAAGTTGTCAGGCTTCATCATGATGAGCGCAAAAGGCGCTTTGCAAAATTCTCCAAACGACTCCTCCAAATAGGTGCGGTTAAACAGACCGGAAAGCTTGTCGCTGTATACCTGATTCCGCAATTCGCGTACAACCGGAGAGTTTTCTTTGATGAGCATATTTGCGGCTCTGGTACGTTGGGACGTAAAAATCAATAATGACTGAAAGAGATGTGCAATGATCCGCGGTTTATCGTGGAACAGCGTTTCAAGCGGCACTCCGCCCTTAGGAAATTCCAAGACGCTCGCTTGCTTACGCGCTATGGCATACGCATCATGCGGCTTACCGGTTAACAAAGCAATTTCACCGAACAATTCACCGGCAACAAATTCGGCCAGAGCGGTCTTTTTATCGGGAGAAAGGACTTCCGCACTGCCGTTTAGCAGCAGATACACCCGCGAGCCGTTCTCTTCGGGGGTAAAGATTGTACTGCCATCCTCAAATTCATTCACCTGACAATGCAGCATAATTTCGTCAAGCTCTCCGTCTGTCCAGCCGGAAAAGAAAGAGGTCTTTTGTAAAAACGTTTTTGCTTGAACAGCCAAGTCCGCTGATAATGGTATTTCTTGCATACCCTGTACTATATCATAAAACAGACAGGTAGTCATTAAAAGGAACGTAATTTTTTATAGGAAACGTATAACCTTTGACTTTTCATCTACTTCGGTATACAATTCGATAAAAGAAAGTTGGAACAGAGTGTTTTAACGGTATTTCTATTTGATAAAATCGATTAAAGAGGTTCTTCCATGGCTATAAACTGCGGTATTGTCGGGCTGCCGAATGTCGGCAAATCCACCATCTTTTCGGCATTGACGCGCGCGCCCGCGGAGGCGGCAAACTATCCGTTCTGCACTATCAATCCCAATATCGGCATTGTCGATCTGCCCGATGAACGGCTTACAAAACTTTCTCAGGCTTTTGAACCGAAAAAGACCATTCCTGCTACCGTTGAATTTGTAGATATTGCAGGCCTTGTAAAGGGAGCGTCAAAGGGCGAAGGGCTCGGCAATCAGTTCCTATCCCATATCCGCGAGGTCGGCGTTATTGCACACGTTGTACGATGCTTTGACGATCCCGACATCGTGCATGTAAACAATAAAGTTGATCCTGCCTCGGATATCGAAACTATCAATATTGAACTTGCACTTGCCGACCTTGCATCGCTGGAAAAGCGGGCGGAGCGCGCAGATAAGGCAACCCGTATGGGCAAAGAGATGCAGAAGGAGGCGGCGATTGCGATGAGTGCTATTGCAAAGATTAAGCCGCTGCTGCAGGACGGAAAAGGAGCCCGAAATGCCGACCTAACCGATGAAGAGCGGGTGGTGATGTACGATACCCACCTTATCACCATGAAGCCGCAGCTTTACGTTTGTAACGTTGATGAAGACGGAATCAAAAACGGCAATGCATATATCGAAACGGTGAAGAAAATTGCCGCGCAGGAAGGAGCCGAAACCGTCGTTATCTGCGGCAAATTTGAAGCGGAGCTTGCCGATATCGACGATGCGGAAGAACGCGCCGCCTTTCTGGAAGAAATCGGGCTTAAAGTCTCAGGCTTATCGGTTCTTGCTCATGCAGTCTATCATTTAATCGGACTCCGCACCTTTTTTACCGCCGGAAAAGATGAATGCCGCGCATGGACAATCCACGCAGGAGACACCGCACCCAAGGCTGCCGGCGTTATTCACACCGACTTTGAACGAGGATTTATTAAAGCCGAAGTCTACAGCTTTGACGACTTCCTCAAATACGGCTCGGAACAAAAAATCAAAGAAGCCGGCCGCTA
>ERZ773009.864-NODE-864-length-21888-cov-26.515458_pt1 | contig 21888 bp, 16 predicted proteins | sample MGYA00580663_ERZ773009 | MGnify/ENA primary metagenome ERZ773009 (study PRJEB29015, sample SAMEA2737969) | human oral metagenome | biome: human oral; feature: human-associated habitat; material: dental | place: China | collected 2026 ... | reverse complement strand
CCGCCTGTCCGTCCAGAACGCCAAGAACAGCAAAGGCACCATCTACCCCTACTTCGTCTGCGCCCGCCGCTGCCGCCTCCACGACTGTGCCTTCTCCGCCGTCCTCATCGACGTCGTCGAAGAGCGGATGGTAGAGCTCTACCGGACCATCCAGCTCAGTACAGCAGACAGAACGCAGATCGAGCACTACCTCCACGACGAGCTAGCTCAGATAGAAGGAGACAAGGCTAAAGCAGTGCGCTCCCTCACCACCCGGCGCACCAACATCGAGGACAGACGACGCCGTCTCCTCCACGCCCACTATGAAGGAGCCATCCCCCTTGACCTCCTCAAAGAGGAACAAGCCAAGCTCACGAGTGAGCTGAACCATATTGAGCGCCAACTGGCCGCCTACAAGGCCGACGCCGCTGAAGTCCGCCAGCACCTCACTGAGGCCCTTGACCTCCTCGAAGACTGCCACCGCCTCTACAGCGCTGCGCCCGCCCACCTGAAGAAGCTGCTCAACCAGGTGTTCTTCCAGCGGGTGTTGGTCAACCCACTAGTCGATAAGGAGGGACGGGTCATCCTGCCAGGCGACGGCACGACCGACGGCGGCAAGCAGCCAGGCGCACACGATGGGCAGGACAGCGCAGGAGAAGAAGGAACTGGTGATGCCGGTGGGGAAGGAGTCACTCCGCATCCCATCAACCTCGCCGACACCGGCTCCGGCACTCGCCTCAGCGCTCTGCTCGTCCCACCCTTCGACCAGCTGGCCAGCCCCAGCCTGCACGCCGCCGCCCATGCGCACCACCTGCAGCACCCGGCTCAGCCTGACCTCTCAGCCGCACTGTCTGCCGCTGACGATGAGCCCACGAGCTCCACAACACGAACAACGCCCACCCTGGTGGGTGAGCGTTGTTCATCATCTGGAACCGCATCCCAGCCTGTTTCGACTGGGGTGGGTTCGGGTAAGAGCTTGCTGGTACACCTGGGCAGCATCAATCCGAACAACTGGCTACCCCTGCTCGCCTTCCGCAAGCGTCTCATCGCGGGTGAGGTTGCTCCGGAGTCGAGCACGGCTAGTGTAGCGCCTACGTCAGAAGCAAGCGAGACCACTGCAGCCCGCGGTATCCGCAAGACGGCCTGCCGTCCGATCAGCGCAGCGAAGAAGCAGCAGATACTCGATCTGGAGCCCACCGGCATGTCTGCCCGCGAGATCGCTGTCGAGGTCGGTGTCACTGAGTCCACCGTCCGCGCTACGTGCCGCCAGGCCAAGCGACCATCCCGCCGCAAGCGACACTTCACTGGCGATGACCTCCAACGTGCCCAGCAGCTCCACGCCCAGGGGCGTACCTACATCGAGATCGGGCTAGAGCTCGGCTTCGGACGGGATACGGTGAGCAAGCATCTGGTAGCGGCACAGGCTTGACCGATGGCTGGGGGAGTGGAGACAGACAGAGTCAGTACGCCACTACTTGTCTTCTCTCGTTGCCGCCGCAGGTTGGGCCCGGCAAGTACTTTAGCGTTGCTAGCAGTTCTGATTCCCGTAGAAGGTGAAGTCGGAACGAGCACGAATAGACCACAAGATCCGTCTGCGTACCCTGCCAGCGGTGATCAGTATTCGACGTGATTCCGGAAATTACTATTGACATCGCCAAAGAAAAGCATATAATCATAATTAGACACAGGCCAACACCGTGTCACCAGGATCTCCGGCGGGTGGTTTCTAAGCCACACAGCGGGAGATTTTTATTCGGTGAGCTTTAACGCGGTTTCCTATCAAAGACTGACATGAAGTCCTTGCGGCCAGTACGCTTGTCTTCCTTGACCTGCACGCAGAAGTAGATGCCGTCTTTCGTGACGCCGTAGAAGCGGTGCAGCATAATGTTGAGATCATCTGTCCGAAAAATAGTATCTGGTGCGATCTGAGAATGACGAAGCAGGTCAAGTGCCGCTTTGTAGAACTTGAGCCTTTTCCGTCGTTCCTTTGGGTGCTTCTGCATCAGGTGAGTCCAAAATACGTCGAGAAAAATCTTGCTGCTATTGAAATACTTCGACCTTACATATGGTTGTCGTTTGCTCGATTGTGCGACGACATGATACTCGGCTCGAGCTCGCTTTAATACTTCATCATAGGATGACCCAGGTAAGCGCGCATATTTCGATGTATAGACATGCATTGCTCCATTTAGTATACAATGAATGCGCAGTTGTGGGAAGGTTCGGGAAGTTATTCCTCCAGGCACCACCAGTATACCTCGCTGAAACCAGATCAATACTCGTGGCCAAATTGAGATAAATAGCCGAGTAGATAGTGGTAAGTAAGTGTATAATATGCGCAGGTGCTTTGGCTGTCTGATGCGCTCAAAAGTGGTTCAGACACTGTGTTGCACCTGATTACCAAATTAGGAGAAACATGAAGAATCCAGAACTCATCACCGCTGATGATCTCAACGTCTGGCCAGATAATGACGCCCGCGATGCGCAGGAGAACTTTCCGCGACTTGTCCGGAAACTTTTGCACGAGACTCCGGGCGTTTCAGCAGTATCGGTACGTGCCGGTAACGGTGTGAGTGCGCCTGGCTACGACGGAGTCGCCCAGTCGGACGGAACAGTCTCCGTCCTGCCACCAGGATCGCTATTATTCGAGTTTGGTACCAACAAGGATATCGGCGCCAAAGCAACAGATGACTACCGTAAGCGAGTCAAGCAGGATGATGCTGCGAGCCATGTATTCGTATTTGCGACTCCTCGACGCTGGAGTGGCAAAGACAAGTGGTTAGAAGAGCGACGAAGTGAGGGAAAATTCGCTAATGTATGGGCGCTTGACGCTGATGATCTAGAAGCGTGGCTAGAGACGTCGCCATCTTCGCATTACTGGATCTCTGAGCACCTTGGCAAGCAGCCTGACGAGGCGCAGACGCTTGAACAGTGGTGGAATGCCTTTCATCGAGCGACTCAGCCGGAGTTGCCGCTTAGCATGTTCATGGCTGGGCGAGAATCGACTCGAGACAAACTCCGAGAGCTGCTTACCAAAGCACCGCGAACCATCACGATTCAAGCGGACTGGCGTGACGACTGCCTCGCCTTCATATACGCGAGTCTTGCGGCTGGCACCGAGGATGAACTGAGTACTCTTGATCAATCAGTTATCATCGTTAAGTCTGTGGGTGTTTGGAATCGGATCGCTTGGCAGGCTGGGAAGTCAATCCTGATTCCGGCAGTCGATGGTGCTGAAACGAAGCCAGCGATTGATAATGGTCATCACGTGATCAAAATCGTCGACCGTGATCAAGTTACGCTCGGGAACACAACCCTATGGCTCCCACGTGTATCGCAGCCTGATGTAGAGGAATTGCTGTACGGCTCTGATATCAACTTCCAAAAAGCAGGCCATCTTGCTGGGCTTGCTCGTCGGAACATGCCATCGTTTGTTCGCGCTTTAACGCGTGACGCCTCGATACGCAGACCCGTATGGGCGACCGACGCCAACGCGCCAATGCTGGCGGCGCTGACACTCGTTGGTGCGTGGGATGCTAATAATGACAAGGATACGCAGGCAATAGCGGCGCTGGTCGGTGGTGACTACGATACGGTGACGTCGCTCTGCCAGCAGCGTTCTGGCGGAAACGACCCTGTGATGAGCCGATCTGGCTCGGTCTGGCGATTCACTTCGCTTGAGGAGGCCTTTCGCTGCCTGTCGTCGAAGATCACAGATGGCGTCATAGAGCGGTGGAAACAGTTGGCGTTTGACGTCCTATGTGAGATGAATCCGCTATATGGGGCGGATCCAGTAGAAAAACTTGCTCCGCTACTCCACCAGCCTACGCCGCAGGATCAGTACTCTGAGGAGCTGAAAAGCGGCATTGCCCGGAGTCTCGCGATGGTTGGCTCTATTGAGGGAAGCGGTGCGCAGTCACACAAATTGATCAGTAGCGCTGCGGAAGTTGTTCCCCGACTGCTCAGTCAGGCGGTAGAAGACGATACTGGTCGCGTCTGGAATATGATAGAGCCACGGTTGCCGTCTCTTGCGGAAGCTGCGCCGCAGCAGTTTGTTAATGTCATCATAGACAATCTAGAGCAAGACTCCTCTTCTTTGCTGCAAAAGTATAATGCCGACAACGAAGATCCGCTGTCTGATAGCCTCTTCTTCCATTCTCATTTGCTAAGAGCGTTTGAAGTGTTGGCTTGGTCTGAAAAGCATTTCGATGAGGTTATTGATTGCTTAGTTCTGCTTGCTGAAAATCGAGTGGGGGACAAGCAATATAGTAATCGTATTGAAGAAAGCCTTGCGGCAATACTGTGTGGTTGGCCCAATTATACGACAGTACCTCCAGGAAACAAACTTGATGCTCTTGATTCAATTAAACAGGCATCGCCTACTACTGCCTGGAATCTTCTGTTTGCGCTATGGCCTGATTATCGGAATGTTGTCATACCGCCCGCGGCGCCGCAATTCCGTGCTGATTGGTGTCCGATTGCTGACAAGTGGGCAGAGCCGGTTGAGTGTAACGCATATTTATCTGGTCTTGTCGAGCGTGCGCTCAAATGGGGCGGTGACGCTCCGTCACTTCTTAGTCGGCTAGTCAAGCACGTCAATATTGAAGTTCCGCCAAAAGAGCGGGTGAAAATTCTGGGTCACCTAGACCAATTATCATCGTCGAAGGACTTTGATGACGATGGCCGGTACTTGGTGTGGCGCGCGTTGCGGAAGTTGGCCACTAGGCATGCGCAGCACAGAACTAGTTGGTCGCTACCGGAAACAGAAGTTAAACGCATCTTTACTCTGGCCGATAAGTGGCAGCCAGCTTCGCCAGTTTTGCGTCACCTCTATTTGTTTACTCACAATCCTGGCCTGCTAGATTATGCATTACGTCGAAAAGTGGAGGCACGTCGACAGGGCGCACTTAGCCAGATACTCTCAACTCCACAAAAACTCGACGACCTCGAGATACTTGCGTCGCGAGCCGTTGCGTCGTGGGTGCTGGGGCAGATGCTGGCGGATCGACAGGAACTCAATTTCTGGGATATCGCGCACTGGGTGGACAGCCCTCACAGGAAATTGACGACTGTCATAGATGGCTATTTGTCTCGATCACTAGACCAACGTGGTGCGTCTTGGCTGCAGGCTGTGCTCGATGATCCGCGACTCACTGCATCGCAGCGCGCTGCTGTCCTGCGCCGCGTGCCAGCTCAGCTGGACTGCTGGGAAGTTGTCGCACGTAGTCAAGACGATGACAATGCGTACTGGCAAACCGCGGAGATGGATGTGCTACCACCGAATCACATGCGGTATGCGATTGAGCGGCTGGTTGCGTGCGGACGCGCCTGGGATGCGATCGTCAGCGTGTCGTTATCGATCCAATCTGTCAAGCAAGAAGGTGATGCGACCGATTTGACTGCGGACGTGTTAATTGGTCTACTCAATGTGGCGCTAGCTCGAGATTTGAACTGGAACCATTCGTTGTCGGACGAGGTCGGTAAGGTGCTTGATCATCTCGTCGAATTGAAAGCTAATAAGAGGGACATTGTAAGACTGGAGCTTTTGCTTTATCCTTTGCTCGGTCGTAATCGGGAGTTGGCTACACTTAATCACATCCTTGCGACTGATTCTAGAATATTCGTCAAGCTTTTAGAGGTGGTGCACAGCAGAAAGAACATGCTTGGGTTGGGTCGCGTTGATTCATATAGGGTTGCCAGAAGCGTGTCTGATAATTGGCGTGGCTGCCCCGGTATGAGGGCAGACGGCAGGTTTGATGTAATGGTCATGCGACGATGGGTCGAGGCCGCGCGGCAAGGATTGGCGGCTGCGGAGCTTTCTGATAAGGGCGACCACCAAATCGGTAGACTTCTCGCCAACAGTCCGGAAGATGAGAATGGAATGTGGCCGTTGCCAGCTGTTTGCGAATTGATCGACGAAGTGGGAAGCGACAATCTTGACGAAGGCTTTATTGCTGGAATGTGTCGTGGCCTCATGTCGAGTGTGCGAGGAGCCTACGACGGTGGACAACAAGAACATGAGAGCGCACAGCGCTACCGCGCGTTGAGTAGGCAGATCCGATCGACATCGCGGCACACAGCTCGACTATTGAAGAAGGCGGCTGACCGATACGAGGAGAGAGCAGTAGAGGAAGACGACCAAGCTGAGGCACGGCAGGACGCGCTGTAGAAACTCGCTGGCTGTCGTTCGTCGGGGTCGGCGCAGTGCTGGAAGAGCGCTGCGCCGACCCTTCTGCTACACCTCCAACCCGCTCACCAACCCACCGGCGTCGGTGTCGAGGGCGTGGGCGATGCGGAGGATGTTGTGGAGGCTGAGGTTGCGTTGGCCACGTTCCACCTGGCCGATGTACGACCAGTGCAGGGTAGTGCGCTCGGCCAGCTTCTCCTGGGACAGCCCCAGCTGCTCGCGGCGGGCGCGCACACGCCGACCGAACTCACCAGTGGCTGGTGAGAGCGGCGGCTTGCGGTCGGTGGGCACGGCTCCATCTCAACCGGCCGAAGACTTCCAATCCAGAGACTATGTATCTCAGGACAATGTATCCTGCTGTTGTCCGTAGCGGTCGAGTAGGTGAGGAGGTGGATGAGATGAACGGTGGAAGCTGACTACCCCCAGGAACTATCCCTCTCTCGAGGAGGCGACTGCCTCAGGCTGCTTGGTCTGGGGCAGCTCGTCGTTGGTTGCCCACGTGAAGGCCACGCCAGATTGGGGGAGGAGCCAACTAGAGGTCTCGACGGTGATCTCCTTGCCTGGTACAGCCTCCGGCGAATGGACGACGCTGGAAGCCGGCGTGGTCGCCATCGTGTCACTGACCTGGACTTCAGCAATGGTGGTGTCTGTGTAGTCCAGACGGAGCGACCATCCTCGTGTCGGCTGGGCAACGGCGAAGTACAACCGGTGACTCCACTGTGGGGTGATGGTGCGGAAGACCTGGCGGATACGGACTGGCTCACTGCTCCTGGCTTCTTCGTCCAGGTCGACGCTGTAGGTCTGGCCGGTAGCACGGGTACTGCGGCGGATGGGCTGTGGCCGGCCATCGACTGTTAGCTCGAGCAGCTCGTAGGCCTCTTGGCTGCGGGCGTCCATGCCAGGGCGCGGTGCCATGAACCAGGTAGAGGTAGCGGGCACATCCTGCCGCAGCTCGTTGTACTCATCCTGGTCAGACACACAAGCGAAGCGCCGGGTGGCACTGCTGGGCACGGTGGTGTACTCCCACTCCACGGAGACGTCCAGCAGAGGAGTACCTGCGGTACTCCTCTCTATTGCAGTAGAGAGCCGAACGCGCACCGCCACGTCGTACCACCGCTCAGCGGCGCGGATGGCCTGGTCTCGAATGTCGCGGTAGATCTCCCGGGCGAACTGCTCATCGCCCAGGCGTAAGGCCATCACGTTGGCTGCGATGTCGTCTAGCAGCTCCGGCGTGGCCACTCGCTTCAAGTCCTCTGGGTGGATGGCGAAGCCCTCCACCACCGCATCACGCATCGCCGGAGCCTCCTCGCGGATGATCTGGCGGAAGCGAGCCAGCATGTGCGCCTCCTGATCTCTCCGGAAGGTGTACTCGAAGAACGTCGACAGTAGCCCCGCACCAAACAGCGTCCCACCCAGCTCTCCCAGGGGCAGCGCATGCAGCCACTGCCAATCTCCCAGCCGCAGCGGCGCCAGCCAGGCGTTGAGCATCATGAGGAGGATGCCGGCCAGCGCGAGGGAGACAGCCAGGAGGGCAGCTTTGAGCCGACGAAGGCGGTGGTGGGGAGAAGGAATGCTATCGGACATTACATTATTAATTTTAACACTTTTATAATCCGGATAAAATATACTGGAACATAATTTCCTTTAGGTTGGCTTCCTGGTTACTGGACAAGTTATACTGACTTGGAAGCGTGAGAAGGGTGCTCTGAGGCCGAGAAGGTGCTCATCACTCCTACAAGCAAAGCGCTAACGTGAATCGCCAACACAGTTGGCAATAGCCGATCTATCTGTCAAACGAGGAGTTGTAAAACAGTTGAACGATGATGGATACTACTGTCCAATTGATCTCGACGCTCCTTTTGTATTAACCGACAAGCCTCCCGATTACAATTCAATTCCTTACTATTGGCGTCGTGTTGCAGGAGCAGGATACTGCAGGAAGGCCTATATTTCGACACTCGGCAAGCCGCGGAGCGCGATAAACTGTGCTCGAACTTCTGTAGCGTTCGAGGCGGTGCCGGAGCCTGATAACGCGTGGGATCCCTGCGCAGTCCGTCTCGACCTCAACGGCAAAAAGGCCGGATACGTCAATGCCAGTGCTGCGCCAAGGTTATATTCGATCGCGCGCTATTGGGAGTTTCAAGGAAAGAGGCTCGTACTTCCTGGGGTGATCTGGTTCGATCTAAGTGGAGGAAGTGAAAACTATGATCTAAACTCCTGGGTAGCGCTTCCGACCGTTCAAGAGGTTAAGAACCACATTCCGGTGGATCTCATTATCCAAGAACTTGTCTCATGGTGGAAGAATGCCCCGCAAGATATACGCGATGACCTTGAAGAATCTCACTTCCATCTGTCTCACAAGGTTCATCGTCATCTCGCCGATAATCACCATCTCATCCCGCACGTTCCCTTAGAAGGAACGACTGAGGGGCTTTCGCCCTTGGTTGTCGACTGGGCGCTAGCCGAAATTCGCAGCATGTTCTACAAAGAGAAGGCAGAAAAACGAGCCTTGGAGCGACAGCAGTTCGAGGCGGATGTTGTGGAAAAAGTTCGTACAGGCATGAGCTATACGGCAACGGCCAAGGCTCTGGGCGTCAGCCCATCAACGGTTTCTAAGATAGCAAAGAAACATGGAATCAAAAGCACCCGCAATACTACTGACGCTGCTCGGATAATCGAGCGATGCCGCACTGCGTTGTCCCTTCAGTCATCAGGCATGTCTGTTGCCGAAGTGGGTGAAGCAATGGGTGTCAGTGCTCGCTCGGCCGAAAAATTGCTTGGAAATGGCAGGTTTTACGCGTCACCCAGAGACTATCCTGAGCGGCTGCGCATAGCAGAGCGCCAGCTTTGTGGGCAACTAGAGTGTGACCTAGAGATATCTGAAGATAAAAAACGGCAGGCTCATCGTGATGCAGCCGTTCTGACGTATTTGAGAACAGAGCAACCGCAGAGCTAAGGTTGATACAGGATGTCGTAAACTGAGCAATACAAGCGTCGTTACTAAGAAAATAGTAGTTGAAATGAATAACATGAGCAAAGAAACAACCCCACTGGGCGATGACGAGACGGACGATGAAGTCTCTCACGAAGACGATGAATCCGTCGATTCGATGATGGATGCTATAGAAGTGGATGGGGGTGATGGTGTTCGAATGACATTGCGAGAGATGCAAGAAGCAATCAATGATGAGTCTCATCCTCAGCATGAAGAAGCGTTGAGGCAAAGCAAGAAACTCGCTGATGCCCTGAAGCCTGCGATGCAAGCACTCAATGAACGTGTGGCGGAGCAAATTTCACGAACTAAGGTGCCAGTAAGTTTTGATCCTAAAGTGACCATACAAAACGACTCATTCAAGAAGATCGTCGAATCAACACCTTCGATAACAGATGTAGTTCCAAAAGTTTATACAGACGACGCATCAGTGTTTCCAAGGTCAGCCATTGTTCAACCAGCTATTGAATCTCAACATCGGCATAACTTTGAGGTGGCGCTTGACGGCATCGCAGACGCTGTTCAGGAGCGCGATGAGCGGGCCGAGAGGCAGGTCGAAATGACTGCTGCCCAGTTGGATGTACTGCAGACGATGGCCGCTAATCTACAGCAACTCAACCAGAAAATGGAAAGTGTGGATCGGAGAATCGATGAGAGCAACAAAAGTGCAGGCAAGGCGTCGGCGTGGACTATCCGTATCGGAGCATGGACTCTTGCTGCCACGATTGTTGGCATCATTGTAACAGTCGTTTGTGGTTAATCACAATCGAAACAGGAGGCTCAATTTTTAACGTATATCGGACGCTGGGAGGTTGAAGGAATTCCTCACGTTGTGTAGACCGTGGGCTGGCAACCTCGTTGGTTGCGGCACCAACCTGGCGGAATTTAAGCTCCCCGCCAGTTGCGCTCTACAGGCTTCTCCGGCATGGTCGATGGCCTAAACAGCTTGGAATTGCTCGCTTCTGCAAACCAGCCAATCCAGCGATCAACAAACTCTTGCGAATCTGCGCGGTCAAGTTGCTCGAGGGGCCAAGCAAGTTGCGTGGTGCCAAACACTCCCTCGAACGCGATCGAGATCTCCTCTGGCTGTGCGGCGTATGGCACCATTCGTTGATGGTTACGCCAATCCATAAACGCAAGCTCAAACCACTCAAACCGTCCCTCATGCAGTGCATCGCAGTACCACAGGGAATGTGAGCGGCCAGGATATTCATTCTGACTCGATGTTTGCAGCAGCTCGATACTGGCACAGGCAATCACCTCAAATGATCCGCTCCATCGCTCTGGCTCGACTATTCGTGGGCCCACAAACTCGAGACGCGCCGCGGCCAACGTCACGCTCGAGATCGTGATCTTGTCACCGAGATTCGTCTGCTCATACCGCTCTTCAGTCTTTGCGAGAGGTGCGTTACCGACGATCGTGGTCTGTACCGTCGCGCGGAGATGCTCGAATGACCGACATGCGTCTTGGAATAATTCCTTACGTCGTTCTCGCAACGTCCTGCGTTGCTCGTCTTCGGCTAGCGCTTGCGACCGCAGCGCCGAAAAGTGTTGCGAGACTTGCTGTAACTGTTGTATGCCAGAACTTGCAGGAGCGTCTGCAGCGTGGGCAAGTTGCTGCAGAACCCAACTGGCGGTGGGGCGCGCTCCGGCCGCTTTGCTGAGACACTCCCTGATCATGACCTGTAGTCGAGGTGCCTTGGGGCTCATATCCGGTGGAGTGGTGTGAAGGTGCTGCTCTCGTAGCGCTTCGGTGGTCTGTCCCTGGAACGGCAGATGGCCTTCCAGCAGCTCATAGGCCATGACTCCGAAGGCGTACATGTCGGTGGCTGAAGTTGCCCGCTCACTCCGCCACTGCTCCGGAGCCGCGTACAGCGCGGTGAAGCTATGCTTACGCGTCGCAGCAGATGTTGAGGCGTCTCGATAGCGGGCGATGCCAAAGTCGCATAGCTTCCAGACACCGTCCGTGTAGAGCACGTTCTCTGGCTTCAGGTCACGATGAACCAGACCTTTTTGCCCAATCTCATTCAACCCATGCGCAACATCGGCGAGGATAGCAATCTTCTCCTCGAGGCACAGATCATTGTCCGTAATGTACTGGCGGAGAGAATACTCGGCACGCGGCATGATCAGGACGTACATGCCGTCATGCTCACCACTGTCCAGCACGGGCACGACGTGGGGTAAATCCGTTGAGGTTCCGATCAGGAGCTCGCGCTGAGCGCCAGGCTTGATCGAGACGAACTTCGCCACTGCGCGCTCGACGCCGTCCCTCCACGCCTCTCGCACCGATCCATACCCACCAGCGCCGAGTTTGTCGCCGACTTCCCAAACGTGCTGCTCAAGCTTCACCGTCACCATGGCTGAATGTTACCTGAACAGCGTATGACGGCTCCGCACAGGTGCTGCATGTGCCGCACAGCGCCTAACAGGCGGTGGAATGTGCCGGCTTCCGGCGATTGGAGGCTACTACCCCTGATCGCCGGGACGATGACCCTACGGGCGGCAACTGTGTAGCACGGTGGGACGGGGTACGTACACTAGAATCCGTTGGCCTGGTTAGCGACGCTTCTGCCGTCGTATCGGGCATGGTCACACCGACCGCCGCCGTCACCTCCCAGTGGTTGGCTATGGCTGTGGGGGTGTCAAGGTCATTCATCCAAGTCTCGGAGGACGCCCGCAGGAGCGTCGTCTCGGAGATGAACATCCCCAAGTGTTGAGTTCTCAAGCCGGACAGTGCCAGGTAGGTGGGTGTGCTCTTAAGAGCTCCGCTAGGCCTGGGCGCCTCTGCACCAACACCCCAGACCTGCTAGAGAACAAGCAACCGCCCATCGACTTTTGCAGGCTCAGACAGTAAGCCAAATTATTCATTGGCCGTCTGCATCATCGTCTTGTTCTTGCTCTTCTGCATCAACGGCTTTACGTAGCTCAGCCCGCGCAGTCTCCTGTGACTCAACGTTCACTTGTTTCTTTCGCTGATAGAACTTGTACGCAACTCCAACAATACCCACGCCGACCGCAGTGAAAACTGCGCCCTGCACGCGCAACCCCATCGCCGCTCGTGATACGGCAGTTGACTCGAGACTAGCGATCAACTTCTCCACACCTCCAGCCGCCTTCGCCGCCTTCGTCAACTGCCCATATGCGCCAAGGTTTTCGATCCCAGCCATTGCCATGCTCCGTTCAGTCTTGTGGGCTTGATTGTAACCCACGAAGAAAACCTTGCCAGTGGAAGAGGTCGTGCCAGTCGCTACTGGTGTTGACGCTTTCTGGTGTGGGGAGGTATTCAGATCGAGGGTAGGCAGACTGGAAACCTTATTCAGGGTCTTCTACATTATTTTGCGAAAGCGAGGTGTGCAACCAACAATGAGAACATATCTTTAATTTCGGCACCCATAAAATGCCAAGTGTCAGAAATACCCCAAAGAAGTTCGTCGTGTAGGCGGAAATAGAATCCGCACCACACTCCGATAAATGACAGAAAAATAATGGAGGTTGCTACACGTCTTACCCACACTTTAAGCTTGTGCTTCCATAATGATATTCTCACAATATCGAACAGAAACAAAAGTAGGGCAGACAGGTTAAGTAATGCTGTCCACGTTATAGCAGTGCGAGTTCCATAACCAACCCCCGAAAATGACAAATCTATATTTGCGAGAAGCGCCGCAAAGACAGATAGTAGAGAAACAAATACAAGTAATCCACGTCGAAATCCCAGCAGCGATGCGACATAATCATGCTCATCACGTAAGGCCACGTAAGAGGCTACCAGAGCAGGCAACACAGCCAACGTCGATACTACGCCCCCAACTGAGTCCGCAGCTTGAGCAATTTGATCAGCTGCACTTGCCGGTCTGGGAGACCACAGAAACAAAGCGACGTTACTTTGCTCAGACAGTTTCGCTGCCTGAAATGCCGCAGCTTTTAAAGAATGATACAAAAAGAGCATCGTCATGAACGACATGATCGTTGAAACGAACGCAGGTGCGACAAAGACTCGTCGACGAGGACTCACCCTGATGCGTACGTCTATTCCTTCGATATCATCATTTGAGCCACCATACAAAGTGACTTGTTGCCCGCTGCGTCGTATACGAACCTGTTTGGATAGCGCACGCTCTAAATCTCTCCTCTCCTTTCTTTTAAACTTTTTTTCTAACATTGGCGCAACGGAAGCATCTTCAACGCGAATATCAGGAGGAATTATGATCTTTGTATGAAGGCTGAAACCCGGATCTACCGATACTGACACGACAGAAAGTGTTGCTGCCGATAGCCCTAATCGCCCCCATAATGACTGCGCTATCGAAATTATTAACCTAGGGAATGATGATAGGTTTCTGAACGCTACAGTATTAAGTACATCGTTCCATGAAATTTTAACTATTTCACGACCAGAGAGATTGCGAAGGTTTAGGCTAACTCCGAGAACATAGTCATTATACAGGGAAACGAACAATCGGCGAAACTCTTTTGACTGTACCCATTCTGCCCATGAGCAACTCGCTTCAGATATAGTCATATTCGCTCGGCTCTGCGATGCGTCACGAAGTTCAACTAGCATTTGTCGTGCCATGTCGTCAGTCGAATGGTTCTGAAAAATACGAAACAGGCTTGTAAGTTCGGTCTGCTTGATTTTCTCGATAGGCACTTCGCTGCTGATTAGAAAGCCGACAATTATATAACATGACACTCTGGCGTTTTCGCTTCGAGTTGCAAGGCACAACGCCGACGCTGTCGAGTTGGTTAGGTCGACCGATAGCAACGGCTGTTTAACCAGAGTGTCGAGAGGTAGGACAACCTGATTGTCATGGACTTCAAGCCCATATGAAGCGACCGAAGTCAAATCAAGGTCATAGGATAGTCTGTGCTGTACGGTCGTCTCATCTAGAATCTCGTACTGCACTACCTTGCGGACCAACCATTCTTTGCGGTTTCGCCATAGTTCGTAGTAGGCGGTCGCATGCTTACGCGATTCTATGACACTGGGATAGGTTCTATGGACGGCAGCAGGATTCGTCTCTTCAGTATTTTGGCTAGAAGTGAATAACTTCGCTAGCTTTTTCCGCACATTAAACACGTTGTATCTGACTCTCCGGGAGCACGCAGATTATCGTCAATGACAATAGGTTGAATTGCGGTATTTTACAAATTGATACACAAGGGACTTTGTCGCGTTACTTGAGATGCTTTGTGCATTAGTAAAAATTACAGCAGCTGGGCGTCCTCTATAAAGAAGGTTGGTGACCATAGTAACTCACTGGGGGTTATTCATACAGCGTGTATTATCCGGCCTGCCGGCAGTCACGCGACCGTGCGATTGGTTTTCCCCTTGTAGCCCACTATTATAACAAAGTAGTTATGCGGTAACTTAACTTCGCGGTCGTTTCGTGGGCTTCGGTCGGCGTTGGTCCACAACATGGAGGCCTACCGGCCCTTCAATAACCCGCCAATTGACGTAACTTTTCGGTCGAGGGGCAAACTCTCTGCCAAGAATTGTTTTTGTCGACTCGATAAGCTCGTCTTCGGGCATTACGAGAGCTTCTTCTTTACTTATGTCTGGATAGTTCCGATCATAACCATACGTAAAGCGTCCATCAAATTTGTCCGCAATTTCAGAAAAGTAGTCAAGTATCCACTGAATCGGCTTGACTTCAGCTAAAGTTACTGCTGTCAATTTATCTTCATCCTCAAGATTCTCTGCTGTAACATCGACATTTTGACCTTGTTGGTTTTCTGCTGTATTCTGCTTCGGTTTTTTCCTACCTACAAGGTCTACTAGCCTGTATGCAGTATTACCAATTTGCTTCGCACATTCAAGAAATGTACTTAAAACCAACTCTCGTTTTGACTCACTTTTTTCGCCAGCGGAGCCAAACTGGCCTGATTGTTGAGGAAATCGTTCACACATAACACATGTATCATACCATAGATTGGCTATGTTTGCCGAACGATTAATCAACTCAGGCGATAAATTAAGGGATGGGCAACACCTTCATCCCCCAACGCCGTGGCGCGGTGTTTATGTCATCCTGCTGAATCATTCCGGAGTCGATATGTTTGCGGCCATAGTCGAATAGTGATGACTGTCGTCTTATGCTGCAAACTGGCGTGATTACAGCAGGCATTCGGCGGTAGTGAAGTATGGCGGTCAAGAGCCTCCAGCAGGCAAACAATGCTCTTGTCTGGTGTGTGGTGGCCTTGGTACTCATATCCTTCCGCCTTTGCGCTATTGCTGATGGATGGTGCCCCGATGCAGCGTGGCGTTCAAAGCCGTTCCGCTGCGGTTATGTGTGAATCTTGGAGTCGATGCAGCCAATATACCGCTGTGGGTCGGTAGAAACAGTAGGCCACGCTGAGTCTGTGACATTACCAGGAGGAAGGGGTTGGTGATGTCGCAACTTCGCAGGTCACGGGCAGTTTCGAGGTACTTTGCATTGTAGGAGTGCACAACTGATTGTCACGCGATGGTAACGATGAAGGTGGGGCGCAACCTCGTGGATACTCTCCTCACCACTCCCACCCAAACCCGCCAAACAGCCCGCCATGCACGTCGCGCTGGGTGAGGGTGGCGCGCTGCTGGGCGTCCAGGTGGGTGCGGTTGTACTGGTTGGCTGCCTGGGGGCGGGCGAAGGGGCTGGCCCCAGTGAACTGCCAGATGCTGGACGGCACCTCCCCAATGAAGCGCACCTGGATGGTGGCCAGCAGTGAGCGAGCATGGAAGGCCCGGCTGGCCAGTGAGATCGGCGTGGTGGGCTCCTCGCCCGGCATGGGCTCTGCCCGGAAGGCGAGGTCGTAGCGCGTCGCGTCCTGCATCGGCGTGCGCCTGCCGGTGGCCGGGTCGATGTGCCAGAAGTGGTCATTCCACCCAGCCCCTTCGACGGGGCGGCTGTTGACGCTGAACTCCCCACCCGGCTGCGTGGTGACATGAGCCGGGTAGGAGCGGGAGATAGTGACGAAATCCAGCTCGCCGGCCATGTTGGCCAGCCGGTAGTGCTCCACCGTGCCGCGCCACTGACGGTGCTCCACCACGATGAGCGTGGTGGTCTCCTCATAGACAATCCCGCCGTGCATCTCCGGCACATCCAGCACCAGCGGTGCCTGAGCGTAGCGCCCGGCCACCAGGCGGCTGTGCAGCAGGCGCAGGCCGGCCTCCTCGCGGGAGGCAATCGTCTCCATGCTGCACCCCAAGCGGCTCGCCATCGCCCGCCGCCGCTCCAGCAGGCTGCCGCTACCGGCCGTCTCAGGGCTGAGGGCGAAGGCTGCCAGCAGCACACCCACCAGCGGCTCATCCTGCTCACTCCCGCTCTCACTCAGGCTGTGGATGGCCGAGACAAAGCGATGGCGTAGCCGCTCAAAGGAGTCCTCCAAGCTGCCCCGCAGCACCTCATCAACGATCGGGGCGTGCACCAGCCGCGCCGCCGTAAACCCACCGCGCTTACGCAACCACGCCAGCTCACGCCGCAAGGAAGCAGCGTCATCGGCATCGAGATGAGCGCGGGACATGAGCAAGCCTCCTGGGGAAGTAGGGGCAGGACGTGAGTCAGAAGCGGGGATGAGCGGAGATGACGTCGTTGGGGCGGGGTAGCGACGAGGCGACCGACGTGGCAGTGCCGGTACTGGTGAGATGCCTGCTGTGACGGGCCTGCCGTGAGTGGCGACTTGGGCGTCGGCAGACGGGCCGGGCCGCGGCCAGCCTAGACCGAGCGGCCGGGACAAACCAGGAGATATGGCGCAGAGGTTGGCGGACGGTGGTGAGGAGGTAGTAGCGGGGCTGCTGGGGTAGCGGCTGGATGAGCCTGCGATCAGCAGCATGGCAACTCGCCACTGCGGGAGCGATGGCGCCCACCTCGTTGTCGGGCCACTGCGAGGCGGCGGTCTGCAGTACCGGCGGCTCTTGAGCCCTCTTTTCCAACTTTCTTCCAACTTTGACGGCCGTGCTGAGCGGCCTGCCTAGAGTCGAGTCATCGCCGCGTCAAGCTCCGTTATCTGGCGGAAAAGTCGCTCAGTTGACAGGTCAGCGGCGATGGCTCTGGCGTTGCGCACTGGCTGGTCTCTCTGGCCAGCCAGCGGTGCCAGAGCGCTAGATCGGGGACGGCTAGCTCGGCTGGTCGTCTTTCTCTCTTCCTTCCTCTCGTCTCGAAAGGACTCCTCTCATGGCTTCTACCAATCTCAGTCTCTTCTCGCCCCAGCGCACCCGGATGGGGGTGGTGCTGGGTAATGGTCAGGCCCGGGTGACCAGGCGGGAGATCGAGCAGGTCGCCGCCCAGGCAGAAGTAGCGGCCCAGGCCGAGCAGGCCCGGGCCTTCCTGACCTCCCAGGTGCTGACCAATATCGCCACGCTGGTCACCCAGGCCGAGGCCCAGACCAAGGTCGCCCCGGGTGGTGCTCAGTTCTACGAAGCGATCATCACGGGGTATGCGCTGGGGGCTGGGCAGCGGATCGGGCAGCTGTAAGCGGCCGGGCGCTGCGATGCGTCGCTGACCCAGAGCACGAGCCCACGCGCGACTGGTGGCGCGGAAGCAGCTCTGAACTACCAGACGGCAACAGCACTGGCTGCTCGGCTGGGTGGGACTGTCACCTCTCGGTGGGGCTCAGGATGGCCGGGCTAGTACCGGAACGTCGCCAGCTCGTAGTGAGCACTCTTCCTCGCGCCTTCTTTTCCTTCTCCTCACGTTCTTTCTCTTTGTCTCTCATCTCTTCTCATCTTCGGAGGTTTCATCATGACGGCAATAATCGGGATCCTGGCCCTCATCGGTCTGGCGGTGGTGGGCGCAGTCGGCTGGGCATTCGCCTACGGGGTGCGCGATGGCCTGGCCCAGTGGCGGGAGGCACCACCCGGCGGAACGAGTCAGCCGGTGCCCGTTGGTGAGCCGCAGCTCTCGCTGTCCGCCGCGCTGCCGAGCAGCTACCAGGCCGGTCAGCTCGCCGGTGAGGTCGCAGCCAGCTGGCGCTCGGCACGCCAGGCGGCCAGAGCAGCTGGAGTACCAGGCGTCCCGGCCAGCTCCTCTTGGGCGGCCGCCCTGGCCTTGGGCAGCGAGCTGAGCCAGCAGCGCCAAGAGGCCGGCCGGGCCATGCAGGCAGCCATGGCCCAGGTGCTGCAGGACAACGAGCAGGCGGTCAGAGCGGCGGCCGGTGGAGGGCGTGGCACCAGTAATGGCGGGAGTGGTGCCAGCAGCGGTGGCAGTGTCACTGACGAGAGCAGCGGCAACAGCGCCAGTGGTGGCGGCGTGTCTCCTGAGGCGGTGCCGGATGCATCGGACAGCAACCGCACGGCAGAGGGTACGGCCCGTCCCACCTGGCCAGCTCACGCGCCCTCACGTCGTCCGCCGCGCCCGCGTCCCAGGCGGTGCACGCAGCAGCGACCGGCTCGGTCGGATGAGCGGCAGCCGTGAGCATTCGGCTCCATTCCTCACCCACATGCCACGTCATTTCGCCCGCGTGTTGCAAAAACTACAGCACCGACTTTCGCAGCCACTAAATGGCGCGTGTGTCCATTTTGTGTGCTGGGGTGGCACCACAGAAACGGCTCACAAGCGGGGCGTGTCGCGTCGCTTGGTAATAGTGAATCCGGAGGCCTTGCAACACGCGAGTGTTCGTGGAATGTATGGGATAAGGGCAGATGGCTGCCGATGCGCGAAAAGCTGGCGGCGGGCTTGCCCGGAGCAAATAGCAAATATGAAGCAAAAAGGAGGGACATCATGCAGCAGACGAAACAGACAAGACGAGCGGGCGCTGAGGGAGCGGAATCTCGGCACGGTGCGGTGGCCAGGCAGGCGGGCGCAGCAGTGAGACCCGGCTCTGGCATGCCGCGACCGGGTGGCGCGGTGAGCCGTGGAGCTGACGCCAGCGCTGCGGTGCTCAGCCAAGACAGTGCAGGCAAAGTCGCCGGTTGCGGCAGAAAAGTCAGCGTATCGACTGGAGGCGTTGGCTCATCGCCCGCCATCCCTGGCCTGCCGCCTGGTGGCTTTGCCACCATCCTGGTCGATCCGCCCTGGCCCCTTCAGGGCGGTGAGAAGCACTACCGAACGATGAGCCTGGCGCGGATCACGGCGCTGCCGGTGGGGCGTCTGGCGGCGCGAGATGCCCACGTGTGGCTGTGGACGACGAACGCGCTCTTGCCGACGGCGTATGAGGTGGCCGAGGCCTGGGGCTTTACGGTGCGCAGCCCACTGACCTGGGTGAAGTTCCGCCTTGGCCTGGGTGGCCGCTACCAGCTGCGCAATGCCACCGAGCAGCTGCTGTTCTGCACCCGAGGGAGAGCACCCTTGGGGTCGCGCTCCCAGCCGACCTGGTTCAACGCCCCAGTTACGGAGCACTCGCGCAAGCCAGCGGAGCAGTTCGCCATCATCGAGCGGGTCAGCCCTGGGCCGTACCTGGAGCTGTTTGCCCGCCGCCGGCCTGAGTCGAACCAGCCCTGGGCAGTGTGGGGCGACCAAGTAGCGAGCGACATCCGCATCCCCGGCTTTGCCGTGCCGCGGTATAGCGAGCGCGTTGAGAAGGCAGAAGCGATGCCGCAGAGGACGCAGGCAGACGCCGCCGGTGGCAGCGCTGGCGGTAACGGTGAGGAGGTAGAGCGATGAGTCGGCCGTGGCGAGACAAGTACCCCCTGCGCAGTCTTCGAGGAGATGGTGATGATGAGCGATTCGAGGCATTCTCCGTCTGGCAGCCTGCTGCGATGCGGCGTCGGCCTGCTCCTGATCGCGATGGGGCTGCGGTGGATCGTCGCCATCGTGCAAAGCAGCTGGCCCTGGCTCGTCGGGCTGCTCGCCGTGAGCGCCGCCGCCTGGCTGGCAGTGCGCTGGTGGCGGAGCCGGCGGGAGTGGTGAGAGAGCCTGGCACTCACGGTGGTCACAATCGGTCTGGCCCGATTGAGCAGCGGCGAGCTGATGCAGGCCAACAGGTGGAACGGGCTGAGCAGCGGCATCAGTCGCAATGGGATGGTTGCAGCTCGAGTCCCGCGCTTGATGGTGGAACAGCCAGCCGGAAGCGACGCACTCACTCCACTGCTGGAGACCACCGAAAGAACGGTGGATGGCCTCACTCCCCAAGGAGGCAGCCATGATGGCCCTCTACGCCGGTGGCCGCCCGGGCTCGTCGCGGCGGGTGCGGTTGGTGCCGGTGCGGCGAAGCGGTATGGATCACCGGGCGGTGGCGCGGATTGTGCTGGCACTGGCGCGGCAGATGGCGGCGGATGAGGCTGTGGAGTCGGCGGCAGTTGACGAGGTGGTGTCCTCAGGTGCTGGGGTCTGCGCGGGGCGTGAGCCTGGCACCAGCGATGGGGCGGCTGCCGCTCGTGATGATGCGGCGGCTCCATGGGCTGGCGCTCATAGCGGGCAGAGCGCCCGTGGTGGTACCTCGGTGGGGCGCTGTGCTGCAAACGAGGCTGTGTCGGCATCGGCTGGGAGTTGCTTGGGTCGGTGTGCTCACCAGCGTCATGACGGTGCTCATCACTCGACTCATGAATCTGCCACGGCTGATTGCTCCCGTTCCTCTTCGTCCGATGAGACCACTGCTCCCTCGTCCGTCCCAGGAGGCACTCCGTGATGGCCCGCCCTACTCAGCCCCTGGTGTGGCATCAGCTGCGGTTTGCTCTGCCGCTCGCCCAGGACGCGGCGGTCGTTCTGGTGGAGCGCATCCTGGCAGATAGCTCGCTTGGTCGGATGGTGCTGGAGCTGCGGGCCTCGGGTGGGCAGGCTACCTGGGTGGTGGGCTCGAGCGCGGGTGAGCGGTTGGTCTCGCTGGTGCGTGAGCTGGTGCCGGGCTGCCGGGTGAGTGCTGGTTTTTCGCGGCGGGCGGTGGATCAGGCGGTGGTGGTGTCGGCCCGGCCAGTCGGGATGGGACTGGCGGCGGAGCGCTTGGCGGCGGTGGTGCGAGCCATCCTGGCCGCACTTGCGGTGACGGCTGAGGGTGAGGAGTTGGTGGTGCAGCTGCAGCTGGGGCGGCGCTTCTCGCCAGAGGCACTGGGGCGGGTGGAGCCGCAGGGCTGGCTGGAACTGCTTGGCCTGGTGTCACCGCCCTCTGTTACTGGTGAGCGGGGTCGACGGATGCGGGCGCAGCTGGGGCGGCATCGGGCGGCGGCGAGTCTGCGCTTGGGAGTGCGGGCTGCTTCGCCCCTGCGCCAGCGGGTCCTGCTGCAGGGGCTGCTGGGGGCGCTGCGCCTGTTGGAGGGGCCGGGGGTGCGGCTGCGGGCTCGCACGGAGAACCCGGCCAAGCTCAACGGGGTGCGGCGGCCCTGGCGGCCTGGGTTGGAGCTTGGTGCGGCGGAGGTGGTCGGGATGGCTGGTTGGCCTATTGGTGAGCTGCCCTTGCCGCTGCTGGGTAGTGGGCACCCGCGCCTGGTGGCGCCGCCGCCGGAGGTGGGGTCTGGCTCGTCCCAGCGCGTTGTCGGCGCGAGCGGGGTGCCAGGAGAGACTGGGCTGGTGCGTCTGCCAATTGCCGACGCGGTGTACCACACGCATTTGCTGGGGCCGACGGGGGTGGGTAAGTCGACGGTGCTGCTGTCGTTGGCGCTGGCTGATGCGGCTGAGGGTCGGGGTCTGCTCCTGCTTGACCCCAAGGGGGACTTGGCGACGGACTTCGTGGCGCGCCTGCCCGAGGAGCGGGCTGCGGATGTGGTGGTGCTGGATCCGACGAATCCTTGCCCGGTGGGGTTCAATCCGCTGGCTGGGTCGCCGGAGCTGGCGGTGGTGACGGCGGAGGCGGTGCTGGGGGTGCTGGCCGAGCT
>ERZ773009.861-NODE-861-length-21913-cov-7.832830_pt1 | contig 21913 bp, 17 predicted proteins | sample MGYA00580663_ERZ773009 | MGnify/ENA primary metagenome ERZ773009 (study PRJEB29015, sample SAMEA2737969) | human oral metagenome | biome: human oral; feature: human-associated habitat; material: dental | place: China | collected 2026 ... | reverse complement strand
TCCAAATTAAGTAACAAGTTCATGGCACAAATGGCTCGTGAGTATATGGAGAAGATGGGAATAAAAGATACGCAGTACATTATCGGTCGCCATTTCGATAAGGAGCACCCACATATTCATATCGCTTTCAATCGGATAGATAACAACGGCAAGACTATCTCTGACCGTAACGACAGATTCAGAAGTGAGAAGATTTGCAAGGAACTGACCGCCAAATATGGTTTATACTTTGCTGATGGCAAGGAGAAAGTCAAAGAGTATCGCTTGAAAGAACCTGATAAGACCAAGTATGAAATCTATCAGACGTTGAAAGCAGAGATTGCTCGGTGCAGGGATTGGAAAGCGTTACTTGTTCATTTGGAGAGAGAAGGGATTGATGTCCTCTTTAAGTACAAAGGCAACTCACAGGAAGTGCAGGGTATCATCTTTGAAAAGAACGGTTATCATTTCAATGGTTCAAAGGTGGACAGGAGTTTCAGTTATTCCAAGATAGACTTTGCCCTGCAACAGAATAACAGGGAACACGAACAGCAGACACAAGGAATGATAAACCTTATCTCTAATGTTGCAAGTATTACGAGCGAAATAGCCAACGACCTCATAGAAGGAGGACTGGATTTGTTTCAAACCCATGGCACTGTCCCTGCGGAGGTTTACAACACACTCGATAAAAAGAAGAAAAAGAAAAAACGTAAAATACATTTATAACTATGGCTGATAATAATACATTTGTCCTCTTTGAGGAAATCAAAAACAAACTGGAGACAATTTACAGGGAACTAAAGGAGTTGAAAGAAAAGGAGAACGGTTCTGTTTCCCTCCCTGTTCAATCTACACCAGCACAAAGTGATGAGCAGAAAGAACAGGAAATGCTCAATCAGTATGAACAGCGAACAAAAGAAGTGATTAACAAGTACATTGGTGTGCAAGTGCGCATCAAGGACGAGGAAGCCAAATCCATTGATAAGTTGGTGGCAAGTGTTTTGACTATGTTACACGAGTGGCAGGAGCAGAAAGAACATCCACAACCTCAAGAACAGATTCACAGACACAGTTTTGACATCAAGTCCTCGAAAGTTTTTACTTATATGGCTGTGACAACTGCCGTATGTTTTATTTCTTTGGTCGGCAATTACTTCCTATGGCAAAGCAAACGGCAATACAAGGATGATGCCTTGAAATTCCGTATCATCAGAGTGTGGAGAGGTTGCAACTCAAAGGACATTCTGTGGCTCAATGATGTGTTTGACATTCATCGCAATGAAAAGACGATCAAGTTAATCAAGGGAAAAACTGATGATTATGACATGGAATTAAAGCAACAGGCAGATAGCCTGATGCAAATAAAATTGAAATAACCCTATATGAAGCAAGCCCAACCAAACGAGAATTTTGGTTGGGCTTGTGCGTTGCATCTTAGTCTATGATTTCCCAAAAGCCACCATTATCTGGTCCAACACGGCGGAGGTACTTATTACGCATATATTCGATGTTACGCATGATGGAGGTGAAACTAATTCCTACAGCAGCAAGTTCCATCTTGGTAATATAATGATTTTCTGCTATTAATTGTAAGATGGAAATACGATTTAATGTTAATTTATCACCATTTTCCTATTTTCTAATGCCTTGGCTACCCACTTTCACCACTATAACCTTTCGTTTATCAGTTACCTTGGATTGCTTATCAGTCACCCTATCAGATACCTTTGATTGGTTATCAGTAACTTTTTCAGATCCTCTTAAGTAGTAAATTCTCCCTTCTTTACTTATTGCATATCAGTGGAGAAATATAATGGCTAATTCTTCCGATACGCCCCATTATGAGAATGTGCCGTTTGAGGTACCAGAAAACTGGGAGTGGGCTACATTAGGAGAAATTGGAACATGGCAATCTGGGGCAACTCCCAGTCGTTTGAGAAAGGATTTTTATGGTGGCAACATCCCATGGCTAAAGACGGGTGACTTAAACGATGGATTGATTACGGATATACCTGAATTTATAACTCAAAAGGCATTAGATGAGACTTCTGTTAAGTTAAATCCCATAGGTAGTATTCTTATAGCTATGTATGGAGCTACGATAGGAAAAATTGGTATACTTACATTCCCTGCAACAACAAATCAGGCTTGCTGTGCTTGTAGTGACTATAAGATAGAGCAAATGTATTTATTCTATTTCTTACTTGCAAATAAAAAGGCATTTATAGCTATGGGAGGTGGTGGGGCACAACCTAATATATCAAAGGAGAAAATCGCAGTCACCTTTATGCCTCTCCCACCACTTACAGAACAGCAACGTATCGTTGTAGAAATTGAATGCTGGTTCAAACTCATAGATACTATAGAGCAAGGTAAGACTGATTTGCAAACTGCTATCAAGCAGATAAAAGACAAAATCCTTGACCTCGCTATCCATGGCAAACTCGTACCTCAAGACCCGAACGATGAGCCAGCCTCTGAACTGCTCAAGCGTATCAATCCAAAAGCGGAGATTACTTGTGATAACGAACATTATCCGCAGTTGCCTAAGGGATGGAGCATTACTTCTATGCAGGAAGTGTGTGGTTTGTTTGATGGAGAAAGGCAAGAAGACAGGTTGCTGACCAACTTAGACGCAAAGTTTTTAAGAGGGTTTTCTGATGGGAAAGTTATAAAAGCTGGCAGATATGTTCCAGCCAACACATATATGATATTAGTTGATGGAGAGAACTCGGGAGAAGTGTTCCAAACTTCAACTGAGGGCTATCAAGGTAGTACTTTCAAGCAGCTAAATATCAATGAAAATATGAATGAAAAGTTTGTCTTACACATCATCAATTTGCATAGAAAGTCTTTGAGAGAGAATAAAGTAGGCTCTGCTATTCCACACTTGAACAAAAAACTGTTTAAGGCGATCCCTGTGCCGATACCGCCTTATGCAGAACAAGAAAGAATTATTGATGCAATAAATGCTGCGTATGCATTGCTTACTGTAATTGAGGAGAACTTATAAACTCTCCTCAATTACATCTAAAACCTCAAAGAGTAGACGCACTTTCCCTATAATCCGTTTCTGTTCTTCTTGTGGAGGAATAGGTATCTCCAACTTAGAATATTCTGAAATCCAATATCGTTTATGCGTATCACCGACAAGCCTCGTTCTGCTCATAAACAATGATACATATTCCACTTCGACGCCATAATGCACTTGTAATATTTTCATTGCAGACGATTTAACCTTAAAAGGGAAATCCACCAATCGAGAGTCAGTTGTGAAATCGTCGAAAATAATACAAGGTAGTCTGTTATAGATTCCTTCCGTTTCTTTCGTATGCCCAATAATAAATGATTTCCCTGCCGTTAGAACAGGAATAGGATAAGCATCACTATATGCAGTTGATTGTACAATATATGCTGTTGGCTGTTCATATTTTACAACGTCTCCAAGCCTGCATATGCTCCATCCCTTAGGCAACTGCGGATAATGTTCGATATGCTTTATTATATTGTTACTTTATTCATTATAAATCAATGTAATATGGTAACAACATTTCAAAAACATCTTGCCAAAACAAATTTGGCAAAAAACACCATCGCTTCTTACGTGTGGACGGTGAACTATTTTCTTAATCACTACAAAGAAGTGAACAAGAATAACCTATTGGCCTACAAAGGGTACTTGGTTGAGAACTTCAAACCACAGACCGTGAACCTGCGCTTGCAGGGAATGAACAAATACTTGGAGTTTACGAAACAGGAGAAACTCAAAGTGAAGTTTATCAAGGTGCAACAAAAGAATTTCTTGGAAAACGTAATCAGTAATGCAGATTACAAGTTTCTGAAGACGAAGCTGAAAGCGGATGGTTATGATGAATGGTATTTCGTAGTTTGGTTTATGGCTGCAACAGGTGCCCGTGTCAGTGAACTTCTGCATATCAAAGCAGAGCATGTACAAGTAGGGTACCTTGATCTTTATAGCAAAGGTGGAAAGATAAGGCGTTTGTACATCCCTAAGAACTTGCGAGAAGAAGCGAGAAAATGGATTCATGAGAAAGGGCTAACTTCTGGTTATATTTTTCTCAACCGCTTTGGACAACGTATTACCACACGTGGCATAGCACAACAACTGAAGCATTTTGCAGAGAAGTACGGCTTAAATCGTGATGTGGTATATCCTCATTCGTTCCGCCACCGCTTTGCAAAAAACTTTCTTGATCGCTTTAACGACCTCGCTTTACTTGCAGACTTGATGGGACACGAAAGCATCGAAACTACTCGTATCTATCTACGCAGGACAGCGAGCGAACAACAGAAGATTGTGGATAAAGTAGTGAATTGGTAAACTAAACAGAAGCCTTAGAAGTGCAATTCATGACACTTCTAAGGCTTCTTGAATATTATCTAAAACAGAAAATAGTGTTTCTATCTTTTGAACAATCCGTTGTTGCTCGACAAGCGGAGGTAACGCAAATAGCCAATTATCAATGTGCCCTTTATTGATAGAAGGTGAGTTATCTCCTTTCATAAATTGGTTTAATCCATTTACCACATAATCAGAGGTCATAAGAAAATAGCAATAGTCAGAATTGAGAATTTGCGGAATAGAACTACATACGTAAAATCCTGTTGACGCTATACAATTATCATTAGCTACCTTTGCTATATTGCGTAAATATGGACGAACCATTGAAAACACAACGTCATTCTTTTGAGTGAAACGGCTGGCTCTACTTGGAGCATTTTTCGTTTGTATTGTTTTAATTTTCCTGATTATTTGTCGTCTATTATCAATGGAATCAATATCTATATATTGAAATTCTTTATCCTTAGGCTTTGTCGACTTCATCGGTGCAAAGATGTTCTTTCCTTTTGCCAAAGTCCAATTTTGTGGTAACTTCTCACTATGTTCGTTATCACAAGTGATTTGTGCCTTTGGATTGATACGCTTTAGCAGTTCTGATGCAGGCTCATCATTGGGGTCTTGGGGTACGAGCTTGCCGTGAATGGCAAGGTCAAGGATTTTGCTCTTGGTTTGCTTGATGGCTGTTTGCAAGTCCACCTTTCCTTGATCAATCGTATCAATGAGAGCAAACCATTTATCTACAGCTGTAACTATGCGAAGTTGTTCCTCATGCGGTGGTAAAGGGAACTGCATATTTTCTAATATACCAATGTATAATTCTTTTTGATTTGTAGAGCCTGCAAGATTATCTTCGATATATGTTTGTCCATAATCTGAAGAAAGAAAAGCCAGCACGAATTTAGATTCTATTTCTTCTAATGTTCGGACAACTGATATATGAGAATCGGGAACAACAAAAGGATAATCACCAAGAATATCACTATGAAATAATCTTGTTCTTCCCACGGTTCCTGTCCCTGTTGAATTTACAAGGATGTCACCATCTATTAATTTGTATTCATCACTCCATTTACTAATCGTTTCTGGATCTAAGAAGCGAGCTTGCTCCAGCGAAATATCTCCGTCATACAAATTACATTTCTGGGCAAATACAGGGTATTTCCTTTCCTCTGAATACTTCGGAGATTTTCCCCGAGAAAGAAACGAACAGAGTTTGCCTATCGTTACCCATTCCCACCCCTCGGGTACTTCAAACGGCACGTCCTGCGGATAATGGGGCGTATCAGAAGTCTTCGCAGCCTTTCGGTTACGCTTTATTTTCCCTTCTGCTATTAAGCGTTCTTTCTCGCTACGGATGCGCTCAAGCAAAACAGATGCTGGTTCGTCGTTAGGGTCTTGAGGTACAAGTTTGCCGTGAATAGCAAGGTCTAATATCTTTTGTCTTAACTTCTTTGTATCCATTCTCTACCAATTAATCATTTGTATTGTTTTGCTCTTCCAAGAACAGGCTGCAATACTCATTGATTTGTTCTTGCATACGCTCTTGCGGAATAAGAATACGTTTGTATTCTGTTATCAAGGTCGGGCTCATACTGCGACTCATAGCATATTCTACCACTATTTTGTCAGCATCCGGACATAACAAAATACCAATAGAGGGGTTCTCGTTACTGCGTTTTACATCACGGTCGAGTGCTTCGAGATAAAATTCCAACTGTCCAAGGTCACGAGGATGAAACTTTGTCTTTTTCAGTTCTACCGCGACAAGAGCCTGCAAGCCGCGGTGGAAGAATAATAAGTCGGCTTTGAAAGTTGATGCACCTACATTGAGGTTATACTCTTGATCCATAAAGAGGAAATCTTTTCCCAGCTCAAGGATAAACTGCTTCATGTGTTCTATCAAGCCTTTCTTGAGCTTTGCTTCACTATGTTTTTGAGGCAACCCGAGGAAATCAACAAACAAAGTGTCCTTAAATAAAACAGGAGCATTAGGATAATTCTGTAATAAGCCTTTCGACATATTCTTTTTATCGCCTAACAATGTTGTGTAGGTCTGGTTGGTGATGCTACGCTGAAGCTCTCTTTTTACCAAATGTTCTTTGTGAGCATACAGAATATAGAATAACCGTTCTTCACTGCTTTTACAACGGCATAATATCTCTATATGATTCGTTAAAGTGGTTAGTGTGAGGAGTTTGGGAAATTGTCCAATTCTTGGCTGGACAACTTGTATAGGAAAGGTGTCTACTCCTTGATAATCTTGTATCAAAGGCTTATCATTAGTTTGTGCAATTTTTGGCTGCACAAATTCTTTAGATAGATATTGTGATGCTATGGATAAGAAGCTCTCGGAAGAATACTCTTCGTAGAACTGTACCATATTATACACACTTCGTCTGCTATATCCTTTCAGCTTTGGTTGTTTGGTACGGATATATTCAGAAAGTTGAGTAACAACTTTGCTACCCCATTCTTCTGTTTTTAACTTATTGGAAACATAACCACCCACATTCCAAGCCATAAGTAGCATTTCTTCATTCACTGCCCTTGAAGCACGACCCTGATGCTGCAAAATGATGTTGATTACCTCATCAAACTGCTGCTCTTGACTCAATATCACATTACTATCCATTCCGTTTACTCTTTAATTCCATCCATTAACTTCTGCAATTCAGCTACTGCCTTACTGATGTTACTGGCTTGAGTTTTGATATTTGTCATCAACTCATCTAATGTAAATTGTTCTTCCTCTCCACCTGCCTTAATCCATGTGATATCAAGACTTGTTTTGTCGCGAGCTATAATGTCCTCTATCGCATATTTGCACCATCTACCATCACGAGCAGTATCTTCATTATAGGTTTCGACACGAGGATTAGCAGTATAGCAGGCTACAAAATCATCAAGATGATGACGTTGCAACTTGTTGGTTGCCAAGGTATGCTTCACGTCTGTGCGATAATCATAGAACCAAATGTCCTTTGTTGGCTGTCCTTTTGTGAAGAACAATACGTTGGCTTTGACACCTTGTGCATAGAAGATACCTGTGGGCAACCGTAAGATGGTGTGCAGGTTGAAGTCGGTCAACAGTTTTTTACGGATGGTTTCGCCTGCACCACCCTCAAATAGAACATTGTCAGGAAGTACCACAGCAGCCCGTCCACCAGGTTTTAGCATCAGCATCATATGTTGCAAGAAATTGAGCTGATTGTTCTTGGTCTCTACATAGAAATCGGGGCGATTAATATCCACTGAGCCTGCGGGGCGAGTACCAAAGGGAGGATTGGCAAGGATAACATCTACCAAGGTGTCCGGCTCTTTCTCTAAACTATCTTCACACGCAATAGGGCTACGGTCGGTACCAATGCCATGCAAATACAAGTTCATTGAAGCCAAGGTAACAACCAACGGAGTGTTATCAACACCATGCAATGCCTTGTTATTCAGGAAATCACGTTTATTCTTATTTTGTGATTGTTGCTTCATACAATCGTATGCAGCCAACAGAAACCCACCTGTACCACAGGCTGGGTCGCATACAGTTTCGCAAATCTTGGGCTTGATACAATCCACCATTGCTTGAATAAGCGGTCGAGGAGTAAAATACTGCCCTGCACCACTTTTCTTGTCCTGACCATTCTTTTCCAGAATGCCTTCATAGATGGCCCCTTTGACATCCTCATTCATATCAAGCCAGTGATGCCCATCTATCATGGTAATCACTTTCTTAAGATAAACGGGTTTATCAATCTTATTTTGTGCCTTGGTGAAAATTGTCCCGATAAGATTGTCTTGCTCGCTAAGTTTCTTCAGCGTTTTCTCATATTGCTCTATCAAGTCTAAACCATCAAGTTCTATCAGATTACTCCAGCGATAGCCTTCAGGGATAGCGGACGTTTCCTCAAACAACTCCTCATTCTCCGCATCCATTTTGAGGAAGAGAAGATAAGTAAGTTGGGTAACATATTCGGTATAACCAATCCCAAGTCCTGCTAGAATGGTTGCCAATTTCCAAACTTTTTTGGTAAGAACCTGTTCTGTTGATATATTAGTTGCCATATTAAGCTATTTTTCTGTAAATAATAAATTGTGATAATGAAGACAATGCTTCGTTTGCAGAATCTTTTCCGCCAAAGGCACGGATAAGTTGTGCTGCCTGCGTTTTGTCATTGTCTTTTATTTCTGTAACCGTGCAATAACCATTCGATGCAATGTAGTTGAAAATTTGGTGCATCACTCCAATCTGTGCTTCTGTCAGAGGACGCTGATTTTGTCCATACCACAAATTAAAACGCTGATTGGCTGATGGATATAAACTTTCAAGCCGCTCTATCTGATGGAAAGCATAGCGTACTAACTGAATGATGTTTGTAAGTGCTTCTTTTTCTTCTTTTGTTGAACAATGTTTCACCATTTGCGGATTGATGATAGCATAGGAATTCCAAAGCAACGAAGTGTTGAACTTACTGCTTGCAAACTTCAATTTATTCTCTAAATCTTTCAGCATAGCATAAGTAAGTGGATCGCCTTGATTATTGTAGATGATGCGCAATGCTTCTATTTCATCTTTATGTTCCTCACAATAGGCTTCAAAAGCAGAAGTTGTGGTTTGTGCCTCTTCTTGCGAGAAGCCTTTTGATATAAGCGTGTCCTCGCCTGGCATCAAAGTTTCTATAAAACCTGCATTGAGTATCAATAAGAACTCACGTGCATCGGGATAATTGGCAATATTGCACACTAATGCCTTACGATCTGTATTTGGCTCATTCACATTGATATACTCTGGTAAGAATCCTTGTTCGAGCGCATCAAAGATATTGGATGCAATATCCATCATACTGATATATGCAAGACTGATAAACTTCTCACGGTCTTTTTCTTCACATTTATGACTTATACGAGATAGGCGACTTGCTAATAAACGCAGATAATCATCACTTACGTTACCATGCGTTATTTTCTCTAAGAGTTCCTTTAGGGACATTAGTTTGGTGGTTGCACCGTCAGAAGGGGTGGTAATAGACTTTTCATGTTCTGTCACGCCAACAGCATCAACCAAGTAGAAACAGTCCTTACTATACGCATTAGGAGTAACGTTACGGAGTTGTTCGTCACCAATAGTACGCACGCCTCGCCCCTTCATCTGAATATATAAAGACTCTGATGCCACATCACGCATGAACATCACCACTTCAAGAGGCTTAATGTCTGTACCTGTTGCCACCAATGTGCAAGTTACGGCAATACGGAAACCTTTATCGTTGCGGAACTGACGTATCAATTCGTTGCTGTCTCCTGCTGAATAGGTGATTTTCTGTACAAAACGATTATCATTGTGCCCAAACACCTCTTTTGCTATCTGCACAATGTTAGTGGCATGATTTTCATTAAGCGCAAAAATCAGTGTCTTGGGCAGATAATCCAAGTTAGGCTCACGCTGCGGGTCGGTAAACATCTCCGTATATACCGCATCACGGTAAGTTTCCAATATCAGTTTTATCTGTGCCGGATTGACTATACTCCGGTTAAGTTCTTCGCGTGTATAGTTTTTTGTTTCCTGATTATTGAGTGTCTGTACCTTTCCCGTATAACGGGTTTCCCGCTTTACTTTCTCACCTTCGAGAATCGCACCTCCATTCTCTGTTGCTTGTGTTTTGATACGATAAACACGGCAATCAACATTTACACCATCAACGATAGACTTCTCTAATGTATAATTTACTATGATATTATTATTGAAGAAAGCCTTCGTTTCAGGGACAGGTGTAGCAGTTAACCCTATCAGCTTTGCTCCTGAGAAATAATTGAGAACTTTCTGCCAGTTACCATAAATTGAACGGTGACACTCATCAATAATTATCATATCAAAGAAATCAGAAGGAAGATTGGGATTCTCTGGGAGTTCAATGTCCTTGTATTCTGTTTCATCATCGTCCTCATCATCGGTAATGTCTTCACCCTTTAATAAGGAGAATAATCGTTGGATAGTGGATATTACTACATTACTATCCGTAGGTATGCTTGAAGACTTCAAGCGGTTAACCGTAAAAATAGTATTGAACGGGGCACCATTTTCTGTCAAACGAAATGCCCCAAATTCGTTTTCTGCCTGCTTCCCCAAATTATTTCTATCAACCAGAAACAAAATACGCCTCATAGGAGTGAAAGCCAACATACGATAGGCAGCTAAACAGGCAGTATAAGTCTTACCTGCTCCTGTGGCTAACACCATCAGAGCACGTTGTTCTCCTGCTCGGAAAGATTTCTCTAATTCTGTAATTGCTTCAAACTGACAATCACGTAATCCCTTTAGACTAAGTGCTGGCAATCCTACATATTCGTCTTCCAATCCCAATAATTTGGCAATTTCCTTAGGAGTATGGATACGTTTACAACACTCAAATTTTGCGTCATTCTTACGAGTGTCATAAAACATTAAAACCTTGCTGTTGGCAACGTATGCAATAGGAAGAGGCTTATGGGGAAACCAAGCCTGGCACCAAGAAGGACAACTGCGGGTATATAGCACAGCTTGTTCTTGAACTATATCAGAATCTACATCAATCTCAACTCGTTTTGCTTCTAATATGCCAACAGCCTTTCCATTAAGAAAGAGCAAATAATCAGTTTCCTTATTACCTTTCATTAGCCCTTCTGTTACAGCGACAGCAGATTGATTAGGAGCATAATGGTCTCTATCAACGACTTTCCAACCTGCTTCTTCAAACATTCTGTCTATGATAACTCGTGCCTTTTCTTCTGGCTTCATATTTCTCTGGTTCTTATAAGTGCTTATTATCGGAAGTTAAAGAAATGATTTTTGCAAGTGCAACGATGGGAATAGCCAATACCTTCAGGTCAATTTGAATGCTCTTGCAGTCAAACGTCTAGTTCTCCTTATGTTTGTTCATTTTCCATCTAAAAACTATTGATATTTTATACGTAATCTTGTAATGTTCTGTCCTCTGGAATGTATTTTAGTTCCTTGTTCCTTTCTAATAAAACATTAGCCAGTCCTAACAAATCATTAGGTGTTTCTGACCACTTATAAAAAATATCAATAAGTTCCTCCATATCTTCATTTGACGCCATCCTAGAATCAGCTCCTCTTTTGCCCGAGATGATATTCTCCCTTTCGTGATGAGATAACAGTGTGCATACTAAATTCCTTATGGGGGCATTTATTGCAGCATCCTTAGGAAGAATGCCAGATAAAAATGATTGAATATTTCCATAAAAGAGATTGTATACTTGCTGTGGATTATGTGTGGAAATCCCCAGTTTATCCTTCAAGCTCTCTCGTTCTTCATCAAATCCAAAGAGATCTGCTTTTGATTCTCTACTATCTACTATCCTATCGATAGCAGTCATCAACTCTTCAACTTTTCTTTTTGTATTATCCATAATTATACTGTATTTTTAAATTCTTGACGCATTACTTCTATTGCCCCTCTCAGGTTTTGCAAACCAATCGGATCGAAAACTACATTTTTAATAGCCTTCTCAGTACCAATAAGACAACTTGAAGAACCAAATTTCTTAAATTCTGCCGATTGTTTTTTACTATCTAGCCCGTCCAAATATACACCATAAATAATAGATGGATGTACATGAATCGTTTTTGCAGCCTTAATAACCATATGACCGAGACGTATTATCTTGGGTAATTCTTCCCGATCAGACTGTTTGATTAACATGTTCAATGCGAATGTATCTGCACTTTCCTCATTCAAAAACAAGTCTGGATTATCTGTACTGGTAATATGGTATGCTATTTTTTGAAGCATATCGTAATCGTTCAAAATATGATACAATTCATGAAGCAAAGACAACCATAACTTATGATATTTCTTATTCATGTCTGTTATAACAACACATGGCTTATCATCAATTATCATAGTTGCACCATATTTTCCTGTTCCTGAAACATAGGGCTGGGTTAAGACCGTAACACCTAATTTATATAATACCAATATCACTTTTTCATAACCATGAATTTCATCGGTAGTATACTCATAGATATGTTTAACGAATTCTTCCAACAATTCTCTGTCAAATGGATTTGGATTATCTATTTTCTTAAAAGAATAGTATAAGCATTTTAGCCAAAACTCGTTCATCTTTGCGGATTTCTGTTCTTTAATATAACGAGTTGACCTACTATAAAGAGCTTCTGGAAGTATAGCGAAAGTATCATACTCATATATATTTTGGAAACCAAAAAAGGAGCAAATTTGATCTCTTATTTCATCTATTTTCGCTCTTTTCTTTATAAGACCGATTTCTTTTAAGGATGGAATATCAAACCTTGAATATAAAAATGACAACTTTGTTGACTCATCAGAAATTTCTTCTGATGTTCCTTCAAGATCATTCTTAAACCCTTGGATAAATTTTGCAGGTTCTATATCTAAGACTTGCATTATTTTTATGGCTTGTGCAAATTTAATGTCTCCACCTTCTGAAATATATCTTTCTAAAAAACGACGATCAATACCTAATTTTTCTGCTAAAGCAGAAACCGGTATCCCATTAGATTGAAGGAACTCTTTCAGAGCCTCTCTTAACGAGACATCTTCATACTCTATATTGCTTGCCTTCTTTATGATATACATAATTGTACGGATTTTGTGCAAAGATATGATATTTATCTAAAATAGCTTTGTTTCAATGTGCAAATTCGTACATTATAAATATTATTTAACCAAAAGCGGGTGGTTTGCTATATTTTGCAATATGTACCGTGCCTTTTATAGTTTGATATGCATCTTTGCTATATATAGACAATGTAGACTTAACTTATTCTCCCTTCGCCTGCAAATGGCTCAACACTATAGGTTGAGAGCTGGCAGGCTATTGATGGCATCCTCCTTCAACTTGTCAACAGCACGAGTATATTTCTCGGTGTGCTTCAATCCACTATGCCCTAAAAGACTTGCAACGGTCTTGATATTGGCTCCGTTATTCAGAATGTTCACAGCAAAGCTGTGGCGAGCGCAATGCCAACTGATGTGTTTGTTTATGCCTGCACCTCTTACCCACCGTTTTACAGATTTGCTGCTACTCTCATATGAGGGGAGTTTGAAGACAGAAGAACTCAGGTCCTCAGGAACTTCGCCAATCAAAGAGAGTAAGCCGTCATTGAGAGGGATAATAACGCCACTATGTGCAGAATGTCCTTTGGTTTTGTTTTGCTCAAACTTCAATAGCCGATTAGTGTAATCTATGTTTTTATAGGTTAAGTCTTTTACATCGCAAAAGCGTAGACCACAATGTAGACAAAGAATGAAGGCACGCCTAACATTAGGATTCTCATTCTCATAATGACATTGAATCAATGCCTGTATTTCATCCATTAAAAGTACATCTTTGCGCAATACTTGATTGTCTACCTTGCACACAACGCCTTTGCAGGGATCTTTCTGCATCACTTCGTGATCGATGGCATAGCGCACAGCTCTCTTAAAACGCAGATAGATACTCTTTGCCCCTTCGTCCACGCTTCGTGATTGCAGATACTCCACAAAGCGTTCCATCATGTCCTTGGTTATCAAATCGGGCTTAATACTAAACTCATAGAGTGGGTGTTGCTCTTTCAGAAAATCCTTAAAACGATTCAAGGCTATTTTTATCATTCGCAGGTCTTTCTTGGTATAACTGTCTATGTACGCTTGGTAGTAGTCCAAGAAATTAATATTTCTATCCTTCTTTAAACGACAACCAAGCATACCTTCCTTAAATTTCTATTCACGCCCTGCACGAATCTTTGTTGCCAATGCAAGTGTTTTCTTATTCTGTTGGCGTTCTTCTGGAGTGCGAGGCCTGGCTATCAAGTACAACTGCAAGTTCTCTTTTCGCCTATTAAACCTAATATGTACTTTGGGCTTACCTGCCATCTTTCCTGTTTCATACAAAACGGGATTACCATTTTCGTCCAATACAGGCCTTTCTTTTCTACCGAGATAATATTCCAAATAAAGACTTGTCCAAGCATCAGAAAGCATATTTCTTTGGTAACGTGACACAATTTCACTACCTTTGAAAAGAAATAAATCCAATTAAATAAAAAGTCAATGGAACAAGGTGTTTGGCAAGAGATTGAACAGTTATACCAAAAGTTTCAGCAACTTGGTATCAGTGAAGCGGTGGACTATGAGAAGTACTACCTCTATTCTCTTATTGCCCATTCCACAGCGATTGAGGGGTCAACACTCACCGAAACGGAGGTGCAAAAGCTTTTCGATGAGGGCTTGACCGCTAAGGGGAAACCTTTGGTACATCATTTGATGAATGAAGACTTAAAGAAGGCATACGAGCTTGCCAAAGAGGATGCTAAATGCAAAGAGCCAATCAATTCTGCATTCTTGCAAAAGTTGAATGCCACTTTGATGCGTACCACTGGCAGTATTCATCATGTGATGGGTGGCTCTTTCGACTCTTCCAAAGGTGAATTTCGCCTGTGTAGCGTTACGGCGGGTTTTGGTGGGCGTTCTTATACGAGTTATCAGAAAGTCCCAGCCAAAGTAGAGGAGCTTTGCGCTTTATTGCAAGATAAGCAAAAGCCTGCGCGAACATTCCGCGAACAATACGAATTAAGTTTCAATGCCCACTTTAACTTAGCAACCATTCATCCGTGGGTAGATGGTAACGGAAGGGCTGCACGCCTGCTGATGAATTACATTCAGTTTTGCTACAGCCTTTTTCCAACTAAGACATTCAAGGAAGATAGAGAAGCGTATATTTCTGCCTTACGGCTATCACGCGAAGAAGAAGACAACCTGCCTTTCTTGAACTTTATGGCTGGTCAGTTAAAGAAGTCCCTCTCTCAGAAGATTGAGCGGTTCAATGTCTCGCAGACGAGAAGTTTTAGCTTTATGTTTTAGTTTTTGGCCCTATAAGTTGTAAACGCAGCAGAGAACAAACCAAGTTAAATATTCCGCTCATGTACGAAGTAGTTAACAAAGGCATTGTTGTCTCCGAAATGCTGGTCGCTTTATCAGTGGCAAAATGTGGTTATGCCTTGAAATAGGTATGAACTCATAAACTTGTCAAAGAGGAGTGACGGAGTTAGAGAGTTAAGCCAAACTACTTGTTCGGAGTGGGCGACAATCCTTGCCAACTCACAAACTCGTTAACCAGTAAACACCCCCTACTGCCCAACTCATAACCTCAGGCGTATAGGCCTAGACCATCGGGCCAACACGCTCGTCAACTCGTTAACTCGTCAGCATGTCAACTCGCCAACCTGAAATATTGTCAATTTTTTAGTGCAAATTTTAACACTCTGAGTGCCCTTTCCGGCCACCAACCGCCCACCTTGTCGCAAAAAATCGATTCTCGCGAAGGTTTGTTTTGATGCAAAAGAGGGTTAGCATGCGAATGCGGCAAAATGTATTTTTATTTAAACTGACCGCCACTAATACCTGTTTTGGGGCAATTTGCAGCAAAATGTAGTGTGTTTTGATGCAAAACGCGGTGCAATATGCCGCTAAACGCAGTGCGTTTTGATGCTAAATGCAGTGCGTTTTGGTGCAAAACGCAAGGTAAAATGGTGCTAAATGCAGTGTGAAATGGTGCTAAATGCGAGACGATAAGCATAAAAATACACCGCAATGGTATAAATAAAACCTGTTAAAACCATGAAACACATGACCAGAAAGGGCAAAATAGTCGTCAAAAAGTGGGATTTTAGGTTCTAAAAGGGGATAATTGGGCATGAAAATTTACGAGTTGGCAGACAAACTAGAAAGGCTAAATGGTGCAAAATGCAGGTCTTCTTCTTAAAAAACGACAAACTCGCAGGTATGAAAGGTTAGAAATAGTGGCTTTTTACCCACTTTATGACCTATTTTTTTCGCTAGAACGGAGCAAAATTTAGAGCGATTTTGTAAAATATAATGCAACAATTTAAGTTTTTGAGTTGGTGAGATTGCGAGGTTATGAGATTGTGAGTTGATGGTATTGGGTGTTGATGGGCTTGTGTATTTACGGAATTGTGTGTTGATGAGCAGGTGAAATGGTGTGGTTATGCGTTGATGCCTTCGGGCGTTGATGGCTTTTCGTGAGTTTGTAAGTCAGTGGGTTGATTTGCCCCACACTTCGTATATGAGAGGAGTGCCTATCTTGTGTTGGCATCACAAAGACAACAAACTACGCTCAATTTATAGAAATATCAAAAGCCAAGACAGCCTCGATGCCCGTCTTGTTTTAAGCCACCTGCTTTCACTCTTACTTATATAACCATGCTTTGGCGTTTCAATGTTGCGAGAACAATTGACACACAACCTGCATTATACCGAAATTTATCGACCCCACATTAAATATGTGCCGTTAAAAAAACTTGCCTTTCCTCTATAAAGCTGAAACATTTTAATTCATACAGGCTTATCAATCGCAATTTTTACGTAATTTTGTCTGGCACTTCGTACGCGAAAGCTGCATAAATCTTCAATTTAGCAGTGCTAAACCAAACCCAACAGGTATATAAATAAATTCAAAAAAACAAGATGATCTCGATATTATCAACCTCTTACATGCGCATTAAACACCTTCTGTTTGTTGTATCGTTTCTTTTCTCTCTGCCTGTACTTTCGCAAGAAACAGACTCCATCAGCCACACCTACCCCATCTTGGGCTACTATCGTTTAGGGATGACAGAAGAAGAATTTCTTTCACAGATGTACAAAATGCAAAGCGAAACAGGGTTACAAGACAGCATTAGCTTTCAAACTCAGTATCTTATAGACGTAAACGGCATTAACTTTGATATGGACGGCGGGCCTGCAAGCTCTTGTTTAGACATCAGTGCAACAACTTGCTCCCTATACAAACCAGATGCCACACCGCTATATTTTGCCGGGGGAACCTATTTCCTAGATGGGAAATTGGTTGCTTTTACCGCCAATGCCTCATCATCAATCGGCTGGGATGCCGCGCTTTGCTACATGCGGGTAGAATCTCCTTTGCAAGAAAGCCCATATCCCACAAAAGCCATGTACGACATTCATAATGTAGAGCATCACAATAGCCTGGTAAAACAATCAAACGATTTGACTGCTTACCTTTCCAAAAAATACGGAGCACCAACGAAAGAAAACAAGCTAAACCTCTTGCCGCCACTGAAAGAAGACGAATATATACGCAGATTTGGCGAATGGTGGTACTTGTCATGCGACGTTGGAGCCATTCTCCCACGAGCCGAATGGCAACAGGGCAACATGAAAATAGTTATGGGCATTACTAGCTCTGGCAGGATATTCATTTCTTTTCTAGACGAAAAGGCTCTGTCGCACGCTAATCTTGACGAATACTTTAAACAAGCCGAACCTACAAAAGCAAAAGTGGCTTGGTGATAGGTTCTCCGTCTGCCCCCATCCTAACCTAACTACATCACCTTTTATATGATGCGAAAAATATATTTATTGCTGAGCATCTGCTTCATCGTTAGCTGTAACCAACCGAAAGATAAAGCCATGTATAAAGGTCAAGAGCTGCATCGTTTGGTTACAATGGTGTCGTATTGCCAATATATTGACACGCTAGCGGCGTGGAAAGACACAAGTTGTTATTTCGTCAACAAAGCGGGCGAACCAATAATGGTAAACAGCCAACCGCTCTTTGTGAAGAGAAAAGGCACAGACTCGCTACAAACGATAAGCCATTTGCTACGCTACAAAGGGAAAACGGACACAACATATACATATAGGATAATTAGAGGAAACCTCGTCAGAAAGAATTCCACCGGCTTTATAAGTCCCTATCTGTTTACGTACGACGATAAGAACAGGCTTGTTAAAGCCATAACCTACGCCACGGACACATATCAATATAAATTTAAATGGGTTGGCAATCTACTTACTGACATCATCATGGAAGGAGGATATTACAGCAGAACATTTCGTACCCATATAGAATACGACAAGTCTCAAACCATCCCGCAATCAGGTCTGCCTGCATTACTTGACGGGGCTGCTTGTTACCTTTTCATGCACCCCTCGTCAAACGCTTATCTGCTAACAGGCTATATGGGCAGGCTGCCCAATTCGCCTGTGAAGAAGATGACGACAAAGGCTGAAGACGGCAAGACCATAGCAGCGTACAACGTTAAGACTACATTCGATAAAGCCAAAAGAATTACATCATACACGCTGGTCAAGCCCAATGGTATGCTTTATGTAAAACAAGATTTCTATTATCCCGACTAACGTAAGAAAGACAACACAACAGGTAAATCGCAGAGGCATGACAATAGACAAAACAAAACTTGCACTAATTCTGCTTGTGGCAATGGTCACGTTGATAACATGCGTCAACCCCATTTATCCCCACGAGCAATTACTTCAACACATTGGAACGGCCTTGTTGTTCATTCCGCTAATCACCGATGTGTTTAAGAAAGCAATGCCCATGTCGGCTTTTATAGGACTTGCATGTTTCACCATCCTGCACGTTATTGGCGCACGCTATATCTATTCGTATGTGCCATATAAAGAGTTAGCTGTTTCGTTGGGGTTGGTTGATGCGGGGTTCTTTCATGACCCTCGCAACCACTACGACCGACTGGTGCATTTTGCTTTCGGCGTATTGCTGTACCCATACTTGGTCTATGTCTGCGAGAAAAGGTTTAAACAACAACATCTTGCCGCGATGCTTACGGCATGGCTGATGGTACAAACGGGCAGTATGATATACGAACTGTTTGAATGGTTGCTTACTATTGTTATGACGGCAGATGCGGCCGACTGTTATAACGGCCAACAAGGCGACATGTGGGATGCACAAAAAGATATGGCCTTAGCCCTGCTTGGTTCCACGGCAATGTTTTTCTGCTACATGCTCCACAATGCGAACAAGGAGAGAAGGCACCACTGAGGCTATCTTCATAAAACACTGCGGCCAAAGCATCCGCCACTAGCTTCAGTGCATAAAGCAAAAATCGATGCGAACATCTCAGGTCAAAGCCATCTGCCACATCACCATTCCACATGTATTCGGGACATAAAACTACGCCCCGCTTGCAATATGCACGAGGTTAACGCCTTTGCAACAGATCCCCAAAACACATCAAACCACAAGCTTAAGCCTTAAACACATTGCGCCAAAATATAATGCACACGTCCGTATCTCCGATTCTAGCAATACATAAGTCGTTTAACCTAAATCAAGCGATAGAGCCAGTATTATCCTTCAAGGCGTAGCGGACAACGTCAAAACAAAAAGAATGGCAAGATGCCGACAAGCAAACGAGAGAGGGACAGGAGGCTATGCAAACATCTTAAAATCTTTTCCGAAGAGCAGACCGCGTTTCAGTTGGCTAGCCGAAACCTCAGCGCAAGCAACCTTTAACGAATTTGATGTTCTGTAAAACATCGTTAACCCGCTTGCCGTTCTCAATATTTTTTCGGAACTTTGTAAAAGGATAATACTTTTTTACCGATTGAAAAGCCCAACGAGCAGGATGATATCTAAGCCGTTAAGACAAGGCTTTCATTAAGCTCGTTAAAGATAAATGTTTTGGATTTTATTACAAATGATAGATATAAACACAATCAATCCTCCTAAGTAAGATGAATAATATTTATGTAAACAAACATTTCAGGCGGCTCTGCTTAGCGGTGACGCTCATTTTTAGCTTGTCGGTTGCTGCACAAAGCGACTTCTCCACCATCCGCACAGGCGTAAATGCTGCCGATGCAAAGATTATCGAACAAGGCATTAAAGTTGTTGAACTGCCCAAAGACTCGGCAGCAACTCGGGGTAACGGTTTCGACAACGACAACAAGGATCATGGCAACAGCGTTTTCGGATACGAGTTTTATCGCTACACCTACCCCACCGTCAACGCCAAAGGCCAACCCATAACCCTATCTGCTCTTGCAGCAATGCCCAAGGCGGAAACTGTAATCATCAACAACATTATCCTGGGATGCCACTCCACCATCACAGACAATGCCAGCACACCCTCGGAATATGTAAGGGGGAACACCATGTTTAGCGAAGTGGGCATGCTCACGATGCACGCCAGGTTCAGACCCTTTGAGCGGGCATACACCTGCCTTGTAATACTGCCCGACTATCAGGGGTATGGGCTAACCCGCAACGAAGCGCACCCCTACCTTGTAGAAGACGTTACCGCCCGACAAAGTGTGGACGCGCTGCGCTACGGCATTGAGTTGTACAAAACCTGCAAGAAAAAGAGGGCAAAGATAAGGGATAATTGGAAAACCGTATGCGTGGGATACTCGCAAGGGGGAGCAGTGGCAATGGCTTGCCAAAGGTTCATAGAAACCAATTCACTAGACACCGACCTGCATCTGGGCGGCTCTGTATGCGGCGACGGCCCCTATAACCCCATTGCCACACTGCGAACTTACCTCGCCGAAGACAAGGTGTACATGCCCGTTGCATTGCCGCTTATCATTAAGGGCATGCTAGACTATAGCCCTTACATGCGCCGACACAAGGCAAGCGACTATTTCAACAAACGATTTCTAGACACGGGCATACTCGATTGGATTGCCCAAAAGGAGAAAACACTTGGCGACATACACATGCAATTGAGGAAAACGTTTAACTTCAAGAGAGACGAGCGGGGAGACTACCTCAAAGCATCTGAGATATTAAAACCAGAAGCATTCGCGTTTATGGCCAAAAAGATGAAAGGCGAACCCACAGGGAAGAACCCTAAGTACGAAGACCTTTACGCCGCACTCGCCGAAAACAACCTTACCGAGGGATGGAAACCCAAGTATCCTATTTACCTGGTGCACTCGCGAACAGACGAGGTAGTACCCATCGCAAACGCCGAAAGTGCCTACAACAGCATGAGAACCGATGCTAAACCCAACATCATCAAGTACACCTACCTTAACAAAGGCAACCACGGCGACACGGGCAAGGCCTTCTACTTCTCTGTCATCGGGAAATGCTATGAAGTAAGAGGCATCGATGCCATTGTAGGCGGAGAAGAAACGTGGAACCAATTTAACCCCTAACGGCAATTAGCACACACATCACTTACAATCATCAACACAGAAAACAACATGAGAAAATATATCATATTACTGCTGCTTGCCATCTGCACACAGCTTTCGGCCGAGGGGTTAGGCAAGGACACGAACATCAAGGGAACGGCCAAACTCAACGGAAAAGACGTGCCGATGTGGTTTAACGTAACGGGTACAGACGTTGTAGCTGTTGGCAACGGCAAGAATGCAGCCATCAGTCAGTATTCGGAAGGCAAGCTTGTTGTGCCGGCCAGCATCGTAAACCCTGCCGACAAGCGCAGGTATAAGGTTGAGAAAGTGGCTAACTTTGCATTTAGCCTTTGCAGCAAACTAACCGCGGTTACCCTAGAAGAGGGCATCAAAGAGATTGGCGAGAATGCCTTTTCGGGCTGCAACGCCCTGCAAGCCATCGGCTATCCCGCATCGCTAACCGCCATTGGCAGAGGTGCATTCGCGGGTTGCAACCAGCTTAGGCACGCCCAATTGCCTAAAAACCTGACCTCGATTGGGCAAGAGACTTTCGCCGGAAACCAATTCGCAGACAATAAGCTGCTACTTCCGA
>ERZ773009.853-NODE-853-length-22062-cov-14.488163_pt1 | contig 22062 bp, 17 predicted proteins | sample MGYA00580663_ERZ773009 | MGnify/ENA primary metagenome ERZ773009 (study PRJEB29015, sample SAMEA2737969) | human oral metagenome | biome: human oral; feature: human-associated habitat; material: dental | place: China | collected 2026 ... | reverse complement strand
CCTCCTCCTTCTCGGAGCAGATGAAGGTGCGGGACTCGACGCGGGCGACGTCGCTGGGCAGTGAGCGCGCCAGGAAGGAGTTCGGGCGCTTGTCGGGGTTGAGGCGGGTGAACATGCCCGACTCGACCATCTCGGTGGTCAGGCGGTCCCACTCGGCGTCGGAGCCGTCGCAGAAGTGCACCTTCTCCGGCTTGCCGAGCTCGGCGAGGCGGACGACGAAGTCGATGACGTCCTCGGGGGCGTTTGCGGGCGCCGCGGCGCGGACATCCTGCGCAGACACAGTCATATGAGTCCCTTCCTTGGAATCTTGCTGACTCTTGCGGTCGGGGCCATCCTCTCGCACAACGGCTCCGGGGGCACATCCCCCTTAGGTCCCAGCGGGTTCCCGGAGGCCCCCCGCCACGGCGGGATCCCCGCCGTCTGACGCCGATTGCGGGCGGTTCGGGAGGGCCGACGGCGGACGGTTCCGCCAGGAGTGAAGGGTTGTGGGCTAGCGTCGGGGGATGACCGCCCCGCTCTCCGCCCCCTCCGTCCGGCGCCGCCTCGCCGTCGTCGCCGCCTGCGCCGCGGCCGCGGCGCTGACCGCCGGCTGCACCGCCCACATGGACATGACGATCTCCCCGGCGGACACCTACGACGTCGTCATGGAGATGCGCGACACCACCGGGACGGTGTTCACCGCCGACACGGACTGCTCCGCCTACGCCGACCCCGCGCTCGTGGGCGAGTTCCGGGGCGCGCAGGTGAGTGCGAGGGCCATCGGGTCGGTCGACGACGACGACGGAGTGGGCTGCGAGGTGCGGGTCACCGGGGTCGCGGTGCCCGGGGCCACGCAGGCCCCGCAGGGCGCCGGCCTCGTCGTGCACGACGGCGACCTGTACGTCGTCGACCTCACCGCCCTGGCCGCCGGGTTGACGGGCGGCGGGGCGCCCGGGGCCGCCGGTGGGGAGGACGGCGCCGGTGGGGAGGACGGCGCGAGCGCCGGAGGCGCCGGTCCCGCCGGGGACGGGGCGAGCGGCGCGGGCTCCGGAGCGACGGGTTCGCTGAACGGCGTCGTCGACGCGCGCGTGACGGTCTCCTTCCCCGGGGCGGTCGTCGACGCCGGCGGGGGCCGGGTCAGCGGATCGAGCGTCACCTGGACCGACCCCGACGTCCTGGCGGCCGGGGTGCGCGCCACCGGTTACGCGACGAGCAACGCGGGCCTGAGCGTCTGGGACCGCTTCTCGGCGTGGATCATCGGCGGCGTGGTCGCCGTCGGCATCGGGGTCGGCGCCGCGGCCTGGCGCCGTCGCCGCGCCCCGTCCGGCTCGAAGGACCGGTCCGGTCCGAAGGGCTCGCCGCGGTCGAAGAGCCCGTCCGGCTCGAAGGGGAGGAAGAAGGGGAAGGGCCGACGGAACCGGTAGATCCCTCGGCGGGGATCGGCCGATCCATGGAGTGGATGGGGAGCATTCCCCATTGCCACGGCGACTGCCCGGTTGGATAGGAGCGGACTCTTTCGTAGACTCCCGGTATGAGTACGCCCTCCTGTTCCTCCTTGCGCCGCATCGGCGCCCTCGTGATCATCCCGATGATCATGCTGCTGGGCGCCTGCGGCACGAAGTACGACCTGACGATTCACGGCGACACCGTCGACCAGACCATCCTCATGTGGGACTCCAAGGACCAGATGACCGAGGACAACTGCTCTAAGGAGGGCATGGCGAGTGCCGGGGTCAACCCGGCTGACGACGTCCCCGAGGGCGTCGACGTCAAGTACACCTTCACCGATCACGACGGGCACCCCGCCTGCGAGATCAAGGCGACCAACGTCCCGCTCTCGCAGTTCGACGGCAAGGGGGGCCAGGCGGGTCAGAGCGACTCCCCGGGATCGATCAAGATCACCCACGAGAACGGGCACTACGACGTCACCATGCCGCTGGGCGAGATGGACGCCTCGCAGCGGGAGCAGATGACCCAGCTCTACGGTGAGATGGAGGTCAGCATCTCGATCACCTTCCCCGGAAAGGTGACCGAGGCCTCGGGCAACGCCGAGAAGAAGGGCAATATCGTCACCTGGAACGACGTCCTGGATGAGAAGGGGAGCCTCCACGCCGTCGGCGAGGACAGTGCGGGGCTTCTCGGCGGAAGCGTCGCGGGGGTGCCGTGGCTGTGGATCATCGTGGGCGCGGCGGCCGTACTGGTCGTCATCATCGTGGTCGTCATCATCGTCGCGAAGTCCGGTAAGAAGAAGTCGGCCGCACCCGGCGCGCCCGGCGGCTACCCGGGTCAGCCCATGGGCTACGCCCAGCCCGGCCAGCAGCCCTACAACCCCCAGCAGCCGGGCTACCCCCAGCAGGGCGCGCAGCCGGGCTACCCCCAGCAGCAGTACCCCGGCCAGCCGGGCCAGCAGGGGTACAACCCCAATGGTCCGCACTGAGCACTGACTGATCGTCTGTCGCCCTCTCCTCCGCCCCGGTCCGTGCCCACGGGCCGGGGCGGCAGGCGATCACTCTGGAGGCGCAACCTTCTCACCGCCTCGACCTCGAGTACGGGCGGGACGGACCTCCGCTTCCCCCGCCAGAACCGGAGCCGTCGCCGCGGCCCGTGGCGCCCCTCCCGGGGCCCGCGAGGGATCTCCCGCCGCTCGCTGTCAGCGGAGAGGCCGCCCGACGTGCGGATCTCAGCGGTCGGCCGGGCCGTCGACATGCGCACGCTCTACGGCCCACACAGCCCACTGGGCCGGGACGCTGCGGCGCTCGCGATGCGGGCCCCGCCGCACGCCCAAGTCGATACGGACGACGATCTGCTCTCCGCCCGGATGCCGCAGTGCGCCCCCGTCGAAGACCGCAGCCCCGTCACCAATCCCACGAGCGGTGGTCACCTCCCCGCCACGTCGCACGACGACAGGCGCACGACTCCGTTGAGGGAGTGCGCCCGCCCCCGAAGGCACGGCCGGTGCGGGCAGGCCCCCAGGGTCCGCACGGTCGCAAGCCCCACCGTCCCGGGGAGGGAGCGGTGCCTGCCGCCTCTCAACAATCACACCCATTGAGTCGGCTCGTTGTATAGACTCGCAAATGTGAGTACCATGCCTCTCCTGCGCGCCCTCGGTACGCTGGTGACCCTGTCCGCCCTCGTCCTCCTCGGGGACGCGGGCCTGTCCCCCACCGCGTCCGCCGCCGACTCTCCCTCGGGGACCGCCGATATCAAGCTCGTCATCTACGAGAACAAGACCTCCGATCTCAGCATCTCTATAAAGATTTCGGGATTGTCTCCCTCCAACTACTGCACCGAAGAGCACCTCGGCAACGAATACGACATTAAGATGGAGGGCGACACCTGCATCATCGGCGCATACGGAGTCGGCATTGATGACATGAGCGGCGGAAGTATGACCATCGACCACAGAGACGATGTTTTCGATGTGAACATGAGCGACTTCAGCAGTTTCGACGACTATGAGAGCACGAGTCTGACCATGGTATTCCCCGGCAAGGTCACCGATGCCGACAGCAACGCGAAGGTGGACGGCAATACCGCCAAATGGTCCGACGTCGTCTCCCTCGGATCCGCTCACGCCGAGGGAAAGGACACCCCCGACCCGACTCCAACCTCCAGTAGTAGGGGGCAGAACCAGGCGCAAGGCAGCAATGAGGAGGACGGCGGGCCCTCGCTGCTGCCCCTGTGGATTCTCCTCGGAGCCGTCGCCGTCGTGGCCGTCACCGCCACCGTCGTCGTCTACGCCATGAACAATTCGAAGAAAAATCAGCTCGCCGCTCAGGGCGCCTATCCCGGCGCGCCGCAGTACACGCAGTACCCGACTCAACCTGATTATCCGGTACAGCACTACCCCCCGGCCCAGCCGGACTACGATTCCGAGTCGGACTATGCACCGACCAGGCAGGTCCCGCTGTCTCAGGCGAACGGATACGACCCCCAGCAGTACGCCCCGACCCGGCAGTACCCGGGCCGAGGCGGCTACGACCCCTCCGGACAGTCCGAAGGTTACGACCAACCGGGTCAGCAGCAGCCCTACAACCCCTCTTCTGGACAGCCCGGCTACGACCCCCGGCAGCCCTACAACCCGCAGCAGCCCTACAACCCCAATGACCAGTACTGAGCCTTTCTCACCAGGAAAGCCCCCGGACTGGTCGGGATCGGCGTGATGGTGCGGGAGGGCGGGTGCGGGTGGGGCTCCTGGGGCGGTCCGGGACGGGGGTGTGTCCGAATCTGTTGCAAAGGCGCCCCGGGCCGGGATCCGCGGCGGACAAAAGCGCAGGATATCAACGATTCTCTTTCGGCGCTTCGGCGCGATCCGGACCTTTGCAACAGATTTGGACAAACGACGCCCCCACGGGCCTCTGCACGGACGGCGGCCGCGGCGATCACCCCGCTCACGCCCCCGGGCCGCCCCCGCCCGGCCCCGGACGCCGAAACGTGCATTTTGCACTCGAGCGGGCACTTTTAACCGCATATCTCGAGAGCAAGATGCACATCTCGACGAGCGCAGGGCCGACCCGCTCCCACCGCCCCGGACGGCTCCCGTCCGCACCACCCCGTGCCGACCCCGGCCCACGGACCACGACCCCTGGTGAGAAAGACTCAGTGAGACGAGCGCCCTCACCGCCAAGGGCGCCGACCACGACTCATCACGCAAAGCGGGAGGATCGGCGGCGTCACGTCCCTCATCCTCATCCGCAAGAAACGGGCGAGGACCAGTGCGCCCGGGTACCCCCAGCCGAGACGCGGCCCGGCCCGGGCAAGCCCCTGGTCTTGACGCCGCCCAGTCGGGCTACCGCGCCCATCCCGGCGTGCAGCAGCCCTACAATCACCAGTCCGGCTACGGCCCCAGCCCCCAGTCGGGCTACGACCCCAACGGGCAGCCCGGCTACGGTCAGCCGGGTCAGCAGCCCCACAACCCCGACAGACAGTACTGAACCGAGTCCGCTGCCCCGACTCCGCCCGGTCCCGCGGGCCGTCCGCCCCGGACCGGACGGCCCGTGGGACGCGCTTCCCCGTGTCGACGATCACTCTCAGATTTTTCGGTATCCACGATCACCCGTAGGCTAGGGGCTATGAGACTTACATCCGTCCCGCGCCGCCTCGTCGCGGTCGTCCCGGCCATCCTCATGGTCCTCGCGAGCCTCGGCCTCGCCCCCACAGCCTCCGCGGCATCCTCATCCAACGACATCTCGCTCGCCTTCGAGTTTGAGATCCACAAGAACGACACCGTCGACGTAACCATGATCACAAAGGGCGAGGACGTCGGTTCGAGTTCCAGTTGCGACGCTGACAACATCAAGGACAGCTTCGGCGACGACGTCAAGGTCAACGCCAAAAGTGGCGACGGCGGGAACTCCTGCACAGTCACGATCAAGGGCATGACTATCAAGAAGTTCAACAACAACACGCCCGCGGAGATCACCCACGATAATAAGTCCAAGTCCTTCACCTTCGAGATGCATGCCTCCGGCTTCAGTTCCATCGACCAGGTGACGGTCAAGGTGACCTTCCCCGGCAGCGTCTCCAAGGTCTCCGGCGACGGCAAGAAGTCCGGGAGCACCGCCACCTGGAACAACGCCCAGGACGAGACGGGCATTCTCACCGCCAAGGGCGCCGACCACGGCTCGCCCCTGTTCATGATCATCATCATCGTCGTCGTCATCGCGGCCATCGGCGGAGGCGTCGGGGCCTTCATCATCATCCGCAAGAAGAAGGCGAAGGCAGGCATCGCACCCGGATACCCTCAGCCGGGCCAACAGCCCTACGCTCCCCAACCGGGCTACGCCCAGCCCGGACAGGCCCCCGGCACCGCACAGCCGGGTTACTACGCCCAGCCCGGCGCACAGCAGCCCTATAACCCCCAGCAGCCTTACAATCCTCAGCAGCCCTATAACCCTCAGCAGCCCTACAATCCCCAGCAGGGCGGGACATCCGGCTACAACCCCGGCGGCCAGTACTGACCGACGCTCACCCCACTCTCACCCGCGACTCGACACCCACGCCGCCCCGGCCCTCATCCGCTCAGGGCCGGGGCGGCATTCCCACTGAGCACACACCCCTCCGTGCAGATAATCTCCCGAGCACTCTCCTGCGTCCACGATCACCCGTAGGCTGAGACCCATGAAACCTCCACCCGCCCTGCGCCGCCTGACCGCACTCGTCCCCGCCGTCCTCATGGTCCTCGCGAGCCTGAGCCTCGCACCCACCGCCTCCGCGGACACCTCCGACGACTCGCTCAGTTACGAGTTCGCGATCCACGAGAATGACGTTGTCGATCTCACCATGACCAGGAAGGGGGATGACGCCGGCTCGAAATCGAATTGCGATCCCGACGACATCGAGAACGTCTTCGACGATGACGACGTCAAGGTCAGCGTCAAGAGCGGCGACGGCGGGAACTCCTGCACAGTCAAGGTCACGGGCATGTCCATCAAAGACAACCCTCTGGCGGAGATCACCCACGAGGACGACTCCTTCACCTTCGAGATGCCCGCCTCCTCACTCCAGTACTACGACCAGGCGACAATTAAGGTGACCTTCCCCGGCAGCGTCTCCAAGGTCTCCGGCCACGGCAAGAAATCCGGTAACACCGCCACCTGGAACAACACCCAGGACGAGACGAGCATCCTCACCGCCAAGGGCGCCGACCACGCTTCATCGTACAATACCGGAGATGCCGACCACGCTTCATCGCGCGATTCGGAAGACAACGACGCCAATTCGCCCTTGCCTATAATTATCGTTATTGTTCTCGTACTCGCGACCATTGGAGGCGTTGCGACCTTCATCATCATCCGCCAGAAGCGGGCGAAGACCGGCATCACACTCGGATACCCCCAGCCGGGCCAGCAGCCCTACAACCCCCAGCAGCCCTACAATTCTCAGCCGGGCTACGGCCAGCCCGGACAGGCCCCCGGCCCCGCCCAGCCGGGTTACTACGCCCAGCCCGACGCACAGCATTCCCACAGCCCCCAGTCAGATTACGATCAGCCGGGTCAACAGCCCCGCAGCCCCGGCGGACAGCACTGAACCGAGTCCGCCGTCCCGACTCCGCCCGTCCCTGTGGCGATGATCTCCCAGATTTTTGGATATCCACGATCACCCGTAGGCTGAACCTATGAGACTTCCATCCGTCCCGCGCCGCCTCGTCACGGTCGTCCCAGCCATCCTCATGGTCCTCGCGAGTCTCGGTCTCGCACCGGCCGCCTCTGCGGCCTCCTCCGACGACACCTCGCTCAACTTCGAGTTTGAGGTTCACGAGAACGACACCGTTGATGTCACCATGATCACAAAGGGTGAGGACGCCGGCTCGAGTTCCAGTTGCGACGCCGACAACATCAAGGACAGCCTCGGCGACGACGTCAAGGTCAACGCCAAAAGTGGTAACAGTGGGAACTCCTGCACAGTCACGATCAAGGGCATGACTATCAAGAAGTTCAACAACAACACGCCCGCGGAGATCACCCACGATAATAAGTCCAAGTCCTTCACCTTCGAGATGCATGCCTCCGGCTTCAGTTCCATCGACCAGGTGACGGTCAAGGTGACCTTCCCCGGCAGCGTCTCCAAGGTCTCCGGCGACGGCAAGAAGTCCGGAAGCACCGCCACCTGGAACAACGCCCAGGACGAGACGGAGGCTCTCACCGCCGAGGGCGCCGACCACGGCTCGCCCATGTTCATGATCATCATCATCGTCGTCATCGCGGCCATCGGCGGAGGTGTCGCGGCCTTCATCATCATCCGCAAGAAGAAGGCGAAGGCAGGCATCGCACCCGGAGCGGGCATGGGTCAGCCCCAGCAGCCCGGCTACCCGGGCCAGCCCGGGGTCGCTCCTCAGCCCGGGCCCGGCTACCCGGGTCAGCCCCAGTCGGGCCAGCCGGGCTACAACCCCCAGCAGCCCTACAACCCCAACGGCCCGGTGACCAACTAGCATCCGCCGATCAGCGCGGCCCGGCACCTGCGAGGTGCCGGGCCGCCGTCGTTCCCGCCCCGCCGTCATCGCTTGTCCCGGATTGCCGTCAACGGTGCCGGTCCGCCGTCAACGCCGTCGTTCCCGCCGCCGCTCCCGCTCCGCGTCGACCGATCCGGCGCGGGGTCCGCAGTCGGGCGCGGGCCGCCGCCCTCGGCGGGCTCAGCGGAGCAGTGCGTGGCGGGTGATGGTGGCCTCCCGGCCCGGCCCGACGCCGATCGCGGAGACCCGGCAGCGGGCCAGCTCCTCGATGCGCTCCACGTAGTCCCGCGCCGCCTGGGGCAGGTCGGCGAAGCGGCGCGCGCCGGTGATGTCCTCGCTCCAGCCGGGCAGCTCCTCGTAGACGGGCCGGGCGTGGTGGAAGTCCGTCTGCGTCAGCGGCATCTCCGCGCTCACCTCGCCGTCGACGTCGTAGGCCGCGCACACGGGGATGGTCTCGTGCCCGGTCAGGACGTCGAGCTTGGTCATGACCAGGTCGGTGAGCCCGTTGACGCGGGCGGCGTAGCGGGTCACCACGGCGTCGTGCCAGCCGCAGCGGCGCGGGCGGCCGGTGGTCACCCCGTACTCGCCGCCCTCGGCACGCAGGCGCTCGCCCTCGGCCCCGGTCAGCTCGGTGGGGAAGGGCCCCTCCCCCACCCGCGTGGTGTAGGCCTTGACCACGCCCACCACGCGGTCAATGCGGGTGGGCCCTACGCCGGTGCCGGTGCAGGCCCCGCCCGCGGTGGGGTTGGAGGAGGTCACGAAGGGGTAGGTGCCGTGGTCGATGTCGAGCATGGTGGCCTGGCCGGCCTCGAACAGGACGGTCTGGCCGGCGTCCAGGGCCCGGTTGAGCACGAGGCTGCAGTCCACGACCATGGGGCGTACCCGCTCGGCGTAGGCCAGGAGCTCGTCGGCCACGGCCTGGGGGTCAATGGGGCGGCGGTCGAAGACCTTCTCCAGCAGGCCGTTCTTCTGCTCCAGGGCGCTGCGGACCTTCTGGCGCAGGATAGAGGGGTCGAAGAGGTCCTGGATGCGGATGCCCACGCGGTTCATCTTGTCCGCGTAGGTGGGGCCGATCCCCCGGCCGGTGGTGCCCAGCTGGCGCTCGCCGAGGTAGCGCTCGGTGGCGCGGTCCAGGACGCGGTTGTAGGAGGGGATAATGTGGGCGTCGGCGCTGACGCGCAGCCCTGAGACGTCCTTGCCGCGGCTCTCGATCTCGGCGATCTCGGCGAAGAGGACCTCCAGGTCCACCACGACGCCGTTGCCGATAATCGAGGTGACCCCGGGGGTGAGCACGCCCGCGGGCAGCAGGTGGAAGGCGAACTTCTCCCCGTCGATGACCACGGTGTGGCCAGCGTTGTTGCCGCCGTTGAACTTGACGACGTAGTCGACGTCCTGACCGAGCTGGTCAGTCGCCTTGCCTTTTCCCTCGTCCCCCCACTGGGTCCCAACGACGACAACGGCTGGCATGGATGCTCCCTGGTCTCATGTGCGGCGTGCCGGTGGGCAGGCCGTCCTCGAGCCTACCGGAGAGCGGGGCGGGAGGGGCGGCGCGCAGGCCCTAGGCCCGGGCGGCGCGCTGCCGGAGGCGGCTCATGGTCCTGCGTTGGAGGAGGGCGATGAGGTAGGCCTGGAAGGCCACCCCCAGCAGCACCGTGAACCAGGCCAGCGCCGTCCAGGAGCCGGGCACGAGCCAGGCCAGCAGGAGGGGCGCGGCCAGGACGCCCAGGCTCGCCGCCGTCAGGCCCAGGGCGCCCACCGCCAGGCGGGCGGCGTTGGCCAGGTGGCGGCCCAGGGGCGCGTCGAAGAAGGCCGTGAGGGGCACCAGCCACACGAGCACGGCCACCAGGAGGAGCACGCCGACCAGGACCAGCCCGGACAGCACCCCCTGCCCGGCCCGCCCCAGGACCAGGCGCTCCCACAGGGCCAGGGCGAGCAGGCCCGCCGTCGGCACCCACCAGCCCAGGGAGCGTCCCAGCTCGGCACGGAAAGTGCGCCACCAGGAGGCTGCGACGCCGCCGTCCTGGCCTCGGGCCATGTCCCCGGTCACGCGGGCGCAGGCCGTCAGGGAGGCTCCGGCGGTCAGTACCGGCAGGCAGGCCGTGAGCGTCAGCAGGTTGACGACCACCAGGTCGGCGGCGGCGGACCAGGCCTGGTAGAAGGCCGAGTCGGGGCGGATGAAGGAGGCCACGGCGTTCCTTGTCGGTGGGGCGGGCGGTGACACCGGGGCGCTCAGCCCTTGACGGCGCCAGCCGCCACCCCCTCGATAATGTACTTCTGGCACGCCAGGTAGAAGGCCACGATCGGGATGACCGCCAGCACCAGCATGGCCATCTGCGCGCCGGTGTCCTTGTCCCCGTTGGATCCGATGAGCATCTGGATGACAATGGGGATGGTCTTGTAGCGGTCGTCGCGGCCAATGACCAGGTTGGGCAGGAGGAAGTCGTTCCACACCCACATGGCGTTGAGGATGGCCACGGTCACGGCGGTGGGCTTGAGCAGGGGCATGACCACCCGGAAGTAGGTCTGGAGCGGGGAGCAGCCGTCAATGTAGGCGGCCTCCTCGATCTCCAGGGGGATGGACCTGATAAACCCTGCGAACAGGAAGACGCTCAGTCCCCCGCCAAAGCCCAGGTAGAGGATGATCATGCCCCAGGGTGTGGCCAGTCCGAGCATGTCGGCCACCTTGGAGGTGGGGAACATGACCATCTGGAAGGGGGCGATCATGGAGAAGGCGAAGGCGTAGTAGATCGCGGACGTCAACCAGTTCCTGATGCGCGTAATGTAGTAGGCGGTCATGGCGGTCAGCAGCACAATGACGGACACGGACCCCACCGTGATGAACACGGACCAGCCGATGGCACGCAGGAACCCGGAGAGCCGCAGGCCGGTGGCATAGTTCTGCAGGCCCGCGAAGGTGTCCCCGAGAGGGATTCCAAAGGGGTCGTCGGAGATGTAGAAGCGACCCTTGAAGGAGTTAATGAGGATAAAGACCAGGGGGACGATCCAGACCAGTGTCAGCAGGGTCAGGACAATGACGGCGGCGTCTCGTCCGGCACTGTACCGGGGAGGACGGTCGTGGACGAGCGTGCTGGTAGAGACGGTCTGGGTGGGGGCGCTCATCAGGCGTCAACCTCCTTGGAACGGGTGGCGCGCAGCTGGATGAGCGCCATGACGGCCACAATGACGAAGAAGATGACCGCCTCCGCCTGGGCCACTCCGGCCTGGTTCCTCTTGACGTACATGGTGTCGACGATGTTGAGGGCAACCATACGGGTCCTCCCCAGCGGGTTCCCGTCGGTCAGGGCGAGGTTCTGGTCGTACATCTTGAAGGTGCTGGTCAGCGTGAGGAAGAGGCAGATGGTAATGGAGGGCATGATCATCGGCAGGGTGACCTTGCGCAGGGTCTGCCAGGAGGAGGCGCCGTCGATCTGGGCGGCCTCTATGAGCTCGGGCGGCACGTTCTGGAGGCCCGCGATGTAGATGATCATCATGTAGCCCATGAGCTGCCAGTTCACCAGCATGACCAGGCCCGCCAGGCCCAGGTGCCAGTCGTTGGTGATGGTCTGGCCCCAGTACTTGAGGACGGCGTTGAGCATGGCCTGCCAGGTGTAGCCCAGGACCAGGCCGCCAATGAGGTTGGGCATGAAGAAGACGGCCCGGAAGAAGTTGGTGCCGCGCAGCCTGCGGGTGAGCATGTAGGCCAGGGCGAAGGCCCCCAGGTTCACCGTGATAATGGAGATCGCGGAGACCAGGGCGGTGAAGCCGAGCGCTGGGATGAAGCCCGAGCCCGGGTCCAGGGCCTTGAGGTAGTTGTCGCCGCCGACCCACTTCGCGTTCGTCAGCGCCTTGAACTTGGTGAACGACAGGTAGAGCCCCATAAAGAAGGGGACGACGAATGCGACGAGAAATGCCAGGAGAGTTGGTCCTGCGAATATCGGGAAGTAGTACTTCAGTGCCTTGGTCATGGGTGCCTCGTGGTGGGGCCGGCGCCTCGGTGCGCCAGCGGGTCGGAGCGGGGGGCGGAGGGGTGGTGGTGGGCGGCGGTGCCCGGCTGGCCTTGGCCGGGCACCGCCGCCTGGAGCTAGGCCGGTGCGCGGCTCAGGAGGCGGCCGCCTTGTCGGTCTTCCACTGGCTGGTGAAGAAGTCCTTGACCGCGCTCCACTCCTCCTTCCCGGAGGCGTACTGGGCCAGGTGCTGGCCGAGCTGCTTCTTGAAGTCCTGGCTGGGGAAGGTCTGGAAGGCCCAGGTGACCGGGTAGAGGTCGCTGTTGCCCATGTAGGTGACGACCTCCTTGCCCAGCGGGTCGCTGGGGGCCAGGTCGGCGTAGGCCTTGTAGGGCGCGATAATGCTGAGCTTCTCGGAGGCGAGCTTGGCCCCCTCGGGGTCCGTGAAGAGCCAGGTGAGGAAGTCCCGCGTGGCCTTCTGGTTGGCCTCCGTGGCCTGGGAGTTGACGGTGAGGTAGTTCTCCGTGCCGATGGCGATACCGGCCTTCTCCTCGCCCTTGACGCCAATGTAGATGGGCAGGAAGTGGATGTCCTCCTCCTTGACGGAGTTGCCGTCCACCTTGGCGATCTGCGACCAGGCCCAGTTGCCGTTCTGGATCATGGCGGCCTTGCCCAGGGCGAACTCGCTCATGGAGTCGGTCACCTGCTTGGCGGTGGCCTCGGTGGGGCTGACGGTGGAGTTGGCCAGGTAGAGGTCGAAGATCTGCTTGTAGTTGTCCGAGTAGGTCAGCTTGATCTCCTTGAGGTCGTCGACCTTGTCGTCACGGTACTCGTAGAAGACCGGGTAGTTGGCCAGGTGGGTCTGCCAGCGCCAGTCCTCCCCGGGGGCCAGGGACGTGGAGGCGAAGACGCCGTCGATGCCGAGGTCGGCCTTCTTGGCCTGCATGTCCTCGACGACCTCCTTGAGCTTGTCGAAGCCCTTGATCTCGTCCACGCTCTTGGCCTTGGCGCCCTCCAGCGCGAAGTACTTGTTGAGGATGGCGGCGTTGTAGATGATGCCGTAGCCCTCGATGGCCAGCGGGACGCCGACGACGTGGCCGTCGCCCTTCAGGGCCAGGGAGGCGTCGGTCAGGGCCTTGGCGACGTCCGTGTCGGACAGGTCGGAGGCGTAGTCCGACCAGTTGGAGTAGCCTACGGGGCCGTTGAGGTTGAACAGGGTGGGTGGGTCGGACTTGGCAACCTCAGAGGTGAGGGTCGCCTCATAGGTTCCGGCCGCGGCGGTCACCACCTTGACCTCGACGCCGGTCTTCTCCTTGTAGGTGGAGGCGATCGACTTGAAGGCCTCGTCCGCCTCGGGCTTGAAGTTGAGGAAGTAGATGCTGCCCTTGGCGTCGTCCGAGCCGGAGCCGGAATCGGAGCTCGAGCAGGCGGCGAGGGTGGCGGCGATGGCGAGGGCAGCGGAGCCGCTAAGCACTGAGCGGCGGGAGACGAGTCGCATGTAGTCCTCCTTTGGACAGGGACGGTGAGGCGGACCAGGTGGTTCGCAGGGGGTGTGGTGGCGGCCGGGTGCGGCTGCGTGCCGGGCGGGCACCGGCGGCGCGCCCGGCAGCAGGCGAATCGTCTCACACCGGGAGGCCGTTTCCTGCAAGATCTGCAAGATTGCACAAAAAACGATCATTAGTTGGCGTGATACCAGGTATTTTACGTTGTCGTTACTGAAACGTGAGACGGACGTAACAAGTTCGTCGCGCGAGGACGCGATCCGCTCGCTCACAAACACGTCATGAGCGCGCATACATCGCGGACGCGGTACCGCCTGAGACGCGGACCCCGTCCCAGCCGGCTCGGCACCCCGTCGCCACCAGCCGTAGCCCGGCCCAGGGCCTGCTGCCCCGCCCCGCATCTGGGGTGCTATGGCACCGCCAGCCCGCCTCGCCCCGCACCTGGGGTGCTGTGCACGGCCCCGGCGGTGGTGGGCGGACGGTTCTGTCGCAGTCTGAGGATCAGAGCCGACCCCACCCCGTTCTCACCTTTGTGCACCCAATGTCCACGCAGGTCAGGAACCTGGGGCCCGGCGCGGCAGAGAGTGCCCACCGCTCTGATCCTCAGACTGCGACACGCACACGAACCGGGCCAGCAGACAGGCGGCAGAACATCCAGGGGACTGCATAGAACCACCCGAACCCACGCCACGAGAGACCAGGAACCCCCACCTCCCACAAATTAATCTCGTCCCGCTCGCGCCATATGTCAAGACGCAGCCGTGGTCCCGTGCAGGTTAATGCCGGTAAGGCACAGCAGTGCGACGAGGCAGGCTGAGATGACGAGTACGGTCGACACCGCGGTGACTATCAGCTGCCTGTCGACGCTCCCTACAGGGTACGGTGGGGTCGTGCTCTCGGGACGACGGCGCAGGAGGACGTCGAGGACGGCGCAGAGGATCCAGCACAGGATCCCCAGCGAGACCGATATGAGAACACGTTCCAGGACTATCACCTCCACGGCGGCGTCTGACCCGAGTGCCTGCACGGGGAAGAGCGTGAAGAGATGGTGCACTGCACGTTGGCAGAGCAGTGACACCGGGGCTGGGAACAGCAGCATCAGCCCAGCCCACCAGAGAGTACGCTTGAGCACGGAGGCACGTTCACCCCAGTAGCCCAGAAAGGCGTCCACAGGTACTGCGGCAGCTGGGCCAGAGCCTGCCTCAAGTTGGGACGCAGAACCATATTCTATACTTTCATGAGGGCTCTCACAGAACACCGTCGTCTGTGCTTCAGATACCCTGTCGGCCATTCTTGACCTAATCCACCTCCAGCTGCGAAGCGGGTGCCACAGTATGTCCGCCAGGCTCACCCACACAACACCTAACACCCAGAGTAATAAGAGCGCGAGCAAGGTCCAAATATTCATTATGGACCCATTACCCCATTCCTTCCACGCAATATACAGCGACTGCAGGAACGGGCCACCGCGAGCGTCTCCCTCTCTCACGAGTTCGTAGATATAAGCCGCCAGGGGGTGCGAAAACCCAATAAATAGCCCGGACTCCCACCGCTCCAGCCTCAGTCTTCTGCCGAATATGCGCACCACGGCTCCCCCCATGACGCTCGGGAGAAACTGCATGATGACCAAGAACGCAGCGATAGCCAGGTTTAAGGTGCCATAGAACAGCTGCGCAACACGGTTATGGTACTCTCCGGCCAGATAGATAACTGACACTACTATGGTGAAGCACAGGGCCAGCCCGCGTCCCCGGTCGTCATTATCTCTCACAGGATTACCATCCAAAGTTTCCTCGACATGGTTCACAACCCGATAGCGAGTCAAGTACCAGAGCCCACAGCCGGGCCCTGACCCCCGTCCGCGCCATATCTCAGGACGTGACTGAGACCCCGTGCAAGCTAATGCCAATCAGGCACAGCAGTGCGACGAGGCAGGCTGAGATGACGAGTACGGTTGACACTGCGGTGACTGCTACCTGTCTGTCGGTGCTTGCTGCAGGGTACGGTGGGGTCGTGCTCTCGGGACGACGGCGCAGGAGGACGTCGAAGACAGCACTGAGGATCCAGCACAGGATCCCCAGCAAGATCGACATGAGGATACGTTCCATGACGAGCACCTCCACATCAGGACTATCCAACCTGAACACTGCACGTCGGTAGAGCAGTGACACAGGGGCTGGGAGCAGCAGTATCAGACCGACCCACCAGAGAGTGCGCTTGATCAGGGAAGCACGTTCACCCCAGTAGCCTACAAAGGTGCCTGCAGGTGCCACGGCAGACAAATCGTGATTCTCTTTGACAGGAACCACGAAACCATATTGCAAGGCGTTCTGATGGCTCTCACGATACGCTGACATCTGCGACCTATATGGTAAACTGTTTATCCACGAGTCGATCCGGTGCCACGTACGACGCGGATGAGCCAATACGTTTGCCAGCACCGCCCACACAAAGCCCATAGCCCATGCGATCAGAAATACGGTCGGGGGTCGCACGGATATCCTGGGGTCATTGTCCCAGTTTTTCCATGCGGCGTACAGCGACGTCATGAAGGAAGCTTCGGTGTGGGAGCATGACACCAAAATGTCGCACAAGTACATCCCCATTGGGAACGACAGCCCGATAAGCATCTTCGCCTCCCATCGCTCCAACCATATGCCCTTGCCGAATCGGCGAATCAGAATGCAGCCGATGAGGCTCGGCGAGAACATGAAAACCAGACTAGCCAAGTAGAAAAGTCCTGGCCCTATGTCATACAACAGTTTAAAGAACTGATGAAGATCAACGGTAGCACCATATAAGCACGCCGCGGACGTCAGCACCACGAAGCAAACAACGAGCTTACCGGGTCGGAAGCTACTGTCCTCCACACCTATCTCCCACGTTCTCCTCGATACCCTGCAAGTCTAGTGTACACCAGGACGGCCCACGGCTTCACCCCGGCCCTCGCAGAGGCTGGAATACCTATCTTCAAAGGGAGCCCGAGACGCCATCAAGGTTAATGCCGATCAGACAGATCAGCCCGACGAGACAGGCCGATACGACAAACGCGGTTGACACCGCCGCGACCACCAATCGATTATCATTACTTTTTGTAGGGCGCGGCAGATTCGCGATTTCTATGCAGCGCAAAAGTGTACCGAAAATGCCACAGAGGACCCAGCATAGGGCACCCGCCAAGATCGACAGAAGTATGCGTTCTAAGATGAATGCTTCCGGATTTAACGAGTCACCAGTCTCGTAAACCTGCGCGGAAGAAAACGCAAAGGAGCGGCAGACAGCACGCCAGTAAAACAGTGACACTATTGCAGGTGACATCAGGACCAGGCCGCCCCACCAGAGGACGCGCTTGAGCACAGAGACACGCTTGACCCACCATGAGCTTAAAGGCATGACCGCAAACATCACAACGATCGGACCAAGAAGTATTTGGACAGAATATTCAAAATGCTTCTTGAGCGTCCCTCGTGTTGCCTGAGTCGCTCCTGTCGGCTCGGAAGTACTGTCTGTCCGTGACGGAGCTTTCCGCTGAGGATAACGTGGACGTGTTACTTCACTCGCGAAGCCCAGCCATATCATACCCAGCACCCAGATACCAAAAAACATGATCGGCGCTCGAAAGACCGCCGCAGAGCTGTCCCCCCATCCGTTCCAAGCAATATACATCGAGTAAAGGGAAAATCTTCGAGTAAGACGAAATCCGTCAAATATAAGTTGACAAATATACGACCCTAACGGATATGAGAGACTCATAAACATCACAACTTCACGAAAACGCAAACGAAAGTTTCCATCAACATGAAGAATTACAACGTACACGATAAAGTTTAGGACGAAAGGCACAATAAAAGCAGTTATACCGAAGTACACAGCTACATCGAAATACGCTAGAGCGACGCAAAATGAGCCGTGGACCAAACACTGATACCCAACAAACAGGTCGCTCACACACTTTACAAGTGTCAGCGCAATGAAGTACGTAACCAGTCTAACTATAAGGTAATCTTCGTTCTTCACAACTTTGTTGCGAACATTCTTCTCGACGCTGTTCATGGTCTCTAGCATACACTAGGTTGTGCTGAAAATAAAGAGGATCACACAAAACACGCCCGCTCTGCATGCATGTTCTGGATGCGGGTCCGGTCCGCTCGGGATGCTGATCTTGGATCTTCTTCTGTCTCGCACGCAGCGCTGCTCCCCGTCTTGAGGCTCAGTTGCCCAGGCCCGGCACATCCCTGGGGACCCGTGGAGCAGATCCCCTTCCTCAAACGAGGAGTCCCGGAACGACGTTCCGTATAGCGCAAGAGAGACGGTTACGTCCCGTGGCTGCACTACAACGTCATCAAGGAGTTGGATTGTAGTACAAATCGATAGAGATTGAGAATAGGAGGATGATCACGGCAGCACTGAGCACAAATACGGCGGACACAACGCAAATAACTACACGTTGTGCGATACTGCTTTTCGACATGGGGCCAGACTGCATATTAGAATAATATTTATAGCTAGCTTCATCTGAACTAAATAGAATGCAGAGAAGCCAAAGCAGGAGGCCAGCCACGAGCGTGGCAATGATACGTTCTTCTTCAATGACTTCCGCTAGGTCCGTTGCGGCACTACGACTCGAACCCGATGGCGGCACCTTGAGGGGGGAAGGGAAAACTGAGAAGAAATCATGAACTGCCGTCATGTCCAGAAATGACATCGGAGCAGGAGACAGCAGTACCAGTCCGCCCCACCAAAACGCGCGTCTCACCATAGGCGCGCGCCCGACCCACCAAGAGGCCTTGGATCGGGTATCCATATCTTTACTGCTCATGCAGCGCCCCCGTCTAACACGTGACTCCAGGCTCCTGCAGGTCCAGGAAGCATGCCTGGCGTTGGAAGTGGTGACGTACCGTCAGGCTCCCTAGTTGCTCGCCGTGGTCTCAGTGGCTCCGGTCAGGAGCGAGGGCCTCGGCCCCCAGGAGGGGCGGGGCACCTGGCAACTATTGTCCACCCTCCGGGCCCGTCAGAGGGCGTCACAAACGTTTAAGTTTTCGCCCAGCCTCTTTTAGGCGCCTGACCTGCGCAGATACCGCAACCCACCCGGCGTCAGGTGGTCCGCAGGGCGTCGGAGGGCTGGATGCGCCCGGCCCGGCTGGTGGCCAGGGCCCCGCCCAGGGTGCCCACCACGATGCCCCCGACCACTCCCAGGGGCACCAGGACCGGGTCCAGGACGGGCTGCCAGTGCCGGACGATCGTGACGGCGAGGATTACCATGACCGAGGCGTAGGCACCCAGGAGCCCGCCAAGGGTCCCAATGGTCAGGGACTCGCTGAGGATGAGCGCCGTGAGGTGGGTGCGTCGGGCGCCAATGGCCCGGCGCAGCCCCAGCTCACCTGTGCGCTGGAAGACAGCGGTGGTCATGGAGTTGGTCAGCGACAGCACGGAGGCCAGGAGGGTGACACCTGTCAGGGTCAGGAGCATGGTGGTGACGTTGGACTCAATGGACTCACGCAGGCTCATGGGATCCGGCGGCGCGTTCACGGTCACGCCCTGCGGGGCGGTGGGCAGCCAGGCCACCGGCGCCTGGGCGGCCACCTGCGGGGCGGCGCCGGGAGCCACCTTGATCTCCGCACCCGCGTACCGGGCCTTCCCGGTGACCTGGTCGGAGGCCATAATGACGGAGTTAATGAGCGTGACCTGCAGCCCGGCGTCCTTGAGGATCCCGACCACCCGCATGGGGACGCCGTCGACCCAGATCGCCGGGGAGGCCGCCAGGGGCCCGAGCTGGATCTGTGTGGCCACCTGGGTGCCAACGATCACCTCGCCGGGCCCCAGCGTGGTCACGGAGGGTCCGGAGCTGTCCAGGGTGAGGATGCTGGCGGGGACGCGCCCACCCACCAGTCCGACGACCTCGTAGCGCTGGTTCCCCGCCTCGTTGGCGGCGTCCGTGGGGGTGGTGGCGACGGGGGCCTGCTCGTAGACGGAGTAGACGAGCACCTCCCTGACCCCGGCCAGGGAGCCCACCCGGTCCATGGCGGTGGTAGACAGGAGCTCGGCCGCGGGCGCGGGGTTCTGCATCAGGTCAGGTGAGGTCATGGCCACCCGCTGGTTGCGCTGGGCGTCAAAGATGTCCGATACCTGGCCTGAGGCCGTCTGGGAGAGTCCCACGGTGGTCAGGGCCAGGCCCACGCCCAGGGCGACGGCGGCCATGAGCGCCAGCGTCCGCCCTGTCTTGGTCCACAGTCCCCGCCAGGCGTCGGCCAGGGCGTCAGCCACCCGCACCCGTGAGTCCCGCCCCTCCGGGACGGGCACCTCCCAGGGCGGGGCCGCAGGCCGCTCCGGGCAGCCGTCCTGAGCGGAGGGCAGCAGGAGCGTGTCGCGCTCGTGGACGCCCGGGTCGGCGTCCGCCCGGCGGCCAGGGGCGCCCCAGGTGCGTCGGGCGGCGTGGCGGCGCGACGGACCGGTGCTGCGGGCCGGGATTGCGGGGCTGGTGGCGCTGGCGGGACTGGCAACGCTGGCCGGGCTGGCGGCGGCACTACCGGCAGCGGGGGCGACCGGCTCGGTGGTGTCGGTGACGACCCCGTCCAGGACCTTCAGGCGACGTCGGGCCCGGGACGCCAGGGCAGGGTCGTGGGTGACCACAATGAGGGTGGAGCCCCTGGTGTTGAGCTCCTCCAGGGTCTCCATCACGGTCAGGGAGTTGGCGGAGTCGAGGTTGCCGGTGGGCTCGTCGGCCACCACCACAGGGGCGCCCGAGGCAATGGCCCGGGCGATCGCCACCCGCTGCCGCTCACCCCCGGACAGGCGTGCGGCCCGCTCCCCGGCCTTGGCGGCCAGGCCTACGACCTCCAGGGCCTGACGGGCCAGCTCCCGGCGGCGGGAGGCGGCCAGGCCCCGGTACAGGGTGCCCAGGGCCACGTTGTCCAGCACGCTGCGTCCCTCCAGCAGGTGGAAGGACTGGAAGATAAAGGCGAAGGTGGCGCTGCGCAGGCGGGCCCGCCCGGCGTCGGACAGGCCGGTGGTGGGGTGGGAGTCAATGAGGTACTCCCCCTCGGTGGGTACGTCCAGCAGGGCGAGCTGGTTGAGCAGGGTGGACTTGCCCGAGCCGGAGGGCCCCTCAATAGCGACGTACTCCCCCTGGCTGATCGTCAGGGACACGTCCTTGAGGGCCTCCACGGGTGAGGCGCCCCGGTAGGTCCTAGACACGTGCTCCAGGGTGAGGGTGGCCATTAGCGGTCCACCCTCACCTTGGCGCCCTCAGTCAGGACGCTGCCGGCCTCGGGCTCAGCCAGTGCGCAGGTGCCGGCCACGCAGCCGGAGACGGTCACCGTCACCTGGGTGAAGCCCCCGTCGGCCCCTTGGACCAGGACGCTGGAGGAGCCTTGAGCGTCTGTGGCAATGGCACGCTGGGGCACGGTGAGGACACCGGTCAGGGGGGCGGTCAGGTTCAGGGTGACCAGCACGTCCTTGCGTCCGGCCCAGGAGGCGGGGATCTCCCCGCTGGTGGGCATCAGGGAGGCCACGGATCCTGAGCCGCCTGCCCCTCCCCCGGAGTCGCGGGAGCCCTCCTTGCCCGGGCTGCCTGCCCCCTCACCGCCCTGACCGGTGGAGTCCGGCTTCTTCTCGTCCACTGAGGCCACCTTGACCGGCACGCTGGTACCGTCCAGGACGGCTGTCCCCGAGACCTTGCCGCTCCCCAGGCGGGCGGCCATGTTACCGGGGACCGGCGCAGTCAAGGTCATAGTGGAGCTAGACAGTCCCAGGGTGGCGCTGCTGTCCGTCAGGACCGTGCCCACGTCGGGGACCTGGGCGACCTTGGAGGGCAGGCCTGAGAGCACCATGACCTCTGAGGCCGGCAGCATGATCTGCGCGGCGGCCTTGGTGGCCGGGGCCGCGGCAGGCGCGGGGGTCCCGTCGTCCTTGTCGGCCCCGCCTTGTGCTGAGGAGGAGTCCCCGGGGCCGTCACCGGAGGCAGCCGGGCGCGTCGGGGCCTGGGAGCCGACCTTCTGGTAGAGGCTCTGGATGCAGGAGGCGGTCAGCGGCCCAAAGCTGCCGGTGGCCGTGATGTTGTAGCCCAGGTCCCTCAGGGCCTCCTGGACCATGGTCACGTCCGCACCGGAGTCCCCCTCACCAATGTCCCGGTACATGGGGAAGGTACCAGCCAGGGCGAACACCGGCCGGTCATTGACCCAGGTCACCACCTGGCCGCTGCTGAGGTCCTCGCCCACGTTCACCCCGGTAGCGGTGACCACTGCGGTCCCGTTGGGGCGTGGAAGGGGCAGGCTGCGGGCCCCGCTGGCCTCAGCAGAGGCCATGACGGTGGTCTGCTCCTTCAGGTCACCACGAGTCACCTCCACCACGACGGCATTGGCGGAGGGCGGTGCGGCGGCTGCCTCGCGCTGTGCCGGGGACTCGAAGCGGGAGGCCAGTGCCCAGGTCCCGGCAACGAGTCCGACGGCGGCGACCACGGCCAGTACCGCCCACCACCAGCGCGCCCTGACGCCTTTCTCACGAGTGGCTGAGGAATCGGAGCGAGAGGTTCGGATGAGACGCATACTGGGTCCTAGGGGTGAGGTAAGGGAAATTCCACGGGGATTACGGGGGCGGTAGGCAGGTGGAGCTCAGACACCTCCCTTGGCGATAATCTCGCGGGCGCGGGCGGCCTCGGCCTGGTGCTCGGCTAGGACAGGTGCCAGCT
>ERZ773009.850-NODE-850-length-22107-cov-3.051877_pt1 | contig 22107 bp, 13 predicted proteins | sample MGYA00580663_ERZ773009 | MGnify/ENA primary metagenome ERZ773009 (study PRJEB29015, sample SAMEA2737969) | human oral metagenome | biome: human oral; feature: human-associated habitat; material: dental | place: China | collected 2026 ... | reverse complement strand
GTTTCCCTATCGGTGTTTGAGACCGACGCGTCTACCGATTCCGCCATCGGAGCATCATTCATCACTTGTGGTGCGAACGTGGTGCAAAAGTACTACTTTTTTATCTTTCCACCAAACCTTTCCCTGAAAATATTCATACCCCCATGTATTTCTCCACCATTCTCTTCGCCATATCATGCATTATCGTTATATTCGCTGTAAGTAAATTATACCCTTTATCCATGAGAACTCACGATTATTGCATCATATTGGCAGGCGGTCAAGGTCGCCGCTTATGGCCTGTGAGCCGTGCACAACACCCCAAGCAATTCATTGATTTCTTCGGTGTGGGAAGAACACTGCTACAGCTCACTTTCGATCGCCTATCCCGCTTCATTCCCCTTCAAAATATCTACGTTTCAACCTTCACGGACTATGTGCCACTGGTAAAAAAGCAACTCCCAGAGTTGCAAGACGCTCAAATCTTGGCCGAGCCAGCCCAGTTGTCCACAGCTCCTGCTGCAGCTTGGGCTTCGTGGTACATCAGTCAGCGCGACCCAGAGGCATGTATTGTAGCTTCGCCTGCCGACCAGTTCATCACCAACGAGGCTGCCTTCGAGCAGGAACTATCGCAGGGCTTGGACTACGTGCGTGAGCACCCTCAATTCTTGGCGATGAGCGTCAAAGCTTCCACCCCCAACACTGCTTATGGCTATCTGCAAAAGGGGAAGAGCATAGACGAGAAACGCTTCATGCGCAAATCCTTCACCGAGAAACCTCCGATAGAGTTTGCAAAAACATTTGTATCTAGCGGCGAGTTCTTATGGAACACGGGGCTTTTCCTGTGGCATGTGCAGACCATGGCCAGCTATGTGCCTCAACTTTTGCCTGGCATCGGGATTAGCGCCGTGGAGTTTTCAGAAGAAGAGGCGCAACTAGCCCTCCAACGCTACTACCCTGCTGCAGAATACAACAGCATAGATGCCGTATTGCTCGATCGCGACTGGCCGACTGTAGTGCAGGAATGCTCATTTGGATGGCGCGACGTGGGCTCTTGGCCTGTGATGAAAGAAGTGCACGAGACAGATGCCGACGGCAATGCCACTGTGGGCGGTGCTGGTGTCATCTTCCAAGGCACTCGCCAGACTTTGGTGCACTTACCCCAAGGCATTGGGGCGGTGATTCGCGGACTCGATGGCTATGTGGTAGCTCTTGAGGGCAACATGCTTATGATCACCCCCACCGATGAGCCTGCACACACGCGCCAACTGGCCAATACGGCTCAGCTCCGACTTGGACAGGAGTTTGGTTAAGACTTCATCCTAAACAATCATCGCAACGCTAGCTCTCGCCATCGGCTTTGAGCAGAGGGAAAAATACACATTCCTCACAACAATAAAAAGTGGCCGCTGAAACTCTTGTGTTTCAGCGGCCACTTTGGATAGTAGATGCTAATGATTAGAATCCCAACTTGAGTTGTCCGGTCAAATCATCCATGAGGTCAGACTCCGTTTGAGCAGGCGAGGGTGCATCTTGCTGGAGAGCATCCTCCTCTTCTTCAGAACACTCCGAATTATCATCCGATGGTTCGGGGAAACGCGTGGGTTCTAATTCTTCAACCTTGGCCACATTGAGCGTGGTAATGCGCTTTCCCTTAGCTTTAAAGCCTTTCACTCCGATAAATTCCTCTGCATCAATCACAAGAGGCTCACGGAAATCGTCGGGAGCAGCAAAACTCACTTGGAAGCGTGGGAAAGCCTGGTCGGTGAGCGCAACAAACTTGCATTGCTCATTCTCACCCATGAAGTTTTGGTGACGAGTTTGCGAGGCTCGTTCAAAACAGAATCGCTTGATGTAGAGATTATTGTCGTTGTCGGCATCATAGAGTATAGCCGTCCACACTTTGGTTTCATCAAACTTCTCTACACGCATGAGGCCTGTGCTCTCGTAGTGATTATTGGGATCAAAGTTGGTGGTGTAGAAATCACCATTATCCAAGACCACAAGCACCATGTCATCGCTGTGGAATTCTCCAAGATAGTCGCCTCGCTCATCGAAATTGAGACGTTGCACATCGTGATCAAACCACACCTTGCGACCTCCTAAGGTAGAAGCACCATGAGATTTAAGCGTGATTTTGTGGACGTCAAGACGTGTGAGGAGGTTACCACGAGAGCCACGACCTTTCACAGCCAATTCACTGAAGCTCTTTTCAAAGAAGATGCGACGTAGCTTAGGATTAGGCTTCAAGGTCACTTTGATAACTTCGGCTTCTCCATTCGGATTGGCCGTGAAATAATGGATTTTAGAACCTGGAGTGCCTTGCGTGACATCATACTCGCGATCGTGGGTGATGCTCGTCACGTTAAATCGCTTGACATAGTAGGCACCGTCTTTTCCATCGCGATAAGCCACATTATAAACAGTGCGCTGGTCGTTCTTTTTGAAAACGGCAATGTGCACAATCTCGGCTTTCTTCTTCTCTGCTTTAGAACGCTCCGTCTCTCCGATGTACACCTTCTCAGCCACACGAGTCACCTTATAAGTTCCATCGCGATAGAAGATGATGACATCGTCGATGTTGGAACAGTTCTCCACAAACTCATCTTTCTTTAAAGATGTTCCCATGAAGCCGTCGGCACGGTTCACATAGAGTTTTTCGTTGGCTTCTACCACTTTGGCCGCTTCGATGGTGTCGAACGAACGAATCTCTGTGCGACGTGGGTGATCGGCTGCATAGCGATCGTAGATGGTGGTAAACCAGTCAATGGTGACCTCCGTGAGATGCGCGAGATCATGCTCTATTTGCGCCAGTTCGGCCTTGATGCGGGCAATGAGTTCGTCGGCCTTGGCTTTGTTGAACTTAAGGATGCGGGCCATCTTGATTTCCAAGAGTCGCAACAAGTCTTCGCGCACAACTTCGCGCACAAAGTCTGCCTTAAAGGGTTCGAGACGACTGTCGATATGCGTTAAAGCAACGTCTATATTGGCTGCATTCTCATAGGCTTTGTCCTTATAGATGCGTTCGTCGATGAAGATGCGCTCAAGCGAAGCAAACATCATACTCTCAAGCAATTCACCACGGCGGATTTCAAGTTCTCGCTTTAAGAGAGCTTTGGTGTTTTCCACATTGCTCTTGAGCACTTCTTTGACCGTGACGAATCGTGGTGTGTCTTTGTCAATGATGCAGCAGTTGGGCGAGATGCTCACCTCACAGTCCGTGAAGGCATAGAGCGCATCGAGAGTTTTATCGCTCGAAACACCTGGAGAGAGGTGGATGAGAATCTCCACATTCTCTGCGGTGAAATCCTGGATTTGACGGATTTTGATGCGGCCCTTGTCGGCTGCTTTTTTGATGCTCTCGCAAAGACTATCGACCGTCTTACCATAAGTCAGCTCGGTGATGGCGATGGTTTTGCTATCACGTTTCTCCACAAGTGCACGCACTTTGACAGCTCCACCACGAAGCCCGTCGTTATAGCGCGACACATCGATGAGTCCACCAGTCTGGAAATCGGGATAGAGGGTAAACTCTTCGCCTTTCAGGTAGGAGATAGCGGCTTGGCAGAGTTCTCCAAAGTTGTGGGGCAAGATTTTTGCACTCAGCCCCACAGCAATACCTTCTGCTCCTTGTGCCAACAGAAGGGGGAACTTCACAGGCAGAGCCACTGGTTCTTTGTTGCGACCGTCGTAGGAGAGTTTCCACTCTGTGGTTTTGGGATTGAACAAGACATCGAGGGCAAACTTGGTGAGTCGTCCTTCGATGTAACGCGGAGCCGCAGCCTCATCTCCAGTGAGGATATTTCCCCACGAACCTTGACAATCGATGAGGAGATTTTGGCGTCCCATTTGGGTGAGAGCATCTACGATAGAGGCATCACCGTGGGGGTGAAACTTCATCGTTTCTCCTGCAATGTTGGCCACTTTGTTATAGCGACCATCGTCCATGCGCTTCATGGTGTGAAGGATGCGACGCTGCACTGGCTTTAGTCCATCGTAAAGATGCGGCACAGCACGCTCCAAAATCACATAGGAAGCATAGTCTAGAAACCAGTTTTGATACATCCCCGTGAGAGGGTGTACATTGACTATTTCTTCTTGCTTCATCTCTTCTGGATCGTAATCTACGGCATCTTCTACACCTCCGTTCGGGAGTGCAGTGTTGGTGTCTTCTGCTGTGGAGCTGGATTCAGCGTTGGGGGTTTGCATTGCGTCGTTAATGGGCTGTTCTTCCTGCATCGTTGGTGATTATCGTTTCGTCGTTGGAGATTAGGGCATTTTGCCCTTAGGCAAAGTTACTGATTTTTGGGGAGATGCTCGGGATTTCTCGATGAGTTTTTCGCTTTTTCATGAGGATTCAGGGCATAAGCCCTTGATGATACAGGAAATTGCGGATGTAAACAAAGGGGGTTCGGAGAAAATGCTTAACTTTGCACTCGTGCAACGATTACTTCCCTTCTACCGTGCGCTCTGGTGGCTTTGCTCTATCTTGCCACTTCGACTGCACTATTTCTTTGCCGATGTGCTGATTTTTCCGCTGGTGTTTCATGTGTTGAAATATCGGCGCGTACTTGTGCAACGTCAGTTGGCTGAGGCTTTTCCTTCACGTTCTGCTGAGGAGCGAGCGAAGATAGAGCGCGATTTCTACCACTGGTTTGCCGACTACATCGTGGAAACACTTAAACTGATGTCGATTTCTCGCAAAGAACTCTATCGTCGCATGGATTTTGTCAATCTTCATGAGGTGCTTCGAGAGTTGCGTGATGGAGAACATCAATTTGTATTCCTCTACCTGGGACACTTTGGCAATTGGGAATGGGTTTCCTCGCTTCCACTTTGGAGCGATGGAGGCATCCATTTCGGACAAATCTACCATCCTCTCCACAGTCCGCTCATGGACGAGCTTTTCTTGCACGTTCGCGGCAGAATGGGGGCTACAAATATCGCGATGAAAGAGACGCTTCGCACCATTTTGTCGTGGAAGAAAAACGAAGAGAAGGGGATGATTGGTTTTATTTCGGATCAATCTCCGAAGTGGGAGGCGATGCACCATTGGTGCGATTTCTTGCATCACGAGACTTCTTTCTTTACAGGAGCGGAAAAGATTGGTAAAAAAGTGGGTGCACGCTACTACTATCTCGAGGTGACTCGTCCTCACCGCGGAGAATATCGAGCAGAACTCATAGAACTGCACCCTGACATCCAAGATAGCTCTGAAACAAACGGAGCTGAGGTAGAACAAAAAGTGACGACTTCGCGCTTCCCTATCACGGATGCTTATGTTCGTGCCTTAGAAGCGAGCATCGAAGCGCATCCTCACCTCTGGCTCTGGACACACAACCGCTGGAAACGCACCAAACAGGAGTGGGATGAGCGTCAGAGAAAGAATACAACTTCGTGAACCTTGGGTTTACGAAACACCACAATTATAGATGAGTTTTCGGATTCATCACAACTTTATAACATCATCTAGTATGATAAAAACGCCTGTTGCTTTTTTCTTTAATGCCGAGTTTCCCGGCGGTGGCACTGGAAAGATTTGTCTTGATATTGTGGAACAGCTGGCGGCTTATGGCCATCCCATCACTTTATATTGTTACAAGGCTCCCACCACTCGTGGTTCTTTGGATTATGAGGTGATAGAAATCCCCCATAAACCCAACCAGAAGATGAGAAAAACAGAAGCAGAAGCTCTGCCGTTTCTCATCAAATCGCTCAGAGAACGCAATATACAACTCTGTTTTATCCCAGGTTTTTACTATCGCTACACGAAAGAACTACGTGAAGCGTCTGGTTGTAAAATCATCTATAGTCTACACAGCATTCCTTTCTGGGAAAGTATTGCAAAAATCAGCAAACTGAAGGCGTTGGCTTTGACAAGTCCTGGTCGTATGCTGCGCTGGACGTTTCACGATTTCTGGAAAATACACGTTTTTCAGGTCTACAAGAAAAGACAATTTCGCCGCTACCTCACCCGTCTTCACGAAGTTGATGCTTACACTGTGCTCTGCGAAGGATATCGAAAAACATTATTGGATACATTTTCTTTTGACAAGACGTTGAAAGAGAAAATCAAGGTGTTGCACAATGGCAGTAAACTCGTGTCGTCTCCGTCGTCTCAGAAAGACAAAGTGATTTTATTTGTGGGACGCATTGAATTTGCAGACAAACGTCCTGAAAGACTATTACAGGTGTGGGAAAAAGTATATCAGCAACTCCCAGATTGGAAACTCAAATTTGTGGGGGACGGACCTTTCCGTAAGAATTTGGAAATTCTCGCTCAGAAACTTGCATTGCCGCGCATTACTTTTGAAGGCTATAAAGAGGATGCTACGCCATACATGGATAAAGCAGCCATTTTATGTCTGACTTCCACCTTTGAAGGATGGCCACTCGTGATTACTGAGGCGCAAATGTGCGGAGTAGTGCCCATGGGGTTTGATGTTTGCGATGGAATGCGCGAACAAATGGCGCCTCAATGGGAGAATGGGGTTATCATTCCTCCTTTCGACATTGACGCTTTTGCAGCAGCTTTGGTGAAACTGGCACAAAACCATGAGTTACGAGAAAGAATGGGCGAAAGCGTGCGTACTCAAGCGGCCCGTTACTCTCTTGAAGCTGCAGCAAAGGAATATGAACAACTGATTGAACAACTCACAATCAGTCGATAAAGAGCAAGTTTCTTAGAGAAACCAACAACACTCTTGCAATATCCAGTGATTTTGCAAGAGTGTTGTTTTATATTGGAAGATATTCTTAGGGAATGTTTTTGTATTCGGGTAAATGTTGTGCCATTATTACTTCTTCTTCGACAACCTATCATACCACAGTTTGAGGAGTTGCGGATGATGAGATGAAAATTTGCGTGCAAACATATAGGGACTATTCACCAATAAATCAAAGTCTTCACTATCAAAGGTGTGAGGATGCCCGTCTTTTTCTCGCGACCAATCTATAAAACGCTGTGTACATTCATTGGATACGGCATTTTTGGCATAAAGACGTTCAGCAAAAGGTGAAGACATAATCACCGTCTGCTTGTAGAGCTCATCAGGACAAAAGGTGTGACTGAAGGTATCTAACACTTCATCAGAGTGTTTCACCAGATATTCACAAAAGTCGTGTGTAAAACTACCCCACTGCGAACCGTAATAGAACTTCTGCTTGAGAGAATAACGGCGATAACGAGCAATTTTCTCTACACCTAAGACACTTTTACTTAGGATTTTCTTGAACACCTCAGAAATTGCCTTCTTACGTTTGCACAAAGCTCGCAAAAAGAGATAGTGACGACTGACTCGCTTAAAAGCGACACACATGGAGGCATCGTCAAATCCGCAATGCAGAAACTCTTTTCCTTGATGTTTCGCAAAGAAAGCGTGAATTTCATCTTGCGATTTCAAAGGGAGATCCACCCCAGAAAGCAAATGATAGTAGGCATAAGGCGATTTTTGTTGCAAAGCTGCCGAAAAAAGCAATAATTCTGCGCGTACGATGCTCACTTGTCCCCATTCAGGTTTCACGCGTTGAGAAAGTATGAAGAAACGAGCCGATTGGGGTTGCCAATGCTCAAATTGTTCATAGAGACGCTGTGCTCTGCCATCAATATGCAAATAGATGTCGTTTCGCGCGTCATCGAGCAGCGTGAGTAATAAGCGAAGAACCTCTGGTTCGTGATGAGCTAAAATGAGATAAGCATGCTTCATATCTACCTTGAAAACTAAGAACCGAAGGGCTTCAACGGCGAGGAGTTTAACGCCTGCTGATACTGCGCCTGCAACTTTTCCAAAGATGGATAACGCGAGATGAGTTTGTAGAAAAATTGTTTGAGAAAGAACTTTTGTCTTCTCCATCCACTCAAACTGCTACGAGAACTGTATAGTAAGTTCATCTGTGCAGATTGTTCCCACCACAAATGATGATAAGGATGTTTGCGCTTGTCGTCAAACCAAGGTGCGCAGCCTGCATAGTGTATAATAGCTGGATGATACAAGCACTCGCCTATCTCACTCTGGAAACGCGCTTTTTTATAATAGGCTGTGCGCTCTAGATGATTATACATTACATTATAACGCAGCGGAAGCCACGACACGTCTTCTTGCAGCACCACATTGAGCGCATCTTGATCGGGGAAACTCAACTGTTTTTGATGTGCTTCGCACCACTCTATAAGCTTTTTTGCGTAATCTTTTTCTCTCCACATCGACAAATTCATTAGCAACACTCCTGCATTGAAATAGAATGTATCTTCTGGAAGCTGCCATTTTTTACGATGTTTCTGATTCCAAAACTCGGGAACCGCTGCTATGGCAGTGTCGATAGGAGCAAGAAATAGCTCCGAAATATCAGCATTAACCAAAAGGTCGACATCTAAATACAACACTCTCTCCACAGAGGAAAGCACAGTAGGCAAAAGAAAACGCAGATAGGTGTAAATGGAATATCCAACATCTGGAAGTTCTGAAAAACTGCTTGTAGACACTACATGTACTTCTAGTTGAAAGTCGGCTCTGTTTCCCACTATTTCTTCCAGCATTCGGATGTTGCCTTCAGATACGCCATCGGTGAGAACATGCACATGCCATTGTCGTCCTTCGACTTGGACTTGGTTACTAAGCAAACTTTGCAAAGTCACAGCAAGATATGGCACGTATGCATCATTACTCGCAAAGGCAACATGAAAAGTATTGAGTGGCATAAAGAAAAGATTAGATCTCAGAGAAACTTACGTTGAAGTAGCCTGTGGAAAACAGAGAATGATTGTAGAATCTAGGATGAGAAGTAGGAAATATCAGGACGCAAAAATACAGTGGACTGGAGAAAAGTGGAAAGGTCACAGAATATTCACCTAAAAGATAGAGCCAAACTGTTCAAAAACGAAGGGAGCCTTCTCACCGACCTATTGTTTGAGCAAGCGATTTCGTGCTGCAACAATGTTTTGAAAACAGAGTTGTGCGTCAAATCCACGCTCCTCAGCATAAGCTTCTGCCACCAGCATCTGATGTTTTTCAGACATTCCTATGCGCTGAAAGTTAGCACATCCCAAAACCAGCGATACTTTTCCTAGACGCATACGATTGAGATCGATGAGTTCGATCTCTATCTTATAATCTTGGTGCGAAGATACTGCAACATCTAATGGATTTCCTTCATCGTCTACTCGATCCCAGAGGATGTTATTCCCCGATAAATCTTTGTGCCAAAAACCTCCTTCGTGCATTCGTGCCACAGTTTTCGCCAAAGTGCGCAAAATGTCTTCTTCATCGGGCTGTTTTCCATTCACCGCATCGTGATAGTTATAGCGCAACTTGGAAGTGCGAGAAGCATAATAGCAATATCCCACTTGCCAGAGCGAGCCAGTGTCGCAAAAACCGAGAGGTTCGGGCGAACCGACACCAAGGGCGCGGAGTTGCATGGCATATTCGTAGGAACGCTGCGCCTTACTCTTGCGCCACCAGCGATAGACCACACGGTTGAATGAGATGGGAAGCGTGAATTGTTTCACCACCACCGAGTCTTCTCCGAGTTCGTACTGTCGAATGGCGTTGCGATTTTTGAAAATTTCGCGACCATCTTGGGCAAATCTCCAAGGAAGTTGCTTAACGAAGCGTTTCACCGCGGCAGACGACCTAGGAGCGGTGACTACTTTGCGATAGCGCAACGGGCGAGTGAGAAAGTTGATCCAGCGCGACCATGAGCGCATCCTGCGCAACGGCCCTCCGAGTTGTTCTTCAAAGAAAGCTCGGTGTCGCTCATTGAGTACAGCAGTGACATGAGCTTTGAGTTTGCGATCTCTTATCCGTTTCGACTGCTTGCGCACGCGGTAATAACAGCCCACTTCGGCCAGTCGCACCACCTCTCCGCCATCTTTGAGCATAGAAATCCAAAAATCCCAATCTTCACGCGCAATGATTTCTTCACAATAGCCTCCCACGCGGTCAAAGTCTGCACGCCGATAGAGCGCGCAAGTGTCGATGTGGTTGCGACGAGCGAGGAGTGAGAGCGAAAATTCAGGAAGTCGCCACAGTCCTTGCTTATCTCCGATGAATTCCATCGTCGGGCACACTACTTTTACCGCAGGCTGCACCTCCAAGACAGGCACCGCCTGCGCAATGAAATCAGGAGCCAGCAGATTATCGGCATCTACGGGGAGAATGTAGCGTCCTTGTGAAGCTGCCACAGCATTGTTGCGAGCGCGGCATGGACCAGCATTGGCTTGATGCAAGAGTTTCACGCGCGAATCTTGCACAGCGATTTCTGCCACAATCGAGGCTGAAGCATCAGAAGAACCATCATCAACCACGATAACTTCGAGGTGACGATAAGTCGATGCCAACACACTGCGTAAAGTGTCGCCCACAAACTCTTCCATGTTGTAGAGGGGCACAACGACCGACACCAAAGGCAGGTCGGTAGCCCTTAAATCTTGTCGAATCCCTTCGTCCATTTAATCCAGTAGTATTTGAGTGGATTCTTATATTTCAGTTGCTTCCACGGACGACTGCCGTGAGGGCGATGCAAAACGGTGAGGTTGCAGAAGAGATAATTGTGGAGCTTAGCCGCCAAACTTTCATGCGAAATCGTCACATCAAACCAGTTTTTTGTGTCATCCAATTGCTGGAAATCAAAGGCTGCCAACAATTTTGTAGTGAGCAGTGAACAGCAAAACGAGCAGTGCTTGCGAGAGTCCACCACCCCATTCCAACCTTTAGCATAAAGATAGGGATAATTCACCTGCTCCGCTTCATCTACCGTCACAGCAGCTGCGATGCCACAATCCTCTCGTGCCAAAGCACCGTCTGCCAAACCTTGCAAGGTGTCGCGCTTCACCGTGACGTCGCTCTCCACGATGAGCAAACCCGCATCGGCTGCCAAACATTCCTGTTGGCAACGTCGCAAGACAAAAAGATAGTTGGGAGAGGGATGATCCGTCAAATCCGACAGATCCACCACCTTCACGCCCATCTTCTCGGCCTCAGCATGGAGGCGCGCGGTATTTTCAGGCGTGGAGTTATCATTGTAGATGGTATAGGTATGCGGAATCGTCAAAGTACTATCTAGCACAGCACGCATGGTTTCGAGCGTGCTGTCGATGCTATCTTTGACAGGAGTGATGATATGCAGACACTTCATAGTGAAATCGTCGTATTATTTAACCCAAATCGGTCATTAGATCCTGAACAGATTTTATTTGATTGTTGAGCAGATTGTTTACCGTGAGTTCGAAGGCGTAGCGGGCTACGGCGAGAACGAACGAAAAACAAGATGCCAACAAGAAAATGAAAGATGACAGGAAGTTATCTTTTCAATCACGAGTCGTACTATAACGGTCTATTGACCGATTTGGGTTTAAGTCTTTTTTGCGCCTTATACGCACGAATGCGTTCGGCAAAGGCAGCATCTTTCTTATTACCTGGCTGAGGCGTGAAATCTAATATCTCAGGGATGCCTTTTGCTCGGTCTATGATGGTGGGATTATCGTGAAATCCTTTGACCACATCCACGCGATCATACAGCTTCCCGGTGCATGCATCATAAGCATTCATCGAGAGCGTGTCGCCATGCACAGCGATGTGCTGATAGATCTGCCGTCCGGTGCCATAACGGTCGAAGCGTTCATCAAAATGTATCCGATAAAACTTCGGAGAACAATGACTCACCGTATAAACTGGAGGCACGCGCTTTCCGTCTTCCCATTGTGTCATGCGAGCATAGGCATGTTCATGACCTTGCAGCACAAGGTCTACATTGGCATTGAGGAGATCGGCAAACGCCCAGCGTTGGAACAAATTGTTTGATTTAGATTTCGCAGAATAGATGGGATGATGTAGCACGACCACTTTCCATCGCGCTGTGCTCTCTCCCAATTGCTGCTTCAACCATCGCGCTTGCTGGGCTAAAAAAGGCCATTCGCGGTTGGAATCTAGCAAAAACAATTGCACATCTCCATAGCGCAGCGTATAGACTTGATTCTCCCCCACCATTGATTTGAGGAAATAAGAGAAAACCAGTGAGAAACGTCGCTCCAACTTGCGAATAGGATACTTCAAATACTCATGATTTCCAGTCACACACAGCACAGGGAGCGATTGTGCGATGCCATCTATACTACGGAAACTTTCTGCCCAATAAGCATCGGTGGGACGTTCTGCTAAATCTCCTCCAAAAACCACGAAGTCCGAAGAATAATGTTGCAGACAAGCCTCACGAATGTAGCGGTTGGTCACCCCATTGATGCTATCTTGAATATCACCAAAGAAGAGAAACGACACGTCTTTCTTTACTTCAGGATTGGTCACTGAAAACTCATACCATGGTGAAGCCTTACCATTGGTCACAGCTCGGTAGTAATAGCATCGCCCGTCTTGCAACTGTGTCAAGCGCGCCACATAATAGGCCGCCTTTCCACTGCGCGATTCAAAAACCTCTCCATCTGCTTGCACACAGATGGGTTGTTCTCCCCCTTTGGGCAAGAGTTCCAGATGCGATTTGTGCACTACGGTGTCGCACATCCAACTCACGTTGCGCGACATTTCTCCGTCGTTGCCGAAGGTGAGCAACACACGCGTAGGGGCTGCTTTCGGCACATAGGGATCTTCGGGAGGATTGCCAAACCAAACTTCCCAGCGTACAATGGTGAGAATGGTAAGTCCCACCAAGAGGGCAGCTAAACTACCTAGTGATATTTTCTTTTTTAATGTCATTTATCGAGACTATATAGCGCATTTCCTAAACAGAAAAGTCGCATTTTAGCACCACTACTATTACATGATGCTCCTCTTTCGACAACGAGAGAGGGGCTTTTTTATTGCTTTGGGAGGGTCACTTGGTCGCTAATCATACGCGACATATACGACTGAATAATAGCTTTCAGCTTACGCTCCATCCCTCCTTGTCGAGGAGACTTGCCGACCAGATTATGTTGCAGCATCACATCATGCTTGTAGTCGTAGACACCCGTCACTTTCTGGCCATCAAAGAGGAGCACTTCATCGCCTTGCACGAAGATATACACCCCATTGAGGTAAGCCACCTCATAATTATCTGTTGCCGCTATCTGTGTCAAGTCATTACCAAAAGCGATGTAGGGGCGTGGATACCGCAGATAACCCAAAATCGTGGGCATAATGTCGATTTGTTTCGCAATACCTGGGTGGCGACCTGCCGGCATCTTTCCTGAAGGATCAAAGAAGATAATCGGCACTCGGAAAAGCCCAACAGGAGTACTGTATTCTGCATGACTAGAAAGACTAGTGTGATCGGCCGTCAGCACGAAAATCGTATTCTTATACCAAGGCATTGTGCGCGCTTTGGCGAAAAACTTGCGCAAAGCCATGTCGCTATACTTCACACAGCGGTGAAGCACAGTCGGTCCTTCATCGGGGAACTGGTTTTCATATTGCTCAGGCACTTTGAAGGGGGCATGTGAAGAAGCGGTGAACACAGCGGTCATGAAAGGCTCGCGCATCTCATTCATCTTCGTAGCATAGTATTGCAAGAAGGGTTCATCCCAAATTGCCCAAGTACCATCGAAATCTTCATCGCCGCGGAATCGCTTGTCTTCATTAAACTCTGTGCGACCGAAATAGTCTTTGAAACCTATGGATTTAGCAAAGGCCTGAAAGCCCATTGACCCATTGGCAGCTCCGTGAAAGAAGGCAGTGTAGTAATTTTCTTTTTTGAGTTCACCTGCCAGCCCACTCAGATGATTGAGCGAAGCAGGCGTTAGAAAGAAGGGCTCTACAAACATCGGGATGCTCGAAAGCACTGAAGGCATACCATCAATACTCTTGCGACCATTGGCAAACGACTGCTCATAAGTGGTACTCACAGCAATGAGAGAATCCAGGAAAGGCGTTGCCCCTTTGTACTTTCCACCATCTAGTTGAGCGTTAAGTGCTCCCACAAACTCTTGTCCAAAGCTCTCCAAGATGAGCACCACCACATTCTTGCGCAACATCTCACCTTGATCTTTTCTAGGCGTATGGAGTGGAGAATAGAGCGCATCCAATTCTTGAGGAGAGAAGTATTTAGGATCCTCAAATGATTTCTTATTGATGGTGCGGATGATGGAGAAAGGCGTATTAAGCACTAAGGCTGCCTCAGCTGGCTGATTGACATACTGGTTGGCATTGCTCAAGGTGATGGGGCGCACCGCGGTGGTGAATCCTCCGCGCACCCCTGCCACACAAAGGGGCACGAAGACACCCAACGAAAGCACCTGCACCAGATAATACTTCCAGCGTGGGCGCAACTGCGGGCGATAGGCACGTGGCTCTATATATAAAATCCACAAGAGTGCGATGAGCGCAATCCCCAACAAAACGATAATGGGATGATGCACCACTTCCTTTCCGATAATTGAAAGGATATTGCCTTCGTGACTAAACTCTTGAAACACACTAGCCGTGGTGCGACGACTAGTGTAGCGGAAGTACACCACGTCTACTAAGTTTAGCGATAGACACAAACTATTCGTCACGACAAACACCCACTTTGCCACACGCTTCCAAGGTTTTCGCTCTTTGTAGTGTAGAGGTATAAGCATGAGCAACGCATATAGCGCATTGGTATAAAGTATCGCAGACGTATCAAAGAAGAGTGACCCAGTAATCAATTGATTCAACTCCAACTTATCAAACCCTGCTGCATAGTTCTCCCAATTGCTCCAAAGAAACACCAAACGGCACACCATGTACCACACATAAATCATCAACATGTTGCACACAAAAGCAAGAGGGGAAGAGTATATTCCTTTTCTTAGTTTTATCTGTTTCATATCTTTAGGAAAACCCATAGTGGCACCTTTACGAATGCTTTATACATTTCTATTTTCTATTGTAGATTTCACATCACGCACCTAAAGCCAAGAGGGGCCGCATCTCGCTGTTTATCCAACAGCACATTCAGCTGCAAAAGTACTTGATTGTAATTTGCGAAGATAAACAAAATTTACGAGCTATGGGGCATTAAGGAAGTGAAAACGCAAGCGGAATCAATGATAAAGTGTAATTTGCAACTAGCACTCCCTATTTTAGCCGTTTATCTTAGGATAGCCACCCTACAAAACATAAAAAGGAGCAGCTCACTTGAGCTGCTCCTAATGCTGTCAACTTAGAATCGTGTGACACCCAATCGTGTGACACCCTCTAAAGTTTTGTCGTGATGTGACGGTTCGAACGGAGAAAAGTAGGTTTCGCTTTCCTAATTCCGAAGCGCAAATTCATTTGATCGCCTTCTCCGGCTACTATGTCCAACATACCATCAGGAGTTCCATCTACGTCACTAGTCTGATCGCCAGTAGCTTCCCCCACAAACTGCCAATAAGGAATGGGTGAAGCTGTATTGACTTCTGTAGCACTAGTGGTCAGAATCAAGCGATACTTCTGCTCTGAAGTAAGACCATCAATAAAGAAGGTACCATCAGTCTTTACTTGCTTAATGATATGTGTGTGCACATAAGTGCCGCCACCTTTATCTTCTACCACTTGAATATAGAGTGGCTTCGTGCCTACTTTATCAATGGGAGTGCCATCAATTTTGGCATTATCACTTTCGTCATTGTAGACCGTTCCGCTCACCACTTCAGTAATATCTTGACCACACTTTGAAGCATCGAGGTAATAACGGACTTCTCGGGTTACACAATCCCCCCACTGAAGTTTACAGATATAAAGACCATTTTCAGCAGTTGAGAACTTTGGAAAATAGAGAATATTACTATTACCTATTTCCACTCCACTAGGAGCTTTTGACCAAGAGTATATCGCTCCTTGATAAAAAGGAATTTTCAGCGTATAAGGTTGATCCACACATGGTTGCTTTGCTCCTTTTTTTATCACAGGGATAAGTTTTGTCACTTTCACATCCTTGGTAGCCGTTTTACCACAGCTGGTTAGCTGAAATTCATAAACAGCACCAGGGGTAAGATTTGGAATCGTAATATTAGGAGCATAAGTAAGTGTATTCCAAACTGAAGTTCCCTTTTCACGATACTTTAGGGAAGCTCCCTCTGTGGCAGCCAAACCTAAATAAATCGTACCTTTATCACCTGTTTTCCCAGTTATATCTTCACAAGCTATTCCTTGCGCATCTACAAAAACAGGATCTTTACGACCATCTACAATCACCAATGGCTTCTCATTGTAGACATAGTAGGACTCGTAGCCGTTAGTACAATGAGGAGAAACTTTAATACGCGTTCTATATGTACCAGGAGGAACATTCACAAATGTACCCGTACTATTACCTGACTGTGGGACTCCATCGATTTTGACGATTTCGTTATTCTCATCCACTAATTCTATTGACTTTTCAAAGAAATGGTTATAGTCAAGTGTGGAAACAATCTTACCCTTATTACCGCAAGAAGAAATCGCTTTAGACTCTATTTTTTGTCTCAGGAGCTCCTTATCATTAGGCACATCAAACTCAAATCTGAGGACTTTCCCACAAGAGGTATACTTCACAACATAGTGACCCGGCGCCATATTAAACCAACGATAACGGTACTGAAAATGCTTGGGTTTCACCCCCACATTGCTAGGTCCAGATTCAATAACCACATCTGCATGAAACTGGTCTCCAACATATCCATCGATTCTCAGCTCAATACCAATAGTCCCCGTCTTAGAAGTATATTGCCCAAAACCATGACAGAAATCCAAAGTCCTACCAGAAACTCTAGATGAAGCCGCATCACCTTTGCTCATCTTCACTATCTTCTCCTCGGAATCAAAGGCAGGGCAATTATCATGCTTCACCCAAACTTTATATTCTCCCAAGGGCAAGGGCTTAGACTCAAAAGTATAATACGAAGCAGCGGTAGTTAGAGGCAATATCTGCTCTATTTTGTTCGTTGCAACATTCTGAAAATAAACTTTAGCAGTGGGGAAAAAGGCTGAATAATTTAGATTGGCAATTACCATTTTACCTTCTTCTCCTGCCTGTTCACATCCAGCTGAGAGAGCACGTAAGTTTAACTTTGTTCGTCTATCTGTATTCAGATTCAACATTGGACCTTGATAGACATCACCACATGGTGTAGTAATCTCAGTCCAGTACAAATTGGTAGGTGACAACTTAAAGATAAAACCATCACGCACACCTACTACTGTATTATTGGGGTGGGTAATTGTGCCTTCATACAATATGTTATTGTCCAACTTTGCATCGCCTTTTTCAGTAGCAGCATACATTACTAATTTTACACCACCTGCTGCAAAATAGTTTGCGCCATTTACAGCAGAATTGGTCTTAAGATCATAAAGCGTAATTGCTTTCAACTGTGCTTTTCCAGACTCACAAGTTTCAGAATACTCAACACCAGCACGCATTTTCACTGGAGCTAAAGTTCTATTGACTTCTGCTTTTACTGTAATTTTTTCGTCACAAGCATCTTTGATACGTATCATATAAGTGCCAAAGTCTGTAACATCAAACTCCGTTTTACCTTCCACGTAAGTTTTGCCCGTATCATCAAAATCGTAGTTGTCTGACTTAACCAGAAGGTATTTAAAAGGTTTTGTTCCTCCAAGAATACTTGCTGGATCGACTTTAATCTTAGCGCCTGGCTTAAACTGGGTACAGAGTCCACTAACGGTTACTTTAGGACTTGTTGTAGTCAAGGACACATAAGTATTAGGGACAGTGGCATTTTCTGTAAAAAACAGCGTCTCAGTACCGTGCTGTTTAACACGCACTTGATACTGACCTGCATTCAGATTATTAAAAATACCCGTAGTATTCACTGCCTTAACAGAAGAATTATAGAGCAGCTCATATACCAAGGCAAGACTACTAGGATTGTTGACGGTAATCTTTATCGAACCATTACTCGGGCAAGAAGAATTAGGTGTAATTTCCTTGTTCTGGAGCGTAACTTGCCCCATCGCCCAAAGTGAGCAACAGAGAAAAAACATTACGCTGAGCAAGCGTTTTACCCCTACCCAACGAGATATAGAGAATAACTTCTGCATTTGCTCGAGTTTATTTTAGTACAAATACGATGTTAACATAAGAGGTAGGTTCTGGTGTACCTGCCACCGTATAACTCATCATTCCATCCGCATTGATACTCACACCAGTGAGCACATTTGTATCATAATCAGTGATATAGTAATACAAATGCGTCTTTGCAGGTAAGTTGGTAGTTGCTATAATCGCCGCAGGAGCGCCAGCACTCGCCACCTTAGGAGTTGAAAATTGCTTTTTGAACTCCTCATAAAGATCTATCGTTTTAGGAGATGTACCTTCTGTACTGATGGTAATAGAAGGCATGTAGAACCAATTGGCAACACCACGAATGACACCCAACACACCATTCTTGTCGGCTACGACCATGTTCTGTGCATTGAAAGGGTTGGTGCGACCTGCTGCTCCCTTTCCTGTGGTAGGATTAGTGAAGATTGAATTTGGCGCACCGTTGTTGGGAAGTTGCTCCACACGCACAGTACCTTTAACATGAAGATTTTCAGAAGGTTCACGCGTGTTCACGCCTACCTTAGAAGCAGACTGCGCGACCATGGCAGCGGGTACACAAGCAAATAACAGAAAAGAAAAAAATAATTTGTTCATAGCTATAAATTGTGATTGAACTGTGTCAAGAGGATATACAAAAATCAGAGTAATAAATCAGCAATAGTTTTCTTCTCAACATTGTATAAGCTCTAACTTTTAATAATTGTTTGCTCACAAAATAACTAATTTAATTCCATACCATCCCAAATACTAGATTAAAAAAAGCTAAACCCTAATTTTCCCATATATATTAAACAAATCTGCCAGTGAAAAATTACATTATTCCATCATTTTTGGGGAGCACTCCACCTTGGATGCATCAAACTTGTGCTTGGATGTTGGTAATATTTTGAGGTAACAGATACCTACAACTCGTGCACATTTTTTCCTTCGAGTTTTCTTATCATAAGGCAAAAATATTCACCTTGACTCTGAGATGAGTCACCTGTACACAAGCCATACAAAGACCTGACCTCTTTAGACGCCCTCAAAGATGTAGTAATTGACAACTTTTGCTCCTCATTCTCGTCGTCCCAACTAGGAACAGGTCACCATAAAGCACGAAAAAGGAGCAGCCCACTTGGGCTGCTCCTCGGCAGTTAATAAGAGTAGTAGAATAAAAAACTACAATTTCGTTGTAATGTGACGATTGGAACGCAAGAAAGTTGGTTTCAATTGCTGAATTCCAAAACGCAATTTAGTCTGGTCTCCCTCACCAGCCACCAAATTCAACATACCATCAGGCGTTGCATCAATATCGGTAGTCTGGTCTCCTTTAGCTTCACCTATAAACTTCCACCCTTCTACGGAGGCAGAAGTTGCGACAGGCGCCGCTTCTGTAGAGAGCACCAAACGATACTTACCGTTGTAAACCAGATTATTTATAGAGAATGTACCATTACTTTCCACTTTTTGCACGATACCAGTATGCTCATAAACACCTGCTTGCTCCATAAGCACATGAATGTAGAGCTGCTTTCCGCTAGCCATACCGATAGGAGTTCCATCGATACTATTATTATCTAGTCCATCAACATCATTAAATACTGTTCCTGCAACCAGTTCACCTACATCCTCTCCACATTTTGCAGCATTGAGGTTATAACGAACTTCACGACTGACGCAGCTCCCCCATTGCATTTTACAAATGTACACACCATTATCAGCATCTGTAAAGGAACCAAAGTCAAGAGTATTACTAGTACCCAGAACAGTAGCATCGGACTCTTTTGTCCAAGAGTAGACGGCACCTTCATAGAAGGGCACACTTAACGTATAGCGTTTTCCCTTACAAGGATGTTTTGTTCCAATTTTAATAATGGGCAGCAAACGTGAAATCTTTACCTCATGAGTTGCCGTCTTACCACAACTGGTCAATTTAAACTGATACGTTGCAGAAGGAGTAAGTCCAGTGATAACAATATTTCTGTCATAGGCAACAGACTCCCAATTGGTATCTCCTTTCTTGCGATATTGCAAAATAGCAGCCTCAGGAGCAGCTAAGGTGAGATAAATAGTACCATTTTGAAGATTACCTGCTATATCTTCACACGCAACTCCTTGTGCACTGACAAAAACAGGATCTCGACTACTATCGACTATAACCAACGGAGTTTCATTGTAAACATAGTAGAAATCAGAATACATTCCATTTTGTAGTTTTGCACAATGCGGAAGTACTTTGATTCGAGTTTTGTATGTACCTGGAGGAACATTTGAGAAGTTACCAGTTGAATTAACTTGTTGAACTCCATTTATCGTAACAATCTGGTCTTTATCATCAACTAATTCAACGTTCATTGGAAAGTAATGATTGTAATCTATGGTAGACTCAATCTTACCATTCTCACTACAAGAAGAAATAGCTTTAGAAACAATCTTTTGCCTTAACAAAGCATTGTTGTTAGGGACAGTTAATGTAAATCTGTGAACTTGATCACAAGCCTCATACTTTATAACATATTCACCTGGCAACATATTAAACCAGCGGTAACGGTATTGAAAATATTGAGGAGCTACTCCTACGTTACTCGGCCCTGATTCTATAGAGACTTTTGCACCTTGTTGGTTAGGAACATATCCATCTATTCTGAGTTCTGCCCCGATGGTTCCTGTTTTAGATGTATATTTACCAATACCATGACAGAAATCCAAGGTTAGACTGGAAAACTTCGGTGAAACGGCATCATCTTTGCTCATCTTCACAGTCTTAACTTCCGAATCATAGGCTTCACATTCATCATGCTTTACCCAAACCTCATACTCCCCTAAGGGTAATGGGGCAGACTTGAACGTATAATTCGACTCTTTAGTTTCAAGTCTTAACGTCTGTACAACTGTGTTTGTCTGCTTATTCTTAAAAAAGACAGTTCCTTTAGGTACAAAGGGGCTATAATCAAGATTAGCGATAATCATCTTCTCCTGGCCCTCAGCAGAACATTCAGCAGAAATAGGACGTAAATTTAATCGTGTTCGTCTATCGGTATTTAAGTTCGCTACCATACCTTCAAAAACGTCACCGCAAGGGGTGGTCACCTTCGACCAATACTTATTCGTAGAGGAAAGTTTAAAGACAAAATCAGCACCTGCACCAACTTCTTTACTATTATCATGCTTAATAGTACTATTGAACAACTCTTCATCATTCAACTTACCACTCTCATCAGGTTTTGCAGCATACAGCACCACCTTTAGTCCGCCCGCCTTAAAATAATCAGCATTATCTATAGCTCCATTATTAGCGGGATTGAGTAAGACAATTGTTTTCAATTGCGCCTTATTTGTGTGACAGGGTTCAGAATACTCAACTCCAGAACGAAGCTTCACTTTAGATAAAGTTGGCTTAATCTCATTCTTAATTGTATACAGCTCACCACAATCATCTTTAATTCGCAACATATAAGTGCCGAATTTCCCAACTTCAAACTCAGTCTTGTCTCCATAAGGAGTACTAGCATCATCCACAAAATTGATATCATCAGTCTCAACGAGTGCATACTTAAAAGGTGCTGTACCTCCTTGAATACTAGCAGGATCAATTGTTATTGTTGCCCCAGCTTTGAACTGAGTGCAAAGTCCACTAATAGTAACTTTAGGATTCGTCTTTGTTAAAGGCACATACTTATTCAGAACCTCTATTTCTGTCTTGAAATACTCCGTACTATTATCACTAGCATTTGCAGCTCTAAGAGTATACTTACCTGCATTTAAACTAGTAAATTCCCCTGTAAAATTCTGAGTCTTTAACGAATTATTATAGAACAACTGATAGGCAACAATCACACCACCAGTATTCTTTACCGTAACACGCACAACTCCATTATTACGGCAAGATGTCTTATGCGTAATATCAATTTTATCAAGCGTCACAGTCTGCCCCATTGCCCAAAGTGTGCAACAGAGGAAAAGCATTACGCTGAGCAGGCGTTTTGCACCTGCCCAACGAGATATAGAGAAAAACTTCTGCATTTGCTCGAGTTTATTTTAATACAAATACGATGTTGATATAAGACTTTGGAGTGGGAGCCGCTTTCACCTTATAAGTCATCTTTCCATCTGCAGTAATCGTCGTCATGCTATGTTCAAAAACATTCTGATCGTAATCTGTGA
>ERZ773009.845-NODE-845-length-22181-cov-3.682410_pt1 | contig 22181 bp, 17 predicted proteins | sample MGYA00580663_ERZ773009 | MGnify/ENA primary metagenome ERZ773009 (study PRJEB29015, sample SAMEA2737969) | human oral metagenome | biome: human oral; feature: human-associated habitat; material: dental | place: China | collected 2026 ... | reverse complement strand
ATTCTTAATAACCGTAAGTCAAACTGTAGATGTAGCTGCTGTTCGAGGAAGTTTATATCCTTTGAAATCGTGATACTATGGTCGGTAAAGGCTGCCATACGGTTATTAAGAATATTATATCCCAGCGAATAACGTTCACCCATTAACAGTAGATTATAGCTTAAGTCCAGCCACGGGGTATGTAGCAGCGAACTGATTGAGCCCGAATGGCGTGGAGTATAAGCTATCTGGTGTCCATAGTAAACATCGGTTGGATTAGTTCTATCGGTTGCATTGAGCATGCTATAGCTTCCTGTCATGCTTAGGGTCCAGTCTTTGCCCCACCGTTTCTCTGCATTAGCGGAGATGTCAAGCCCTAATTGTCGCACCTTCCCAGCATTCATCATTTGCCAGTAGAACATCTTTGGTACTGCAATAATCTTATCTGTGATATTACCGAAGTATCCATCTGCTGTCAACGAAAGCTGAAGTGTACGATTGAAGGTATGAGAATAGGTTGCACCAAGATTCCACTGGCGTGACTTCTCAGGGTTTAATCGACGATTGCCAATGCCTGTATAGTACAGTTCATTGAGTGTTGGTGTGCGGAAGATATCCTTATATCCAAAGCGGAAACGAAGGTCTTGTAAGGCTCTCCATTGTAAACTGAAGGCAGGGGAGAGACGATGGAAGCCGTCAGAGGCATTACCGAGTTTTACTTGTTCCGTTATATTCGTTGCAAGAAGTGATGTGTTGAATGTGAATTGACCTATGCGATAGTTTGCTGCCAATGCTGTCCACAGAGAGTTACGTGTAGGGTTTGCAGCCTGTGAAAGCGACATTGAAAGGTGATTATGTGCATAATCTTGTGCCAAAGAGAGATGAAGTCCTTGTAAAGGCTCGCTCCATAAGGTTGCTGTTAGATATGCCTCCTGCTGTCTGTAGATATCTTCTTTATAGCCACTGGCAGGCACATCTGAGTAGCGTGACCATGAATAATTCCATTTAGCAGCTGCTTTTAGTTTGATGCGCTGGCTAAATTGGTTTTCATAGAATAGTTGTGTAAAGACATTTTTGTCTGCTAATCGCTCAGCAGAGTAGGTGTTATCGTAGATGACTGCACCTGGTAAGCCTCGATGAGAGGTGAAGCCGTATGTCTTCCACTTCAGTATTTGCTTATCATTGACCTGATAATCAAGGTTTATTTCCCCTCTCCAAGTTTCAATGTCACTATTGTTACGGCGTTCATTGATAGTCCTGACACCATTTTTCAACTTGAAAGCGTAAACGCCATCAGCCCTTTCATAGCTTCCGTATGCCCCAATACCAAGGCGTGAAAACTGCTGGTGGAAGAGTAGGGAAGGTGAGAAAAGACCATAACTACCCGTGCGGATGGTTGTAGCGAGCTGAGTTTTCTTTCTTATTGATTGACTATTACGGTCTGTATAGCCCTGCAGTGTACTAATATTAATCATTCCCGCAGAAGCATATGACTTTGCACTCTGATAAATATTGTCGTCTTGACCAATTTGAAGACTGATGAGTGAGATATTATCGAGGGTAAAGCGAGATAGGTCTACTTGTCCGCTTTGGCAGTCACCCACCTGAACACCATCATAAACGACTCCCGTATGACCAGCTCCAAGTCCACGGATGTTAACCGTCTTCATACCGCCTACACCACCATAGTCTTTCACTTGCACACCAGCAAAGCGTTTCAAGGCATCGCCCATATCACGGATGCCAAGTCGTTCCATATCTGCATGTGAAAGCGTCTGTACTGGCGAACTTGCCAATACATTTCCAGAAATGCGAAAACCATTGACCACAACCTCCTCTATGGTTTGTGTTGTGTCAGAATCAATAGTCTGTGCTATCGCACCGAGTGGGCACAATAAAAGTAAGAAAGAAGCCAACTGCCTCATATCTCTTTCTGTAATCAAATGGTTCTATGCAGTGCCCTTCCTCGAGGGATGCAATGACTTGCAATGGCAGGTCTTCTGACTTGTTATCCAATGTAGGTAAGCACCTTCCCGGTTTTATATTCACCAGTGGTATCAGCTTACCAATGAGAGACAACTTACAGCTGCGGGACAGTAGCGGAATTACACCGCTTTCCCTTTTTAATCATGATAGTAATGAACCTATTGCATATGCAAAGATACGACAAAGGGGAGAGATAGGCAAATAAAGGTGTACTTTTCTACTTACAGCATAATGCTTATCACCTGTTGAAAGGTAATTTTAAAGTGGCTTTTGTAGGTGCTTCATCTTATGACCGCCCCATTGATTATCACCCATATATACGAATCCTACATGGTGATAAAGTCGTTCTGCCTGAGGGTTTCCTGTGTCAACAAGTAATCCAGTAGGGAGGTTCATCTTTCTTCCTTTCTCTATTGTAGCTTCAAGTAGCTGCTTAGCCAGCCCTCGTCCACGGAAAGAATTGTCAACACAAAGTGAGTCAATATATAGTTCACCAGCTGTTGTCTCGTCATCCATATCAGTAAAGTCACGACCGAAAGCCTCCAAAGCTCCTTCAATGAAAGCCTTTCTTAGTTCTCTAAGTTTGGCCCCATCGTAGCTGACACAGATACCAACAATCTTGTTTGTTTCTGTTATTGCTACAAGTGTATTAAGATAGGAATATTGCGAGTCTTCACGTTCCACTAATCTTGTCATTAGCAGATGAAAGTCCTCTAAGGTGTGGTTAGGACCTGCAAACCACTGACAACACTCGTGGTTCATAGCCTCCATAATCAAGCGGGCTATCACTGTAGCCTGCTTCTTTTGTGCATCTTCAATCTTAATCATAGTGCGAAGATACGAAAACTATTTGAGATAGTGTGTTTCTCTTGGATGATTTCTTTATCGTATCGGCTTGAATAATCTCCCACTTCCTTCAAGCTGTGAAGGAAGTGGGGTAGGTGATATTAAATACCTAAGTCTTTCATAGCCTTCTGTGCAGCCTCACCAGACTTGCCCTGCATCTTTTCTGCAGCTTCCTTGGCAGCCTTCTTAGCAGCTTCTACCTGCTCAGGTGATGCTGATTGCATAGCTTCCTTAGCCTTTGACATGCCTTCAGTAATAGCCTTTGGGTCAGCCTTTGATGCAGCGTCGATAGCAGCACCAACTGCGTTAGCGGCAGCTTCATTACCAGAAGACTTCAAGGCAGCCTTAATATTCTCAGAGTTACTCTGCATCCACTGCTGAAGTTTTGCAACATAAGCCTGTGCCTCTTTTGGATCTTTCTGTGCCAATTCTGCCATTTTGGTCTGTGCTGCTGTAAGCAATGCAGCTACACCCTTATCGTCCTTAGCCTTTACTTTATCGTTGAGTTGCTCGATGAGCTGATCAGCTGAGGCTGGAGCTGCTGCAGTTGTTGCTGAATCAGTTGCAACTGACTCTGTTGTGTCTGAGTCTGCATTAGCCTTTGGCGCATTAGTCTTACCGTTGTTACAACTTGCGAGGGTCATTGCTGCTACAGCAATAGCCATAATAAATACTTTCTTCATAATCTTTTTAAGCTTTAGTGAATAAAAAATTTAACTACTATATTTGCCAAAGATAGGTATAATTTCGTTTAGTTGGTTTATTTTTAGCATGTTTTAACTATAAAAGAGTATGGTTGAATGATTTGGGTTTAAGCAAGCAATTGTTATTTGTTAATGGTCGTATTCATATTATTCTAATGGTATTTTGTTTTCTTGTTGACAACATAGCGTCTTGTATTAAGCGTTCAACACTATTGGTGTTAAGCCTTCGCACCAATGGTGCGGGGCATGCGCACCACATGTGTTGGGCATCAATACGATACTAAAAGAGGGTAGGTGGAGGTGTTGCCATCAATAGATTAATACGTCTCGGAGTGTTTTCTATAGGCTTTTATGATAAATGTCCTATTATAGATAATTAGTATTTAATCGTGCAGAAATGCTTGGAGGAAAAAATAAAAACCGACTTGGGCTAAATCCAGATTGTTTTATTATAAAGATAAAAGAGCAGTATATTCCTTTTGCATCATAGGTGTACTCTGTGTCAATAGCCTCTGTAGATGATGCACACCATTATGTTTTTTATGCTGTTTAGGCCTTATGGAAATGTTTATTATCCATGTAATGAGATTAAAACTTCGGCTACAAATGCTTATTCTATTTGCGTTTTGGGCCAGTTGACAAGGTAGAGATGTTCAGTAGCACGAGTGAAAGCGGTGTAAAGCCAATGGATATAGTCGGGTGTGAGCATCTCATCTGTCATATATCCTTGGTCAAGATAGATGTGTGCCCACTGTCCGCCTTGTGCTTTGTGACAGGTGATAGCATAACCGAACTTTACCTGTAGGGCGTTATAATACTCATCTTCGCGCACCTTTTTCATGCGGTCAGTCTTTAGAGGGATGTCTTCATAATCCTCCAACACATGTTGGAAGAGTTGTTCGTTCTGCTCTTGTGTCAAGGCGGGGGCTTCCGTCATCAGTGCATCAAGGATAACTGTCATCTCCTCTTCAGCGTTATTATAGTCGGGAAACTCCAGTGATACATCGGCAAAGCGGAACCCATAGAACTCGCGAACATTGCGAACACGACGCACAACAGCTCGGTCGCCGTTGGCAATGAAGGTTAGTATGGGTTTTTCTATCTCCTTTCCACCTCCTGAAGGGAGTTGCGTAACCTGTCTTGTCGCTTGTGTAGTAAGGCCGTTTATATTATTTGTAGCATTGTTGAGGCTGCCATTGAGGGATGGTGATGGGGGTGGGCTGTTCTTATACTTATTCTTCACGACCATCAACATGTCGCCTGTTGTCAGTTCTTCCTCACGTCCAAGAACCATGTTTCGAATACCTTGATTGAATACATTAGCACGTTTGTTGGATCGCGTGATGACCATAGTCTCGTCGATTCCAACCTCAGAATAGCTGGAGGCCAGTCGTTCGATAAGTTCATCACCTGGTACGATGGAGATGTCAGCAAAGCCATTGAAACGAATCTTTGGTAGTTGCGTTACCTCATCATGGGTTATCATTTGGCGAATAACGGTGGCGTTATAGAGAATGCCTGAGTCTTGACTCTGACGAAGAACCTCGTTTAAATCACACTCATAGACCGTCAGTCCATAAGCACGGAGAACATCCGCACGTAGCGCAGGACTCTCTTCTTCGCCAATAGGAGGGAGCTGTGCCTTGTCACCAACAAGCAACATACGGCAATTATGGTCGTTATAAACATATTGGATAAGGTCGTCAAGTAGGCAACCGCTACCGAAAGTGCTATTATTTGATGACAAACTAATCATAGATGCTTCATCAACCATAAATAAACGGTCATGAAAGAGATTGACATTCAGATTAAACTTCCCATCAAGTCCTGTAAATGCTTTTTCCCGATAGATAGAGCGATGAATCGTTGCTGCAGGCTGGTTGGCATTCAGTGAGAATACTTTTGCGGCACGACCCGTTGGTGCCAAAAGTGTAACCTTCTGTCGTAATTCCTGCATTGTACGCACGATTGCACCTGCTAAGGAGGTCTTACCCGTACCAGCACTACCTCTGAGAATCATTACAGCACGCTCATCACGGTCGGTCATAAAGCGTGCAAAGACCTCTACGGCATGTAGCTGGTCGGCAGTAGGAGCAAATCCGAAGTTCTGTAAAATCCTATACTTTAGTTCCTCATTTACCATCGCTTAAAGTCTTTAACTCCTTATTAATACCACTCTTTTATATTAGCTTGGCTTTCTATTACCTGTTCAATGTTATCAGGAAGTTGTGAGAAGAAGTCCATTCCAGTGATGCGTTCTACCTCGTCAACTGTATTGACGTAATCAGTCTTCTTGTGTCCTTTAGCCGATGCGTTCCTACAGATAAAACCAATAGCCTTCGGCTCGTCTTTCAGTCGGAGGACAACTTTGAAGAAAGCTTCTGGCACTTGCACTTTATTCTTTCCAATCGTCTTATGCTTTCGATTGAAATAGATAGGTCCACAGACAATATAAACATCACCATATTGCTCTGCCCATGTTCGACAGAGCTTTTCTACTGTATTCCACAAACCACTGTTCAAGGCTGGTACTTGTGGACAAATATTCGTCATTAGGAAGCTCTGTTCCATTGCTTTTTGGCTCCAATGATTGTCACCAGCAGGACACATGTGTCCTCGATCGTAGCCCGAACGCATATAATCGTAGGTGTCAACACGTGGTGCAGGTATGTCTTCGTCTGCTTGAAAGTTAATTCCATTGCGCTTAGCGGGACCGTTAGTATGGTTCGCTGTTAAGTGCCATGCCACCCAGTTAGGCGTACGTGTTTCTACATTGTATGAGGTTGTATAGCCCTCACGATAAAGTAGGAGAGACGGAATATTAGCTTTCCCTATAGGAATTTCTAAACCTTGTTTTGCTTCAAATGTGTTTTTCTGGTTCGCATTCTTCTTTTCCTTTGATGTATTAGTGTCGTCAGACCTATTGTTGTTATAGGATTCTACAAAGGGTTTGTCTAATGTTGAGAAAGCCCCCTTCTTTTTCTCTCCTTGGCATGCAACAGCCAATAGGGACAGAGAAAGTATGATTGTTTTGAGGAATATATGGTTCATTTATTGTTGTTTTGAATTTAATGCTATTTATGATAGTTACGTCTCTCCCTCATTTACTCCCTTTTCTAATGAGTACAAGAGAACTTTCTGTCTCAAATAGTTGGTTAAGAATATATGGGAAGGGCAACATTGCCTCTTGAGTTTCAAACTTAACGGTAAACTTTTTATGTTTACAAAGTTACTATTTTCTTGTTATTTAATAGGTGCTTTTCATTAAAGACTTCACTTAAGAGCTGTCTTTTATTTGCTTTTTGGGATTTAGCGTGTGGTTAATAGCTTATTCTTTGATAGAATGTATTATCCTTTAAGGTACGAAATATCTTTACATAATTTGTCGTTTTTAAGTCTTTTGAAATGTATAAAAGTGTGTTTTATGTTGTCTTTGTAACTTCCTTATATTCTGATGGTTATAAGGTTGTATTTTAAAAGGTGCTTAATTGGCTTCTTAAAGGGCGTTACTTAGATCTCAAAAGGGCGTCTTTTGAAAGCCAATTAAGGCTTAATTCAAACGCTATTAAGCATGAATTGAAAATGAAGCAATGATAAATTTATTACAAAATGTGTTTTACAGTTGTTACTCTATTCCATTTATACCTTATTTATATATGGCTTTCTTTTTTCTTAGAAAACCTATAGAGCATGATTGTTAAGTTGAGGCCTGTCATAAGAAAATGATTATCTTTTCATCACTTTTTTACTAAAATACTTGCAAGTATTGATTTTTAGTCTTACATTTGCAGTGTACTATTATAGTAGTACACTTTAGGTTTAAAAAATGAGAACAAAAAATGCAATCAAAGAAAACAATCTATCAAAAAGAAAAGCCCTATGATTCAAGTAAATGAACTGACTTTCAGCTACCCAAAAAGTAAGCATAACGTGTTTGAGGGACTGAATCTACAACTCAATGAGAACCGAATTTATGGTCTGTTAGGCAAGAACGGAACAGGAAAGAGTACGCTGTTATATCTTATAGCAGGACTTCTGAAACCGAAGAAGGGTAGTGTTATCGTTGATGGTTACACCGCTTCATGCCGTTATCCAGAAATGTTAGAGGAACTGTATATTGTACCTGAGGAGTATGACTTGCCCAATATGTCACTCAGTAAGTATGCGAAAATCCATGAAGACTTCTACCCTCGATTTAGCGAGGAGGTACTTGAAAAGTGCTTGTCAGACTTCGAGATGTCCTCTGATCTCGACTTTAAGCAACTCTCTATGGGACAGAAAAAGAAGGTGTATATGAGTTTTGCACTTGCTACTGGTTGTCGTATTCTTCTGATGGATGAACCTACTAACGGACTCGATATTCCTTCAAAGGCACTTTTCCGTAAGGTAGTTGCTGGCAATATGGCAGAAGACGCCTCGCTGTTTATCTCTACTCATCAGGTGCATGATGTTGAGCAGTTGCTTGACCACATTATTATACTTGACAACTCACAAATCCTTATGAACGCATCAACTGAGGAAATCACAGCTGAATACACCTTCGGCATTCGCCAAACCAATGAGATGGGAGATGACGTACTCTATGCTGAGCCTTCAATTCAGGGCAATAATGTAATTGCTCGACGTCAGGAGGGAGATAACGAAACTACTATCAATCTTGAATTGTTGTTCAATGCTGCAACAACAGGTAAACTAAAATAAAAGAGGGAGGGATGTTATTATGAAGACAACATTAGCAAAATTAGTAAATATCAGCCTTATCATCGCTGCTTGCCTATTCCTTTTCAGTTCTTGTATTCGCAAGAAAGGGGACTTTGGGAAGGTGGTAACCAAGAATATTCCTGTTGAAAAGTTCCATAAATTAGAGGTTGCAGCATTAGTTCCAGTTCATATCATACAAGGCAAGAAATGCAGTATAAAGGTTAAAGGACCGGAAAGATTGCTTTCATATTTGGATTTTGATGTCATTAATGGCAAATTGACAGTACAAATAAAGAACCCAGATACTGCATTTGGTCAGCTATTCTTTCCCTATAACATGGAAAAAGTGAATAGCAATATTGAAGTTTATATTACTGCTCCCACCTTAACACACATAAATTTGTACGGCTCTAACCCGATTATTTTCTCAGACTCTATTACACTTGATAACCTGATAATTAATTCTGATTTTGGTTGTAATGTTACTATAAATAAGATGAGAATTAATCAATTGAACTTTGTCATAGCTGATGATATTGGTATAAATATTAAGAGCCTAACCGCTAAGCAAGCCAATTTTGATATCTCTGGGAATGGTAAAATAAGGCTGAACTCAGGGCATATAGACAATACCTCTTTTTCCATAGCAGGTAATGCTGACCTGAAAATCAGAAATCTGACAGCTAAGAAAGCCCGCTTTGCTGTTCCGGGGAATGCAGACTTAGACGTAAACTTCAACCGCACAGACACAGCATCCTTCTATATAATGGGTAATACAGATGCCAAGATCACGGGAACAACACGTCTGCCTATACAAGTGATAGCAGGGGGTAAAGCTATTATCAAGAATGAAACAACAAGAATTAAATAAACATAAGGAGGATATAAATATGAAAAAATTTGATATAAACCGCTTCGGTAAAGTAATGAGCCGACTCATCCTTGTTCGCCGCCGCTCTATCATCAAACTCTTCGCTGGTTTCCTCATAGGTTTCTTTGTCATTGCGATAATGTTTTTTCCGTTCTTTCACTGGTTTGCCATGTCAGATACTGATATAAGAATTAGGTTATGGGGAAATTCACCTTTTATCAGTGTAGTATTTGCAATGTCATTCTTCATAATAGCTACATTTATTATCAGCGACCTCGGTAAACGCCAGCAACGTATAAATGAAATGATGTTGCCTGCCACAAATCTTGAGAAGTTCCTCGCACGTGTCATACTCGTTTCTGTGGTTTATCCATTGCTTATTGCCATCGCCTTTATCGCTGCCGATGGATTGCAACAGCTGACAACAATGCTTATTTTCTATGGTGGAAGAGCTTCCTTGGTCGCAACGTGGTATGAATACTGCCAAAGTTTAAGAATAGGTTCTCCATTATGGGTTAGGGCAGAAATAGTTCTTTTTACCAATTCATTCGCACTCTTAGGTGGTATGTTCTTCCGCAAGGCTGCATGGTTGAAGACGCTAATCAGCTTATTTGTCATTATCTTTGGCATTGCAGTAAGCCTCACGACTTTTGCCTATCTCCTTTACGAACATACTGACTACGAGCTTGTCTTAGATGATAATGCACTCACCACTGTTATAAGCAACCTCATCTGTATCGGATTAACAGTCTTGATGTACTGGAGTTCTTACAAACTCTACACACATCTGCAGGTTATCAACAACCGATGGAGAAATATTTAATAAAGCACAGATTAAATATTAAGGCTTATGAATTTCGAAAATAATAAGGCTATCTATGAGCAAATGGCTGACCGCCTTTGTGATGAGATTATAGCTGGAACCTATAAAGCTGACGACCGAATACCGTCTGTCCGGGAGTATGCCGTTATGCTGCAGGTGAATACCAACACTGCAGTGAAGGCCTATGAGCTACTTTCTCGTGAGGAGATTATATACAATCGGCGTGGACTTGGCTACTTTGTTTCAGCTGGTGCACGTGAGCAAATCATGACTACTCGACGTAAAACATTCCTTACTCAGTCTCTCCCTTCCATCTTCCGTGAGATGAATTTGTTAGGAATCACTATAGAAGATATAGAGAAAGAGTGGGAGAAAGCGCAACAATGACAACCTCTTTCTAAATGGATAATAAGTAAGAGGGGGCTCTCTCTATCAGTATCTGATAATAAAAGTGAGGGATACACAGCCTGATGTGCATCCCTCACTTTATCAATACTTATGAATATATAGGTTTAAGAATTTGTGTTTGCTGTCACTCCTGTCATGCATAACTAAACGTTAATAATCTGGCTCTAAGTCTGTTATAAGCAAATGTTAAAATGACAGTAAACCATTTTTAAACATATAATAGATATAAGATGCAAGGTTCTCACGTTTTCCTATCTCATCTGTTATCTTGCAACAACTCAAGTAAATCCTCCTGTGTCATTGCGTGAGAGATATCAGAGCCCTCAAGAAGAGAGTCTGAAAGATTACGCTTTGTCTTATGTAAGCGTAGAATCTTCTCCTCAATGGTGTGCTGACTAATCAGACGATAGACTGTTACGTCCTGTTTTTGACCGATACGATAAGCACGGTCGGTAGCCTGTTGTTCGATGGCAGGATTCCACCAAGGGTCAAGATGAATAACATAGTTAGCTCCCGTAAGGTTTAATCCCAATCCTCCAGCCTTTAGACTGATAAGGAAGAAAGGACATTTTCCAGTTTGGAACTCCTTTACTAACTTCTCACGCATAGCCATCGGGGTGCTTCCGTCAAGGTAAAGATATGGAAGTTTTGCCTTATCCATCGCCTTTCTCACCTCTTCAAAGAAACTGGTAAACTGACTGAAAACAAGCGCACGATTACCGCTGTCATTGAGACTCTCCGCCAAGTCTATGAACGCAAGCACTTTGCTGCTTGGTAGCTTCCATTTCTTGTCAACCAACGAACAGCTACACGCCATCTGGCGCAAATGAGTAATCTCTGCCAACGTACTTACCTTGTCAGCTTTATTTTCAAGAATCTTCGTCTCTGTTTCTCTCCTTTTAACCTCATACATAGCCATCTCCTCCGATGATAGTTCAACAGGGAGTTTTATTTCGTTCTTTGCTGGTAATTCGTCAATGACTTCTGCTTTCGTTCTACGTAAAAGGAACGGAGAAATCAGACGACGTAACTGGCTTTGGCGTGCTTTGTCGTTATCTCCTTCAATAGGTAGGATAAACTTCTTCCTGAACTGTTCTGCACTTCCTAAAAGACCAGGGTTAATAAACTGGAAGAGATTCCACAACTCTGCAAGATGGTTTTGAATAGGAGTACCCGTAAGGATAACTTTGCGTTGTGCATTCAACAGCATAGCCGATTTTGACATCTTCGTATTGGCATTCTTGATGGTATGTGCTTCATCAAGACAGACTACGTTCCATTCCCTCCCAGTGAGGTCATCCTGCTGAATATTCAACAAACCATACGTGGTGATAATTACATCTCCAGCCTTTGCCTCCTTAATATCTTTTGAACGATCCTCACTCTGATTGAGAATAGTGAGATTCAACGTCGGTGCAAATCGCTGAAGTTCATTGCGCCAGTTAGGTACGACAGAGGATGGTGCAACAATCAGCGAAGCTCCGTTTTCGCTCTGTTCAAGAAGTAGGGCGATGGTCTGAACGGTCTTTCCCAATCCCATATCGTCAGCCAAACAGACACCTGCTCCCCATGCCGTCAGTCTTGACATCCATTCAAATCCCTCTTCCTGATAGTCACGTAACTGTGCCTGCAAGGTCTTGGGCACAACAGGAATCGTCTTACTGCACGCTTCAATGCGCTGACGTAAGGCATCCATAGTCTCATTACGCTTTATATTCAAGGATGTATCATCCAGCAAGTCGCCTAACAAAGAGACTGCAGCAGGTGCTATCTGCAGATGTGAACGATTCTCGGTCGTTACTGTGTCAAGTCGTTTAAGTATGCGTGAGAGCTGGGTGCTTATCGTAATAAATTCATTATCACCGATAAGAATATACTTCTGATGAGCGCTCTGATGCATCAGTCCGAGCAGCTTTTGAAGAGAAATGACCTGCCCCTCACTAATTTCAATATCACCTTCGACCTCAAACCAGTTATTCTTTGATTTAAAAGAAATATGAGCAGCACTACTGCTGATGCCTGGATAATACTTTATCTTACTACCTTCAGCCCATTCCATCATGCAAATATCTCGGTGTTCTTTACACCACTGAATGAAAGGTAGCATTGTGTAGATAGGAAGTGTTATCGAATCCGTAATACTTTGAGGCTTCCATGCTTCGCCTTCATCAAAGAACTCTACCTCAATTAGCCCCTCATTAATCGCTTTAAGATAATCTCGCTCTTTCTTTAGGTTACGAACTAATTGCACTTTCTTATGCTCTTGTTCTGCAATAGTGGTGACATCTCCCTTTCCTGGAACAAAGGAAAGACTATCAGAGATACGCACCAAGGCAGTAAGTTGGAAACAGTTGTTTGCAGTGGAAACAATACGGAGCGTTATACAAGGTTGCACATCAACACGCTGTAAATCGTCAAGCTCAGCCACCATATTAGAGTGGATTTCCGTCTTTCCACCTACAGCTTTAATCAGCTGAATTAGCAAGGTCTCGGCTTCAGCTGGATAAATCTCTTGTGCTAATATTTCCTTATAAGTCTTATATTCAAACTCAGAAGGGGTAAAGACAGAATAGTCTGTTTCTGAATTCTTCTTATAAAAGAAAGACGACTTCTCGCCTCTTTGTAACTCTTTTACATTCGTAGAGACACTGAAAGAACCATCCGAACGTTTATCTATGATAAGGTGTGGATTATCCCTATGAATCTTCACAGGCTGCAAGTCATAGGTGGAACCCGTGTAAATATGGTCACAATCCACAAAAAGGAACAGATACTTTTCAATATAGACACTATATTCCCAGGAAAAGATTCCTTCTTTAATACGCTGATCAACACTGTCTAAGCCCGGAACATCCAGATTTATAAGTTCACGAACAGAAAGCTCTTTACCCACAGACCAACTACCATTTTTCAACCTACGTTTAAGAATGGGAACAACAATTCCATAACGTAACAGATATACGAGCATTGTGTCTCGAACAGTCTCTGCTGTTTGATTCCCTACTGTTTGATTCTCCGCAATTAGCGTTTCAAGTCGAAGCTGCCAAAGAGATTTTACTTCTAATCGGCTCAACAGTGATGTACCACCGAAGTCTTTCACCAAATTTGCTTCAGAAGAGCTACTCTTCATAATGCCAGTCTCCAGCTGTAAGAAAGCCCAGTTAGGTGGATTAATAGGCTTAGTTGCTTTTTTCGGAAGTATGCCAAAAGACGGATACATCGTCCAAGTAAGCCAGGATACCATCTGCATATCTGGCTCCTTGCACAATTCAAGATAAGACTCTTTTCGTATATTCGCATCAGACTTATCATAAAAATAAGCCTTCAACGGTTGTACAAGGAAGTATGTAGGCGTGTATTCCCTATCCCCATTACGCTTCATCATTGTTTCTAACTTCTTCAGAGAGGTCTCTGTGTTAGTAAAGATAGCTGCAATTGCGAAATAATAATTAGCAATTGGATTTACAAAAAGTCCCTTAATCGGTGCTACCTTATTATTAGCCGTCATCACCTTGGTATATAGCTTATAGGCTAAAGCGTAATCTTCTTTATACAATGCATCAATTGCTGCTATCTGAAGTGTAAAGATATTGCTTACAGATGTTTTGAGATTAATACAGATTTTACCCGTACCTAAATAGTAATAATAAGCAAAGACTGATTCTAAATCGCTTTTTTTTGCTATACTATTGCCTATTTTTTTACGGCTGAAAACAAGTTCTTTTAAATATTCCCAGTCCATTACTTTATCCTGAGCCATTGCCATACGAAGAGTTGCATTCAGAACAAAAGACAATAATTCTGTGGGCATTGATAGAAAGAAAGTCTCATATTCTCTTTCATCAATTAAGTTAAGGCAACAGTCATTGAACGATTCTAAGACTTGCGCATAGGAAGTAGATACAGCTTCCTCTGCATTTGTCGCAATGTAATATATTATCAAACACACCAAAGGAGATGGGTTTTCATTATTATAAGTCTTCTTATAAAGTCTGCGAATATTCTGTAATAATAGGCTGTTTTCTTCTTTGAAAAGTTCAAAGAGAGAAGGAATCAGCATATCCTTATTTATGTATAATACTTTTCCACCTCCGTAATAGTGAAGATTTACTTCTACCAGTAAACCATCGGTCATTAACTTTTTAAAAGCCAAATCGGAAAGAGATGGCAACATTATCTTCTCCAACAAGTTTGATAGTTTTTTCTTAGTTTGACCATATTTGTAAAAATAAGCCATTAGCATAAGAAGTGTGCGCTCGTTGGAATTAAGAGAAGAGAATGAAAGCATAAAAATAAAGCTTATAATTAATGTAGTATCCTTGTTAAACCTTATAGGACTGGAAATTAATTATGGTATACAAAAAACCTATGGTATCAGGAATGTATTTATGTGAAAGAGTTACATTCAAGTTACCATAGGTTTGTGCTTATTACTTCGTCTGTTCGATGATAGCATTCTTAATCAAGCCTTCCAGTTCCTCTGCAAGTTCTGGATTATCCTTGATTATAGTCTTGGTTGCATCACGACCCTGTGCAAGTTTGGTTCCGTTATAGCTAAACCAGCTACCGCTCTTCTGAATGATACCATACTGAACACCCAAGTCAACAATCTCGCCAATCTTTGAAATACCCTCACCGAAGGTAATCTCAAACTCTGCCTTACGGAAAGGAGGAGCCACCTTGTTCTTTACAATCTTCACACGAACCTGATTACCAATAACCTGATCGCCATCCTTGATAGAAGTAACACGGCGGATGTCAAGACGTACAGAGCTGTAGAACTTCAGTGCGTTACCACCTGTTGTTGTCTCTGGATTACCAAACATCACACCAATCTTCTCACGCAACTGGTTGATGAAGATGCAGCAAGTATTGGTTTTTGCGATTGTTGAGGTAAGTTTACGCAATGCCTGACTCATCAATCGTGCCTGTAAACCTACTGCAGAGTCACCCATGTCACCCTCAATTTCCTTCTTTGGAGTCAAAGCAGCAACTGAGTCTACAACAAGGATGTCAATGGCAGAAGAGCGAATCAGCTGGTCTGCAATCTCCAAAGCCTGCTCACCATTGTCTGGCTGAGAAATCCAAAGGTTGTCAACATCCACACCTAACTTCTCTGCATAGAAACGGTTGAATGCGTGCTCAGCATCAATGAAGGCTGCAATACCGCCTTGTTTCTGTGCTTCAGCAATGGCATGGATAGCCAATGTTGTCTTACCAGAACTCTCCGGACCATAAATCTCAATGATTCTACCACGTGGATAACCGCCCACACCGAGTGCTGTGTCAAGTGCCACACTACCCGTTGGGATTACCTCTACATTCTCTATTTGCTCGTCGCCCATACGCATGATGGACCCTTTACCAAAGTCTTTTTCTATCTTAGACATTGCAGCCTGTAAAGCTTTCAGTTTACCTTCAGCTGCCGATGTCGTACCTGTATCTTCTTTTGCCATATACTATTATCTTGTTTTTGATTGATAAAATATTATTTATTCTTCTTTCTGCTTTTTGGATAGGGTAAAACCTCTACTAAGGTCTTAACAACCCTGACTGCAAAATCAGACCTTGAAACATCTAAAACGTAGTGTTCCTTAGCTCCTTCATAAGGGAATCCACGTTCGGCAGATAGCATCATTGACTTAATTGCCTCGTGTTCTTTGACATACGGTATATTGTCACAAACTATGATAACAGGCTTTTCGTCAACATAAATCATGTATTCACCGAACATCTTCCTGTATCTTACAGTCCCTGCAGCAGCTATCTGACTACTGACAAATTCAATAAAGTCCAAAGAGCAAGCCATCTTCCTATAGTTCTAAATCACCACCAAACACTTCGTGCCAAGGAAGTCCCTGCTTATTGAGTACCTCCAAGAATGGATCTGGATCGAAGTCTTCCACGTTCCATACACCTGGCTTGCGCCACAGCCCCTTGAAGAACATCATTGCACCAGCCATTGCTGGTACGCCAGTCGTATAGCTCACGCCCTGCATACCTGTTTCATTATAGGCATCCTGATGCTTACAGTTGTTATAGATGTAGTAAGTCTGTTCCTTACCATCCTTGATACCACGGATACGGCAGCCGATAGAGGTCTCACCATCATAGTTCTCACCGAGATCCTGCGGGTTAGGCAACACTGCTTTCAAGAACTGCAAAGGAACGATATTAACCTTAACTGTCTTGCCTGAACCATCAGCCAATGGTGCTTCGTATTCAATCTCATCGATACGGCTCATACCAAGATTCTGAATACAATCGAGGTAAGTGAGGTACTGCTGACCAAAGGTCATCCAGAAACGTGCACGCTTAATTGTAGGATAGTTCTTAACCAATGACTCCAATTCTTCGTGGTGCATCAAATAAGAATCACGAGGACCGATGTTTGGATAGGTAATATCTTGATGTACTACCAATGGATCTGTCTCAATCCATTTGCCATTTTCATAATAAAGTCCCTTCTGGGTAATCTCACGGATATTGATTTCTGGGTTGAAGTTAGTTGCAAATGCTTTGTGGTGGTTACCTGCATTACAGTCAACAATATCAAGATAGTGAATCTCATCAAAGTGATGCTTTGCTGCATATGCAGTATAAGCCTGTGACACTCCAGGGTCGAAACCACAACCGAGGATAGCTGTCAAGCCAGCCTTCTCGAACTTATCCTTGTAAGCCCACTGCCAGCTATACTCGAAGTGTGCCTCATCTTTTGGCTCATAGTTAGCGGTGTCAAGATAGTTGCAACCGCAAGCTAAGCAGGCATCCATAATGGTGAGGTCCTGATAGGGTAGTGCAAGATTGACAACCAGCTCAGGCTTGAATGAGTTGAAGAGTTCCTTCAACTGCTCAACATCGTCTGCATCAACCTGTGCAGTCTTGATGTCAGCCTTGTAGCCCTTATCATGAATTGCCTTAACCAGTTCGTCACATTTCTCCTTACGACGGCTGGCAATCATGAACTCCGTAAACACGTCCTGGTTCTGGACAATCTTAAAAGCGGCTACAGTAGCTACGCCACCTGCGCCAATCATTAAAACTTTTCCCATAGTTCAATTTAATTCCCTGTCTTCCCATTCTATTCTCCACTCCAAAGAAGGGAGCAACGGAATGTTATTTTGAGAATTCTTATTTTATTATTATTACTTTATTTTTATGTCTTACTTAATCTTACTTTCAATCTCTGAAGCGGATATACCCATTGCATTAAGAAGCGAGTAACCCAAAATTTGCTGTTTGAAATTACCTCCTTCGAGTGGTTGCATTGCAAACAAGGTAATATGTTTTAGCTCATCATCTACATCGCGAAGCGTAGAACGAAGTGTACTCATCAATTGGCTGTCCTCAGCATTTGGTACAATCATAATACGTTTAACCTCCTCATGATTAAGAATTGTCTTTAGAAGGTCGAGAAGAACATCGTCTTTCTCGGCTACTTCATCACCTGTAGCAATAGCATTGATAATAAATTCGCCAAGCTGTGAATCCTTGAATGCTTGCCCATTCAGTTCTTTCAGATAACCGGATGGGGCAAAATTCTCAAGTTTTGGATTCTTCTTATCATGTAAAAGAACCACTTGTGTTTCGTGATTTCCTGGCTTCAAACGTCCATCAAGGGCAATGTTTACAACCCACTGGCTGAAATCAGCAGCGAGAATACGACGGTTTAGCATTCGCTCAAAGTTGACAATGAGGTCGAAAGCGACATGGTCTATATAATCACCATCCACAATGATGATGTTCTCACTCCATTTAATGTTCTGTGCTTCTTGTGCATTCATAGCTACAAAGATACATTAAATCAAGCAAAATGCAAAATAAATAACTTCGTTTTTAATGCTTTATCTGTTTGTGTGATTTATAGATAAAGATAATTATAGCAAGGAAGATAAGGGAGAGCAGTACTATTGATGACATGGGAAGCATTTGGGCAGAACATGCTGTAAGATACAATATAACCAACAATAGGATTGGCATTATATCACGAAGTGCTTTCGGATTCCTGTTCTTTCGAGTTTTTCCGCTCACAAGACTTGTGTCGTATGGATGCTTTTCTTGATTGACAATCAGCAAGAATATGATTAATGAAATAACTGGGAGTGCCAGTATAAGATACTTAGAACCATAGCTTTCTGCTTCTCCACCAATGTTCCAATGTAGGATAATAGTCTCAGGTCCACTCAGAACACAATATAATGCAATTACTGTAATTGCAATGATAATGGCTAATGATAGGATTTTACTTTTCATATTATGATTGTTGTTGATGTTAGAAGAGTCTGTTTTCGTGAACAAAGATAGATTTTATTTTATAAAGTTCAAAACGAATATCTGTTTTTTTATTCGTATAAACGCTATAAAAATGTTTATATAAAACTATTACTATTTGGTAATCATTTGAAAAAATCCTTGCGGAATTACCTCTATATAAAGGTAATTCTGCAAGGATTTCTATATAATTTAAGTTTTATCGGATAGCAATCTTTAGCATTATAAAATTACTTGTACTTTCCATCTATTCATAACGAGGATACCATTTTATATGCTCTACAGCAGCATGTGCATCTGTAATATTCTCTCTTGTATTCTGATGGTCAATGGCATGTTGTGCTACTACCTCGGCAAGATGCTGTGAGAAAGAAGTAATTTTGTTCACAGGAGGGAGCACTGCTGCGCCAGGTTGTGATGCATCCACAATTCCACCTAAAGCATGTGCTGCTGCTGATAAGAGTGATTGATCTACTAATTTTGCCGTAGAGGCTATCACTCCCAGTCCTAATCCAGGATACATCAGAGCGTTATTAGCTTGCCCGATAGCGTAAGTTACCCCTTTATAATCTACAGGTGAACTTGGGATACCAGTAGCGATGAGCGCACGTCCATCAGTCCATTCTATCAGGTCAGAAGCTTTTGCTTCAGCAAGTTCTGTTGGATTTGACAGCGGGAAGATAATAGGGCGTTCTGTATGTGCAGCCATTTCTTTCACAATTTCTTCTGTAAAAGCTCCTGGATGTGTAGAAGTTCCTATTAATATAGTAGGTTTAATGGCGCTAACTGCTGAGCGCAAAGTAGGTAGAGGATTCTGGAAATCATTTACTGAGCGTGTAAAGAACTGCTGTCCTTCTGTCAAGTCAGTCATGTCATCAGTGAGCAATCCCTGTTTGTCTACTAAATAAATATGTTGCTTTGCCTCATCAGAAGATAGTCCTTGTTGCATAAATTCTTCGTAAATCTGATGTGCAATACCTGCGCCTGCTGTTCCTGCACCAAACACCATCACACGTTGGTCAGTAAATTTCTGTTTTGAAATGTTCAGTGCACCGAGAATAGCAGCCAAAGAAACTATGCCTGTTCCCTGTATATCATCGTTAAATGTTGTAATTTTATTCTGGTAGCGTTCGAGAATGGCTGCTGCATTAGGACGACCAAAGTCCTCCCAATGAAGGTATAAATTTGGAAAGAGACGTTCTGCTGTTTCAACAAACTTGTCTACAAATTCATGATATTTTTTACCACGAACACGTTCATGACGATTGCCTAAATAAAGAGGATTGTCGAGCAACTGTTTATTATCAGTTCCCACGTCAAGTACTAATGGTAATACCTCGTTAGGGTTAATACCCGCTGCTGCGGTATAAACCATCAGCTTTCCAATGGCAATGGCAACACCATTAACTCCCCAGTCACCTATACCCAATATAGCCTCGGCATCAGTAACCACAATGAGTTTTATATCTCTTCCTTCTGAAGCGTTGCGCAATGACTTCTCGATATCTTCTGGATGGTCGATAGAGAGGAATCCTGCATCTTGTGGTTTCATGAATAATTCGTCGTATTGACGAATAGCATCTGCGACAACTGGATCATAAACAATCGGCATGAATTCCTCGATGTGCTGCGCCATAAGTGCATAAAATAGAGTACGGTTGGTATTGAAAAGTGTCATCAAATATACTCGTTTCTCCAGATTATTTACCTTTTTCTGATATTGCAGATATGTTCTTTCTATCTGCTCTTCAAGTGTCTGTACAACTGGAGGGAGTAGTCCTACAAGATTTAACTTCTTACGTTCAGCCATACTAAAGGCTGTTCCTTTGTTAACGAAAGGATTGTTCAAGATTTCATTAAATGTACCCATACTTTCTTAATTTTTAATAGAGATAATGCTCCGCAAATAATCGAAATAATGATAAAGCTTACTGAAATCACTGCATTATCTTCTGCTTTCATATAAAACGGCATGCTTACAGGTAAGAATGGCGTTAAGGCTAAGGCAAGACCTAATCCAATGCCAATCCCGATAATAGAAAGAATCCCTACTTGTGACAGCTGAATTCTAGTTATTTCTCCCATCGACATTCCGATTGCTTTTAACACACCAAATTGTTTCAATTTTTGCAGTGCTAAAATATAGAAGAATACTCCAAGAATTGCGGCTGAAGCGATTAATAATACCCACGTCATTGTTTTTAAAATCATATTAGTTGCAGTATATCCTGGAATTTTATTAATAATTTGTTGCTTATTCGATACCATCAACTGTTCTGATAAATTATCGGCCGAAACCTCTTGGCTTGTGATAATGACTTGTGGTTGCCAAGTGTAATTTGGATTTTTCTTCTGACGCATCTCTTCTAATGTCTTAGAACTAATGAAGGCTACTGTACTATGCCCATATTTTGCGTCTTTTGCAAAAGCAACGACTTTCAGTAAAATATCAGAAGTCTTATCTTTAATGGTATCTCCAACGTGAATTCCTTTTGCCTTGTACGATTCATCTAAAATCACTTCATTATCGGATAAGTTCGCCGCTACATAACCGTCTTCTGCTTTAATCGTTAAATTTTTGTACGTATCCATCGCAAAGAACGTCACATCTTGCGAACCTTCCTCGTCCTCTTTCATAAACGTAGAACGTTGAATTACTAGCCCCGTCTGCTCTTCTAAATGGAGGCCTTCAATTTCCTTTAGTTCTGAACTTGTAAGAGTTGAGTAAGGAATGACGCCTTCTGAATCCTTTGAAAGAATATAATGAACGTCTCCAAATGTATCAATTTGTGCCATAATAATTCGCCCTAAGCCGTTCGTTAAACCGGACAGGAAAATAACCATAAACATCATGATAACAATCAGTACCTCAATTAATATAAATTTTTTCGGTTGGTATTTAATTTCATTCCATGCTATTTTCAATGTAATTTCTCCTCTTTATAAAATCATAAGCCTAGTATACGTGAGTTTTATGACCTGAGTATGACATCATTTCGGAAATTAGGGCTTTCAAGGACAAATCACGTCCTCATTGAGTTAGAGTTATGTGAGGACTTTTAACGGGGGCTATTTTTCTGACCCAAGAATTTTTTATTTAATTGATGAAAGATGCAAATAACGAAAAAAGCAGTAGATTGGATATCTACTGCTTTTCTTTTTCACTTTAATTCCAAAATTCTTCTACTTGACTTAAGATTTCATCTGCTGTTTTTAGTGTTGCTTCTTCAATAGACATCCCTGTTTTTTTCAAATAGTACTTGATGAGATGGTACCCACAAGTATATCCAGAAGCGTAAGGAAGACCGACTGGGTTACCACCTTGCATCTTTGTAATTTCATCGCCATATAAATACGGCATTGCTTCTTGCATATTGTTAATAGAAAGACTGTCTTTTAATTTTGGTTTAATAATCGTATTTAATGTTTCAAGATCATTCTTTGTTACCCAAGGACAAATATTTTCTTGTCCAAACATTTTCTCTGCAAAATTCTCTGCAAGCCCCTCTGCAACAATCATTTCTTTTAAGGATCCCATTTCCCAATCAACGAATTGATAACGAATATTATGATTGCATTCATGCGCCATCGC
>ERZ773009.842-NODE-842-length-22210-cov-12.513925_pt1 | contig 22210 bp, 13 predicted proteins | sample MGYA00580663_ERZ773009 | MGnify/ENA primary metagenome ERZ773009 (study PRJEB29015, sample SAMEA2737969) | human oral metagenome | biome: human oral; feature: human-associated habitat; material: dental | place: China | collected 2026 ... | reverse complement strand
AGGTTGTTGCTCTGCGTAGGGATAAAAGTTGCGGACGAGTGGCAGATAAGTTTGGGCTACGTACGTGGCTCTAATATCTACGTACATGGATATTTGGACTGACGTACCTGGTCTTTAAGACTACGTGCGTAGATGCAGAAAAACCACTACTCGTTTGTACCCGATACCACTATTGGTCTGCGCACATCAGACTATTGCTCCACTCTGCTCCCTCGATAAGCCTGCTGTGTATGCCTTCGGATGAATGAGGGTAAAGCAGCTGGGTACTATTGTCTTGAGGGGCTTGGCAGGCCGTATTGTTTGGTGGAGAAAATCACTACCTTTGAGGATGAAGTCGTTGCCCTTCCAAACGCAAGGCTTCACACCACGCAACACAGACTACGCTAACTCCTAAAACACAGCTACGTATGATGACCTGTCATGCATCCCTTAAATTTTCTTTCTACTTATTTTTAGGGAGGATAAGATGATACTCGGTGCCTTTTGCTGTGGGACGGACTCCTTCTTATCCAGTATTGTCATTTTTTATGGTGTGATTTTGAGAAGAATATTACCTTTGCTCCAAAGTTATCTATTCCCCTTAAGGGATTGGTAACTAGGCAAACGCATTATAACTAACTAAACGCAGTTCAGTATGAAGACACATTGTGCCCTCTGTCGAATCAACTTGTATAAGAGTTGGTTCCCTTCTTTAATTCTTTTCTCTCTGATGCTTTTTATTTCCTGCCATAAGGAGGGGGATGCGGGGTATCTATATGAGAAGAATAAAGAGAGTGTTTATCCAGCCTTACTAGGAGGACAAGATTTACGTATCAAGCATGTAATTCAAGAGCTTAGAGCTGTAGATTACAGAACGAATTTAGCTCGAAAGTTTGCTGAAGCCCAAGCCCATCCTCTTTGGGAACATGCGATTCTCGCAGATCAAGGTATTGATACTCTACTCTTTGTTCCTGTACGAAGCGATCTATCCCCCAGAGAAATACGGACTATTTGGGTCTTTCAGATTCACGGAGATACAATATTCTCTCATCGCTTTTATCATCGTAATAGGGTGTCCCCAGAGGAACGATGGCGCTTCGATTATTTTACGACTTTTGCCCTTGATCAGAGCCCCAAAGATGGTCTTCGTTTTACAACAGTAGAAGGGGATCAGATTCCTCGTGTCCTAGTGCCAGGTGGGTTAAAAAAGCGTTGTGTTCGCTGGGCTGCTTATTTAGATGGAGATCCAAATCCTATTTGGCATACACGATGCTGGGAGGAGTGGGAGCCAACACACCATGAGGGTGACGTTGACGAAATAGGATATCCACGAGAAGATGAGAATAACTCCGATCTTGATAAAGGTTACCTTACAGATGATGACTATGTTTGTGGTAGTAGTCCAGGTGTACCTAATCCAGCCCCTGCGCCAGATCCACTTAATGAGTATTTTGATAAGATTGATAAGACAAAAGAGTTTGAAGGCTCTCGTACTGACTCTATGTATAAGAAGCTAGGGTCGGTTGGTGATTTGTTGCAAATCTTGCAAGAGGGATTTGTTGGCGATAAGATCTCAAAAGGGGATCTTAAACTTGTTCTAGCTCATCTTTCCCCACAAAGACCTTTTACGATTACGCTAGGGGAAACTACTCCTCGAGGAAGGGTTATTACTGTGACTTTTGACGTGATATTTATGAAGCATTTACACGAGGCACGTCTTGCTGCTACTGTTTTACACGAAATGGTTCATGCTTGGGTCTGGCTACAACGGAATACTCTTTCGAAGAAAGAGTTGAAGAAAAAATATCCAGATCTAGTTCCCCGATTTGGTCATGAGGGCTTTATGCGCTACAAAGAGAAGTTTATTGACGTTCTGTTTTCTCTCTACGGCTCGGAACTTACTAAAGATCAATGTGAAGCTTTGTTTTGGGAGGGGGTAGAGCAGTCTGAGCCATGGATAAAGCTTCAGGACTCACTCAAGGTAAAATTCCAAGAGCTTGGCAAAGGGATAAAAAACAGGCAATGATTGCAAGCCGATGGCGTTTACCTTGTTTTTGTGAGGTAAGGCTGGAGCGATAGCAGTCTCCCTCTGCCTGTTTCGTATTGGAGGTATGAGATAATGGATGACCATCCAAGTAATCTTATTCCCCTCCTAAGTAAACAGAAGTTCTATTAACAAGCTATAACCATGGTACATATTCTCAATCAAAAGGGAGCATTACTATGTGCCCTTCTGATCCTTCTTACGGCACTACCTCTCGCGGCACAGCGTAAGCGTCGGGCAGCCGCTCCTCTCCCAGCTCTCCCCGATACGGTCTATCTGCTGGACCACTATCAAGAGAGCCGGCACTGGATGCGCGATCTTGATAAGATCAAGCGCGCTATTAAGGTGAAGCGTAAGGCTAAGGAGATGATTAATGCCGGGTGGGAGTTCCTCGCTCCCGCTTGGCGCGGGGTGCAGGACTCTGCGAGCTATCCCGCCTTCCGCTACTACTATGCCTCGTTTCATGACGAACTTTATTCGCATGCCATACCGCGTCTCCTTGCCTTCTATGTGAAGGAGGAGCCTGTGGATCGCTCGAAAGAATGGCTTCGTGGGGTGAAGTTTACCCCGATGAATCGCCTTGATCAGCTGGTGGACTACGAGAAGAGTGATGTCAGTCGCTTGCCTAAGCAAATCTATATTGTGCGGGTGACGGGTGGCTCTGTTCGGCTGTATTCGGTATTCCACACGGCATGTAGTCGAGGGGGCTCGAACTACTGTGTGCTGAGCAAAGGTGGTGCTCCAATTAATCCCGAATCCTTGCAGGTCGTGGGTTTCTGGGATAGAACAGCTGCCCCAGGTACGGAGGGCGCCTCCTCGGTGGCAGCGTGTGAAGAAGCCTTCGGCCAGTGCCGTCGCTTGAGGACGCATAATCTTACTGTGCCCTGGCTTAGCTACTATATATGCTATGAAGATGGGGGATATCATACCGAGGATAAGTGCGATCCTGCATACGTCTCGTCTCCTCCCTCTGATGAAGAGTTTGCTGCGAATCGTAAGCGCAAGGGCATTACCTCTCTTCCCGATACGATCTATCTCCTCGACCACTACCAAGAGAGTCGCCAGTGGAGTCGCAAATCTTTGGGCGATCTCCTTGAGGAGGCACGCAAGCGTGGTCCGAAGGAGATGATTAACGCCGGGTGGGAGTTCCTCGCTCCGGCTTGGCGTGGGGTGCAGGACTCCGCGGCCTATCCAGCTTTCCGCTACTACTATGCTTCATTTGATGACGAACTTTATTCGGGTGCCAATCCGCATCTCCTTGCCTTCTATGTGAAGGAGGAGCCCGTAGAGCGTTCGCAAGAGTGGCTTCGTGGAGTGAAGTTTACCTCGATGAAGCACTTGGATAAGCTGGTGCGTGACTACACTTATGACCTCAGGTGTCTACCCAAGCAGATCTATATCGTGCGGGTGACGAGCGAGGGCATTCGGGTCTATCCAGTGTTCCACACACGCTACTGTCAGTTAAATGTCTTTGGCCTCTACTATACGGCTCCTCGTGATGCCATCAACCCCGAGGCCCTGCATCCCGTGCTCTTGAATGCTCGTGGCTATATCCCTTGTACGGAGGATGTGCCTTCGGCAGTGAGTGAGGAGGCCTTGGAGCAGAGTCGCCGCTTGAAGAAGTTGGGCCTACATCTGGAGTGGCTTTCCTACCGTACGAGCAAAGAAGGTGGGCGCTATGCAGTAGACTCCGATTGAGGAGGGACGATGGAGAAAGGAGAATAGGGTACTACTCCGTGCCTTGCTCCGCTGATAAGATCAGCTACTGATTCCCCATCATCGGAGCGCGTAGTATGTGCTTCGCTAAAGGCTTGTAGCCCCTGCTGGGGCAGTGACTTAGACGCAAGTCCGTGCGCTGGATACCTGCGCGCACGAGACTTGCGTTATTCTTTATACCTTTGCGACTTAGAGTTATAGTGCGGACTAGGCTTTAGAGTCAGGCGCTCCGCATAGCTCTGATGATCCGAGCAAGTATCTTTCGCTCCACATATATAGAAGCAATGAGACGTATCACTACCCTTGTCCCCGCAGCTCTGGGCCTTCTGGCACTCACGCTCGGCGCGACAAGCTGTAAGAGCAAGCAGGTAGAGCTGGAGGACTTCCAGATCTACGACAACCAGATCACGGCCTTCGCCCTCTCGACCGATGAGGCTACGCTAAAGGAGGCTGTGTCTGCTATCCCCTTCGTCATCCGCAATACGGCTACTGGGGCGATCTACAATACTCAGGCGCTCCCCTATAGCAGTGCCGACTACAATGTGCACCTGCGCCTGACGAAGGCAGCCACCAATGCGACCGTAGAGGTCATCCTCGCTGACGGCACGAAGGTGACGTGGAAGGATGCTAAGCAGACCTTCAAGAGCAGCGACCTTCTGAAGGGTATCCAGCTGCGTATCACGACGGCTGGTAGTGGCAGCTCGACGAACACCTATACCTATAAGGTGACCTTCAAGCGCTATCAGCAGGATCCCCATGCCTTCGCTTGGTCAGAGGCCTCCGTGACGGGACTTCCCGCCTTCAGCTCCTTCTTCTCGCAGGTCGAGCTCTCGGGCAATAGCGGTGCGCTCTACTACGTCAAGGCTGACGGGACGAATGCGGTGAGCAGCTTCACTACTCCTACGGGGGCTTGGACGACCTCCAGCCTCACGGGCCTCGGCTCGGGTGAGCGTCTCAGCTCGCTCCTCACCTATGGTGGCAAGCTCTACGCTACGACGAGCGGCTCGCGCCTCTATGAGGCTTCGGCACTCGGTACGGCGTTCACAGCGAAGACCTTCCCCACGACGGCTACGCCTCAGACGCTCCTCGGCGGGCTCTCTGTCGATGGTAAGCCCACCCTCGCTCTCGTAGGGAAGACTGCGGCAGGTGCGACGACCTTCCTTGGCTACAACATATCTGCGGGTACGATCTCCACGATCGGAGAGACGCCCAGCACGTCCTTCCCCACGGCTGGCAGTACGCTGAGCTATGAGCTCACCGGTAGCAGCTATGACGGCGCAGCCCTCTATGTGTCGGGTGGCCGCACGGCTGACGGCAAGTCAAGCCCCAACCTTTGGGCGACGACCAACGGTACCGCTTGGCTCATCGTCGGCGGTAAGACCCAGGCTGGCGTCAGTGCTGTCTCACAGAGCCAGGCCTATGTCGAGTCGCAGAAGCGTATCTATCGCTTTGTCTCGACGGCATCGACGCTGGAGCTCTACATCTCGGATGACCGCGGTGCTACGTGGCAGGAGGCTCGTACAGTAGCCTTCTCGGGGCTGACCCGCACGGACTTCGCTGGTTATCCCCTCGTCGCCTTCCCCTCATCGGATGGCGAGACGGTCTACCTCCTGCGTGGGGCTAAGACCGCTGGAGAGTCTGCAAAGCTCTTCGTCGGGAAGTTCGGTGGTCTGAAGACCGTCACCGAATAGTCCCACCTCGCTCCTCGGACGTATGCTCCGCCCGCTCGGCTTAGTCCTCCTCTTGGTAGGCCTCACGGCTCGCCTCACTGCGCAGGATTATCGCTACGAACTGGGAGGGAGCGTCTCCTCAAGCTACTATCTCGGGGATATCGGACGTCGGGGACTCATCGCACCACAAGCGCTGGGGATAGCGTTAGAGCTTAGACGCCCTGTGTCGCTGCGCTGGGCGCTTATGGGGGAGCTTGCCCTAAGAGGGCTACGTGGTAAGGCGGACTATGCCGCTGATGCCTTCCCCTCATCGGCCGTAGGGAGCCGTGAGTTTCATCGCACCCTGCTGGACTTGGCTCTCGGTGGAGAGTTCAACTTCTTCCCCTACAGCGCACGCGAGCGCTACCTCGGCACACGCTCTTGGACGCCCTTCCTTGGGGCAGGTCTGGGGCTCGCAGGCGGGATGAGTGATCATCGCCTACAGCTCTTGCCAGGTGTGTATGCCCGTCTCGGACTGAAGCTGCGCCTCAGTACGCGCTGGGGGCTCACGGCAAGCTGGTCGCTGCGCCGCACGTTCTCCGACCGACTGGAGGGGCTGGAGCCTTCGGTAAGCTGGATGGCTGACCCCTTTAGACTCGACGGAGGTCGTAGCCTCAAGGGCCATGATAGCTACGGCTACTGGTCTGTCGGGGTGCACTACAGCCTCTCGCCACAGCGGCGGTACAGCTGTGACTAAAAGATATAGCTATATTTGTATAAGGTTAGGGGCATAGCCTCTGGCCTAATAAGACGATAAGAATAACGTGTCAACGACAATGTCCCCCCAGCCCTCTGCGCCCTCCACGGAGCTCCGCACCCCTGAGCACGTGGCTATCATCATGGATGGGAACGGCCGCTGGGCCAAGCAGCGTGGACTGCCCCGTACCGACGGGCACATCCGTGGCCAGGACGCTCTGAGAGCGACCCTGCGTGCTGCGGCAGAGTTCGGTATCCGCTATCTGACGGTCTATGCCTTCAGTACGGAGAATTGGTCCCGCCCTCAGGAGGAGGTCGATACCCTGATGAGCCTGCTTGTCTCGGCGATTCACTCCGAGACCCCAAGCCTCATCGAGGAGGGAGTCCGTCTGGAGGCCATTGGCAATCTCAGTCGTCTACCCGAGGCCGCTCAGCAGGCCCTCCGTGAGAGTATCCAGGCGACGGCTGCCTGTGAGCGCATCACGCTCATCGTGGCCCTCAGCTATTCCTCGCGCGACGAGATCCTGCGTGCCACCACCCAGATAGCCCGTGAGGTCGCTGAAGGTCGACTCTCGGCAGACAGCCTTACCGAGGAGACTATCTCGGCTCACCTTGACACGGCTGCCTTCCCCGATCCCGATCTCCTGATCCGTACGGGGGGCGAGGAGCGTATCAGCAACTACCTGCTCTGGCAGGCCGCTTATGCTGAGCTCTTCTTCTCCTCGGTCTACTGGCCCGACTTCGGCCGTGAAGCCCTGCGTGAAGCCCTCGAGGCTTACACGGCACGTGAGCGCCGCTTTGGCAAGATAAGCGAACAAATACAACTGGAGGATTAGCTTTAGCTAGGCCACTCCAGCACGACGATAATAAGATCCTATGCAGAGAATCCCCGCACTCCTACTCCTTGCCGCACTCCTATCGGCAGGTGCAGTGGAAGCCGCACCCCATACCGCCCCTCAGCTGGCCGCTGACACGACGAAGACCACTTCGTCGGTCGTCATCGCGCCCTCCATCAGCTACGAGCGCCCCGTGACGAAGACCATCGCTGAGGTCAAGATCACGGGCTCGACGAGCTATGATGACTTCGTCCTGAGCAGCCTCTCTGGCCTCAATGTGGGGGACGAGATCCAGATCCCAGGGGCCGCACTGACCTCTGCGGTGAACCGCTTCCTCCAGTCGGGTTACTTCTCCAATGTCCGTGTCCTCATCAATAAGTACGAGGGGGATAAGGTCTTCCTGGAGATCGCCCTGACCGAGCGTCCACGTCTCTCCGAGGCTACCTTCACGGGTGTCTCTAAGGGGGATCGTGAGGAGCTCGAGAAGCGCACGGGCCTGAAGAAGGGTGCACTCATCTCTCCCAATACCCTCGATCGTGCCCGCCAGCTCGTCAAGAAGTACTACGATGAGAAGGGCTTCCGCGAGATGAGGATGACTATCAAGGAAACTGAGGCTCCTGGCCAGCCTGGCTATGTGAACCTCACCCTCGACATCGACCGCAGCGGTAAGACCAAGGTGCGTGACATCTACTTCCAGGGGAATAGCTCCCTCACGGACTACCAGCTGCGTATGGCGATGGGGAAGACGAACGAAGGCTTCGCACTCTCGCGTGGCCGTGGTCTGTCTTCGCTGCTGAAGATCTTCAAGCAAAAGAAGTTCGTCGACGCAGACTACAAGGAAGACCTGCAGAACCTCATCAAGCGCTACCAGGCTGCGGGCTATCGTGACGCCGAGCTGGTGAGCGATAGCATTGTACCCGTCCCTGGTACCCGCAAGGTCGACATCTACCTCAAGGTCAACGAAGGGCAGAAGTACTATATCAAGGATATCCGCTTCGTTGGGAATACGAAGTATCCCTCCGAACTGCTCTCGCAGCTCCTGGCTATCCGCCCAGGGGACGTCTACGACCAGAAGCGTCTCGAGAACCGTCTCTCCGTGGATGAGGATGCTGTCAGCAACCTCTACTATAATAATGGCTATATCTTCGCTGGCGTCGATCCCGTGGAGACCAACATCGTGGGTGACTCCGTCTCCCTCGAAGTGCGTGTCACCGAAGGACCTCAGGCAACCATCGATAAGGTGAAGATCCGCGGTAATGATATCGTCTATGAAGATGTCGTACGCCGTGAGCTCTACACGAAGCCCGGTGTGCTCTTCAGTAAGGAGGACCTTATGAACTCCTTCCGTATCCTCAACCAGCTCGGTCACTTCGACGCGGAGAAGTCCGTGCCTAAGCCCGTGCCCAATCCTCAGAGCGGTACGGTAGATATCGAGTACGACCTCACACCTAAGAGCAATGACCAGCTGAACCTCTCTATCGGTTGGAGCCAGACGGGTATCATCGGGTCGATCGGCTTTACCTTCACGAACTTCTCGATCCAGAACCTCTTCCGCCCCAGCATGTACAAGGGGATCATCCCTCAGGGGGACGGTCAGAAGCTCTCGATCAATGGTCAGACGAATGCCCGCTACTACAATCAGATCAGCGTCTCCTTCAGTGACCCTTGGTTTGGTGGTAAGCGCCCGAACCTCCTCTCGGTAAGTGCCTTCTACTCGCGTATGACGGCTATCGACCAGCGCTACTATTCGGGTCAGGCTCGCAACTACTACGGCTCGGGCTACTACAATCCCTATTATAGTGGCTATGGCTACGGTGGCTATGGCAATTACTACGATCAGACGCGTCAGGCTCAGAGCTCTCTCTACGAAGACTCCTACGACTCGGATAAGTCGCTCAGCATCCTCGGTCTGACCATCGCAAATGGTCGCCGTCTGAACTGGCCCGACAACTGGTTCCAGCTCACCGCGTCGCTGAACTTCACCCACTACCGACTTAATAACTGGACGTACAACACCTTCCAGAACTACCACCAGGGCTCGGCTAATGACCTCAATCTGGAGCTCCGTATCGACCGCAACTCCGTGGACAACCCCGTCTACACGCGTCGTGGCTCGGACTTCTCCTTCTCGGTCAGCTTCACGCCTCCCTACTCGCTCTTCGATAAGAAGGACTACTCCGATCCATCTCTTCCCCTCTCGGATAGATACCGCTTCCTGGAGTATCACAAGTGGAAGTACTCTGGTAAGGTCTTCCTGCCGCTCATGAACCCCACGACTGTCAAGCGTACTCCTGTCTTGATGGCGCGCATCGAGGGTGGTATCATCAATAGCTACAACAAGTACAAGCGCTCGCCCTTCGGTACCTACTACATGGGTGGTGATATGATGTCTGGCTCTATGGGCAACTATATGAACGAGACCATTGGGCTGCGCGGGTATAAGAACGGCTCCATCGCTGGGGCTAACTACGACTACGCCTACTCGTATATGAAGGCTTCGCTCGAGCTCCGCTATCCGCTGATCTTCGAGCAGTCGACTACCGTTTGGGTCCTCGGCTTTGCTGAGGCAGGGAATGCTTGGTCGGATATCAGCCGCTACAATCCCTTCGACCTCAAGCGCTCGGCTGGTGTCGGTGTGCGTGTCATGATGCCTATGATCGGGCTCCTCGGGCTTGACTGGGGCTATGGTTTCGACCGACCCAACGGCTACAACGAGCGTGGCGGTAGCAACATCCACTTTGTCCTCGGGCGTGACCTGTAGTGGCATAAGTCAAGGCCTCGGTGCGTAGAGCCTACGCGCCAAGGTGATGTCTCACACTAAATCCTAAGATTGCAGTATGAAGAAGATTCTTTTCCTTCTGGCCCTGCTCCTGCTCCCTCTCGGAGCTGCCAAGGCCCAGAAGATCGCACTCGTCGATATGGAGTACATCCTCAAGAAAGACCCCTCGTATGCGGTGATGAACCGCCAGATCGAAGACCTGTCGAAGAAGTGGCAGGCTGAGGTCGCTGGCTACGAGAAGAAGGCTGAGGAGGCCTACAAGTCTTATCAGAGCGAGGCTGCTCTGCTCTCTGCCCAGCAGAAGAAGCAGCGCGAAGAGTCTATCGTGGCGCTTGAGAAGCAGGCCTATGAGCTCAAGCGTAAGTACTTCGGTCCCGAAGGGGAGCTCTTCAAGAAGCGCGAGTCGCTGATGAAGCCCATTCAGGATCGCGTATGGGCCGCTATGAAGGAGCTCGCTCGTCGCGGTGGCCTCCAGCTCATCATCGACCGCTCCTCCTCTAAGATCGTCTACGCTGACCCAGGTCTGGATATCAGCGAAGCAGTCGTCTCGACCCTCGGTCTTGACCGATAGTAATAGTCAAATCAACTAATTAAACGTAATAACCCAAGACAATGAAGAAGTTCCTCATTTCCCTCCTCCTGATGCTCCCTCTGGCATTCTCTGCTAACGCTCAGCAGAAGATCGGGGTCGTCAACACCTCCGCCATCATGGAAGCCCTGCCCGATGTCAAGGCTGCTACCACGAAGATCCAGGATCTCGCTAAGCAGTACGACTCTGAGATCAAGCGTATGCAGGATGAGCTGAAGGTGAAGCTCGAAGCTTATCAGAAGGAAGAAGCCTCTATGACCGACGTCATCAAGAAGCGCCGTCAGCAGGAGCTCCAGGAGATGGAGTCTCGCACGCAGAATAGCTATCAGATGATGCAGGAAGAGATCCAGAAGGAGCAGGAAAAGCTCATGGCTCCTATCCGTACGAAGGTCACCACGGCTATCAACAAGGTTTGTGAAGCCAACGGCTGCGCTTACGTCTTCGAGTCGGGTGTGCTCCTCGCTATGGGTAGCAGCGCTCTCGACCTGACGCAGGCTGTCAAGGATGCGCTCGGCATCAAGGCTACGGCTGCAGCTGCTGCCGCTCCTAAGGCTACCGGCCGCAAGTAATCAGCGTCGTCGCTGATCGCTCCGGCGCTTCGGCGATAGACAAGTAATAAGCCCCAGGCACTCGCGATGAGTGCCTGGGGCTTGCTCTTTATGCGGGGTGGGGGAGAAGGCGTGCAGTACAAGAGTGTGCCCTCACGTGGGGATAAAAAGTGAGCGACGATCGCCTCTCGGTGATCGCCGCTCTTGCAGATTGATTCACATCATTGGATGTTCCTTAGGTGGGCCCAATAGGATTCGAACCTATGACCCCCTGCTTGTAAGGCAGGTGCTCTAAACCAGCTGAGCTATAGGCCCCAATAAATGCATACTCTGACGTCTCGTGCTCGGCGCTCCGATGTGGGCCCAATAGGATTCGAACCTATGACCCCCTGCTTGTAAGGCAGGTGCTCTAAACCAGCTGAGCTATAGGCCCGCTTGAGCATTAGCAGGAAGGAGGATGTCCTTTTGCTCGGCAAAGTTAGGAATTATTTTTGATAGAGCCAAGTCTTTCGTCTTGCCTCGCCACGGAAGCCTCCTTCTTTTTGGGGCTGCTTGGCGGGGGCAGGGCATTTCCCTCCCCTGATATTGCTACGTTCATCGTAGCGGTGGAGGGGGCTTGCTATACCGTATATATAAGGGCGTACTTGGTATGCGGGAGCGAAGCTATATAGGGCTCGGGGCGTAACCAGTACTGGTTAGCGTCGTGACCAGTACTGCCCCGCTCGGAGACCAGTACTGGTCACTTTTCTACCCTCACGAAGATGTGCTCCTGGCTGGTGTGGGGAGAGGAGGGTGCTGTGTGCAGGAGGTGCGTCCACCTCTGTCTGAGAGGGGGGCGGTTTGATGGACAGGTGGGGCGCAAGGAGTGGTGCTATGATATTGGTTTTCAATATATTTGTGCGAATATTTGCCATGGGAGGAGTTCGTGCCCTTCGAGCACTCCGCCATTGCCTCTAAGCCATGCCGTTCACCTTTGCATGGGCATCACCAGCGCACCTCCCTATTGTTTTAATCTCATTGTGATGTATGAATACACCCACGAGCAAGCTTCACTACGAAGCCCCGTTGGTCGACTGCTTTAAGCTGAGCTCTCCGCCATTGGACCTCTGCATCCAGTTCTCGGGTGACGCCGACTTCGAAGACTTTGAGGAAGGGGATCCCCTTTAGTAGCCCCCCTTCTCTAGGCGTGCGACAGGTGCGCCTGATTGAAGACTAGCCCCCTTTGCCTCGGGATAACCCGGGCGAAGGGGGCTGGTCAATTGTTAGAATGTGTATCTTTTTATCATTCTATAGATAGAAATAATTGCTCAGATACCCGACTTTGATTATATTTGCGTCCGGTTAATTTACAAGATATATCCTCTCCATGGTCCTTGAGGCATCGCTTTTGTGATTGAAATAGTGCTATTTATCTGGACACTTGGAGGCTCAAGGAGCCACTCTTTGATTGAAAGAATATAATTATAGTTATGAATAGAATCGATTCAAAGCTTCAGTATGAAGCACCCGCTGCTGAGGAATTTAAGCTCAGCTCTGTTCCCATGAACATCTGCATCCAGTTCTCTGCTGATGCAGATTTCGAAGACTTTGAAGAAGGAGAAGACCTCTAAGGGTCCTCTTTCTCTCGAGGGATAAGAGTAGCGAAGGCACGATAAGTTAGCTCTCATCGCAGAGCCCTTCAGATATCGAGGCGCTGCCGAGTCATCTGACTCAGCAGCGCCTCGACTGCTTTTAGCCGATCTGTGAATGTGTGGCTTGGGGCGAGAGGTGCTGTGGTATGCCAAGCAGAGGATGTTGCCCAGCTTCGCACGTCGTAGGCTGCATATGAGCAAGCCTCTTGCTGGTATCCCCTTTCCCCGGGGGTGGTGTGCACCTATATTGGTCGGCGGGTGCACCTATATATAGGTTGTTGCTCCGCGTAGGGATAAAAGTTGCGGACGAGGGGCTGATAAGTTGGGGCTACGTACGTAGCTCTAATATCTACGTACGTGGATCTTTGGGTTTGCGTGCCTGGTCTTTAAGACTACGTGCATAGATGCAGAAAAACCACTACGTGAAGGTGCTTTTTCTTCACGAGAAGGACACTTTTCCCTCCGCAGGATAAGAGGAATACTCGCGATAAGGTGAAGGGCTTGTGTATCACTTCGGAGAGGCATATCCCCCAGGGCTGGATAGGGACGAGATGCCGCGGACAGCGGTTTATGAGATGGCATATCGCATCATTCCGTGAGAGGGAGCGGATCGGGTAAGAGGGCAGATACCTACTGCTCGGTATTTTGCTTTGGGCGGGTATAAAGGCTTGTATTTCTTCATCCTTCTGTGTACGTTTGTACTACACAAGCGAGCGTAATCCTGCATCGACCAGAGCCCCTATCTACGGGGCTTCGTAGTGGTGCTACCCTTCCTCTTCTCTCACCCCTTCCTCTCTCCCCGCGACCAGCTTCGCAGAGAGCTTGCGATTAAACCCTGATTAGGGAACTTTATCTATATTTGTAGTGGTCCTACACGCCGTAGCTCCGCTCTAAACCAATCGAGAACATGTTACAGGAATTCACCCTCAACCGTGGTAGAGCGATCATCAACTTTACCTCGAAGTACTGCGATAACCGCCGCAAGATCCTCACCAGCTACGCCTATGGGCGTGTCGTCGAGTCCTTCATCGCCTCGCTCCGCAGAGACAATCCCGTCATCTACGAAGCCTTCATCTTGGGCTTCCGTGACGAAGACGAGCTCATCCGTGACTTCATGGAGGTCATCCGCCTAATAAGCGTCTGCGACGTCGACGAGATCCTCGAGGTCAACAATAAGTATGCGCCCTTCTTCAAGGATCGTGACCTCTTCCTCGAGGTCGTCGAGCTCCTCTATCACTACTGGCGCCGTATGGAGCGCATCGCCGTCGTCCACAACCAGCGTCAGGGCGATGGGGTGCAGAATGTACGCTTCGTCCAGGCTTACGAGCTCTTCAATGAGCTCATCCTCTCCATCTACCGCCGCACGAAGGAAGTCGTCAATGGCTTCGCTAGCAACGTCTATCGTCAGACGACCGCAGGAGCCAACGCGGGGCTCATCCTCTTAGATGCCCCATGGAACTACCCTATGGAGTACAAGGGACTCTCCGCCATCCCCTTCATCAACTCCATCGTCATCAACCCTCCCTACGTCACCTATACGAAGAAGAATACCCGTGACGGTATCTTCCGTGAGCACACGATCAACCCCGTAGCGAACATGATCCTCAACGAGGATGAATGGTTCCTCTACCCAGCCAAGGTGGGTGACCTACTGGCCTTCGTCTACTTCCACAAGGACTTCATGTGCCATGGGCTCGGGCTGGCCAACCTCTTCGAGCTCGCCAAGGAAGATGAGTACGTCGGTAAGAAGCCCGATATGATCTACATCTTCGGCTACCCCGACGGACACGAAGAGAAGCGCACCTTCTACTACAAGGACAAGAAGAACGATATCCTCATCGGCTACGCCAACTACTGCGATGAGATCGACTACTTCGGCTACATGAAGAAGATGCTCCTCACGCTGCACAACCTCAAGCAGATGAGCCGTGGCAACCTCCCCATCCACGGCGCTATGGTCAATATCATCCTCAAGAATGGTCGTGAGGCGAACATCATCATCATGGGTGACAGCGGGGCAGGGAAGAGCGAAAGCCTCGAAGCCTTCCGTACGCTCAATGAGAAGTACATCCGCCACATGCGTGTCATCTTCGACGACATGGGCTTCCTGCGCCTCGGCGAAGATGGTATCGTCCGTGCCTATGGGACAGAGATCGGTGCCTTCGTCCGTACCGATGACCTCGATCCTACCTATGCCTTCAGTCAGCTCGACCGAGGCATCTACACCAACCCCGACAAGGTCAATGCCCGCGTGACCATCCCCATCTCGACCTACGAACTGATCTCTAAGGGCTTCCCCGTGGACTACTTCCTCTATGCCAATAACTACGAGGATGTAGAGAAGAAGATCAGCCTCTTCAGCGATATGGAGGAGGCTATCAAGGTCTTCGAAGCAGGTGCACGCCGTGCCAAGGGGACGACGACCGAGCAAGGGCTGGTCACCTCGTACTTCGCCAACCCCTTCGGCCCCGTGCAGGAGCAGGAGCTGGCAGGTCAGCTGATCCGTCAGTTCTTCACAGCCCTCTTCGATAGCCATGTCAAGGTCGGGGAGATGCACACTGGCCTCGCTGTCGAAGGACTTACAAAGACCGGTCCTCGCGCTGCTGCCGAAGAGCTCTTCAGCATGATCAACGAGGACTAAGGCGCTCCGCCAGATCTCCTAATACAATACGCCCCCGCAGACGCATCTTCGGTCTGCGGGGGCGTATGCTGTATTAGTAGGCCACTGCGGGGAGCTCTTCCCGATAGAGATGGTAGCCGAAGACCGCGAGGGCAAGGAGAAGATAATAGAGGAGGAGCGCACCGAGTCCCAGCGGATAGTGGAGCATGAGCGCTGGGATCCCTTCGGCAAGCGCGACGCCCTCTCGCATCAGCCCTGCGCCCCATTCCAGTGGAGCAAGTAGTCCGCTTGGTGCTGTCCCGATGAGAGGGAGAAGGAGGAAGATGAGGAGGCTTGTGGGGATGAGGAGCGCCGAGAGCGGTACGACAAGGAGCGTCGTCCAGAGGAAGGCCAGCGAACTCTCTCCGAAGAGATAGAGGCTCAGCGGTAGGAGAAGGGGCTGTACGGCGAGCGTCATCGCAAGGAGTGCCCACAGGTAGCGTAGGAGGGGCTGCTGCAGCTTGCCAAGCAAGCCCTCAATGGGGCGGTAGAAGAGGCGTATGCTGATGAGGGCGAGATAGGTCATGAGGAAGCTCGCACTGAAGAGGCTCGTCGGTGCGTAGAGGAGCTGAAGGAGGGCGGGCAGGGTGAAGACCTCGAGGAGACAGACGGGGCGACGCAGGAGGCGGAAGCCAAGATACATCGTGAGCATACCCGCGGCACGGAGGGTGGGGATGCTCGCTCCCGTGAGGAGGGTGAAGGCCCATGCAGCAGCGAGGAGTAGGGCGCATCGTAGTCTGTCTCTCCGCCTCACGTAGGGTATGTATCGTAGAAGTAAGGTCAGCGCCCCGATGACGACGGCTAAGTGGAAGCCACTCACCGCTAAGAGGTGCGCTACACCGCCCCGCACGAAGCTCGCACTGACCTCCCTGCCGAGTGCATCGTGACGCTTCTCACCGAGTGCCATCGCGATGAGGAGATGCTGGGCATAGGGGCTGAGTGCACTCACTTGGATATGTGCAGTAAGTCCATCTCGGAGCCTCAGGGCATAGCGTGTAGGGGCGTGGAGAAGGAGCGTACTGCTGGGCGTCGGCTGGTGGGCGAGGATATGGGCACGACCAAGGGCGGTCACGCCTTCGCTCAGGAGGTAGCGGGTATAGCCCTCACGCTCGGCGGGTAGCTCACGGATATAGCTTAGCCTGTCAAGGCTGAGGGTAAGGGTATCGCCCACCCGTATAGACACGCTGTCGGGCGGCGTGCAAGTGAGCTGGAGGAGCGCGGTGGGGATATTGCCTTCGCCTAAAAGGCGGATGCGCAGGCGGAGCGTGGCGTCCTGGACTTCTTCCTCTTCGGTGAGGACGGCGCGCAGGGGCGTGTGGAGTGGTAGCCTCACCTCGGTGATCGCCTCGACGCTGTGGGCGTAGTAGAGGCGTGCTGCCAGAAGCAGTAGGAGTGTGAGCCAAAGACGGAGCGCGCGGGTGCGGCCTACTTGCGCTACATAGTGGCTGAGGCGTGTGCCTTCGGCGAAGGAGACGAGCGCCCCATAAAGGAAAGCTCCTCCCCCACAGAGGGCCAAGCCGAGGCTCAGCGCTCTATGGGGGAGGAGCTCTGTGGAGAGATAGCCGAGGAGGAGGATACCGAGGGCGAGGGTGGTGTAGCTACGGCTCACGGCCGTGACCACCGAGGCAATGAGTCCCCGCTCGTAGCTTAGACGAAGCCTATGGACGAGAGAGTGCCTTGAGGCTACGGATAGCGGCCTTGGGGTCTTCATGCGAGAAGACATAGCTCCCTGCCACGAGGACGTCGGCGCCAGCCTCTACGAGGGCGGCACCCGTCGAGGCGTTCACTCCGCCGTCGACTTCGATGAGGGTAGAGAGTCCGCGCTCATCGATCATACGACGTAGGCGCTGGACCTTGTCGATCGTCTGAGGGATGAACTTCTGACCGCCGAAGCCGGGGTTGACGCTCATCAGGAGGACCATATCGAGGTCAGCAAGCACGTCGCCGAGGAGCTCTACAGGTACGTGAGGATTGAGGGTCACTGCAGCCTTCATCCCTGCGTCCTTGATCGCGCCGATGGAGCGGTGCAGGTGTGGGCTGACTTCGTAGTGGACGTTCATCGTGTCGACCTTCAGAGCTGCCAGCTCGCGGACGAACTTCATCGGCTCTACGATCATCAGATGCACATCCAGCGGCTTCTCGATGATGGGACGGATGGCCTCAAGGATGGGGAACCCGAAGGAGATATTGGGCACGAAGACGCCATCCATGACGTCAATGTGGAGCCAGTCGGCCTCGCTCTGGTTGATGAGGCGCACGTCCTCCTCCAGGCGAAGGAAGTTCGCCGAGAGGAGCGAAGGCGATATGATCGCCTGCTTCTTGCTCATGGGTCTGGAGTGAAAGGGGGGTGAGGGAAGGGAGGTGGTTTAGAAGAGCGCAGCTAAGAGGCGCAGCTGACGAAGCGTCTCTTGGTGCCGAGGCTGTGTGCGCTCGAAGACTGTACGGGCAATAAGATTGAGTTTTTCTTTGTCAGTACGGGGGTAGGCTTGTTGCATAAGCAGTTTGGGATAATGAATGAATAATGGATGCCCTGGGGTAGCTCCACGCTGGGGCGTACCCCAGGGCATAGATATAACGTAGTGTCTTCGAGGTCTATTATCCCCCGATGGACGTCTGAGAGAGTTACTTGAGGAGCTCCTTGATACCGCCGAGCGAGGAGAGTACGCCGGAGGCTTCGTAGGGGAGGTAGACGGTCTTGTTGTTCTGCCCAGAGGTCATCTCCTTGAGGGTCTCGAGGTAGCGGACAGCGATGAGGTACTGGGCGGGGTTGGCGCCTGAGCCTTCGACAGCCTGAGCAATCTTGCGGATGGCCTGAGCTTCGGCTTCGGCGGTGAGGAGCTTGGCTTCGGCCTCGGCCTTAGCGTGGAGCACCTGAGCTTGGCGTTCCCCTTCTGCGTGGTTGATCGCCTGCTGCATGCGCCCTTCGGACTCGCGGATCGTGGCTTCCTTCTGCCCTTCGGCATTGAGGATCTGCGCACGCTTGTCACGCTCGGCACGCATCTGCTTCTCCATAGCGTCACGGATGTCGCGGGGAGGGTTGATATCCTGCAGCTCGACGCGGTTGACCTTCACACCCCACTTGTTCGTAGCCTCGTCGAGGATAATGCGGAGCTTGTTGTTGATGGTGTCGCGGCTGGTGAGCGTCTCGTCGAGGTCCATTTCCCCGATGATGTTACGCAGGCTCGTCTGGGTGAGCTTCTCGATAGCGTCGGGGAGGTTCTGGATTTCGTACATCGCACGCATGGGGTCTACGATCTGGAAGTAGAGGATCGCGTTGATCTCGGTGACGACGTTATCCTTCGTGATGACGCTCTGGCGGGGGAAGTCATAGACGGTCTCACGCAGGTCGATATTCGTGATCTCGGTGAAGCGCACGAGGGTCTGCCCGTTGGCTCCTGGCAGCGTGTAGCGCCAGCGCATGGGACGTGGGCGGTCGATGAAGGGGATGATGATGTTCACCCCAGAAGACAGCGTGCGGTAGTAGCGGCCGAGTCGCTCGATGATGACCGTCTGAGACTGCTGGACGATGCACAGTCCCTGGTAGATGGTGACGATAGCCAGGACACCGATGACGATGGGGATAATGAACTCAATAGGCATGGTAGAGGAGAGAATGAAGGTGATTATTGAATAGGCTCGACCTGAAGGACGAGGCTGGTATAGCCAGTGATACGGACTTCGCTCCCTGCGGGGAGGTCGTGGGCGACGGAGGAGATAGCGCGCCAGCTATCGCCGTCGACAGCGACGCGGCCGCCACCGTCACCTACCTTGATGGCTTCGCTCACGAAGGCCTTGCGGCCGATGAGGGCATCCATACCCGTCTTGGTGTCGTGGGCAGCGAACCAGCGTGCCATCAGGGGCTTCAGAAGCCACAGGGCAAGGAGGCTACCGACGCCGAAGAAGATCGCTTGGATGAGCCAGCTTCCGCCGAAGAGCGCAGGGATAATAGCCAGAAGGGCCCCCACACCGAAGCAGGCCAAGATGAAGCCTGGCGTGATGACCTCAAGGGCGAAGAGTATGAGTGCGGCGACGAGCCACAGCTGCCATACTGGAAGGAGGGAGATGAATTCGGGCATAATCGATTCGGTCCTTAGTAAGAGAGGTGTTGTAGCAAAGTTAGCCAAACTCTATTACTATTCCTATCTCCCTCCATGAGAAAGATAGGAAGGGATGGAACAGTTTACTTTAGAGGTCGTTCACGATGATTTCTTCCACCAGACATTTGCTGGAGTAATGTACTTGAACTCAAACGTAATTAGAGCCTCCTCACTTTCTAACCTTTTCCCAAGGAACTCTTGGAACTCTCTGATGATGGGTGATGAGTCGCCATCTAGACCAAAGATAAACTCGGGGAAGTAACCGATCTCTGGGTTTGTCTTGTCTGCATCCAAATTCCAAATAGCCTTAGGATAGAGAAGCCTATATCTCCTTTCATCTTCTCGATATTGCTCGATAAAAATAGGAATGAAACTTTCTATATTCTCCACTATAATTTGCTTCATCTTCTCGTCCATCTTAGGGTGGCACATTCCAACATTGGGTTGTGGTCCAGTGTTGATATGAGCTAGTCTCCAGAGGTTGTAGCAGGTGATAAGATCTAGAGGCTTTGATTCCTCAAGATATCGTAAGAATAAGGTCTCTTTAATGGTCTCAATTTCGTCTTGAGTAAATGGGAGCTTGTTGACGTTATCTTCATCACCAGCAATACAGCTCAGATAGCGTAATGCTCCCACGCTAGTATCTGGATGCTCAAAGATCCCTTTGAATCTGGATTTGAGATTAGCCTCCTTGAGGTACTTCTTGAGGGAGTCTACCTTTTCCGTTACTTGGTTTATGCGAAAGAGACGACTGGGATCAGAGAATAGATAAAGAAGAACCTGCAGCAGGGTCTGTGCCTTCTCCTGGCTTTCAGCAGGTTCTCTTCTTACTTTCTGGATGAGATCAGTAATTTGACTGGCTCTTTTCTGCAGGATATAGGCCTTTATCTCTTCGAAAGAAAGGTTCACATGCCCACGGAATTCAGTCTCGTCAATTTCGCATTCTCTAAGTGTTCCATAAAAGTATCTCTCTATGTAGTCACTGTGATTAGCCTGTAAAGGGGCTACCTTTCTCGTTCTTCCCCATACCATCCCTATAAGCTCAATCACTAGGCCAACATTCTTAATCTGAAGACTGTCCTGATGCTCTGAAAGGTATCTGCTGGGATGAATTATCCCTCCATGTAGAGGATGATCTGGTAGGGATGCCGTTGCTAAAGGACTCTGTTCTTCTCCCTTCTCTAGTATATCGACTACATATCGATCTCCTACTATCTTGAAGATTCGTTTGTAGTTCACTCGTAATAGGTCAAATACGCGGGGATATTGGATGCGTATCAGTTCTATGATGAACCAGTCGAAGAGAGCAACATTGCTCTCTAACTCCTTACGACGTGATGATAGGGTGTTGCAGATCCGCTTAATTATTCGGAGTGTGGGGAGATGGTAGCTAAGCTGCAATCCCGAGTTTTTAATATCTCTCCAGAGGTCACCGTATCCAATCCTCTTTAGCTCTAGCCTAAGAGCTTCCTCTAGTTGCTCGGGAGTGATCTTCGCCAGGGGATATTCCTCCTGCAGGATCTTCTCCATGTAGCGGTAGGAGTGTTCGTTGAACTTCTTTTGAAGCTGGGTGGCAACATACTCCTTGTCATAAGCTATGATGTAGCTCATGTAAGGGAAGGATAAAGAGCTATTACGTATCAAGCTAAAGAGTTCGATTAGCTCTTCGCTATCAAGGCGGTCTACATCATCGATAAAGATCACGATCTTCCTTCCGAGCTTACCGATCTCTTTCTTTAGGAAGTCATACTGCTCGCTTGTACTCTTTGCATGGAAGCCTTGAGGTAAGAGCCGTACTCCAAGCCGTAGCCAAGCACTGTCGTCCTTAGCTAAGATGTGATCTACGTAACGCGTGAAGCCTGAGGCTAATGCTGAGTTGTAGGGAGCTAGCGCACGGCCGAGCTCCTCGAAGAAGATCTGTGTCAGATTGGGGGCCTTGCGGTACATCCAAGGGTTGAACTCTATGAGGATTATCTCACTACAGTGGTTATCTCTAAGGTACTTCTGCATAGCTAGCATGAAGGAGGTCTTCCCTGCTCCCCAAGGAGCTGTGAGCCCTAGCGTAAATGCTGCCCTTGAAGTATCTGTGTGGAATATCTTCTCTGCTAAGTCCTGTGCTTCATTTCTTCGCCCTAACAGATCATTATCCTTATATGTGCAAGGGCATTCGACTTCAAATCCACGTATAGAGTTATTCACTCCCTCTTGCTTGGGTTTTGTGCGATACCGATGCGACCACCACACTACAAATGCCATACAGCCCCCGCAGAAAGGAAGGAAGTCTACGTAGCATATGCCAGGTATTCGAGTTGGAGTAGCTACGTAGTCTGCGACTCCAATAAACCGGTAGTATGCCCAGCCGACAAGTAGGACGGCAGTCCAAAAGCGCACGCCTTCACTAATGACATATCTCCTCCGACAAAGGACATAGGTATAGGTTAGTGCAGTCACAATTATCCCCAGCCATACGATGAGGCTCCCCCAGCTGGGCTCAAAAGACTGTAGGAGTGCTACGAGCTTACTCTCAAAGGTGGGGCGGAAGAAGATGTAGAGGATAACTAAGGTAAGGAGTCGCCACCGTCGCTGGAGGTAGGCAAATAGCGCGTCTATGACTTGGTTAATCCTTGTTTTTGGGGAGGAAGAGGGCGTAGGCTTTGATACCATAGGCATGGGGTCTATCCGCTGGAGGGGCGGGTGATGAGGGGTATTATGTGGCGTAAAATTAGCGAATTATCTGCTCTTTGGATATAGGTGAATATTCTGAGTTTGCGGGGCGGAGGAGGGATAAGGACGGGCGGTCGGGAGGTGAAAAGTGGAGGGTCTGTAAGTGCTTATGGTAGAGCGAGGTGGGAGGAGGCATAGAGGAGGGGAATTGCGACCAGTACTGGTCAGCGATCGAACCAGTACTGGTCACCCATAGGAAGCAG
>ERZ773009.841-NODE-841-length-22214-cov-3.127036_pt1 | contig 22214 bp, 21 predicted proteins | sample MGYA00580663_ERZ773009 | MGnify/ENA primary metagenome ERZ773009 (study PRJEB29015, sample SAMEA2737969) | human oral metagenome | biome: human oral; feature: human-associated habitat; material: dental | place: China | collected 2026 ... | reverse complement strand
TTCTTGTCGATCTGCGATGACTCGATTGCCCCAAGATACCGCGAATCAAAGGAATCATCGGTGTCATTAAGGAGCAGCAGCGTCCCGTCTGGAATGGTGTACGTCCCCGCTTCCAGCTGCGGCAATCCATCTTTATGATAGATTCTGTAGCTGTCATCATGTGTTCGTAAATACTCCTCATCAACGGTATAGGATTCACCGGGGAAGCCTCGTACGCGCTTGAGGAGTCGAAAGCCCGCATCAACATGCAGACTCTCGATTCCCTCCGGCAAACGTACGATGACATAATCCCCCCGTGCAAGGCTTTGATTCGGCGCAGCGGCATAAAGTCCTCTGACAGCAGAATTGGTCATGTTGCAGTATAGGAGCTTTCCGCAGACTAAATACAGAACACTCCCGATCAGGGTGAGAAAAATCACGGATAGAACAAAGATTTTGGATTTTCGTTGTTCCCTAAAGTTCATAACGTCCTCCCAGCGACCGCATGAACACCTTTGGAATGCGCATTGTGAGGACGGCAAGGGCAATCAGACCGACACACATGAGCAAATGCTTGACGCTTTGCTCCGTTGTTATGGATGCCTTTGCAACATACGAGCCGGACATACGTTGATAGACCAGATTGATATACTCGTTCGCCCATGCCGGCAGCGGCTCCCCACGCTGAATACTGTATGGACCGCCGTTATACCCTGCGAGGGCATAGTTCCAGTCCCCAAACTTTTCATACAGATTTTTCATATAGTGTGCGGAGGCGTCAAGGGCTTGCTCCGGATTGAGTGGGTCAATCCCCCATCCTGCTGCCGTCTCCGGCGTAAATTGTGCGATTCCCAGTGCACCCGCTTCACTTACGGCATTCGGATTCCAGTTGGATTCCAGCTGAATCTGCGCCAGAAAGAGATTCACAGGGACACCGTATTTCTGCGCGGCTGCCGTCGCCATAGCGATGTATTCCGGTGGGCCTGTTATACCGCCGTTACCGCCCATCTGCACCTGTCCCGGAAGCTCCGCATCGAAGAGATCCTTCGGGACAGTGGCGTCTTTGACGCAAAATACGCAGAGACCGACCATGATTGATACCAGAGCCAGCTTGATGGTATTGGATACAACGCCGCCCAGCGATCCTTCCGCGACAAATTTTGTGAAACCAAAAGCGGTAAAGGGAAGAGTGAACACGGCAATCATCGCAGTCAAATAGAATTCGACATACACAACCATGACATAACAGGCGAGTACAAAGAATGTGCCGATGACGAAATACGATGAAATCCATATAACAATGATGTTGCTTAGATTGTACGTAAATTCAAACGTGCCAAACGAAGCAATCTTGTTGAGTGCCGGATTCATCATCGCAATCGACTTTTGCACAAGAAGCTGCGGCTGTGATACATTCTGTTCGATAACAGACGGATCGCCAATGAACGTCCCTGAGACGCTGGACACGAATGCGAGGAAGAAATCGTTGACGATCATCTGCCAGTTGAGCAGTATCACATAGAGAAGACCGTACTTGACAAATTTTCCTGCCAGCTGCGGAAGCGAAAACTCGAGTCCTGCCGTCAGGATCGGCAAAGCGAGATCAATCACACAGAGAACAAACAGGAGGGCAAGCCCTGCCTCTTGGAGCAGGTTATATGACTTGCCGATCATCTCAACAAGATATTCCATGAAGCCGTTGATTGATTCGCCAATCTTCTGCATGGATTCGATGCCCCACGGAATGACAGCGTTATCCATCGCAGCACCACCGGCCCCGACCACATCACCGGACAGATCGACACCGAGAGACAGTAGATAGGGGACAGGATCAATTTGAGAGCCATGCGTTCCATTCAAACGGTATTCGACGTGACTGTGCGGTCCCGAGGAATACCCAAGAGGTCCGTCATAGGCGTCGCCGCCGGTATAACCAATTACTGTACCCTCAGCAACATATCCCACAGGACAGCCCATAGTTGCCTCTGCACAGTCCCCAAAAAGGAGACTGCCCCCCTCTGGCGTGCGAATCTCAACCCAGTAAATAAAGCCATCACCTGCACCGTGTTCAACATACCCATTGAACGGCGCGTGAATCGGTGTGCCGGACTCTGTGCCGATGTCAATTCCTCTGTGGAATTTACTTGCACCACCGCCCGCATCGCGCTCTCCAAACGGTGATGTAACAGCACCGCCGGGAAACGGCGGCATAGCCATTGCTGCCGAAGGGAGTAGGAGCAGAACGGCTATAATAGCAATACACAGGCGTTTCATGGATGTGACCCGCTGCCGCTGCCGCTATTTCCTCCACTACTATTACCGCCGCTTCCTCTACCGCTGCCGGAATTTCCGCCTCCACTTCCGCCTACTGCCGTTCCTTTGATTAAGTTTTTTCCGACATTACTGTTGGAAAAGGATTTTCGCGCAACGGATTTACCTGCTCCGCGTGCGGCTGTCCTTGTACTCATGGCCGATCCAGCCTTCGCGGCCATCGCGCCCTTGCCGGCAGCCGCCGCAGAAGTGCCGCCTGTGAATGGCATAGCAGCCAATGCAGCAACTGTCGTTCCGATCTGCTTTGCTCCGCTGATTGCCTGTTGGCCCTCAAGAGAGGGCTGCCCGTTCATAAAGCCGGCAGCAAGATTGGGCAGCTGCCACATGAGAAAAGCCATCGCCGCATAGGAAAGTGCGTATTGCAGCATTTCCCCAAAATTTGCTCCGCTTTCCGGTGTCCATCCGGGAATCCCGCCGGACTTATCAAAGAGTGCAATAAAAAGCCCTAGGATAAATGTCATAACCATCAGTTTGACGCCATAGGCGATGACCGCAGACAACGTGCGTTGAAAAAGGAATTGCGTTTGCTTCAGTACACCGAATGGAATAAGAATCACAGCCAGTGTGGCGAATACGTTAAACTCAATCTTTGTAATGAGTACCTGAAACGCCATAAAAAAGAACGCGCTCAAAGTTACAAAGATATAAGTGCTATACATTACAAGCCCCGGCCCCAAAACACTGAGTTTGTGATCCATCATATAAGTCAATGTGGACTCGCAAGCTTCAAAGCCCTTATCCATGATCTGTGACGGTGTTAAAGGAACAGTTTCCATTGTCCCACCGGATGCTGTTATACCTGCAAACTGAAATGACTGTAAAATAGCATAGTTGATCTGATCGAAATTCAAGATAAAAAACATGAAGAAGCTAATCTTCATGACCCTGCTTATGATTTCCGACATGCGCAGCTCACCACTGTACAGCGTCCATGTGATACATATATCAATTACGGCAAGTACAGTGATAAGCTCGAACGCATGAGGTGCAAGTGCCTGATAGCCTAATATGCAGTGATCTTGAAAAAACTTCAGCAGAGAGTCAAGGAATGTTGTACTTCCAAATTCCATCTTACCACCAGCTGTTCTGTCTTACTTTTGCCCAGGGATTATCCTGCCCGATCGGTGTTCCCTGAATTGCTGCAGCCTCTTTGTGCATTTTCTTTAATGTCGCCTCCGTAGCATCTGCCATCGCTTGTGCTACTGCCTGTTCGTTTTGTTCCTTGACGATCTGACGCTGTGACTCCATGACCTGATTCTGCGCACTGATTGCTTGAATGGATGTTTTAATGGTGTCGATGTGCGCCTTTTCGACGGCGATTTCATTTGCGATCTGTGCGGCTTGCTTTGCCCCTTCCGGCGATTTGTTGAGCTCGAGCAGCTCTTGCAGCCGTTTCTGTGATTCCTGGAGTTCCTTCATGAGATTGTGATAAGCGGTAACATCCTTCTGATTCTGCAAGGACTGCAAGGCTTGCATCGTAGATTCTACGCTGCGTTCCAACTTTGCCGTTTGTGCGAGTTCTCCGGAAAGAATGGCAGGGAAGCGCTCGTTCCAGAGTTTTTTCCATTCCGCTTCATCGACCAAAACACCTGTTTTCTTTGCATGATCGATTGCCTTGTTCACGCTGGCAAGCAGCTCGTTCTTATATTTCGTAATCAAACGCTCCGGCAGACTTTTCAGTTCCAAAAGCTGCATCTGAATCTGCTCTGCCGTGTTGGTGACGAGCTTTACGGTTTCAAGATACGTTTTGAGCTGCTGCGCAATATTTTCCACGTCAACGACCGGGATTGCTGCGGATGCACGCAAAGGGGCGGCAGCGATACTGACCGCGATCAAGAGGGCTGTTGCTATCTTTTTCATGATGTTCGCTCCTTCCTATGTCAAAGGTGTCCATAATGGACACCCTTGTCTTGGTGTTCATTATGAGCACCGTGCATAATTTTCCTTGTAATCGATCAGCTCATCTTCGGCGTTTTTGTAAGTCAACCAATCTTCGATGAAAGAATCCTTGCGCATGGCTGCAAGAATCTGATCGATTGCTTGCTGGTCGTTCTTCGATGTAGCCGTGACGAACGGAATTTCAATCGGACGTAGGGCAAGCCGAAAAATCCGATTGCCCTTTTCGCTCGAATAGTAGTAATCCTGCTTCGGCGTCATATTGGCGATGATTTCCACCTGACGGTCGTTGCAGTTAAACATCGTATAGAGTTCCTTGCTCTGTTTCGTGCTTGCCTGTTTGTTCGGCAGATACACGCGGTTCGGGCAATTCTCCATAACGGTATGCAGGAGTTCCGGCTTATTCGCAAGGTCGGACAGATTCTGCGTCGCGAAGATAATGCTCGTATTCTTCTTACGCATATCCTTGAAGTATTCGCGCAGCTTTTCTTTGAAGATTGGGTTGTCAAAGAAAAGCCAACACTCATCCAGTACGATGATGGATGGCCCTTTTGCACTGCGAATCTTAGTTTCGATTCGATGAAAAAGGTATTCCAGCGTTGCCGGTACAATGGAAGGCGTCGCCATAAGTGTCTCCATTTCGTAGACCTGCCAAAACCCCGTCCCGGATACATCTTTGCTGTTGTCAAAGAGTTTTCCGTGACTTCCCTTCATCGTGAGAGCTTCCAAGGTTTGCCGAATCTCCTGATCCTGCACAAGTTCGCAGAAACTGGACAAGGTGCGCCGTTCGACCGGAAATTCTTGCAGAGACAGCAATGCCTTCCAGACAAAATTATCCTTTGCCGGTGTAACCGTGACGTTGCGCTGCTCGAGGTAGGCGATGATCCACTCTTTTGCCCATTTCGCCTCATGGTCATAGTGAATATCTGCGAGCGGCTGAAAAGACAACTCTCCCTCGTCTTCACTGGCAATGTTGTAAAAATTTCCTCCGACAGCAAGGGTAAGTGCGCGGCTGGATGCCGCCTTGTCAAAGATGAAGACGTTGCTGTTCGGATATTTGAGAAAATGAGCTTCAATGGTATTGAGGAAGACGGATTTTCCCGATCCGGACGGCCCCACAACCATTGTATGACCAACTTCCCCGACATGCAGGGAAAGCCGAAACGGCGTATAGCCTGATGTATCGGTGTAGAGTAATACCGGCCCCTTGAGATGGTCGTTCCGTTTGTCACCCGGCCACGTCGCCGTGACCGGGGCGAGGTGACAAAAATTTAGGCTGCTGATAATCGGACGGCGAATATTCGCCCGATAGCATCCAGGAATCGACCCCCACCATGCTTCCATGCTGTTGTCTGTTTCGATGTAGCCCGTATATCCGAGGGAGTTGATCGCCTCAAGAATACGGTTCGCCTTCTCATTGCACCGTTGTGCGTCCTTGTCAAAGACGACCATCGTCATTGTGTAATATCCGTAGCTTACATAATCCTGCCCAAGCTCCTGCAAGGCAACGCCCGCATCATCGCGGTTGAATGCTGCCGTCTCGTCAAGATCGTCTTCCAGATGTTCTTTTGTGAGGGCTTCACGCACCTGCGTCCAGAACGACTTGATTTGCTGATTCCACCGCTGCCGATAGTCCTTCAGTTCTTTTTGTGCGTCCATTTTGGACAGGCAGATGAAGCGTGATACCCAGCGATATTCCAGATCCATGCCGTCAAACACATCAAATACACCTGGTTCGGACATCGGCGGGAAATCAAGGATCGTGACAACTCTCATGTGATTGTCGCCCAGTTTCATTTCCCGGCCGCCCAGAACATCCGCATCACAGATATAATCCGTGATGTAATACTGCGGATTCACGCGGACACGATGATTCTTGTCTGATATGGTCGTATGCAGAAAGGTGACAACCTCTTCTGCCGAGAGCGGCCGCAGATCGGGAAACCACGATTTCAGCATATCGCCGATGAGATTGACGTTGGCAATAAACTTCTCAACGACTTCGACGTAGAGACGCATGTCCGCGCTTTTCCCTTCGCTCTTCGCATCGGCGATGAACGCATCCGTAAGCCTGGACTTAATCAGCTGCGGCGGTTCAAGATAGACGGTAAAGTAATAACGCGTCTCGAAATGCGTCTGCTCCGCATAATATGCACGGCGGTCATTTTCCATCTTTTGAATGATGGGAATATCGACTTCCGAGGCATCATAATCCGTGGAACGTCTGCGCTGCGCTTCAAAATACAGAACATAGCCGGTCGGAAGCGTCTTGATGACGTTGTTCAGGGCGGCGTTGTACTGAACGAGATCAAGAGCCGTGGCACTCTCCATATCCGGCCCCCGAAACTCATAGACGGCAAGCATGGAATGGTCTTTTCCATGCACAATACCTGTTTCAGAGTCCACGAATGCCCACGGCAGCAGGTATTGCAGCCGGGGCTTTTCGGCAAAAGCCCCGACTTCCTGCGAGAACGCCTTTTTCCTCTTTCCAAAACCGAACAAAATTCCCCCTCCTTCTACCGATAATAGAAGTTCTTATGCTGGCGCGAATGCCAAAAAACTTCATGGAATTGTGCGTCCTGCTGTCCAAGAAAACGAAAGATGTAATGCGCAATAGCGGCGATTATAATGACGGTAAACGTCTTGAAGATCAACCCGCCGAGGACAGCGAATACAATTTCACCGATGAACAGATTACGTGGAATCCCCATCCAATAGAGCGGTGCAACCAGAGATCGATGAATGGGAATCTCGTAGCCTTCCGGCAGATTTTTTTCCATCTCACAGCCCCATAATCGTAAGACCGCCCGCCGAATCCGAAATTGCATTGACGAAGTTTACGGCAAACAAGCAGATCGAAATAGCGAAGATGAGCAGGATGAATTTCTGCGTCCCGCCGCCGCTGTGCCCTGAAAAGAGTGCGATAGCAGCACCGACAATGCCCATGACGCCGAGCACCATAGGCAGCGGCCCCGTAAGGTTATCCGCGAGTGCGTTGAAAAATTTCATCCACGGCCATTCAACGTTGACAGAGCCCTTGCCCCCTTGCTTCAGCGCAGAAACGTTAGATGCAAACGCCTTGCTGCTCATCAAATACAAGCATACCCCTGCACTGAATGCCTTCGCCGCAATGCTTTTGCCCATGTTTTTCATAACGCTTTTCATTGATGGTTCCTCCCTTGAACTGAACAGGTGTCCATAATGGACACATCCCCTATATTTTCTCAAGGCACATACATGCCTTATCGAAAACGACCTTTTTCATTGATTTTTTCCTTCTTCTTTGGATTGTAAGCAATCCTGCGCTTGACGGCTTTCCGACTCTTCTTTTCGATCGGAGAGTATGCAAGCACTTCCTGTCTGCGCTGATCCAAATGGATAATTGCCTTGTCGAAGACACCTGCAACACGCTGCACCGCAGCATCCACCGCCCGATCCGCTTTTTCCTTGATTGCGGCGCGAATTTGCCCGGGCGCGGCTTTGATGTCCTGATATACGCCGCTGACTACCTCGCGCGTATGTGCAAAGAGTTTTGCCTCACGCGCCGGGGGTTCTTTTCTGGCTGCATCACGTTCCTGTTCCAGCGCACGGAAGAATCTCATGCCGCTCAAGAAGCACGCTTCCATCTCTCTGTTGTTTTGTCCAGGAGGCATAGAGCGCATTTCTTGAAGCTGTTTCTTCAATGCAGCAATCTCTTGTTGATACTTTTGTTCCCTCTGAACAAGCTGTTCCCGTTCCTTGCGAAAAAAGTCACTGGCATTTCGGAAGGATTCAGAAGCCCGCACAGATGCCTCGCGCATGATTTCCTCCGGTTGTTTGCTGCTGCGAGCCTTGCCAACTTCTTGGAGGTTCCGCTTTATTGCAGCGTGTTTGGGATCATAGCGCTCCCACGTCTGCGGCGATGCGCCGTTTATGCGCTCTTCTGCGCGGAACTTGCTCATTTCTGCCTGTAAGACGGTTGCCTCTTGCCGGACTTTTTCAAAACCGCAATCCGGTTCGTTGGGCGCCGGTTCCACATCCTTCATGCAGAATTGCAGGTCTTGACAGTAGGCTTCATCCAATGCTCGGATTACGTTTTCATCCAGCTCCTCACCCCATCCGGAATCTGCATGATCTTCCATTTCCGTACCTCCTTTAAGATGTCCATAGTGAACATATTCGCTATCGCTTCTCAAGGCGGGCAGTGCGTTCTATCGAATACGCCCTTATCATTGCCTCTTCGCTTGATTTTTGCCCTGCGGGAAATTCTGCGTTTAACGGCTTTTCTCAGCTGCCATTTTTGACGCTCCTGTCCCTGTTTTTCGGGAAGAAGCTGCTGCACGTCTGCCTGTTTGGCAAGACGCGCCCGCTCTCGTCGAAAAAAGATGCTGGCGTTCCGAAGAGATGCCGCTGCATGAGCGGATTCGCCCCGAATCACACCTTCCGATTGCTTTGTGCGACGGCTGCTGCCAATTCGGTACAGGCTGTCTTGAATGGCGTTGTGCATTGACTTATATTCTGCCCATGCCTCCGGTGAAAGATCGTCAATGTCTTCCTCCGAACGAAATGCTCGCATTTCACTTAGAAGAGCGTCTGCTGCCTGTCGAACTTCTTCAAAGCCACAATCCGATTCATTTTCACGCGGCTCTGCCTGTGTAAGCCCATCCTCGATGTCTTGATAATAGCCATCGACCATATCATAGAGTTCCATAGCGGCCTCCTTTTCGGTGTCCACAATGGACACCTTTATATATGACGGATGTTATACTGTTGGCGCACCGGGTCATAGGATTTTACTTCGATGATGTCACTGACAATACGGCTTTTCCGTCCGTCCGGCAGTTCAACGTGCTGGATCGCAACAACAACATCGATTGCCTCTCCGATGAGTTCCTTCACATCACCGGCTGCGCTGTCTTCCTGTGCAAGTGATTTGATACGGGTAAGCCCTTCTTCTGCGCCGTCGGCATGGACGGTACATGCACCACCGGGATGACCGGTATTCCACGCTTTAAGCATGGTATAGGCAGCACCGTCGCGCACCTCTCCAACGATGATACGATCCGGCGAGCGGCGCATACAGTCTGCAAGAAGACGGGTCATGTTATAGCGAATTTTGCTGTCACCGGTGTCCTGTTTTGTAAACATGGGGCTATAGTCTTCTGCCGGACATTGCAGCTCCGGCAGGTCTTCCAGTGAAATCAGCCGATGATACGGCGATATGGCAGCAATCGCCGCAAGGATTGCATTCAAGAAGGTTGTCTTTCCTGTTCCCGTTCCTCCGGCGACCAGGATGTTTTTACGCGCCTGAATGCTGTCTTCCAGAAAGTTCCTATACTTCTCAGACATAAAGCCGGTCTCCACATATTCTTGAAATGTAAAGATTTTCACGGCTTTTTTTCGGATGTTGAACTGTGGATGCCGCACGATCGGGGGAATCTCGCCCTGAAAACGAGCGCCATATCCCTGAATCTCCACCGATATGGACGGAATATCTTCATTGACGACCTTTCCCGCCTGTCCCGCTGCCAGTTCGATAATCGCCTGTGCCTTTCCGGGTGTCAGATATATTTCTGTTTTCACCTTCCCCTCAATGTGAGAGTTGTACCATATTTTCCCATCATCATTGATGTAAAGCTCTGTTATGTCGTCGCGTTGCATTAACTTTACGGCATCCACACCAAGCACTACATCAAAGTTCGGGTTTTCACTCGCCATTGCTCTCCTCACCGCCCTCGTCGCTGCCGGCTTCTGTCGTTTCTTCCTGCTGCACCGCAGCTTCTTCCATGAAATCGTCTAAGCCCACATCGGGATGGTCCACTTGAAAGCGCGTATAGCAGCTGATGTATTGATCCATCGCCTGACGATCGCCCGCATCAATACGCTCTTTGGCGTGGACAAGCGCACCGACCAAGATCGCCATGTTATGCACCGGAAAACCCGTTCTGCGGATAATCCGGCCAATGTCATTGGTCCGCTGCATCTCCATGTTGCGCTTCGTCTTCTTCATTTCCTGCTGAAGCGCTTCCTGCTTTCTGCGCAGGTTTTCCCAGCGTTTCTCCATCTGCTTTAATGACGCCATATTTACTCCTTTCTTGTTACCGTGTCGGCATCGGTGACGCCATTTTCAATCCATTGCGGGCGGAACGCCGGGTATTTCTTTTTTGCACCGTTTTTCTTTCCTTGTGCAAGCAGCGCATCGCGTTCAGGATATGGATGGTTACGGATGATGTCACTTGCGGCAGGAGCATCATAGAGCCGCGAAAGGAAATAGCCGCTCTCGTAATACTTCACCTTGTCCGTCAGGATCGGCGGGCTGCCGCTTGCAACGATAATCTCCTGATCGCCGAGCCGCTTGATCTCATCGGCGGTCATAAGTGCCCGGCCTGTCTGCGACTTTGAATAACTCTTCTTCGAGAGAAAGCCGCTGTCCGAAACACTTTCAACGGTGATTGTCTTATTGCCAAGAAGTGATTCCGCATATTTTGCGGTGTCGTTGTCATTCGGTGCGTAAAAAATCTGCAAGTGACAGTTCATCAAAATCTGATTGTCCTTGCCGTATATATCATTGATCTGCGGCAAGCCCTGATTGATGAGGAACACCTTCATGCCGTATCCGGCAATATAGGAGAGGGTAGAGGCAAAGGACTTCAGATTTCCCAGGGACGAAAATTCATCCATCAGGAACAGGCACTTATGCTTGTAAATCGTCTTCGCTTTGCCGCCCTCGTATGTACCGATTTTCTTTGCATGATGTTTAACCATCATTTCAAAGAAAAGCCGGAAGATCGGCGCAAGACGCAAGAGGTCGGACGGCGGTGTGACCAGATAAAGCGATACGGGACGTTTGTAATTCATCAGGTCATCGACACAAAAGTCGCTGACGGACGTATTGCGTGCAAGCGTCGGATCAAGGTACTCCTTGAGGGCGGTATTCGCGGTGGAAACGATGCTGCCGCATTCATTGTCCGGCTTTGCGGCAATCTCGCGGAAGTTTTGACAGATAATCGGGTGCATATTGGGGGAATCGTCCAGCGTGGTAGCCAGCGGGTACATGTTTCGCATATCCTCTGGCGTATATCTGCGACTGACGTAACCGCCTTGCTCATGATCCCATGCACGGATTTCAATGCCATCGTCGGGGACATGCTCGAAATTCATCATGTCCTCAAGGGATTCCACGAATCCCTTGATCTCAAGTTTCTGCATTTTCTCAGCACCTTCGGTGGGATTGTCATAGGCGTTTCCGTCCGCATCTACCCATTCATAGACCGGATTCCCTTCATCATCGACCATCCCTACGGTATTGGACTTCATAAAAGCCGCAACATCATAGAGCGTCGGCGGGTGCGGGTAATGCTCAGGATCAGAAAAGTGCGCATATTTGAGATGCAGAATGACCGTCGTTATGACAACGGCTGCATTGCTTCCCCAATGATCGAGTTTCCCCTTTCCCTCATAGTCTGCCAGCGTGTAGGCAAGATTCTGCGCAGCCGACACTTCTTCCGGCGTGCCGATCGGAATCTCGTCAAGTGGATTCCAGCGTGCTGTACTCCCATCCGTCGCCGTTGGTTCAAACTTGATGACCGTATGTCCCATGCGCTTACGAAAACCCGCAGTAACGCCCCAGTTTTCGGATTTGATGTCATTGACGATGACCGAGGACTTCCAACCACCAAGAAGCGTAGGGATAATGAGTCCGACGCCTTTTCCGCTGCGTGTGGGCGCAATGACGGCAAGATGTTTGTTGGAGTTGTCGCGCAGGTAGAAATGTGCAATTTTGGCATGAAATTTCACGATCCGCTTGTAGAGGGCTACGAACGGATAAACCGTGAATAGATCAGACTTCGGGTCATAGCTCTGTATGCGCTGCAATTCTTCTTCCAACACGGAACGCTGCTGCATCAGTTTCTTCTGACCTTCACTTGACACATCTTCATCTGCAAGTCGCTGTGAAATATGCGTGATCTGATTCATCAGGGCGTCCTTCGTTTTATCTTGACGCCGTTCAAACCTCATTTCCGCATAGGCGATCTTTTCTTTTTGCAGCGTATCTAACTTGCGCATAAGCCCTGTCACAGCGCGGATGAACGCATTATCACGCTGTCCGACAACAACGCCGCCCGCGCTGATCAGCTCCATCTTCGCAAGGTCTTCGTATGCGCCCCAACGGGCACTGCCGTGCGAATCATCCTGTTTCTTTGGCAGAGTGAGTATAAGGATGATAAGAGCAAGGACGACAGCACCAAGGATATATAGATTGGTTTCCTTGAATGCGAGCGGTATCTCATCATTGAATTGAAAATACCACCTCACATAATCCCACGGCATATAGTACGGTTTTCCCTGGAAGAAGAACGGCGTGCCGAGGCGAGGATTATACGCAAGCATTTCCGCGAGCTTCTGTGTTGCCACCCATGCGCCGATCAGCAACGACATCAGGAAGATATAAACGCGCACAAAGTTATTCATTGCTGTACTCGTACGCGCCAATCGAAAGGTCTTGATTGATGAACACGCTGAACTGATAGCCGGGCGTAATCTCGATCGTCGGCTGTGCATCTACATCTTTGGCAATCAGCTGCTGCCCGGTGCGAAGAATGGAAGCGACTGCACCCGATACCGCCTCTTCGCCAGGACTGCGGTTATCCGTGCCGGATGTATTGCCTGTGAGACTCTGCATGCCCGCTCCAAGCAGTGCCGTGATGAACCCCGCGCGATAAATCGACCCGCGATGATCGTCATATTTATCCACCAATCCGGGATAGCCTACGCCATCAATCGCTTGCTGATCCGGAAGGGTAAGTGACGCTCCGTTGGGCAGGATGATACGCTGAAAAACGACACCTATGCGCTTGCCTCCTGCAAGTGCCGTTTTTCCAATCAGGCGGCTGCCCTGCGGAATCAGCAAATATCGACCTGTCAGACTATCATAAATATCCTGCCGCACTTGCGCCACAACATCCCCATTCGGTACATTGCTTGTGACACCGGTAAGGAGCGTCGCCTGAATGACAGACCCCGCATTCAATACATAGCCGCCGCCTCCATTCTGCACAGGAGGAGAAGGGGGCGTATAGCTGATATTTTGTACGGTACTGCCGTTGTTGACCGCTGCATTTTCAATCGGTTGGACAGCGGCGACCGGCGTGCCGTCTGCGATTGCTTTTGCGATCTGGAAAGCAAGTGCGCTTCCATCGATAAGAGCGCGTTCTTTTGCCGCCTGATCCGCAGCTTTTTCGGCTGCCTGTGCACGGCTTCCGGCATCAGGATCAATCGTCTGCATTACCGGCGCAGAAGGTGCTATCCCTGCGGGTACGGTCTCCACACGCACAGGAGTCGGTTGCGGTGCAGTATCAAGCTGCGGATCTCGCTGCGGATTCCTCATATCGCTTCCTGCTGCATGATTGTGTCCATTCGTCTGCTGTTTTCCTTGTTGTGCTTGCGCAATCTCTGAATATTTGGCAGGGAAGGCATCGGCAGGGGTTCCGGCGGTCACAGTTGCCGTCGATCCCGTTTGCTGCTGCGTTTTTTCCTCTACTCCGCTGCTGCTGAACAACACATTGCTCGCTACAGATGCAGTGGCAAAAATAGCGACAGCTCCTACACCTGCCATGACGAGCTTTTTCTTCACTGTTTTGGCACGTTCCGCCGGGTCTGTATCATCATACGAAATATCGCCGGCAGAATATGGATCTTCTTCTACAAAATCCTCTTCATTTGGAAAATCAGATTCTCTATGAAAGAACTTCTGCTTGAGCTTCTGAATATCAAACCCCATCACTTGTGTTTCACCGCCTTATCCTCTTTTGCCGGATCATCTTTTTTTGGCAATATGTCAACGTATTCGCGATCTGAATATTTGAGCCGCGCGTGGTCAAATACGCGATCCGCAATGATATACCCATGCCGGACACGATAATTCACAAGGGTCAGCTTGCCCTTGTTCTTATCTTCTACCCGATATAGGACGGGAAGATCATACTTGTTGCCCTTGCCCAATTTGATGTATGTCCGTGTTCCGTCATCGAAAACTTCGAGCGGAAACAGCCCTTCATCCGCACGCTTGCTGCCCTTAAACTCATAATCACGATGCAGCGCCTTATAAACACTCCGGCCATCAACCTGCTCCGTGAATATTTCGTTGAATACTTCCTGCTCCGGTGTCACCTCCACCGGGGGATATACGTTTTCAGGATAGTTCCAGCAAATAATCGGCGTATAGTTCTCTTGCTCCGACAACAAAAGATGATACGCGCGGCTTTGTGTGTAGATGACAAAATTCGTTGTGACGCCATCTGCAACAGGCTTGATGAATACGTGCGGCGTGCTTCCGATTACCGCCGTTTCGATCATCCAGCGTGCGGTATCTCCCGCAATAACGCCGTTGATTTCTTCTCCCGCCTTGAGCGTAATATCTACGACATATCCCTTGCGTGCAAAAACTTCATACACGCCATCGTAGTTATATATGTACTCTAAGCGTGATTCTGTATGCCATGCCTCAGCAGTCGTATGTATTGAGGCAGATGCCGTTAGGGGCATGGCTGCGAAAGAGGCTGCACCCACGATCAAAAAGGCATTTTTTACCTTACGCCTCAGTTTCACAATGTCACCCCCTTATTTCCTTTCTTCCATCTCTTTCGTGATTGTCAAATCCTTAATCTTGAGTCCGAGCGGATTGATAAGCAGCTCTTCCTCTTTCTTTGGCGGATCAAGCACAACCGAAAGCAGTGCTGTATAGCTTGTTTTCACACCTGTGGCATTCCCGCTCAGTGCAAATTCATCTTCTACCCAGCGTACCTGATACGTTGACGGCGATCCCGGCTGCGCCTGAATGGATCGGATTGTCGGCTGTATTGTTGCTCTGCCAAACTTCGACGCAGGATTGTCCGTCTGCAATATGGCGTTTAATTTGTTCGCCGCTTCCTGCGTCAAAAAATGTTGTGCGTGTGCCCAGTTCGTCTTATACTGCACCGGATCAAGCGGTACCGTCCTTGTATCTCGAATGAACTGTACGAGAAACGCACGCACCTCTGCTTCCTGCGGATTGTAATTCGTCGCTTTCAGCTCGCCTCCGGCTTCCACCTGTCCCGTAGCGTTATCCACACGAACGACATAGGTCTTAAAGTTCGCTGTTGTCACGACAAAAACCATAGCAACAACACATAGGGCAAGCAGTGCCATATAGAGAAGATTCCGCTTCTTGGCAACGTCTTTATCCAATGCAAGATTGTATAAATCCGTCTGGAAGCGTTTTGCGGCACCGCGATCAAATACATCTGTCGCTTTTCCTTTTGGATAAAATCTTTCCTGTTGTTCCATGCGTTCTATCACCTCCTTTTCATGAATTTTATCATATATAAGATTTTATGTAAACAGATAAACTGTTGATTATAGATATTATGTGTGGTATTCAATTATTATTTATAGTTCTAAATACAAGAAAATAGAAAGTGGATTTTAGATAGATATTGCCTAAAAAGAGGTAATATGATATTATGCCGATAACAGAAAAAGGAATGCGCATTTACAGAAATCTCTTTGAGATTTCCATGCGCCACCCTCCGGCTGGACCGGTGCGCCTCCGGCGCAATGCGGTGTCGCCGCATCTCATCATGCTTCAGAAAGCATGATGAGGCACATCCATGCGTGCATGGATGTGCAGATCGCCGCGAGCGGCGATAATACATTTGCTGCGGCAAAGGAGTCAAAATGTCAATTTTCTATTTCGAGAATACGCCGCACGGTACATGCCGTGACGGCTCAAAACTCAATACAAAATTGCATTTTGAGTATATTGCCCGTGAAGGAAAGTTCGAGAAAAGCCGGTCAAGACGGGAAGACCTTGTTTTTCTCACTTCCAGCAATCTGCCGGAATGGGCGGAAAACGCCTCTGATTTTTGGGAGCAAGCCGAAACCCACCGACGCAAGAACGGACGTGCATATCGGGAGTTCCGCATCGGCTTGCAGGAAGAGCTGACCCTTGAAGAAAACAAAGCCCTGATCGAGCGATTCATAGAGGAGACGGGAATAAAAAAGAACCACGTATATTCATACGCGATTCATGACAAACCGGCAGCATTCGACAGCCAGCATCGGAACATTCACTGTCATTTGATGTTCAGCGAAAAAGTGTTAGAGGCGGATCGCTCGCTCTCAGAAGATAAGTTTTTCAAAAACTACGCAGAGAACGAAGCGGGTGAACCGACACAGGGCTACCGCACAGAGACGTATTGGGCACGGAAGGAGGCGACACTTGAACTGCGTGAAAAGTGGGCGCAGCTTGTCAACGATAAATTCAAAGAAAAAGGGCTGTCCTGCCGAATCGATCATCGAACACTGAATGCACAGCGTCATGATCTGATTGAACAGGGGAAACTAGAGGAAGCGGTGCTGCTCGATCGGACACCGGCACCGCACCTTGGAAACATTTACAAGAACCCTGCCATGATGAAAAAAATTCAGTTCGCGATTGAGGAGGCATACCGCACGGCTGATGATTCAGAAGTCCCCGCCGATGCCACTGACGAACGCTCGCTAGAAGAGGTGAATATCGCTGTATTCGCCAACGATTTTGCGCTGCGCAAAATCGCACGCGAAATACAGCAGGAACGCCTGCGTATTCGCGTCGAGCGCGAAAACGCACTGGACGACCGGGAGATTGCAGAAATTCAGGACGATCCGTACACGGTAACAGTGGAGGATGTCTATTCGTATTGCGCAAAAAAAGAATCCGTATATCGGAAACTCGCAGCGCGTGAATTTGCACAGTATAAACGGATGAAGAAGTCCACTGAAAAAAGGACGCAATACGCCGTTGCGGTTGATCGTGTATTTGGCGGTGAATATGGCAAAACAAAGAAAGCCTATGCCGCTGCGACAAAGAAGCTGCAAGAAGCTCGCACACATGCGGATGCCCTCGTACAGAAAAAAGAAAAGTCGCCCGCACTTTTTGATGCGCTGCGTGAAGTAAAGCGTTTGAGTGATGAAAGAACGACGTTAGGAAAGAAGTTGGCAGCATTCAAAGCGGAAATGAAGACCGATGTTTTCCGGGAAAAGCTCGATGCCATCGTTCGGCAGAATCAGCGTACACAGCCGACAGATGCAGCCATCGCCGCAGCGTATAAAAAACATGTGGCAGCACTCAAAGAAACGGAACGCTATGCGGCGATTCGCAGCCGTCTGGAAAAAGCGGATCGTGCGATGATCCTGTTCGCGGACAAGATGCCGCGCACACTCAATCGATATTCAAAAATAGGCGGAGAGACGCCGATCGGCAGCTTGAAGTCTAAGACGTTTGACGGAAGAACCTATGCCTTCTTAGGACAGCTGCCGGATGACGGAAAGAAAATCACCATGATTGAAGCCGTCCGCATGAACGATGATATACGGCGCGGCTCTGTCCCGAAATATCAGCTGCTCTTTGATCGTGAGAAGGGGCGGATCATCTCTGCCGCCGAAGCACGCGATACGGACGGAAACGTAGAATACGTCCGTCTCTATCGTACAAAAAACAGACGTGATATACAGCGCAGCAACAGGAAAAGAGGGGCACGTTCGCCGCGCGTCAGACAGGCAATCAGCCGTCGTGTAAGGATGATACGAGGAAAGATTTCAGCCCTTGCAGACCGCTTCCTTAGAGAGCATGAACAACAGGGGAAAATCACGGTACGCTGGCAGGAGGAGCAGACACGCGATAAGGCGATAGCACAGGAAGCAAAAATGTACCAAAATTGGGGCAGGTAGTATTACGCTAAATACCGTAGTATAATAAAGAAAAAGGGGGGAGTCATGTGTTGCAGGTTTTATCAAGACCATATGTAAATCGTGCATCTCGGGCTTGTCAGGGGCTGATGAATATTAGGCACGGTGAAATAATGACCTATCAAACTTTGGCAAGGATATTCAAAAAAGAAATCCCTTATGATAAAACCAAACATTTGGGGTATTTATTGGGATTTTTTGACGAATGTTATATATCCCTGATTAAAGACTTTATGCGTGAACAGGATATATCCAAAGAGCAGATTATTGATATTTTCCAACTCCTTCCGGAACAAGGAGAAACCTATGATTTCAGGAGAGCGTTGAATCAAGGTGAGTTCTAAAGACAGACCAGACTATGTTTTATCCACGCAACTACTCGAATATGCAGCATCTATTATTGAGGAAGCCAAGCTGCCTTCCTCCACCTATTCTTTAGGCGGAGGAACGGTCTTATCCTATGTATTCAATCATCGTAAGAGTAAAGATATTGATATATTTATCAATGATCCTCAATACATGGGAGCGTTGTCTCCGCGCTTTAATGAACGCAGCGAACAGGCACTGTCCTATAATGAGGACGGCAACTGTATTACGCTGTCCTTTGACGAGGGAAAAATTGACTTCATATCATCTACACAAATTACAGATTTTCCGGCAAAAACACAAACAATATTTGGCCATAGAATAGCCATTGACGATCCGGTAGAAATCGTATGTAAAAAAATTTATTTTCGGGGGGATCGTGCATACCCCAGAGATATATTCGATCTTTCCGTATTATATGAAAGTAATCGGAGGGAGGATCTTATAACGGCAATGGCAAGGTATCCTGATAAAATCAACCAGTTCGTAAGCAAATTCAAAAAGGATCGATTAAATCCCAATATTGAACCGTATAGCGCAACATATTCGGGATCATTGCTGCCTGACGGAGAAAAATTTATTGGAAAAGAATTTTCTATTTGCCAAAAATTTATTCAAGAAGTAGAGCAAAAATGTGAACAGTCCATTTTACTGAAGCCAAAACGGCGTCCCGTAATGCGAAAAAAGAATACGAGCAAGGATCAGCAGCGTGGTCGTTGATAATCTTCTACACACAACAAAAGGTGTCCACAACGGACACCTTTTGTTGTGCACGGGAGGGTACTTATTATCGCCCCATGCTGCGTGCTTTTCCCTGCTCTTTTTTAGGCGTAAGTGAAACCTTGCGCTTGCGGGGAATGGTTGCTTTCTTCTCGATCGGCGTCTTTGTCGGTTCAGGCTCTTTGCCGGCTTCCTTCTTCGGCGCAGAATACCGTGCTTTCCATTCCTCGACGATCGCAGCACCGCGCTCTTTACTGATCTCACGTTCCTTTTCGATCATGCGCTCTTTCATGTAGTCCGCAGCACGTTCCGCATCGCGAGCAGCGCGAAAGAGTTCATTAGGGTCATCACGCAGCACAGATGCCCACGATTTGAGGTATGCCGCGTGATTGTTTCGGTGCTCCTCATTGAAATTTATCCCGTATTCCTGATGAATGAACAGAGAGGCGAGTTCTGCACGCAATTCTTCCCGCGCATACGTCTTGCTACCAAATGCGCCCCCGGCGGTCAAGGTTGTGCGGTCAAGGCGGGATTCATGCCCCGTACTATGCGCAATCTCATGCGCCACCGTCGCATAGAAAGCGTCCGTGGTCTTAAAGCCCTCTTTGGGCGTCACATGAATCTCATCCGTCATGGGCTGATAGAAGTTTTGCCCGAGCTGATCGAAGTGGATTTTTGCCTCACTGTTCTCGATCATGCGCTCCATCTTCTCATTCCGTTCTTCCGGTGCTCTCGCTGCTTTTTGCAAAGGGGGAATCCCCTCCATTTGCTCTGCATTGAACACCACATAGGACTTGATAATCGGCTGCGGCAGACGTTCCTTTTTGACGGCCATACGACCGTCGGCATCCACTTCATAGACAGGTTCTTTTTTTCCTGTTTTTGGATTCTTTTCCCAAACTTCACGTTCAAACTGGTAATACTCGATATGTGTCCCTTTCTCCCCCTTCTTGATCCGGCCGCCCATCTCCTGCACCTGCTTGAATGTGCCCCAACGGGGGTCTGCATAGCCGCGCTGCATCGCAACGAAGGAAAGGCGAAGATTGTTGCCACCACGATAGTAGCTTGGACGACCGCTGCGCTGCATGATGTTGCATGGGCGTCCACTCACGGTAAGACCGGATTCCCAAAACAGCGGCTTTCCGGCCTCGATGTCGGCAGCAATCTTTTCGACGACCTCCTTGCGATCCTCCATGATCTTCTCCATGCTCATTTTTCCGTCGCCTCCTCGTCATCCTCAGCTTGCAGTTCACTCTCTTCTTCCGGAAGCAAAACATCTTCCTCGCACACGATACCGTATTTCTCGATAACGTCCTGCGCCTGTGCATCCTTGTCCTTTAACATCTCCATTCCTCCTGTCGTAACCAGTTCTGCCCGCACAGCATCTGCATCGGCACGCATGGAGAAGACAGCACCGTTGTTATACCAGACGTAACCGTTCTCATGCGCCGCACAGCTCTCAGCGGAAAATACACTTCTGCCATCTTCGATTAGCTCCAAACGCATCAGCATCCCTCCTCTCTACGTCCCAGTCCCTTTGACACGCTGCTTCCACGCTTGAACAAGGTCTGTTCCGTGTAAGCCCTCGCATCCTGGAACGGTAACAGGCTCATAAGCCTCTTCCTCCGCCGCGATCATCGCCTCGATCTGCGCTTTCTGCGCAGCAATCGCCTCTTGTCGTCGCCGCTTCTCTTTTGCGGCGATTTCCTTCGCAACCCCTTTTCCGTCCACATAGTCCTGTTCAAGCGCACGGCGCATCCACCCGCCCGGATTCTTCACCTTGCCTTCGACCACGAGCCGTCGCAGGTAACGGCACTTGTCCCAAATGGTCATGTAGCCGTATTCCCGGAGAAACCCCCGTGCGGTATTCTCTGCAATGCCAAATTCGCCCAGAACGGTGATTACTTCGTCCTCTGCCACACTGTGCTCGCCATCGAAAAACCTTGCAGAAGAACTTTGTCTTCCTGGAAAGGACACTATGGATTCTTCCGGAGCAGCCCCCATTTCCTCTCTGATCACATCTAGGACTTTCTGACGTGTCGCGTCTCTCTCTGAAGGTTCTTCCTCCCCAGGGTGAATACAAGCGCTCTCTTCTTCAGCTTTGTTCGACTTGCTTGTTGTTGGTGTTGTTGTTGTTGTTTTATTATCATAATGATTAAGAACAACAACACCATTGGTAGTATTAACACTTGTATTATTAGTGTCCGCTTTCACGGTGTCCCATGAAATAGGACGCGTGGATTCTGCGGTCTTTTCGCCGTGTCCTATCTCATGGGACACGGTTTCTTCAATCGATCTGTCCGGAGCACTTTCTTCCGGCAGCTCAACTTTTTCTGCCCGCAATTCCAAAACACGCTGTGGATCAAGATTGATCTCGTATGTGTTCCGGAAAAATTTCTGATTGCCGCTGCGTGATTGGATCACCGTAATATATCCATAGTCCACGAGCTGCTTCATATATTTCGCATAGGTGTTCTTGTTGATCTGCAAGTCGTAGCAGATTTTATCCCTGCCGGGAAATGCGCCGTTCCCAAACGTGCACACATAGGAGTAAATCGCCTTTGCGATCACATGCAGCTCTCGATCCTGCATGACGTATTTTCCGACCATCCCATAGCCGCGATCAAGTATGCTTTTGGGATATTGACGAATATGTTCTTCGGGGGCTTGTGATTGTTCCATCGCTGACCTCCTAAATCCGTTGCTTCGGTTGATTGTTCCAGCAATACTGTATCGCCCTGCACGCCATATCCAGCGCAGCCACATCATCCCACGCTTCAAACTGCTGCTTTATATCGTCGAGCTTATGAATTGCACGGAACGGAGACATGACATAAGGCTCCCACGGAAGCGGAGCATAGTCCACCTCATCCGTCGGGGCGTAGATGATTTCTTTATCCAGTTTTCGAGCAACTTCTAGCTCCTCTACTACGCCTTTGCTGTTCGCCCAGCAAGGCAGCACATAAACAACGTCTGCACATTGCAGCATTTCTTTTGTAATACGAAGATAATCCGCCCATTTCAGCCCGGAGGGAAGCACAGCCGGATTGATAACTGTAGCACCTTGCTCCTGCAAATTCTTCTCTGCGCTCGTGAATTGCTCTTTATAGTCCGTGACGCCGGTGATTGCACCGGCGATAAAGACGATTTTCCCTTCAAGGTTCATGGTGTATCCT
>ERZ773009.839-NODE-839-length-22255-cov-5.559234_pt1 | contig 22255 bp, 18 predicted proteins | sample MGYA00580663_ERZ773009 | MGnify/ENA primary metagenome ERZ773009 (study PRJEB29015, sample SAMEA2737969) | human oral metagenome | biome: human oral; feature: human-associated habitat; material: dental | place: China | collected 2026 ... | reverse complement strand
GGTTGGGTGCCGGCCCGGGGCGGGCGCGGGGAGCGCTGGCCCGCCCCGGGGGCTGGCAACGAGCCTAGTCTAAATTTCGGGTACCCGAAACTCTGTGGGGTGTCGTGGCGCCGTGTCGCAGGTAGGCGCGCTGGTCCTGGACGGGCTGACCTGGTCGTCCTGCGCCGCACCACGCGCGCCGTGTGATGTCCGGGGTGCGGGCGGTGGGGTGCGGACGCGTGTGGTGATGACGTCAATGAGGTGAGGTGCAGGCGGGTGTGGGTGGCGGCGGGTGACCACCGCCCAGCCCATGGTGCAGGTCGTGAGGTGCAGGCGGGTGCGAGCGGCGGGCTTGGGTGGTGCGTCTGGCGTCGTGCGTCGGCGTCGGGTTTGGGTCTGAGGTGAACGTGCTCTCCTGGGGGTGAACGCTCTTTCTTGGGGGTGAACGCGCTTTAGGGTGGGTGAACGCTACCTAGGGCGGCGTTCATTCGCCTAAAAGCGCGTTTACCTCCTCGGGAGCGCGTTCACCTGGTTGAGAGCGCGTTCGTCTGCAGGACGGCGAGAGCACGACTGCCGTACCTCGTGGAGGACAGCGAGGCACCCCCGCTCGCGCGAGGCTTGCGGGGGTGGCGGCCCGGTGACGGGGCGGGTGAGGGCGGCACCCCCGCTCGCGTGGGGCTTGCTTGTCGCGGGCGGCGAGCTTGGCGTCGTGGGGGACAGCGAGGCACCCCCTGAGCTTGCCGGACGACGTAGTCCGGTGGCCTGGTTCTGCCTGGTCCCGGCCTCCCGAGCTCCTACCGGAAGGTGTAGTCGCTGCTGTCCAGGGTCATCTGCCTGCCGTCGGGGGCGGTGCAGGTCAGGGTGCTGTTGCCGGCTGTGCAGGTGAAACCGTGCGCTGACAGGCTCTGGCCCTCAGGCAGCTCCTTGAAGGCGTACCAGTTGTCCTCGCAGTACTGGGAGCCCGGCTCGGCGCTGGTGCACAGCATGCCCAGGGAGACGTCGCCCCGGCACTCGCCGACGCTGTAGCCGCCGGACCACAGCGCGAACGCCGTACCAATGTGGGCGATGCCGTAGCAGTAGTGGCGGTCCTCCTGGTGGACGTCCAGCCGGGTGCCGACCTGGCAGCTGACCGCGGGGACCGTCTGGGTGGTAAAGTACTTGTCGGTGACGCCCTGGGGGCCGTCGACATCCGTCTGGCCGGCGGCGTCCCGCCCGGCCTGGGTGGGCTGGCTGACCTCCTGGGTGCCGATGTTGCACAGCATGTTGTTGTCCGCGGTGCGGAAGACGACGTCCCCTCCTGGCTGGGTGTAGGCCTGGACGTCCGCCAGCGGCCCTGAGGCGGTGGACGAGTCGGAGCTGGAAGGCAGGGGCGCGTTCGGTGAGAGGGCGGTCCCAGGGGCCTGGGTGGTGCCGGACGTGGCGTCAGGCGTGTCGGCGGTCTCAGTGGCGGCCTCAGTGGTGACGGTGGTGGCCGGGTCCGCCGAGGGGTCAGCCTCGGGGATCTCGTCACAGCCGGTCCCGGCCAGGGTCAGCAGGATGGCGGCGCCCAGCACCAGGGTGCGGGCACGGAACGAGTGGGACATGGGGTCTCCTCATGGTGGCAGTGGTGGAGTCGGAGAGGCGGATCGCCCCGTGTACGCAGGCTGCGCAGTGCGGGGGCTTCCTTGGCTCGCAGTGGCAGGGGTGCCATCCAGTGTAAGGCTTAGGGGAACCTTTTACGGAAGATACCGGAAGTAACCTGCTCGGACGCCGTGGTGGCCAGGACGGTCACGGCCACCATGACAGGCAGGTACCAGACCGGGCCCCGGACAATCTCCCACACGAAGACCGCCCCGAACAACGGCGCCCGCTGGGTCACGGACAGCACGACGGCGCCCCCGGCCAGCGCCAGCGCCGCCACGTCCACGTCCCACCCCACCAGGCGTGAGGCGATCCCCACTACCGCCCCCGCGCAGCCCCCCAGGGCGAAGGACGGTGCCAGCAGGCCGCCGGTGGCACCCGCCCCCAGGGTCAGACCGGTCAGCAGAGGCTTGAGGACCACCACCCCCAGCATGACCAGGACCGCGGAGGCGGTGACCGGGGCCACCAGGGCCGCGCCCAGGGCGTCACGGCCGTTGCCCGGCAGCAGGGGCAGAGCCAGGCTGGCCACCCCCGTGAGCAGGCCCGCGCCGCCGATACCCAGCGGCAGCCCCCACAGGTGTGCCGGGTGGTGGGCCGCGAACCGGGCCCACAGGGCGCGCGCCCCGACTCCCAGGGGCAGGGTGAGGGCCAGGAGGACGGGCAGGGCCAGGAACGTGGGCGCGGTAGCGGTCAGGACGGGCAGGGCCAGGGCCGCCCGGTTGCCGTCCACCACCCAGGTAGTCGCCGCGGCGAGCAGGCTCACCACCAGGCAGAGCGCCGTGGCACGCAGCCGCGGCCAGGTAGTGGGGCTGACGGCGCCACCGGGTGCGGTACCTGCGTCCGGACCCGTGCCAGCCGACGAACCGCGGCCGGCTCCGGGTGCGTCGGGCCCCGGCGTACCCGGAGCGGCAGGGTGCTCGGGGTCAGCGGGAGCGCTCGCGGCCCCCCGGGGCCTGGTGTCGGTCTCCCGGGGCTGGTCGGTCCCCGGGGGTCGGGTGTCGGACCCCCGCCGGGTGTCGGACCCCGGGGGCTGGGTGTTGGCCTTCTGGGGCCGGTCAGTCCCCCGGGGCCGGGCGTGTCGGCGCGGCAGGAGACGCAGCGCCAGGACCACCTCCAGGGCGTAGGCGGCCCCGCCCAGTGGTGCGTTGTACATGGCCGTCAGCCCCGCACCGGCGCTGGCGGCGACCAGGAGCCGGGCCTCACCGGGCCCCAGGCCCAGCCAGGACGAGACCCGGGCTGCCACGGCCCCCGCCATGAGGCGTGGTGCCCCCTCCCGGCCCACCGAGTTGCCGGCACCCACCGTGAGGACCTGGACGACGCCGTCGAGACAAGGGCGGACCAGGCCCATGCGTCGGGCCACGCCCCCGCTGGGGTCAGCGAGCGCGGCCCGGACGGTGACCACGCCACCTGTGGCACGCTCCCACCACCAGAACAGGCCCGCACCCAGGCCACCGGCCGCCGGGGCGAGGGCGGAGCGCCAACCCGCCTGCGCCACGCGGTCGGGCAGGCTGGGGGCGTCCACCCCGTAGAAGACCAGCTCGACGCCCTCCAGGAAGCGCGCCATGGCCAGGCCGATGAGCCCGGAGGCCAGAGCACACAGCAGGACAGCGGCAAGACGGCGGGCGGGCATGACCCCACCCTACCCAGCCCCGGTAAGCCGTGCGTCGGCGGACAGGACCCACCTTGCGCAGGCCGACGTGCCCCGGGGCAGGGTGCGTCAGCTCGCGGCGGCCTCGTCCACGCTCGCGCCGAAGTCCGGCACCTCCTCAAGGGGCAGGATCCCGGCGTTCTGGCTGACCAGGGCGATCGCCCCGCGCAGCCCCATCCACCACTGGTTGAGGGGGCGGCGGTTGGCGCGGTCGAGCTCCTCGTTCATGTGCTCCAGGCGGTGGTGCGTGATCCGCCCACCGGTCAGGCCCACGTAGGAGGAGTGGGCGGTTCCTGCGTCGAGCTGGTCGGCCAGGAGGCGCAGGGCGTGGGCCACGAGCTTGGTGGCCATGAGACGGTCGAAGGGCGTGGGGTCCCCGCCCTGCTGGAGGTGGCCGATAATGGCCTGGCGCACGTCGTACAGGCCGTGGCCCTCCTCGGCGAAGATGTGCGCCAGGACGTCGGTGGTGTAGTTGACGCTGGCGCGCTCGTTGCGCACGATGAGGTAGAGCTCGCGCCCGGAGCGGAAGGCCTCTACCATGCCGGCCGTGTCCCGCGCCAGCCCCGCCAGGGTGATCCCGTCCTCGTTGAGGTAGACGCGCTCGGCACCGGTGGCGATGCCGGACATGAGGCTGAGGTAGCCGCAGCGGCGCCCCATGATCTCGGCCACGAAGCATCGGTGGGAGGCCGCGGCGGACTGCTTAATGGAGTCCAGCGCCCTCACCGCGTTGTTCAGGGCCGTGTCCGCGCCAATACTCAGCTCGGAGCCGGGCAGGTTGTTGTCGATCGAGGCGGGCACGCACACGATCGGGATCTTGAAGGCGGGGTAGCGGTCCCGCTCGGTGACCAGGCGGTAGGCGCTCAGGTAGGCGTTGTAGCCGCCGATGACCAGCAGGGCGTCGATCTCGTGGCGCTCGATGGAGCGTCCCAGGGCGTAGAGCTGTTCCACCGTGGGGACCTCACGGCGGGTGCCCAGCTCGGCCCCGCCGTCTCCGACCCAGCCCTCGACGTCGTCCCAGGACAGGGCGTGGACGTCGCCGTCCAGGAGCCCGGGGAAGCCGCCGTGGACGCCCAGCATGGTGAAGTCGTGGTCCAGACCCAGGCGGACGGCAGCGCGCGCGGCGGTGTTCATGCCCGGGGCCAGGCCCCCGGCGTGGACGACCGCCACCCGGCGCGGGCGGTCGGCCCTTGACGTGGTGTCGATGCTCGGGCCGCGCCGGAAGGGGGCGGGCAGCGGTGGGGCGGTAGCGGCCTGGTCTGGCTCGTCCTGGGTGTGGACCGCCGGGTCCAGGGCCGGGGGCGTGGACATGGTCTCGAAGAGCTGCAGCATCTGGCCGAAGCTGGCTCCACGGGCGGCCACAGCCCCCTGGTAGTCCCCGCTGGCCACCAGGTCCTTGACGGCGCGGGTGGCATTGACCTGCTCCATCATGGGCAGGGCGCGGATACGGTTGTGGTGCTCGGCGAAGATGACCGGCTCGGAGTCGGCGGTGGCGGTGACCACCTCCCGGGCGGCCGCCACCCCCAGGAGGGTGGACATCCAGCGGTCGTAGGCGCTGGGCTTGCCACCGCGCTGGACGTGGCCCAGGATCGTCACCCGGGCGTCTTCACCCAGGCGCTCGGAGAGGACCTGCTTGACGTCGTCGGCGGTAATGCGGTTGCCGGAGCGGTCCGTGGCCCCCTCGGCCACAATGACCATGGACTCGCGCCGTCCGGCCTCGCGGCCCTGGCGGAGCTTGGTGCACATGTCGTCCTCCCAGCCCTCGGCCGGGGGGAGCTCGGGGACCAGCACGTAGTCGCATCCCCCGGCCACGGCCGTCATGAGCGCCAGGTACCCGCAGTGGCGTCCCATGACCTCCACCACGAAGGTGCGCTGGTGGGAGGCCGCGGTGGAGGAGATGTCGTCAATGGCCTCCAGGATGCGGTGGAGGGCGGAGTCGGTGCCGATGGTCATGTCGGCGCCCACCAGGTCGTTGTCGATGGAGCCGACCAGGCCGGTGACGATGAGGGCGGGGTGCTCGGCGGCCGTCTGGGCGCTGATCTCCCCCTTCTCGGCCAGCTCGGCCACCAGGGAGGGCCAGTTCTCCCGGAACACGTTGGTGCCGGTCAGGGAGCCGTCGCCGCCGATGACCACCAGGTGGTCGATGCCGTGCTCCAGCAGGTTGCGTGCGGCGGCGAGCTGGCCCTCGCGCGTGCGGAACTCCGCGGAGCGGGCGGTGCCGATAATGGTCCCTCCGCGGTGGAGGACCGAGGAGACCGAGTCCCAGGCCAGGGGGCGGATCCCGTCCCCGCCCTTGACGGCCCCGGCCCAGCCCTCCATGACGGCGTAGGGCTGGGCCCCCAGGCGCAGGGTGGTGCGTACGACGGCGCGCACGGCGGCGTTCATGCCCTGTGCGTCGCCGCCGGAGGTCAGGATCCCGATCCGCAGGGGCTCGGCGGTGGTGGAGGTGGTGGGCGGCGTCGTCGGCTGAGCCATGAGGGTCCTTCCCGAGCGGTCAATGGTCAGGTCCTCCTATTGTCCCACGACCATGGGGTCTACGTCACGTCTGTGGTGGGGCCGCTCGCCCTGGGCGGAGCGCACCACCGGGGGACGGTCCCGTTCGTCCGGTCAGAGCGGACCAAGGTCCCTGGCGTAGACGACCCTGTGAGACAGGCGGCGCGACCGGTTAGAATAGGTCATGGGGAGCCCGCCGTGGTCAGGGGCGGTCTGGCACCGTCTCCCGGTGGTGGGGCGGCACGGGGCGCCCCGGTCCTTGACTACCAGCCAGGTGCGCAGCGTAGCGCCGCACCGTCCTTCTTGCGGAGGTCGATGTGTCCCACGCTCTGCCGCGTGCGCTCAGCCGTACTGTGCCAGCCCTGGCCCTCATGACGGTCACGGCCGTGTGGGGCTCCACCTTCGTCATGATCAAGGGCGTGGTTGGGGTCATCCCCTCCATGGACTTCCTGGCGGTCCGGTTCGGGATCGCGGCCCTGGTCGCCCTGGCCTGGCGCGGACGATCCCTGGCGCGCTGCCCCCGCTGGGTGTGGACCAGGGGGGCCGGTACGGGGCTGGTCTACTTCAGCGCCCAGGCGGCGCAGACGGTGGGGCTGGAGAGTGCGGACGCCTCGGTGGCCGGCTTCGTCGCCGGCACCTACGTGGTCCTGACCCCGGTGGTGCTGCGTGTGGCTCTGGGGGTGAGGGTGTCGGGGCGTACGTGGGTGGCGGTGGGCCTGGCCACGGCGGGGACGGCGGCCCTGGGCCTTAAGGGCCTGGCCCTGGGGCCGGGGGAGTCCCTGAGCCTGCTGGCCGCCCTGCTCTTCGCGGTGCACATTGTCTGGCTGGGACGGTGCGCCACCCGCGCCAACCAGCTCGACCTGGCGGCGGTCCAGGTCATCGCCCTGGGGGTGGCCAGCGTCCTGGTGGGCCTGCCCGGGGGCGTGACCCTGCCCGACGACGGCGCCCAGTGGGGTGAGGTGCTCTACATGGCACTGGCCCCGGGCCTGCTGGCCCTCCTGCTCCAGACCTGGGCGCAGGCGCGCACCTCCCCGTCCAGCGCGGCCGTCATGATGGCCACTGAGCCGCTCTTCTCAGCCTTCTTCGCGGTGAGCCTGGGGGGGGGTGAGCAGGTCACGGCCCGCCTCCTGGTCGGTGGGACGTGCATCCTGGGGGCGGCGTGCGTGGCCGAGGTACTGCCCGCGGTCCGGCAGGCCCGGGAACGGCGACTGGGCCTGGTGGCCTAGCCAGCCGGTCGTGGTTACCCGCCCTGGGCCCGGCGACGGCGTCGTTCCTGGCGTCTGCGTTGTCTTGCGCGCTGGTGCTGCCAGTGTCGTTGGGCGCGGCGCTGGTAAGTGTGGGAGTAGCCGTAGACCAGGCGGGCGGTGGCGGCGGTGAGCAGCAGCGCCAGGGCGGCGTGCCTGGCGGGGGCCTGGGGGTCGGTTGTGAGCACAGGGACCCAGGTCTCGGGGGCGCCGACGACGAATTTTTCGGCGAGCCAGGTGGTGACCCTGGAGAGGTCCTGCTCCGTCCAGATGTCGTTCAGCCAGCTGTTCAGGCCGGCGGGGTCTGTCAGGGCTGCTTCCTGGTCCAGGTGCCACATCCCGTCGTCTCCCAGGGTGATCCAGTCGTGGGCTGGTCGGCCGTCCTCCAGGGTGTAGGCGTCCTGGGGGATGAGGTGGCCTGTTTCCAGGACGCTGATAGCCTTCAGGTACAGCCTAGTAATGACCTCGTTCCCGAGTTGCTCCCGTGTCAGGGAGCGGTCGCTGGCCTGGGTGGCCTGGGTGGCCTGGGCGGGGGTGGCCGGGGGACGCCAGGGTGCTCCCGGGGCCGGGACGGGCTCCGGGCCCCGGTCCAGGGCGGCCAGCACCACCCCTGCCGCGGGGTTCTCCCCGTCCTCACCCACGCCCCTGCCCGTGACACAGGCGGTGTAGACATAGCCGTACAAGTGGGCATTCTCGTCTAAGTCGTTCAGGATGCGGGTAGGGGTGTTTCCGGTACTGGTTCCTGGCGGGATCCTGAATGCGTCAGTGGCCAGGCGGTGGGTGATGAATATCCTGGCGGCCTTGGACAGGATGGTCAGGGCCGTGTCGTCCCTGAGGGCCTCACGCAGCAAGGCGGTCAGTTCTTTATTGTGGTGCTCGCTCCAACTGGCGGGCAGGGACAGGTAGAAGAGCTGGTTACTCCCAGCGTAGTCAATACCGCTAGCGGTATTCTCAATATCGCCTATGGAGTTGGCGAGTATGACGGCGGTGGTGCGTCTGGCTGTGGGTGTCCAGGTGGTGGTGTCCACGCCCGCCAGGGTGACTACTGCCTGCTCGGTGAGCCAGGCGGCCCGGGCCTCGTAGGGGTTGGGCTGGGATGTGGTGGGCCGGTAGCGCAGGGTGGAGGCCGAGGCCACGGCAGCGGTCAGGGCCTCCAGGTAGGCGGTCCCTGACCTCTGGGTGCGGGCGGCCACCCATATCCACAGGGATCCGTCCACCCAGGGGAACCGTTCTCGGTCCTTGTAGTTCTTCCCACTGGGTCCTAGGGTGCTGGGGTCAGCCCCCGGTAGGGGTGGGGCCAGGACGTCCAGGACCGTCTGGGGACGCCGGGCTGTGGCGGTCAGGACGGCGGCCAGGGGGTCGTAGGAGGAGTAGCGGGCCCTGACCTCCTGGGGTGTTCCCTCGGGGAAGTTCGCGTACCCGTCCCCTGCCGTGGTGGTCAGGCGCGCGTACTCAACCCACCCGATCCGGGAGCCCCCGGCGACCGCACCGGTCTCACCGGCCATGACCCCACGAACCAGGGACGCCAGGAACTTAGGGTCCAGGGCCAGAGGATCCTGGCTGTTCTCACTGTCCGAGGCCTGGCCGCCCCCAGCACCCGGGGCCTGGGTGCCAGCAGTAGCTGCGGTCAGGGGGTCCTGGTCGGCGGTGAGCAGGCGTCTGAAGCCTAGTGGTAGTAGGAGGGTGTCGGGCTCGGCCAGGTCACCGGTGGTGGTGACCAGGGCCGCCAGGTCCTGGGCCAGGGCCTCACGGTGCCCCTCGTCCCACAGGGGTGAGCTGGTGGCCGTGGCCAGCAGGGACGTCCACGTGGTGGTGGTGCCTGTGGGTAGGTGTGCTGCGACTCGTAGCAGGGCTCGTGCTCCCAGGGCGTCGACCAGGGCAGTGGCGTATACGTCCCCACCGGCGTGCGGTGCCACGCGCTCATCGACCACCCGCGCCAGGGCCGTGTAGTCCCTTCCCTCCAGGGCCCTGGTCAGTGCGTCGGCGTCCTCACGGGCAGCGTCAGCAGCGTCAGCGTCCGTGCTGGTAGTAGTGGTAGCACTGGTGGCGGCCCCCGGGCTGGTGGTATCCGTGCCGGTACCGGTAGCAGCTCGGGTGGTGGCGCCCGGGTTTCTGACGGTGTCTGGGCTGGTAGTGGGGGCTGGTGCTGTAGCCGAAAGGACCTGGGTGGTGGGTGTGTCCGGGGGTGGTGTGGCTGCTGCTCGTGGGGTCCCGGTGGGTGGGGTCAGGCAGGCTGCCAGGGCCAGGCATCCTGCCAGGGCCGTGGCGCGGCGCACCACACCCTGCTGGGGGTGGTTGGTGGGTGTGGTGGTCATGGTGTGGGTGCGGTGCCCAGGGCCTGTGCCTCGGCCACGGTCAGGGGGGTGGTCGTGGTGGTGGTGTGCGGGGGCAGGGTGCCGGTGCGTCCGGTGGTGGTGGTCCAGGTGGCCTGGTAGGTGGTGGAGACGGTCAGGGGGGTGGTACCTCCCAGGTGGGCGCTGGAGCGGGTGAAGGTCAGGGAGCAGTCGGTGGTGGTGGCGTCGGGGGTCCAGGGGGTGCCGAACCCGGTGCACGAGACCAGGGAGTCGGGGGCCTGGAGGCTCAGTCCGGTGGAGGTGGCGGTCAGGGTCACGGTGGTGGTGGCGGCGGTGGCGGTGACGGTCAGGGTGCGTGGTGTGGCGGTGGTGGCCCACACCCAGGTGTCCACGCCTACCACGGTGGCCCCGCTGCCGGTCAGGCGGGGGTTGTGGTCGGTGGCCGGTGGGGGGACGGTCACCGACTGCCAGGCCGCGGCCGCCAGGACCGAGGGGTCGATCTCGGGGGCGGGGGGCTCCTGGCCAGCGGGCACGAACACGGACGGGTGGGAGCTGAAGTAGTCCCTGGCCAGGGAGAGGTAGTCCGTGCCGTCCGGGGCGTACTGGGAGCTGCACATGGGGGAGTACCAGCGGCCCTCGGTGTCCTGGGCGTGGTCCTTGTACCCGGGGAGGTCGGTGGCCAGGGAGGACCTGTCCAGCATGGCGGCGTCCTTCCTGGCCCGGGGGGAGTCCAGGTAGGCGGCCATGTCCGCCCCGCTGAGCGAGGGCTCGTACCAGCACACCGGGTGCACCCACCCCGGCACCCCCGCCTGTACCGTCACCGGCCCCGAGGACGAGCCCCCGCCCCCCACCACTCCCTCCACCAGCACCTCCACCGAGAACGTCGCCGACCCGTCCCCACCAGACGAAACCGAAGCAGACGCGGACGAGTTCTCTGAGGAACCATCGTGCTCGTCTTGTGCATTTGCAGGTGACGAGTGCAAGAAACTGGTAATCAGGGCTCCTGCGGCCAAAAATGCGACTAGGATACGTGACCAGTGTGAGATTCTCATATTGTGCACTCGTTCTTGCTCTTGGTTCGTTGTCCTGCGGCCTTCCACGTGCCGTCTGTGTAGACCATCTTGGTCACCATCTCTCGCATTCCCTGGAGGGTGTCCGGGTTGGTGATGTCGTTGCCGTCCGCGTCGTGCTCTGTCAGTCCGTTCTGGTCGGCACAAGTAGTGATCTCGGCGGTGAGGTTGGGGGGCTGGGAGGAGATGAACACGTTGGTGACAGCTACCCGTACCGTCCCGGAGACCGCTGACCCTGGTTGGAGGGCCGCGTAGCTCTTTCTGATCCTGCTCAGCGAGGGCTCGGTGGCGACCGCGTCTGCTCTCTCCACGCCGGTGCCGGTGAACCAGATGTCCCAGGTGACCTGGTCGTAGGCCACGTACCCCTCCAGGGCGCCCCTCTGGGCGGCGTCCAGACCGGGCGGGACGGAGACCACCACGTACCTGTCAGTGGACAGGCCCTGCGGGCTCAGGCCGGTAGGCGACGCCGACGCGCTGGGCGCGGGCTCCTGCGTAACAGTCTGGGTGGTGGACGGGTCCAGGGGAGGCACCGTGGTAGACGACTCCGAGGACCCCGAACAGGCCGACAGGACCAGGCACCCTGCCAGGGCCGTGCCGCGGCGCACGAGGGCCCACCGGCCAGGACGATCGACAGGAATCATACGAATCAGCTCCTTTGCTCAAGAGGGTGAAAACAATGGTCTACGTAGTCTTCAGTTCACGTGCTCACCTGGTACTACTCCTTAGTACCAGCGCCTGCGTCGCTTCTCTCTGCGACGTTGGTGGGTGTGGGAGAGGCTGTAGACCAGGAGGGTGGTGGCAGTGGTCAGCACCGCCACCACCAGGGCGGCGTGCCTGGCGGGGCTCCTGGGTGTGGTGGCAGGCACGGGTTCGTGAGCTTCCTGGGATCCGTACTCGAAGGCCACGTACGTGGGACTGATGCATTCTGCTCCGAAATTGTGTGTGCTCCACACGACTTGGAACCAGGTGTTCAGATCGTACTTGTTGGCTATGGCCATGTTCCAGTCGAGGTGCCACACGCCGTCACTGTCCCTGATGATCCACTGGAAGACGTCCGGGTAGCGTCCTTGGTAGTCTTCTTGGGGGATGAGGTGTGTGGAGTCCAGGATGCCGATGATCTCGAACCGCAGTCTCCCGTCGAGGACGGCTTGGAACTCCTGAACCGCAACTCTGTCTACTCCGCTGGTGTCCGTGGCATCCTGGTTCGCGGGGTCGGCCGGGGGGTGCCACGATGCTCCTGGGATCGGGGTCAGGCTCTGTAGCATGGTGTTGAGCAGGATCCCGGTGGCGGTGCTCGCCTCGTCAGCGCCTATTCCCCTGCCTGTGGCGCAGGCGGTGTAGAGGTAGCCGTACAGGGAGCTGTCCAGACTAGTTTCATTAAGTAGTGTAGCATAACTAACGTCGAGTCTGGTCCCGGGCTCGATATCTTTGGCGACGGCGGTAAGGTGGTGGGCGGTGAATACCCCGGCGGCCCTGGATACGGTGGTCAGGGCGGTGTCGTCCTTGAGGACCTCGCGCAGCAGGGTGGTCAATTCCTCGTTGTGGTGCTTGCTCCATCCGGTAGGAAGAGAGTTGTAGAAGGTCTGGAATCTGTAGAAGTGCACGTCGTTACGGGCGGCGTCCCACAGGTCGCCTATGGAGTTGGCGAGTATGACGGCGGTGGTGCGTCTGGCTGTGGGTGTCCAGGTGGTGGTGTCCACGCCCGCCAGGGTGACTACTGCCTGCTCGGTGAGCCAGGCGGCCCGGGCCTCGTAGGGGTTGGGCTGGGATGTGGTGGGCCGGTAGCGCAGGGTGGAGGCCGAGGCCACGGCAGCGGTGAGGGCCTCCAGGCAGGCGGGGCCCGCTTTCTGGGCGCGGGCGGACACCCACTCCCACAGGGATCCGTCTACCTGGGTGGCTAGGATCCGCCTGAACTCGTCCTCCTCGCTGGGCGGGGTGCTGGGGTCGGCTCCTGGTAGGGGTGGGGCCAGGATGTCTAGGACGGTGGTGGGGGTGCGGACGGTGGCGGTCAGGACGGCGGGCAGGGGGTCGTAGGAGGCCCTGTGGGCGGTCACGTCCTGGGGTGTTCCCTGGGGGAAGTTCGAGTACCCGCCGCCTGCCGTGGTGGTCAGACGCGCGTACTCCACCCACCCCACCCGCAAGCCCCCGGCGGCCGCACCGGTCTCACCGGTCATGACACCGCGAGTCAGGGCGGCCAGGAACTTAGGGTCCAGGGCCAGAGGGTCCCGGCTGTCTTCACTATCTGGCGCTTGGGTGCTGGCGGCGGTGGTCAGGGGGTCCTGGTCGGCGGTGAGCAGGCGCATGAATCCTGCTGGTAGTAGGAGGGTGTCGGCCTCGGCCACGTCGCCGATCACCGTGACCAGGGACGCCAGGTCCTGGGCCAGGGCCTCTCGGTGCTCGTCCGTCCACAGGGGTGAGGTGGTGGCCGTGGCCAGCAAGGACGTCCACGTGCACGCCAACGGCACGCCCGGACCCGTGCTACCGGTACCGCTCCCACCAGACCCCGCCCGACCTGTGACACCACCGCCTCCCGCGGGCAGGTGTGCTGCGACTCGTACCAGGGTCCGTGCTCCCAGGGCGTCGACCAGGGCAGTCGCGTAGGCGCCCCCACCCACACGCGGTGCCACGTGCTCATCGACCACCTGCGCCAAGGCCGTGTAGTCGCCCTCGTCCAGGGCCCTGGTCAGTGTGTCGGCGTCCCCGAGGGCGGCACTGGCGCTATCAGCGTCCGTGCTGGCAGTAGCACTGGTGGCAGCACCCGGGCCGGTGGTGCCCGTGCCTGTAGTGGGGGCTGGTGCCGTACCCGAAATGACCTGGGTGGCGGGTGCGTCCGGGAGTGGTACGGCTGCTGCTCGTGGGGACACGCGGCAGGTGGGCAGGGTCAGGTAGGCCGACAGGACCAGGCACCCTACCAGGGCCACACCACGACGCACGAGGACCCACCGGCCAGGACGATCGGCAGGAATCATACGAACCAGCTCCTTATCGAATAACAGCAACAGTTAGAACTTCAGTCTCCATTGTTCATTGTATTATTTCTTTCCGGCGTCCATGCCGCTATTAAAGGAATCGCCGATAACCGCATCGTTGATAGGAGGGATTTCGTTGTTGGCGCATACATAATCAAGCCACTTGTTAAAATTGTATTTGTCAGCTATAGCTTTATCCCAATCAAGAGTCCATAGACCGTCGTCATTCTTGACGATCCAGTCGACCTTGGACGAGATCGCTTCGTAGTCTTCCTGAGGGATGATATGGGTCGAATCGACTGCGCCCAAAGCTTTGAAGTGCAATAGTGTTTTTATGGATTTAACAAATTCTTTGAGCTTTTCATCATCCTTTGTGTCGCTATTGTTAGATGGAATTACAGACTTAGCTACAGTCGCTCCTGCGGCTATTATTGCAGACAATGCTGAAGCGGCGAGCTTTGTCCCGATCGACACACCTGATATGAACGGGAAGGCTGATATGCCTGCCACAATACCGTCAATTATTACCTCCATAGCGAGACTATTCGATTTGTTGTTTTTGTCAGCCTTGAGTTCCTCGGCTTTCTGTCTCGCCCCAAGTAGCAGTCCGTACAACTTAGCGTCCTGCTTTGCTGTTGCCAGAACTGAGTTGAAAGAATTTATCAAAGAATTCGTTTTTGTTCTTTCAGCTTCCGTGAGCGTGCGTTTATTGCTGAATTTTCCTGCAGCTTCAGCAACGATTGCCAAAGAGGTGTCATCGATGAGTACCTTTTGAAGGAGATGTGCGACTTCGTCTTCGTGACGTGCGCTCCAGGGATGAGGGAGTGTTTTGTCGAATGCCGTCATACGAATACTGTAATCGTTCTCGTTGGCTGTAGCATCGAGGTCAGCTACGCAGTTGGCAAGCATGGTTGCAGCATTGCGTCGAGCGGTATCACTCCAGTTTTCGGTGCCGACGCTGTTTGCTAGGTAGACAGTAGCTTTCTCAGTGAGCCATGCCGCTCGTTCGTCAATGGTTGTGGAGCTCAGTTGACGCAGGGCAGAGGCTCCTGCTAGAGCCTGGGTAAGAGCTTCTAGACCGACTACTCCCGCATCTTTCTGGCGCTCGGAGATCCACTTCCATGGACTAACATCCACTCGTGGCCCCTTATTGGCACGTTCTTGGGCATGCCAATCACTTTCGATGTCACGGTAATCCAAAGGTGGGGCCAGGAAGTCTAAGGCAGCCTGAGGCTGGTGACCCATTGCCTCTAAAATCCCTGTCATAGGGTCCAGATGACGCGGCTCAGGAGCAGCCAAGGCACGTCCCGCGTACTCCCTCCAACCGTCCTGGCTGTTTCCTGTGGTCTCGTCGACCATGACATCTCGTGCCAGAGTAGTTAAAAACCCTGCATCCAGCACAACAGAGGCACCCGGCAGGGCGTCATCGCTAATTTCAGGATGCTGCTCCAAAAGCCACTCACCTCCAGTAAGTAGCAAATTAAATCCTATCGGCAGCATGAGGTTATCTCTCCTAGCGGATTCTGTGGTTTCGTCAGTAACCTCTGCTGTTGTGGTCACGAGTTTCGCCAGCTTATGGGCATACTCCTCGCGATGTCGCGAACTCCATATCCCAGAATTAGTGGCGGCAGCAAACATGCTGCACCATGTTTGCAGAGTAGGTACTGCGTTTCGCATTTCCTCGTCACTAATTTCCATCAGGTTTCCTTTGGAGGAATCATAAGAAAACATGATCTGAGATGACACGAGAGTGGTATTTCTGGGACCGAGGCCGTCAGCCAAGGCAGCAGCATATACTCCATCGTCTGTATGGGTATACACTTTTTCATCAACGATCTGTTTGATCGCAGCATGGTCTCCACGATTAACTGCGTCCTGTAGCAATTTCGCGTCCGCGCCAGCGTCTGTAATCGAGGAAGCGGCGGCCTTAACGTTCTCAACTGTGTCCGACTGACCGTCAGGCACAACATAGAAAAAAGTTTTCATGCAGAGTGAACCGATGCAATATGTTCCTGTCGGAGCTTCGGAGAACGTAATGCCGCTAGAACCGATCTGCTCCGCGGACTTAATGCGTGTCTTGATCTCGCTGACTGTGGTCTTCAGCTCACCAACGCTGGTGTCAGCAGTCGCAAGAGACGACAGGTCGGCCGGGTAGCCCTCGACGAGGTTCTTGCTGCGGATTGAGCTTGCCGACTGCTCGTAGCTGGTGACGAACGAGCTCACCTTGGTCAGGGCAAGCCGAAGCGCGATAGGGTCAATCTTAATGAACGTCATTGCAAATCCTTGCTTGCTGCGACTGCCTCAGGTTATGTTCCAATGGATTTTCCAGCTGTTCTCCGCCGTCTCCTCCGAGAAGGAGGAGGGCTCGTTAGGACCATCACACACGGCCTGGATCTGGCTGCGGGCTGCCTCAATCTGGGACAGGATGGTCGTGATGTGGGACGAGATGCTCTGGGCGTAGCTGTCACACAGGGGTGAGTTCCACTTGTCGCGGTCGTTGACCGGCGAGGACAGCTTCTCCGCTGGCCCGGGGATCTGGCCGTACCCCAGGGTGGTCAGCTCGCTCTGGGCCTGACTGGCCACCGCCTCCAGAGCTGTACGGTACCTGTTGGGGAACTTCCCGGAATCCTCGCTCACGAGACACCACCTCGATTCTCTCTTAAAGCTTCTACCGTCCGCCTCCCGGGGGCGCCACGTCACGGCGCCCCCGGGAGACAGGCTCGGGCCTCTCAGGCCAAGGGGGAGACCGCCGCCAGCTGGCGGGCGTCGGTGACCCCGTTGGCGGTGGCGATGTCGTTGTGGTTGTTGGCCACGTCCGTGGCCGCCGCCGCCAGGAGCTCCTCGAAGGCCACCAGCTTGGGACGGAACTCGTCCCAGGCCGCCCGGAAGTCCTTGGCGTTGGGGCTCTCCCACACCGCCGCCGCCAGGTCACGGTCCGTGTCCTTCTGGATCGTGTCCGCCAGGGTTACGTTGTTACTCAGCGTATCGTACAGGGTCGCAAGTGTGTCCAGGTCGGCCTGCAGGGACATGGCCCACCACTCTCCAATCGTCAGAGGACTCTAAGGACGGTCAACGAAGCAGTCAGCGCGTACCCCGGCTGGCACCGAGGAACGGGGCGAGGCCTTGGGATCTGCCGAGAGGCAGGATCCACCTTAGGTACGTGCAACTCATACCCCTTAGTGTATCTGAGACGCAGGACACTTGCCAGAGCTGAAACTGTTATCAATGTCACGTTTCAGCCTGCGAGGACCGTACAGAGCATAGCCATCGGCATCCTAGCTTGATCCTCTCTGCTGTTGACACCGGGCCCGAGGGCATTATCCTACTGAGAGCCAATACCCTCACACCCTACCCCCGACCCGAGGCTGGCAACCATGACCCCCACCCCAGCAGCACGCCTCCGACGCCGTCCACCCGCAGAACCGGCCCCGTCCCGCACCGGCGGGTCGCGGCTTCCCTCGGCCCCGCGCGAGCGCCGTCCGCTCCTGGCCGCCCTGGCCGTCCTCCTCATCGTGGGCGGGGCGCTGCTGGCCGGCTTCCTGGCCACCCGCATGGACAACCGCGTCCAGGTCCTCGCCGCGGCCAGCACCCTGAGGCCCGGGCACGTCATCACCGCCGACGACCTGGCTGCCACCCCCGTCTCCGCCGAGATCCGCACCCTGGTGCCCGCCAGCCAGATCGACCAGGTGATCGGCCGCACCGTGCGGGTCGAGGTCACCAAGGGCCAGCTCCTGGACACCTCCCAGCTCACCACCGGCCCCGTCCCCGGCCAGGGCGCCCAGGTGGTCGGCGCCACCCTCGAGGCCGGGCGCTTCCCCGCCAGCGGCCTCGGTCCCGGGGACGTGGTCGACCTCGTCGACACCAGCACCGGGGCCGTCCTGGCCCAGGACGTCCAGGTCCTTGACGCCGTGCCACGCTCCGACGGTGCCAAGGACTGGTCCTCCGGGGCGGTCGTCTCGCTCATCGTCCCCCAGGCCCGTGCCGCGAACCTCGCCACCCTGGGGGCCAGCGGGAACGTCGCCGTCATACTGACCGCCCGCAACCAGCCCATCGGTGACCACTGATGCTGGTCTCACTGGCCTCGGCCAAGGGCGCCCCCGGAGTCACCACCAGCGCGCACGTGCTCGCCGGGGTCTGGCCCCGCTCCGTCATCCTGGCCGAGCTCGACCCCGCCGGCTCCGACCTGCTCTACCGGGCCAGCGGGCAGGACGGGCGCCCGCTGGACCCTGAGCGGGGCCTGGTCTCCCTGGCCGCCGCCCAGCGCCGTGACCCCACGGCGGACCTGCACGACCACCTCAGCGTCATCGACGGCGGGCTCCAGGTGCTGGTGGGGCTGGCACGCCCCGAGCAGGCCTCGGCCATCGGCGCGGGGTGGGCCACCCTGGCGGCCGGCCTACGCAGGTACCCCGACGTCATCGCCGACGTGGGCCGCGTGGCTCCGGGCAGCCCCAGCCTCAGCGTCGTGCTCGCCTCCGACCTCACCCTCATCGTCACCCGCCCCGGGGTGGAGTACTACGGCCACCTGCGGGACCGCCTGGAGTGGCTCCGGGCCGAGACCGCCCACCGGGCCTCTCCCGTGCGCCTGGCCGTGCTCCTGGTGGCCCCCTGGAGGTCCCGCCACGAGGCCGACGACCTCAGTCAGCTCCTGCGCTCCAAGGGGATCGACGTCCCCGTGGCCGGGGTGCTGGCCACCGACCCCGGTGCCGCCGACACCCTGGCGGGACGCCGGCCCCGCCCCCTGGGGCGCACCCTCCTGGTCCGCTCCGCCCACGCCCTGGCCGACTCCCTGTCCCAGGTGGACGTCCCCCAGCCGTCTGAGGAGGTACGCCCGTGAGCACCGACCAGGCCCTGGTGCGCGCCATGCGCGAGGAGGTCGCCGACCTCCTGGCCCAGCAGCGACGGGACGACGCCGCCTCCGGCCTGCCGCCCATGACCACCGAGGACGAGCGCCAGCTCGCCCGGGCCCTCATCGGCCGGGTCATGGAGCAGCACGCACGCGGGGAGATCGCCGCCGGGCGCCCGCCCCTGACCGCCCAGGACGAGGAGGACATCTCCCAGGGCATCCACGCTGCCCTGTTCGGGGTGGGGCGCCTCCAGCCCCTCCTGGAGGACCCCGACGTCGAGAACATTGACATCAACGGCTACGACAACGTCTTCATCCAGTACGCCGACGGGCGCGAGGAGCGCGGCGCCCCCGTGGCCGACTCCGACGAGGAGCTCGTCGAGCTCGTCCAGGTCCTCGGCTCCTACTCCGGGCTCGCCTCCCGCCCCTTTGACTCCGCCAACCCCCAGCTCGACCTGCGCCTGCCCGACGGCTCGCGCCTGTCCGCCGTCATGGACGTGTGCTCCCGCCCCGCCGTCTCGGTGCGCCGGGCCCGCCTGGACCGGGTGGGGCTGGACGAGCTCGTGGCCCTGGGGACCCTCAGCCCGCGCCTGGCGGCCTTCTGCTCGGCGGCGGTACGGGCCCGCAAGAACATAATGATCGCCGGGGCCACCAACGCCGGCAAGACCACCTTCCTGCGGGCCCTGGCCAACGAGATCCCGCCCGGTGAGCGCCTCATCACGGTCGAGCGCGCCCTGGAGCTGGGGCTCGGCGAGTTCACCGACCTTCACCCCAACGTCGTCGCCTTCGAGGAGCGCCTGCCCAACTCCGAGGGCGTGGGCGCCATCTCCATGGCCGACCTGGTACGCCGCTCGCTGCGTATGAACCCCTCCCGCGTCATCGTCGGGGAGGTCCTGGGCGACGAGATCGTCACCATGCTCAACGCCATGAGCCAGGGCAACGACGGCTCCCTGTCCACCATCCACGCCAACTCCTCGGCCGAGGTGTTCAACCGGATCGCCACCTACGCCATCCAGTCCGCCGAGCACCTGCCCCAGGAGGCCACCCACCTCCTCATTGCCGGGGCCGTGGACTTCGTCATCTTCCTCACCCGGGAGAACCGGTTCAGCCAGGGAGGCGGCATGCGGCGCTACGTCGCCTCCGTGCGGGAGGTCAACGGCGTGGACGGACGGGTCCTGTCCAGCGAGGTGTTCGCCGACGACGGCAGCGGCACCGCCCAGCCCGCCGCGCCCCTGGCCTGCGCCGCCGAGCTCATGGAGACCGGCTACGACCCCGCCGCCTCCTACGCCTCCGTCAGGAGGCGGCCGTGAGCAGCGCGACGACGACCCTGGCCCTCCTGGCCGGGGCCATGGTCGGGGCGGGGATCTTCCTCCTGGTGGCGGCGGCCCTGGGGGTGGGCCTGGACGTCCCGGGCACCACGGGGCTCGGCTCCCGCCTGAGGACCCTGCCCCGCCGGATCCTGGCGGCAGCCGTCACCGCCGCCGCCCTGCTGGTGCTGACCAGGTGGGTCGTCCTGGCCGCCGCGGGCGGGTGCCTGGTGGTGGTCTGGCCCCTGTTCTTCGGGGGCGCGGCCCAGGAGCGTGAGGCGGCCGAGAGGATCGCCGCCCTGGCCACCTGGGCCGAGTCCCTGCGTGACACCATCGCCGGGGCCGTGGGCCTGGAGCAGGCCGTCCCGGCCACCGTCCACGCCGCCTCACCGGTCATCCGCGACCACCTGGCCCTCCTGGCGGACCGCATGCGGGTGCGGGTGCCGCTGCCCACGGCGCTGCGGCAGTTCGCCGACGACCTCGACGACCCCACCGCCGACCTCATTGTCTCCGCGCTCATTATGAACGCCAGGCTGCGCGGCCCCGGGCTGCGCTCCCTGCTGGGCAACCTGGCGGCCACCGCCCGCACCGAGCTGGACATGCGCCAGCGGGTCTCGGCCTCCCGCGCCGGCACCCGGCGCTCGGCACAGATCGTCATCGTCTTCTCGATCCTGATGATCATGGGGATGGCCCTGTTCAACCCCGGCTTCGTCTCCCCCTACGACAGCGCCCAGGGGCAGGTCGTCCTGCTGGTGGTCGTGGGCCTGTTCGCCGCCGGGATGATGTGGATGCGCCGACTGGCCGGTATCCGCCTGCCACGCCGGTTCCTGACCGTCACCGCACCAGGGGGCAGGTCCTCATGATCACCTGGATCCTCCTGGGGGGCGCGCTCAGCGGCTCCGGCGCCCTCATGCTCGTGCTCCTCCTGGCACCTCCCGCGGTGCAGCCCGCCGCCGCCCTGGCCGAGCTGGACACCCAGCGCGAGGAGCGTGAGCTGCGCCGTGACGCGGCCCGCCTCAACCCCGGGGGCGCGGACCTGCCGGCGTGGGCCGAGACCCTGGGCCTGCGCACCGCGGTGCTCCTGCGGCGCACCCGCCTGGACCTGGGCTCCCTGACCTCGGACCTGTCCGTGCTCAGGCGCTCCCTGGAGCACCACCTCGCCGTCTCCGTGCTGGCCGGGGTCGGCGGCTTTCTGGCCCCTCTCCTGGTCATAGCCGTTATGAGGCTCACCGGGGCGGTCCTGGACTGGTCGGTGCCGCTGCTGGGAGGCGTCGTCCTGGCCCTCCTGGCCGCCCTCACCCCCACCCTGCGCCTGCGCCGCCAGGCCGAGGAGGCCCGCCGGGACTTCCGGCACGTCGTCGGCTCCTACCTGGATCTGGTCTCCATGTCCCTGTCCGCGGGCCGGGGCGTGCCCGAGGCCCTCGACGCCGCCTCCAGCCTGTGCGACGACCCCGCCATGCTGCGCATCCGCGACGCCCTCGCCACCGCCCGCCTGCGCGGGCAGACCCCCTGGGCGGCGCTGGGCCACCTGGGCACCCAGCTGAGGATCGACGAGCTGCGGGACCTGGCCGCGGCCCTGTCCCTGGTGGCCGAGGACGGGGCCAAGATCCGCGAGTCCCTGGGGGCCCGCGCCTCCAGCATGCGGCGCAAGGACCTGGCCGACGCCGAGAGCAGGGCGGGGGAGAACTCCGAGTCCATGCTGGTGGCCCAGCTCCTGATCGCCATGGGCTTTATTGTCTTCCTTATCTACCCGGCACTGACGGGCATTGTCTCCAACCACTAGGAACTGCTCATATTCTCCGACACGCTACCAAAGAAGGAAACCATGCTCCATCTCCTGTGCACACTCCAGACCCTTGCGGGGAACCTGCGCTCCCGCGTCACCTCCCGCCTGTCCGAGGAACGAGGCGGCTCGACGGTCGAGTGGGTGCTCATCACCGGGTTCCTCATTGTCATCGCCGCCCTCGTGGGGCGCGTCATCTACTCCCTGGTCCAGGACGCCTCCTCCAACCTCAAGGTCCCCAGCCTTGAGAACGGCTCCTGACGGGCAGACAGGCAGGTACCCGTGACCGGTCCAGGACGGCTGCTTGAGCGCTGCCGACGCGAGGAGGGGGCCTCCAGCGTCGAGCTCCTCGTCTTCTTCCCCCTGCTGCTCCTCATTATCCTCGTGACCGTCCAGGTCTCCCTGAGCTGGTACGGCAACGAGGTCGCCATCTCCACCGCCCGCGAGGTCGCCCGGGAGATCCGCGACGGCACGAACGTCAGCCAGGCGCAGCAGGGCGGCACCCGCTACGCACGCAGCACCGGCGGCAGCGCGCTGACCGACGTCGTCGTGAACGTCTCCCTGGGCGGCGACCAGGTCACCGTCGAGGTCACCGGCAAGGCCATGGACATCGTGGCCGGGCTTGCCCCCCGGGTCCGCGCCACCGTCACCTCCCAGCTGGAGACCTTCCGGGAGGACCGGTGAGACGCGCGGCCCGGGCCGGAGCCCACCTGCTGCGCCTCGTCCGCGAGGAGGAGGGCACCATGAGCGTGGAGATGGTCGTCCTGGTGCCCGTCCTCCTGCTGGTGGTGCTGGTCGCCGTGGCCGGGGCGCGACTCGTGTCCACCCAGGCGGCGGTCGACGCCGCCTCCCGGGACGCGGCCCGCGCGGCCTCCATGGCGCGCTCGGCCCCCGGCGCCGCGCAGGCCGCCCGGACCAGCCTGGAGCAGGCCGACACCGAGCGGGCCGACTGCTCGGCGGCCACCGACGTCAGCGGGTTCGGCCGCGGAGGGACCGTACGGGTCACCG
>ERZ773009.835-NODE-835-length-22317-cov-9.082517_pt1 | contig 22317 bp, 20 predicted proteins | sample MGYA00580663_ERZ773009 | MGnify/ENA primary metagenome ERZ773009 (study PRJEB29015, sample SAMEA2737969) | human oral metagenome | biome: human oral; feature: human-associated habitat; material: dental | place: China | collected 2026 ... | reverse complement strand
GCGAATCGATGTATGTGTTGCGGTGCATGACGCCGTAGCGCATGAACTCGGCATTCTCAAGCCCCGGAATCATGCGGAAAACGCGCTGCTGCTCGCCCCATTTCAGATGCGTCTGGAAGCCCACGATGTTGTAGAGCGTGCCCGCCGCGTTGTCCTGTCGCAGCTGCACGACGGCATGGGGGCGCCGCCCCGTCTTCGGGTCTTCGAGCCCGACGGGCTTTAGAGGTCCGAAGAGAAGCGTGTCCTCGCCGCGCGCAGCCATGACCTCGACGGGCATGCAGCCCTCGAAGAATACGGGCTTTTCAAAGCTGTGCATCTCGGCGCACTGTGCCGTCGTCAGCGCCTGCCAGAAGGCGCGGTACTCCTCCTCCGTCATCGGGCAGTTGATGTAGGCGGGCTCGCCCTTGCCGTAGCGCGAGGCACGGTACGCCTTTGCCATGTCGATGGATTCGAGTGTCACGATGGGCGCCGCCGCGTCGTAAAAGTAAAAGGCGGTGTCGCCCAGCTCCTCGCGCAGGCGGGCGGCGAGCGCCCCGTCCGTCAGGGGCCCCGATGCCACGATGGTCACGGCGTCCGGCTCGCGCGGGATCGCCTCGACGCGCTCGCGCACGATCTCGACGCGCGGGTGCGCCGTGAGTTTCTCTGTGATATAGCGCGAAAAGCCCTCGCGGTCGACGGCGAGCGCCCCGCCCGCCGGCACGCGCCGCGCGTCCGCCGCCGCCATGACGAGCGAATCGAGTCGGCGCATCTCTTCCTTCAGGACGCCGACGGCGTTTTCGAGCCCCGCGCCACGCAAGGAATTGCTGCAGACGAGCTCGGCGAAATCCGCCGTCTTGTGCGCAGGACTCGAAGCGGCGGGGCGCATCTCACAGAGCCTGACCAGAGCGCCGCTTTTCGCCGCCTGCCACGCGGCTTCGCTGCCCGCGAGTCCCGCGCCGACGATGATGACCTTCTTCACGATGTCGCCTCCGCAGCTTCCTTTGCCTCCGCAGCTTCCTTTGCTGCCGCGGCTTCCTTCGCCTTCTTCGCTTCGAGGCGCGCGCGGCTCTTTTCGATCTCCTTGTTGATCGGGTGGTCGACGCGCGTCCTGCACGCCTCGTTGCTGCAATAGGGCAGGATCCTGCCGTTCTTATAGCGGTGGCGCAGCATGAAGGCACCACATTCCGGGCACTTTTCCGTAAGCGGCTGATCCCATGTCACATAGTCGCACGCGGGGTAGTTCTCGCAGCCGTAGAACGCCTGTCCGCGCCTTGAGCGGCGCTCGACGATCTTGCCGCCGCACTTGGGGCAAGGGACGCCCGTATCTTTCAAAAGCGGCTTCGTGTTGCGGCAGTCGGGAAAGCCCGGGCACGCGAGGAACTTGCCGTAGCGTCCCTGCTTGACGACCATGTTCCTGCCGCACTTCTCGCAGATGACGTCGGAAACCTCCTCGGGGATCTCGACCTCGCCAATCGCCTCGTCCGCCTCTTCGAGCGTCTTTTCAAACGGCTCGTAAAAGCCGCGCAGAAGGTCGTTCTTGTCCACCTTTCCCTCGGCGATTTCGTCAAGCTCGTTTTCCAGTCCCGCCGTGAACTGCACGTCGACGATGTCCTTGAAATGTTCTTCGAGCATGTCGTTGACGAGGAAGCCGAGGTCGGTCGGCTGGAAATGCTTGTCCTGGCGCACGACGTAGCCGCGCGCCAAAATCGTCTCAATGATCGGCGCATAGGTGCTCGGACGGCCGATGTCCTCTTCCTCAAGTGTCTTGACGAGCGACGCCTCATTGTATCGCGGCGGCGGTTCCGTGAAGTGCTGCTCGGGCAGGAGATCCAAGAGGGAAAGCGCTTCCCCTGCCGCAAGTTCGGGCAGGAGCACGTCCTTTTCCTTCTTGTTGTCGGCATAGACGGCGAGGAAGCCCGGGAACTTCAGCGTCGAGCCGGAAGCGCGCGCGATGTAGCGCTCGCCTGCCGCCACGCTGACGCTCACCGTATCGAAGACGGCGGGCGTCATCTGGCTCGCGACGAAGCGCTGCCAGATCAGGGTGTAGAGACGAAGCTGCTCACGCGACAAATATTTTTCCATAAGCTCGGGCGTGTTCTCGACACTCGTCGGCCGAATCGCCTCGTGCGCGTCCTGCGCCTTCTTGCCCGCCGCATAGATATTGGGCTTTTCAGGCAGGTAATCCGCGCCGAACGACGTGCCGACGTAGCCGCGCACCTCATCGAGCGCGAGGTCGGAAAGGCGCGTCGAATCCGTGCGCATGTAGGTGATGAGGCCGACGGGGCCGCGCCGGCCAAGTTCGACGCCCTCATAGAGCTGCTGGGCGATCATCATCGTGCGGCGCGACGTGAAGCCGAGCTTCCTCGATGCGTCCTGCTGCATGCTGCTCGTCGTAAAGGGCGCGACAGGATTGCGCCTGCGCTCGCGCTTCTTGACCTCCTTGACCGAAAAGCTCTGCTTCGCCATATCCTTGACGAGAGCTGACGTTTCTTCTTTCGAGTGCAGCGCGAGCTTCTTGCCGTCGACGGTCGCGAGTTCAGCGGCAAACTGTGCGCCGCGCCCCTTCTTGAGCTTCATGCCGACCGTCCAGTATTCCTCGGGCACGAACGCCTGAATCTCCTTCTCGCGGTCGCATATAAGCTTGACCGTCACCGACTGCACGCGGCCGGCGGAAAGCCCCTTCTTGATCTTGCGCCAGAGGAGCGGGCTGAGCTTGTAGCCGACGATGCGGTCGAGCATGCGGCGCGCCTGCTGCGCGTCCACGCGGTCGAGGTTGATCGGGTACGGCTCCTTGACCGCCGCCTGTATGGCGGGCTTCGTGATCTCGTTGAAGACGATGCGGCAATTCTCGTTCGGGTCGATGCCCAGAATGTGCGCGAGATGCCAAGCGATCGCCTCGCCTTCGCGGTCAGGATCGCTTGCCAGATAGATCTTGGCGGCGCGCTTCGCATCCTTCTTCAGCGCCTTGATGAGATCGCCCTTGCCGCGGATATTGATGTACTTCGGCGCAAAGTCGTTCTCAACGTCGATGCCGAACTGGCTCTTCGGAAGATCGCGCAGATGCCCCATGGACGCTCGCACCATGTATTTCTTGCCGAGATACTTCTCGATCGTCTTCGCCTTCGCCGGCGACTCGACAACGACCAAGGTCTGCGGAGCTTCCTTCTTCGCTGCAGTCTTTTTCGCCGCGGTCTTCTTCGCAACGTTCTTCTTCGCAACAGTCTTCTTCGGCGCTGACTTTTTTGCGGCAGGCTTCTTCTCAGCGGCAGATGTCGTCGCGGTGGAATCCCTCGCAGCGGATTTCTTGGTCGCCGTCTTCTTCGCCGAAGCCTTCTTTACGGCAGACTTCTTCGCCGCCGGCTTTTCCACGGCGGCTGTCTTCGCCGCGCCTTTTCCAGCGGCTCTCTTCCCTTCTTTTTTCTCCGCTTGCCCTACGACTTCCCTATTCTTCTCTTGCGGCGTCTTTTTCTGCGCTGTCGGCAAGATCGCCCCTCCTCAACTACTTAGATACTCAAACACTCTTCCCCTTGGCGCTGCGGATGTATGTGCGCATGGGCGTCTCCTCGACAAGTCCCTTGACGCGCAGTCCCAGCAAGAGGAATGCGACGTTCGCGGCCTTGCCCTGCAGGCGGCAGATCAGCTCGTCGAGAGAAAGCGCCGCCTCACGCGAAAGGAGCGCGTAGACCGCCGCTTCCTCCTCAGTCAATTCCTGCGGGGGCGATGCGCTCGTTCGCGGCGCGCCGTCCTCGTACTCAGCGGCAACGTCCGCCGCTGAGACGACAAGCCGCGCCCCCTGCTGAATCAGGCGATGGCAGCCACGGCTCGTCGCCGAGTAGATGCTGCCGGGCACGGCAAAGACGTCGCGCCCCTCGCTCAGGGCAAACTCCGCCGTGATCAAAGAGCCGCTCCGCTCCGCCGCCTCGACGACGATTGTGCCGTGCGCAACGCCGCTGATGATGCGGTTACGCGCGGGGAAAAAGGCCGCGAGCGGCGCCGTGCCCGGCGCATACTCGGAAATGACCGCGCCCTTCTCGGCAATTTCCGCCAGAAGCCGCGCATTCTCGCGCGGATAGGCGACATCGACGCCGCAGCCGAGCACGGCGACCGTCGCACCCGCCTGCAAAGCGCCCTTGTGCGAGGCCGTATCGATGCCGCGCGCCGCGCCGCTCACGACGACAAAACCGCGCTCGGCAAGACCGAGCGCGATGTCCTCCGCCGCCCCCTTGCCATAGGCGCTCGCGTGGCGTGCGCCGACCATGGCGACGGCGGGATGCTTCAGGCAATCGAGCGAGCCGCGGCAAAAGAGCGTCTGCGGCGGATTGTAGATCTCCTTCAACCGAGCGGGATACGCCTCATCTGACGGGACGAAGAGCGAGATACCGCCCTTTTCGCACGCAGCCGCAATCTTCTCGGGCAGAGCTTCGTTCCTGCGGCAGAAATCGTGCAGCGCCGCCGCACGCTCAGGCGAAAGATGCGCTGCACGAAGCGCCTCGGCGCGCGCGTGCCACGCATCCTGCGCCGACCCAAAAACGCGCACGAGGGAGGCCGCCACACGGCTCCCCACGCCCGGAGCACGGCAAAGAGCCGCGAGGAAGAATCGCTCCATGAAGTCACTCCTCTCCACCTCTTTGCGCCTTCATGCGTCACGAAAATCCCGAGAAGGCGTCCTTACGCCCTGCGCGTGACCTCGACCTCGACGTAGTCCAACGGCCCGTGAATGAGCACGGCATGCTTGCGTACGCGCGTCGTGACCTCGACGACCTGCGGGAACTTCTTCAAGATGCGGTCGCCCGTCTTCGCCGCGAGCGTCATCAAGAGGTTGACCTTCGTCTCCTCCACGGTGTCCTCGATCAGAGGATAGACCGCCGCTGCATCAATCGCGCCGTCTTCGATCCGATCCGTATCGCAGGCCTTGTCGTCGCGCGTCACCATCTCGACATCGACGTTGAGCTTCGCGCCCTGCTCCTTCTCATATTCATAAACGCCCTGAAAGCCATAAAACATCATGTTCATCATTCTGATCTTTGCCATGAAAATCCACTCCTTCTCCCACGTTTTACATCTCCAAAAGCGCTAGGATGTCGCGCGCCAAGACGTCAAGCCCCCACGGCTGACGCAGAAGCACGGCGGCAGCCGCACGGTACTGCGCGAGCGTCGCGAAGAGCAGGACATCCGTGCGCTCCTCGCTGAGGTCGACGGCATGGCGCGATACGGCGGCGTCCGCCCCCTTCGACAGGAACGTCTGCTTGACGACGTTCGCCGCCTTCGTCGGCAGGTCATGCACGCGGATCACGCAGAAGACAGCCTTGTCACGCATGATCGCGACGCCCGCCTCCGTGCAGCCGATCTCGCGCATCGCCGCCGCCGCCGTCTCCCTGCCCCAAGGCTCCATGCGCTCAAGCGCAAAACCTTTCCGCTCCACGAAATCCCCCCTTGCGCTTCATTTCCTCTCATTGTATCATAAAGAGAACGGAAACGGTACGAAAAATTTGCAAACTAGCGACAAACGGGGTGAACTCCATGAGCGACATCTTCCTGCTCTTCCTCATCTTCCTCATGCTCGCCTATACATTCTGGGACGAGCTTTTCACGCGGTAAGCGTACAGGGCGGGTCTGTGCGCACAATGAAGTGCGCACAGGCCCGCCCTGCCGTTTTCATGAGAATCACCCGATACATTCAAAGATACCGTCCTGTGACGCTCTGCGGCTCCCTGCGGATGTCCTCGTGCGTGCCGCAGGCGACGATCTCGCCCCCTGCCTCCCCGCCGCCCGGCCCCATGTCGAGGATGTAGTCGGCGTTTCGGATGACATCGAGGTCATGCTCGATGACGATGACGGTCGCGCCGCTCGCCAAGAGTGTCTGAAATACGCCGAGCAGCGTCTCTACATCGAGCGGATGCAGACCGATCGTCGGCTCGTCGAAGACAAATACGGAGCCATCCTGTCCTCTTCCCATATCACTCGCGAGCTTCAATCGCTGCGCCTCGCCGCCCGACAGCCCCGGCGTCGCCTCGCCGAGCGTCAGATAGCCGAGACCGAGATCGTGCAGGATCTGAAGCCGCCGCTGCACCGCCTTCAAATCGCGGCAAAGTTCCAGCGCCTCATCGACGCTCAGCGACATCAGCTCGGGCAGAGAACAGGCCTGCTTCCCCTTGCGCTGCACGCGAAGAATATCGGCGGCTTCCCTGCAATAGCGCGAACCGCCGCAGTCGGGGCAATCAATCGTGACGTCGGGCAGGAATTGGACATCGAGGCTGATCGAGCCTGTTCCGTCGCACGTCGGACAGCGAAGTTTCCCCGTGTTGTAGGAAAAATCCCCCGCCTTATAGCCATGCGCCTTCGCTGCCTCTGTACGCGCATAAATCTTTCGCAGCTCGTCGTGTACGTTCGCGTAGGTGGCAACGGTAGAACGCACGTTGGCGCCGATCGGCACAGCGTCGATCAGCCGCACCTGCCGCACACCGTCGGCGGCGATTTCGCGAACGTGCGCGGGAAGCGCTGTGCCGCTCGCCTGTGCTTCGAGTGCCGGAATGAGGCTTTCGAGGATCAGCGTCGTCTTGCCCGAGCCGGAAACGCCGGTCACGACGCTCAGTCGTCCTAGTGGAAACACGGCGTGAAGAGGCTTCACCGTATGGATCTGCTCCGTCTTGAGCGCGATCCTGCCGTGACGGAACATACCCTCAGCCGGCGCCGGCGTATGGACGCGCACCTTTTTTCTGCCGGACAGAAAGGCGCCAATGCGCGAGTCCTCGTTCTTTTCCAGTGCCGTGAGCGTCCCCTGCGCGATGATCGTGCCGCCGCCCGCTCCCGCCTCCGGCCCCATCTCAATGAAGTGATCGGCGCTCTTCAAAATCTGCACGTCGTGATCGACGAGGATGATGGAGTTCCCGTCAGCCATGAGCTCCTGCATGACGTGCAGCAGTCCCTCGATGTTCGACGGATGAAGTCCGATGGACGGCTCATCGAGAACGTAGAGCACGCCCGTCGTCCGATTGCGCACGGCGCGCGCAAGCTGCATGCGCTGCCTTTCTCCTGTCGAGAGGGTCGATGCCGCGCGATCGAGCGCGAGGTAGCCGAGACCGAGTTCCATGAGGCGCGCCGCCGTATGCCGGAACGTCTCGCAGATGCTTTGCGCCATCGGAACCATATCCTGCGGCATCGCCCGGGGAACATCCGCGACCCACGCCGCAAGCTCCGTCAGCGTCATGCGGCAGACATCCGGCAGGGAAAGTCCCGCAAGGCGCGGCGCACGCGCTGCATCCGAGAGGCGCGTGCCGTGACACGACGGGCAGATCTCCTGGCGCAGGAATTTTTCCACGCGCTTCATGCCCTTTTCATCCTTGACCTTCGCGAGCGCATTTTCTACGGTATAAATCGCGTTGAAATAGGTGAATTCCATCTCTCCCGCCGCACCGGTCTTTTTGAGCTGATAGACCATATGCACTTTGTCGGGCGGCCCGTGAAAGACGATGTCCCTCTCTTTCGCGGTAAGCTCGCGGAACGGCACGTCCGTCCGCACGCCCAACTTCTGCGCAATCTCCTTCATCAGCGACCACATGAGCGTCTGCCACGGCAGCACCGCGCCCTCGTCGATCGAGAGAGATTCGTCGGGCACGAGCGTCGACTCATCGACGACGCGCACGATTCCCGTGCCGCCGCACGCCTCGCAGGCGCCGCCGCTGTTGAACGCCAGCTCCTCCGCACCCGGCGCGTAGAAATGCACGCCGCACGTCGGGCAAGTGATCTCCTGCTCCGCTGCGACCCTGCGCGTCGGCGGCACATAGTGACCGTTCGGGCAGCGATGGCTCGCCAGACGCGAGAACATCAGCCGCACGACGTTCAGCAGCTCCGTCGCAGTGCCGAACGTGCTGCGCATCCCGGGCACGCCCGGGCGCTGATGCAGCGCGAGCGCCGCCGGAATATAGCGCACCTCGTCGACACGCGCCTTCTCCGCCTGTGTCATGCGCCGTCTCGTGTACGTCGACAATGCTTCAAGATACCGCCGCGACCCTTCGGCGTAGAGCACGCCGAGCGAGAGAGAGGACTTGCCCGACCCCGAAACGCCCGCAATGCCGACGATTTTATGCAGCGGAATGTCGACGGATATATTCTTCAAATTGTGCACGCGCGCCCCTCGGACTTCGATCGCCAATGGAGCCGCCCGGCTTTCGCTTCGCTCTTTTGTCATTTCGTCTCCCATCTTGCCAGCCTCGGCTACTTTCTCCTTCCTGCAACATCTTCCCGTTCCTCGCAGATGGGATTCGCGGCAAAAAGCCGATTCACCCGCTCGCTGAATAGAGCTTTGATTTCTTCAAACGAATGATGTCGGAAGTAACTGGGGGACAGATCGTCCAACGCTTTTCGCTTGATTTCACGGAATCTTTGGCGATTCCTGTACAAAAAATCCGCCGCACAGTTGACTTCATAGTAGGTTTCGTATTTTGTTCTCTCGGTGAATTTTACGACGGTGCAGCGAGAATTCCATTCTATATTGTATCGGTTAATAATATATTTTTTGCAAATCAATTCATGCCAGATCTCACTGCCGACAACAGACATATCGATGACCATTGTGCTTCTTCCAGGATGATTCCCGTCACATGACCCTCCGGTGAAGATACAGCAGGCAGATATGGCTTTAATATAACGGGCGATAAAACTGTCCAGGAAGGCGACACCGACTTTCCATGCATGCTCCCGGCGTTGGAAGTACTGCCAGTTATAGCCATTGCACCACGACTCCCCTCCATACGGAGGACGAGCGTCGAACAGATCTTCAAAGGCGGCAACGTTCAAGTCAGACGAAGGGACGATCTCGCTTCCGCAAAGACTGCCGCATTCGGATTCAGCCAACAGCCTATTCAAATAACGGGCATCATCCATATACCTTTCATCATGTAAGCAGGAATTATCACTGAGGCATGGTTTGCCATCTATGATTTCCACTAAAAAACCGCGGGCTTTGATCAATGCGATCAAATAATCCTGTTCACTTTTACTGCTTTGCCGTATTCTTGCAAAAAAGTCCGCTCTATTCACGATACCCTCTCCCTATATAATCTTAGATCCGCTTACCCGTCTCTACGTTGATTCATTGTCGTTTCCACGCCGGCTCTGTTGTCCTTGGAATATGCAAAGATTGAAATCTTAAGTTTATTATAAGATATTCACAAACAATGTCAACATAAAGCAAAACAGCGATTTGCATGGATACGGCAAATCGCTGTTTCTTCTCACCCCTCCGCCTCAGGCCAATCCTTGCAGAAAGTTTCGCATGATCTTCTCGCCGTCGGGCGTGAGGATGGATTCGGGATGGAACTGGATGCCCTCGATGGCGTACTCCTTGTGGCGCACGCCCATGATCGTGCCGTCTTCCAGTTCGGCGGTGACGGTGAGGCAGTCGGGCAGGGATTCGCGCTCGATGATGAGCGAGTGGTAGCGGCCTACTGCCGCTCTCTCGGGTAGTCCTGCGTAAAGGCCCTGCCCGTCGTGGCAAATCGGCGAAGGCTTGCCGTGCACGATCTCCTTGGCGCGCACGATGCGGCCGCCGAAGACTTCGCCGATTGCCTGATGCCCGAGGCAGATGCCGAGGAGCGGCACCTTGCCCTTCGCCGCTTCGATCAGCGCTTCAAGATTGCCCGCATCCTTCGGCAGCCCCGGCCCCGGCGAGAGGATCACGGCTTCGTAGTGTGCCGCCAACACGTCCTCGGGCGTCACGGCATCGTTGCGCACGACCTCGACCTCTGCGCCGAGGGAAGCGAGAAGCTGATAGATATTGTATGTGAACGAATCGTAGTTGTCAAAAAGCAACAACATCGTTTTCCACCTCCTCGACAACTTCAAACAGCGCCCGCGCCTTCTGCAGAATCTCCCGATATTCGTTTTCGGGCACGGAATCCGCGACGATCCCCGCCCCCGCTTGGATCACGGCGGTTTCGTCGTTTTCAATGCGCATCGTGCGCAAGGTGATGCACATGTCCATATTGCCGTAAAAGTCCATATAGCCGACCGTGCCCGCATACGTGTTGCGCTTTACAGGCTCAAGCTCGCGGATGATCTCCATGGCGCGCAGCTTCGGCGCACCGCTGACCGTGCCTGCGGGAAATGCCGCCGCCAAGACGTCCAGAGGACGGCATTCTTTCTTGAGCCGCCCGACGACCTCGGAGACCATGTGGAGCACATGGCTGAACTTCTCGATCTCCTTGAACTTCGTCACGCGCACGCTGCCCGCCTCGCTGATGCGCCCGATGTCGTTGCGCGCGAGGTCGACGAGCATCGCATGCTCAGCGCACTCCTTCGCGTCCGCCTTGAGCTCGGCGGCGAGCGCCGCGTCTTCCTCGTCGTTTCTGCCGCGCCGGCGCGTGCCCGCAATCGGGTAGGTGAAGATCTTGTCTCCCGCCACCTTCACGAGCATCTCGGGCGAAGCGCCGACGAGCTTGACGCTGCCGAAGTTCAGATAGAACATGTAGGGCGACGGATTGACCTGCCGCAGGCGGCGATAGAAGTGGAAGCTCGGCTTCGTGATCTTCTCGCGGAACTGGCGCGACGGCACGACTTGGAAGATGTCGCCGGCGAAGATATGCTCCTTCGCCTTTTCGACGGCGGCAATAAAATCACCGGAATCGCTTTCATACTTCGCGAGGAAGTCGAGCGGCTTCCTTCGCTTCGCAGCCGTTTTGGCGGCAGGCGCGACGGGCGCGCGCAGCCGTTCTGCGATCGTTTCCATCTTTCGCGCCGCCTCTTCATACGCGGCATCCGCCGTTTCCTCCGTGACGCGCGCGAGATGGATGAGCCGCGCCGTATTTTTCAAAGCGTCGAAGACCACCAGGTGACGGCAGACCATGAACTGCCCGAGAAGTTCATCTTCGCCGAGCGTCATTGTGCGCACGCGGTCGAAGGTCGCGGCGATTTCGTAGTTCAGATAGCCGACCATACCGCTGTTCGCCAGCGGCAGCTCCTCGTCCTCCACCGCAGGGCGGAAACCTTCCATATATTTTTTGAGCGTTTCCTGCGGCGTGCCGTCGAGGCATTTCATCAAATCGTTTTCGCGAATCATCAGGCGATCCTTGAAAACCTGCAGGCGAATGAACGGCTCAGCGCCGATGAACGAATAGCGCCCGAACTGCTGATGCGTCGTATCGACGGATTCGAGGATGAAACCCTCCGCCTCGCCAACGAGCTTGCAATAGACGGAGACGGGCGTATCGAGATCCATGGAGATCTCCGCCGTGACGGAGATGAGATTCGCCGTCTTTGCCAAATCCTTAAACCGCGCCAACGATGGCTGCAAAGTCATCATTTTCTGCCCCCCCTCAGCCATGATACGCCGCATCGAGAGCTTTGCGCATCGCCGCGATTAACTCCGCCGCCTCGTCCCGCCTGTCTGCGAGCAGAAGCCGCACGACGGCGCTGCCCACGATGACGGCGTCAGCTTCCGCCGCCGCTTCGACAGCTGCCTCGGGCGAGCCGATACCGAAGCCGACCGCCAGCGGCGTCTTCGTATAGGCGCGCGCCTGTTTGACGATCTTGCCGATCGGCCTGTAGTCGACCTGCTTGACGCCCGTGACGCCGTTGTTCGACACGCAGTAGATGAATCCCGTCGCGCTCTCGCACGTCTCCTGCATGCGCGCGGGCGTCGTGCCCGGTGTGATGAACTCCATCAAGGGAAAGTCGTGCGCCGCGCAAATTTCGCGCATTTCACCCGACTCCTCGTGCGGCACATCGGGGATGATGACGCCGTCCATGCCCGCCGCCTTGAAATCCTCAACGAAACGGGGGAAGCCGTAGTGCAGCATGTTGTTGACATAGCCCATGCCCACGAGCGGCATCTCGGAGAAACGGCGAATCGCCTGCACGATTTCGCGCACTTTCGCGAGCGTCATGCCGCCCTTCAAGGCGGCGACGGAAGCCGTCTGGATGACGGGACCGTCCGCCATCGGGTCGGAAAACGGCAGCCCGAGCTCTATGACGTCGGCGCCCGCCGCCTCTGCACGGCGCACCGCATCGATCGTGCCTTCCGCATCGGGCATGCCCGCCGTCAGATAGATGATGAGCCCTTTCCTGCCCTTTTCTTTCAGACCGTTCAATACATGTTCCAAACGCGTGCTCATTCGCTTTCCCTCCCCAATGCTTTCGCCACCATCTGCACATCTTTGTCGCCGCGCCCCGAGAGGCAAACAACGACGACCTCATTCTCCTTCGTTTCGGGCATCAGTTTCTCAAGATACGCGAGCGCATGGGAGCTTTCCATGGCGGGCACGATGCCTTCCAGGCGGCAAAGCCGCTGAAACGCCGCGAGCGCCTCCTCGTCCGTGACCGAAACGTACTCCACGATGCCTTGATCCTTGAAGTAGGAATGCTCGGGGCCGACGCCCGGATAATCGAGCCCTGCGGAAATGGAATACGCCTCGACGACCTGTCCGTCCGCGTCCTGCAGCAGGTAACTGTAAGCTCCGTGCAGGACGCCCGGCTCGCCGGCGCCGCTCAAGGTGCGCGCGTTGTCGACGGGAGCCTCGCCGCGCCCGCCGGCCTCGACGCCGTACTTCTTGACGGAAGCCTCGTCCTTGAAATCATAGAACGTGCCGATGGCGTTGCTGCCGCCGCCGACGCAGGCGACGAGCGCATCGGGAAGCTGTCCGCACGCCGCCTTGACCTGTGCGCGGATCTCCTCGCCGATCATCTTCTGGAAGTCGCGCACCATGCTCGGGTACGGGTGCGGCCCGACCGCCGAGCCGATGATGTAGTAGGTGTCCGTGATATTCGTCGCCCAATAGCGGATCGCCTCGCTCGTCGCGTCCTTGAGCGTGCCCGTGCCGCTCGCGACGGGAATGACCTTCGCACCCAGAAGCTCCATGCGGAAGACGTTGAGGCGCTGGCGCTTGACGTCCTCCTCCCCCATGAAAACATGGCACTCCATGCCGAAGAGCGCCGCGACCGTCGCCGAGGCGACGCCGTGCTGCCCTGCACCCGTCTCGGCGACGATGCGCTTCTTGCCCATGCGCTTTGCGAGCAGCGCCTGCCCGAGCGCATTGTTGATCTTGTGTGCTCCCGTATGCAGAAGATCCTCGCGCTTGAGGAAGATGCGCGCCTTGCCGTAATGCTCGGTAAGCTTCTCGGCAAAGTACAATCGCGTCGGACGGCCTGCGTACTCTTGCAGATAGCGCCGGAACTCCGCTTGAAACTCCTCGTCCTCCCTGCATCTCGCATAGGCGGCTTCCAATTCCTGCAGCGCCGGCATGACGATTTCCGGCACATACTGTCCGCCGTATGCCCCGAATCTTCCCTTCTTAGCCATATATTTCCCTCAACTTTCTTCTACTGTCAAAACAAAAATCTATTTCTTTCGCCCTGCTCATGCACTCTCCTTGGCGAGTGCGCACGGATTCGCCAGGCGCCGCGTCATCTCCGCAACATCATCGGCACGCACGAGCCCCTCGCCCACGAGAATGCCGCCGCAGCCCGCCTCCTGCAGGCGGCGCGCATCCGCAGCGCTGAAAATGCCGCTCTCGCTGATAAATGTACGGCTTTCCTCCGCCCTCGGCAAAAGCTCCAAGGTGTTCTCGATCGAGGTCGTGAACGTCTGCAAATTGCGGTTGTTGATGCCGATGAACTCGGCCGGCGTCGCCAGGGCGGCCTTCATGTCCGCCTCATCGTGCACCTCGACGAGCACATCGAGGCCGATCTCCCAAGCGCGGAACACATACTCCCGAAGCTGTGCGGGCGAGAGGATGCGCGCAATCAGCAGCACGGCGTCCGCGCCGAGCATGCGCGCTTCGAAGATCTGGTACTCGTCGATGATGAAATCCTTGCGCAGGAGCGGCAGATCGACAAGCGAGCGCACGCGCACCAAGTCCTCGTTCGAGCCGAGGAAATGCGGATCGGTGTGAACCGACAGCATCGAAGCGCCGTTCTCCGCGTAGATGCGCGCGAGTTCATCCACCGTATGCGTGCGGCACAGCCTTCCTTTGGCAGGCGACTGCAGCTTGCACTCGGCAATGAGATTCCAGTCGCGCGCCTGAAAGCGCTTCGTCATGTAAAAGCCGCCGCAGCGCTCCCTCGCCCTCGCCTTGAGCTCGGCAATGGGCAGCCGCCGCTTCGCCTCCGCCACCAAGTCACGCTTCTTTTCCACGATTTCCGCTAAAATATCTTTCATTCCGGAATCCTCCGTTTCTGCACAACTGCCATAAATTCTCGTATCCTCTCGATGGATTTCCGCCTCTCGATCTCAAGGCTGCCTGAAACATCGACGCCGTAGGGGCAGAAGACCTCTTGCGCCTCCCGCACATTGCCGCTCGCAATGCCGCCCGCGACCAACAGGGGCTTTTCGAGACGCGCCGTTTCCTCCGCAGCCTCACGCCAGCGAAAGCGCTGCCCCGTACCGCCGACAGCGTCTTTGGAAAAGCTGTCGAGCAGGATGATCCCCGCCGGATAGTCGTTCGCTTCCTCCGCCGAAAAGTCGTCGCCCCAGCGAAACGCCTTGATGACGGGGCGGCAAACCGCACGCGCATAGGCGGCACTCTCATGCCCGTGGAGCTGCACGAAGTCAAGACCGCAGAAATCTGCGGCGGCATTGACCTCGTCGAGCGGTGCATCGACGAACACCCCGACCGTCTTGGCGCGCTGCACATGCTTCGTCAGGCCGCGCACCTCTTCCGGCAAAACATGGCGATGGCTCTTCTCGTAAAAGATAAAACCCAAAAAGTCCGCTCCCGCGTCCTCCGCTGCCAACACCGCCTCTTCTGTGCGCAAGCCGCAAATCTTGACCTTCATACCACTCACTCCTTCAAAAAAAATCGCCCCTTGCAGGAATCACAAACCTGCAAGGGGCGAAATATTTCGCGGTGCCACCCTTTTCAAGTCAAGTTCGGAAAACAAAAAAGCCACTTCGCCGCCTCGGGACGAAATGGATTCGCAGCCACCCTGAAATTGACCTCTCGTTTCGGGTACAGGAAAAACCGATACCCTAGCCCTCTAACGGTGGCAGCCGTTCCAGCCTACTCGGCACAGCCTTTCGGTGGACTCTCACAGGACCATTCACCATGCGCTTCCCGCCGATCATCACACCTCCCCGAAGGGTCATCGGCTCGCTGAAGGAAAGTTTACAAGGCTACTATTTCCTGCTCTACGATTTACATATATACACTTGACGATTTGAAAATCGATGTTGCCATTATAAAACAGAGCTGCACACTCTGTCAAGCACTTTATCCCATTATTTTTCTATGAAACCCCAAGAGGTCAAGCCGAAGGCGCAAAGCGATTGGCGAGATTTCATTAAGGGCGGCGCACAATGTCCACGAAATGGGCGTTTGTGCATATAGTTTTCTATGATTCTCGTATTTTCCGAGACAAAGAAAAAGCATGACGCGCACCGCCATGCTTTTTCTTTTCCAGCTCCTCTGCCCTTACGCCTGAATCGCCGCATATCGCTCGCTTGCCAGCACCTTTTCCATATATTCATACGGCGTGATGCGATCCTCCACCACCATGGAGAATACGCTGGGACTGCAGCCGAAAACGAGCATGACGCCTTGCTCGTTCATCTTGACGGGCTGCTGCTGGCGGCGGCTCTGCACGTTCCAGAACACGATGCGCGGCAAGCGATAGCCCGCCTCAGCAAACATCTTCTTCGCCTGCTCGAAATTCGTCACAGAGGCATTTTCCGTACAGGCGTCAAACTCCATGTCCGTGATGATGTAAAGCACCTCGGGCATCTCCTGCTGCGGCACGCCGCCCGAAACCGCCGCACGCAGCAGGAGGCGGAAGACGCCTTCGAGATTCGTATTTGCCACCTCATTAAATGTCCTGCAATAGCTGACCTTGTCCGCAATCGTCGTGCCCTTGATCTGAAGGATGCGCGGCTTACGAGAAAACGCGATGAAGTGATCGCGGAATGCGCCCTCATTGCGCTCTGCAAAATAGACGGCGAGCGAGAGCGCGACGCAGGCCGGCAAAGGCACCCCGCCCCCATACATGGAGGCGGAACCGTCGAGCACGACGAGCGCATTCTCCCCATGCGTATAGTCGGGAAGCGCCTTCCATGTGATGTCGAGGGTACGCGACGCCTCCGCCGAAAGACTTCTTCCACTCTCCCATTTGCAAAGCGGGCGAATGACTTCGTAAGGATAGAGCGTCCCCGTATGAAGAGTCTCATTCCCGCGCGCCACGCGCTCCAAGAAAGCCTCGTAGCGCTTCGCATCGTTGCGCCGAAAAGCCTCGCGGTACTTGAACATCGCCTTGGACGGCTGCTTCGCATAATCAAAGCTGTAGTCCTTCGTGCGCAAATGGTCTTCGATGATCCGGATGCAGCGGCGCAGACGGACGAGCATCTTTCGATATTCCGCCTCCTGCATCCCGAACGACGCCGCCAGATGACGCGCCTTAGCACGCGCCTCACGCGACGAAGTGTTGACGGACGGCAGCCACTTCGCGAGGAGGGAGACTTCTTCCCCCTTTCGCGACGCTCCGAGGTCGCTTTCCAGCTACTTGCGAATCAAGCGAACGGCGGCAGACTCCAACTGGGTGCCGAGAAGCGCGAGCACATCGTCCCAGCGCCCGTACTCGGGGATGAGCGGCAGATTCTTCTCCACGCACGCAGGCGCATACGCGGCAAGATGGCGCAGAAGCACGCGAAAGACGCGGCGCTCGCCCAGCCCGTCGCGAACATCACGCGCATAGAAGAGCGTGCGCAGCGCACGCACAGGATCCTCGGCAAAAGCGCGCGTGAAGCGCACGACGATCTCCGCCTCCTTCGCAGAGCGCAAGGCGCCGACCGCCGCAAAGAAGTCGAGCATCGTGCTTCCTCCTTCGCGCAAAAAGCCCGGCGCAAAGTGCAGATGCAAATGTGCCGGACAGATTCATTCTCCCCAGCATATGCCGGGAACATATACAAAAACAAGATGCCGCGGACGGAAACGGCAAGCCGCTCCGCCCTGTGAGGTCGTGCCTCACTATTGTGACTATACGGATCAAGATTGCTGTTGGCATCTTTTTGCGAGACGCCTTTCCGGGGGTGCCCGCAACGGGGTACCCACGGCCTCCAAGAATAGCTGTACGCGTCTCCTGTATACGATACCATGATATGCAGCATCGCACAATAGCTTTTCTAATATTCAGACGATAATTTTATCGAACTGCAGCTGGGATTCTTCCTTTCTTTGCTCCATAATGGAGGAAATGTACTACGAAACGGTCAATACCTGAAAATTCACCATGCAAAAGGAAGCATCCCCATGCAGCACACAGCTCTATCCCATCACAATCGCCAGCTTGACACTCGAAGGCGTAAATATGGTGCGGTTCTTTGTACCTTAATTCTCGTAAATACTGAGCATGACATAGCTTCCATCCAGTCCGAAAGAAAGATTCTCGCCGGGAGTGATGCGGTAAACTGCAATGCTGCTTCTCGACGACTCCTCAGGAATTTGCGGCAGAAGGTAGGCGTGGGCGTACACCTCCCGCGAATCGTTTACCCCGAGGCCGGAGCGGTCAAAGTGCAGCTTGCTCCCCCGGAGAAGCACGAGCCCTGTCACGATTCCATGTTCGTGGAAAATGATGAGCCTCTTATCCGGATAATACAAGCCCTGGGAAAAGCTCATGTCACCTGCATGACAGGGCTCCTCCCAACGCAATTCCTTCCCCACTCCGAGAATCTCCTGCACGGCGCTCATGCGCATACCGAAATGAATGCCGCCGACGGACTCAAAGTAGTCCGGAGTCAGCGTGCGCTGCAATGCATCGCCGCCCGCCAGCGTAATATAGTCCCCCGCACCGCCAAAAAGCTTCCAGCCGATATGAAGAGTGCGCTCTCCGCCCGCTTCTTTGACGCGAAACTCCGCGCCGCCGGATTCAACACCGCCTCCCCATTGTCCCCAGCCGACGACTTCGCAGCCGTTGATCGTGCGCTCCCCGATCGTGAGCGCCGCGCCTCCGTCTTCATCGTACCAAGTGCCCGCCATGCGCTCCAAAATCACATCGAGATCGTCGCGTGGCTCCGCCGCCGCACTCTGTCCTAAAGCGAGCAGCACGAACGCACATAAGGCGAGCATCGCCAAACCTTTCATCTCGCACCTCCCGATCCTGCGAAGATTCCACTATCACCAAAAATCAATGCGCCACAGCGCTGAACCTGACATAGCTCCCATTCTTTCCGAACGAAAAGAACTCCCCGGGAGCGATCTCATAGAACGCCAGCGGATTGTTGTACGTCCTTTCCTCAGGGATCTCGGACATCTTATAGGCGCGCGCGTATGCCGCCCGCCCGTCGTTTGCCCCGAGGCCGGAGCGGTCAAAATACAGTTTGCTCCCCGGCAGCAGAACAAGGCCTGTCACGATACCGTCTTTATGGAGAACGATAAGCCCCTTGCCCGGATAATACCAGCCGTAAGCAAAAGTATCATCGCCTGCACGGCAAATATTTTCCCTGCTCAATTCCTGCCCCGCACCGAGCCTTTCCCGCACGGCGCGCGTGCGCATACCGAGGCGAACGCCCTCGACGGATTCGGAGCAAGCAGGATTCAGCGTGCGCTGCAGCGCTTCCCCATCGTTCAGTCGGATGTAGTCCCCCGGCCCGCCGAAAAGCAGCCAACCAATGCGCAGCGTGCGCGTGCCGGCCGCCTCTCGAATGATGAAGTCCAGAGAGCCGCTGCCGGGTCCGTTTGCCAGTCGATCGCCGCCGACAACCTCGCAGCTGTTGATCGTGTGTCCCTCAATCGTGAGCACCTCACGCCCCTCTTCATCGTACCATGTGCCTGCCAGACGCTCCAAAATTCGATGGACTGAATCCTGCGAAATTCCCATCGCCGCCTCGCTCTGCCCCGAAACGAGCAGCACGAGTGCGCATAAGATAAACAAAGCAAATCGTTTCATCTCGCACCTCCATAAAACAAAAACGCATCCATTCAGAAGCTTCGCTTCATGAGTGGATGCGTTTTTTCGAACATTCACTTGCGATGCAAAGGATGTCCCCAAAGTTCTCCGTAAATCCTCATATCAACCGAATGCACCGCAGTCTGCTCCATATCTTCCTTACATTGAAAAAGCAAACCGCGTGCAGCCTGCACAATGTTACATCTTTTCCCATTCAGTAAAATGGTAGGCACGAACGCCTCCGCCGATATCTTCACCGTCGCGCCGCACATCGTAGTAGCCATACTCCTCAAGATAGTCGCGCACAGCGATATTGCCCGTGTAGACATCGAGCCTGCCGCTCGGCAGTGCGCTTCGGAACTCACTTGCCGCAGAAGATGGCGAGCTGGCCTCGTACATCGTGATCGTACTGCCTCTCTTGACAAAGATCGCAAACTTTGCAGATTTCACATGATTCTGAAAATCGCTCTGGCTGACGGTACCTGTCCACATGGCGAAACTCATGCTCGACATCACCAGCATCAACGTAAAGACCAACACCATTACTTTTACTGTTCGTTTCATGACCTTTCATCTCCTTTTCTCTTAACACTCATTAATTCTTAGAAAAAACTCTGCGCAGTTCATTTCTTTCATTAATGGCAGAAACTCTCCAACAAGCATACTGCAGTAAATGACAGGCAAACAAAAATTTTCTCTGCGATTTTCTTCCGGCCATAATGCCTTGCCTCTGCGTTCGGATAATACCGATAAATTCAGCCACCCATCTTCAATATGTTTTCTATATGATAGCATGATATATAGTATTATTCAATAGAATTTTAGCAACATTCAGATTGTATTCTTATCAAAATACAACTGGGCTTTCTCTCATCTTTGCTTTATAATAATTAAAGAACATTGCGTCAAAATATCTGAAAATTTCACTATATGAAAGGACGCGCCTCCATGCAATACACAGAGCATTACGACTCGCCATTCGGCTCCATGACCCTCGCCAGCGACGGCACGGCGCTCGTCGGCCTTTGGTTCGACGGACAAAAATACTTCGCCGCCACGCTCGAAGAGGAGCACAAGCAAAAAAGCTTCCCCGTATTCCATGAGACGTGCCGCTGGCTCGACCTCTACTTCAGCGGAAAGAGGCCCGACTTCCTGCCGCCGCTTGCACCGAAAGCCACACCGTTTCGGCAAAAAGTCTGGGATGTCCTGCTCTCGATCCCCTACGGCGAAACGATCACCTACGGCGAAATCGCCCGCCGCATCGGCATGAAAAAAGCCGCCCACGCCGTCGGCGGCGCCGTCGCGCACAACCCCATCTCCGTCATCGTCCCCTGCCACCGCGTCGTCGGCACAAGCGGCAGTCTCACAGGCTACGCCGACGGCATCGACAAGAAGGTGCAGCTCTTGACGCTCGAAGGCGTAGATATGACGCAGTTCTTTATGCCGTAAGAAACGGCAGATGATTCGCCATCCCTGCGAAATTTGCGATATACCGCAGGCGATGTGCATCCTTTTGTACATAGCCAAAAAAATTTCAAAAAAATCGTTGACAAGCCCAGCTTCTGATATATAATGTAAATATAAACCTTGACAATGGGATGCAGAAAAATATTCCTCTCGGACAAAAGGAGTTGATTTTTTGCGGAATCTACAAGTATTGCTCTCAGAAGAAGAGCATAAAGGGCTTGAAAAACGCGCCGAAACGGAAGGTCTGCCGCTCAGCGTCTACGTTCGCAGCCTGCTTCTCGGTGACGAAGATGAATTTTCAGCCGCCTATAAGGAGGCGCTCGCACGCGTCACGGCATTGGCGCCTGGTACGGAATTCAATCTGAAGTCGCTCTTCGGCACGGACTGGACGCAGAGCCGCGGCACGAAGCTGACACTCGGCAGGACGTTCTATGAGATGGTTCGAAGCAGCGCCGTTCCCACAGTGAAGGCACTTGGCAAGGACAGCTCGAACATCATGCAGTATAAGCGTCTATGACAATGGATTCGCGCAGTGAATGCCAGGAAGATATGGAAAATTGAAGGAGTGTGACATCATGAACTTGAAGGAAGCCTTTCAGGCGCAGAATAAGCTCGGCGAATTGATGGGATATATTATCCTCTATTTGTCCGATTCGGACAACGTGATGACCATCACAGAAAAGCACCTTCGCAGCAAGGCTTTAGCGGGACAGCAGGACGAAAGCGTGGATGCGAGCTGCAAGGCCGAAGAGAGTTTCGATGTAGGGCGGCTTCTCGGCATTTGGGAGGAACTCATGGAGGAGAAGACTCGCCTCAGCACAGCCATCGGCAAGGCCAAGGCAGACATGGACTTCAACCTCGATGCCGCCGTAGACGAGAACAAGAGCCGTCGGGCATTTCTCTCCACGCTCCAAGGACTTGCCAATCGCAAAAGCACGCATGAACTGGAAAAGGGTGCAGGGCGCGGCTACGTTTTCAACAACGAGGGAAACCCGACCTCCTACTGCTACGACATCGACCGCATCATGACCATAGACTATGACCGCAGCAAGGTGCGCGCCATGGTGAAGGAACTGAATCGCCTATCGAATGAAGTTTCCATCAAGATTGACGAGGCTCTGCTGCGAACGCCGGTAGACTACACGCCGAGATTCGATCTTGCGGGCGAGAACAAATTTATCCTTGAGGAGATGATGATGAAATAATCTACACGCGGCGCTGCCGGCGCGAGATACGCTTCGCGCCGCAGCCGTTTGCGCAGGGACAGACAGCGAAGGGACTTCGGTTCAGGTGTGGATGAACTATGAGCCCACACAAAAACATCCAACTCTGCTTTGCGGAGAGTGTATCTAGCAAATTTTCGACGTCCATACGCAGCATCCATCGTGCTATCGTTCTTCGTCCTTCGAAATGTCAATATTTCCTACGGACGCCAATTCACGGCTACGCTTCGCCAATGTGGATCTGCTCCCTTATATGGGGAGCAAAATATTAACGATTACGCCAAACGCCCTGCCTCGGCATTGGCGGGAGGCCAATAGAAGAAACTTTGGTGGCTGTCTCTGCTCAAGCGGCTGACAAGTCGCTTTCCATGAATACCGCAACAGGCTCAAGCGCGGGAGCATGAATGCCGCTGCTCTTGAGCCGCTGGGCTCTACTCCCGACAAAGATCATGTACTCTTGGAAGAAAGCGTCTGCAAGCACTTCAAATCCGGCACAGTCTTTGCCATGAGCGCCGAATAAGCAATAACTTCCCAATTCCCCGTCCCCGATTTCCTGCAAAGAAAATGCCCCGACGCGAACCTGCACGCTTCGCAGCGGGGCATTCTGTTTGCTTCTTCAAATCAATATACCGTGTCACCACGAAATCTTTCTCATAAGCCAAGAACTCATACCCATCCTGGATTCCCAACTTATTTCTCAAGACCCCGTTGGGTTGAAGATATGGATCCCTTGCACTCATACGATTTCCGCCTCTTTTTTCCCCGCCAGCTTCTCACGGAA
>ERZ773009.832-NODE-832-length-22368-cov-6.617263_pt1 | contig 22368 bp, 22 predicted proteins | sample MGYA00580663_ERZ773009 | MGnify/ENA primary metagenome ERZ773009 (study PRJEB29015, sample SAMEA2737969) | human oral metagenome | biome: human oral; feature: human-associated habitat; material: dental | place: China | collected 2026 ... | reverse complement strand
ACCCTCGAACTGACCGAACGGGTGCTGCGTGACCTGATGCCGGAGGGCAACGACATTCACGTCGACGCCGACTCCATCATCACCGCCACCTGCGCCTACTTCGGGATATCCGCCGACGAGCTGACCGGGGCCAGCCGCGTCGCCGCCCTGGCCCGGGCCCGTCAGATCGCCATGTATCTGTGCCGGGAACTCACCGACCTGTCGCTGCCGAAGATCGGATCCCGCTTCGGAGGTCGCGACCACACCACCGTCATGCACTCGGTGAAGAAGATTGACACGAAGATGGGCGAGGACCGCCAACTCTTCGACCAGGTGACCGAACTCACCAACCGCATCAAGCAGAGCTGAGACCGCGACCACCGGTGGTTTCGACTCAGCCGTTCGCGTGAGCCTCACATGCTGGCTCAACCAGCTTCGAAGAGGGGTGCTCGCGACCTGTGGAAAGTTGTCCACAGATCTGTGGATTCTTGGTGGAAACCGCGGTGGACAGTGCGACGGGCGCTGAGGAATCCACAAATCCTCCCCGTGTAGTTCTGGTTTTCTCCACAGCCCATCCACACCCCCAAACCCGCTCTGACAAGGAGTTTTGGCGGTTTTCCACAACTTCCACAGGTGCTACTACCAGTACTAAGATGTAATTACGGAAAGTTCTTAAAAGTCACGTGCGGTGGAAACGTGGAAGACTCGGAAGCCGCGCCGAGCCAAACGGCTGACGGGAGAGTGCGAGAACTCGGGCGCCCAAAACCCGCGTCGATCAGGGCCGTTACCGGTATGCTGACGAGATACCGCGCCGTGGTGGCTGCCGGTACTACTACTTAAGGGGACGATGTGAAGATTCGAGTGGAGCGCGACGCACTGGCTGATGCCGTTGCCTGGGTGGCCCGCAGCTTGCCGAATCGTCCCACGGCCCCGATCCTCGCCGGGTTGCTGATGAACGCCTCCGGAGACGAGGTGACGCTCTCCAGCTTCGACTCCACCACCTCCGCCCAGGTGACCATGCCCGCCGAGGTCACCGACGAGGGCACGGTGCTGGTCTCGGGGCGACTACTGAACGAGATCGCGCGCTCCCTGCCCAACAAACCAGTCGAAATGGTCTCCGACCACACCCAGGTGGAACTGATCTGCGGGTCCGCGCGGTTCAGTCTCCAGACCCTGCCCGTCGAGGAATACCCCACCCTGCCCGAGATGCCCACCCAGACCGGTCTCGTCGACGCCTCCGTCTTCGAGAAGTCCGTCAGCCAGGTCGTGATCGCCGCGGGCCGCGACGAGCTGCTCAACGTGTTCACGGGCGTGCGGGTGGAGATCAACGGCGACCGGCTGTCGCTGCTGGCCACCGACCGCTACCGGATGGCGCTCAAGGAACTCACCTGGCAGCCGTCCTCCCCCGACATCGAAGGCGCGGTGCTGGTGCCGGGCCGGGTTCTGGCGGACACGGCCAAGTCCCTGACCTCCGGCAAGACCGTCACGGTCTCGCTTTCCACCACCGAATCGGAGGGTGAGGGGCTGGTCGGGTTCACCGGCGAGGGGGCGAAGAGCCGCCGCGAGGCCACCACCCGCCTGCTGAACCAGGCCTTCCCGAAGGTGCGGCACCTGATGGATGTCGTCGGCACCGTCACGGTGCGGGTTCCCACCGCCGATCTGCTGGCCGCGGTGAAACGCGTCTCGCTCGTTGCGGAACGCAACACCCCACTGCGCATGCTCATCGAAGACGACCACATCTCCCTCGAGGCCGCCACCGGCGACCAGGCCCACGCATCGGAGGCGATCGAGGCGCAGGTCGGCGTGGTCGGCGAGGAGAAATCCATCGAGGCCGCGGGCTTCAACCCGCACTACCTGCTCGACGCTCTCGGCGCCCTCGACGCGCCCTACGCGCACTTCTCCTTCACCGCGCCCGGCAAACCCTGCCTCATCACGGGTTTGGCGACGATCGACGGCGACCAGCTGTTCGACTACCGCCACGTCATCATGCTCATGCGCCTGCCGAGCTGAACGGCCAGCTCCGGCCGGTGAAGCCGGTGGACATGCGACTGACAGGATTTCTGTGGCGGTTGACTGTTGGATCCCCTAGGTTTGATTTCAGTCACATGAAAGGAAAGACCTATGACCTCCATTGGAGCCCTCTTGGCCATCCTGGGTTTCGGGTCGTTGATCCTCCCGGCTTTTGGCATGCAGTTCAGACTGCTTTCGGCGGTCGAGGGAGCCCAACCCTGGTTCGGCATCATCCTTGGCGTCATTGGGCTCGTCCTCATGGCGCTCGGTTTCGTGCAGGGCAACCAGCAGAAGGGACAACAGCCCCAGCCGCCGCAGGGCCAGCAGCCGCCCCAGTGAACCAATGACCGAATCGACGGGAGGGAGCCGCGGGTTCCCTCCCGTTTCCACGTCCCCGCGTGAATAAAATCGGACCCGATGTTCGTCACCCACCTGTCGGTCACCGACTTCCGCAACTACGCCGCCGCCGAGCTGGATCTCGTCGCCGGCGTCAATGTCTTCGTCGGGTCGAACGGGCAGGGCAAGACGAACCTGGTCGAGGCCGTCGAGTACCTCTCGACGATGTCCTCCCACCGCGTCTCGTCGACGGCCCCCCTGATCCGCGCCGGCGCCGAGTCCGCGATCCTGCGTGGCCGGGTACAGGCCTCCCGTGACGACGAACGCCTCATCACCCTAGAACTCGAGGTGACCAACGGCCGCAGCAACGTCGCCCGCCTGAACCGCGCTCCCCTGCCACGGCCCCGCGACCTCGTCGGCGCGCTGCGCACCGTCGTATTCTCACCCACGGACCTGGCCATCGTGCGCGGCGACCCGTCAGACCGGCGGGCCTGGCTGGACACCCTCGTCACCACCCGCTGGCCGCGCATGGCCGGGGTGCGGGCGGATCTGGACAAGATCCTCAGGCAGCGCAACTCGCTGCTGAAGGCGATGTCCGGGAGGTCGCTGCGGCAGGCCGCACCCGAGGAGGACGCCACCCTGCAGGCCTGGAACGACGCCCTGGCGCGAATCGGTGCAGAGTTGCTGCACGCGCGTCTCGACACCCTGGCCGACGTCCTCCCGCACGCCGCCGGGGCCTACGAGACCATAGCGCCGGTGAACAACCGGATCTCGGCGCAGTACAAAACCTCCCTGGACCTGGCGGGCATTCCCGTCGACGCGGTCCGCGAGACCCTCGAGGCGCGGCTGCTCGAGGCCATGGCTGAGCGTCGCCGTGAGGAGGTAACGCGAGGGGTGACCCTCGTCGGCCCGCAGCGCGACGACATCACCCTGTCCATCGGCGATCTGCCGGCCAAGGGATACGCCTCGCACGGCGAGTCGTGGTCGCTGGCGCTTGCCCTGAAACTGGGAGGATTCGCCCTGGTGCGTGCCGACGGCATCGAACCCGTCCTGGTGCTCGACGACGTGTTCTCCGAGCTGGATGAGACCCGTCGCGAACGCCTCGCGGGGGTGGTCGCCGACGCCGAACAGGTGCTCATCACCGCCGCCGTCGGCGCTGACGTCCCCGACTTCCCGTCCGCGCGGCGGTTCAGGGTGCAGGGCGGGGCGGTCGAACCCGCTGAGGAACCGGGGGCGACGGATGACTGAACCACTCCTCGGCGACGACCTCCCGGGCGAGGAACCCCACGACCCGACTGGACTGGAGCTGGCGGCCGAGATCGCCCACCAGACGGCCCGCACCTCACCGCTGCTGCCCGAAGCCGCACCGCCGCCCCCGAAGGCTCCAAAACGCCGTCACTGGGCCGGAGAACAGCGTTCCGGGGCCCATCCCGACGACCGCGACCCGCAGCTGATCGGCAGCGTCCTGGAATCCGTCGCGAAACGCCGGGGCTGGCAGCGCCAGATCTCCCTCGCAATAGTGCTGCGCGACTGGCCGGGGCTCGTCGGCGCCATGAACGCCGAACACTCCTGCCCCGTCGAGTTCCGTAACGGGGTGCTCACCGTCCAGTGCGACTCCACCGCCTGGGCCTCCGCCATGAGGTACAACGCCGGACCCCTGGTCGCGAAACTGAACCATGCCCTCGGCGAGCGCTCGGTCCTGCGCATCGAGGTGCTGGGCCCCCACGCTCCGAACTGGAAACGGGGTCGCCGCTCGATCCGGGGCCGCGGCCCCCGGGACACCTACGGGTGAGGGTCGTTTCACGTGAAACCATCGGGTGTAACGGTCAGTCGCCGACCACGCCGTTCTGGTAAGCGAGGATGACCAGTTGAGCCCGATCCCGGACATCCAGGCGACTGAGCAGACGAGAGACATAACTTTTCACCGTCGCAGAGGTGAATTTCATCTCCTCAGCGATTTCATCGTTGCTCAGGCCCTGGGCGATCAACCGGAGCAGGGAAAGGTCCTTCTCCGAGAGTTCTTGGATCTGTTTGGAGGGGCGGTGTCCGCGCTCGTAGCGCGATAGGACGCGAGTGATGAGCTTGGGCGACAGCATGGCCTCACCCAGGTGGACCTGTTGGATGGCGTGCATGATCTCGCCGCGGGTGCTGGTCTTGAGCAGGAACCCCACCACTCCTGCGCGCAGGGCCTCGTGGAAGGTGGCGTCATCCTCCAGTGAGGTCAGCGCGATGACGCGACTCTTCACGCCGATGTCACTGAGCTCACGGGTGGCCTTGATGCCATCCATGATGGGCATGCTGATGTCCATCAGGATCACGTCGGGGCTCAACCGTTTGGCGAGGGAGACACCGTTGAGCCCATTCGTCGCAGTGCCTACCACTGTGATACCGGGCATGGTCTCAACGATCCGCTGGATCTGCTCCCGTACCTTCTCGTGGTCCTCGACGATCAGTACTCGAATCTTGGTGTCGTTCATGCCGTCAGTCTAACCAGCTTCACGGGGATCTATTTCTTCAGTCACCGGAAGTTGACTTCCGCGTGCGAAGCGGCTTCCAGGGGTATTGAATCAAGTCAGGTCGAGATACCGGGAAGCGAGAGGAACAGCTTTCGAGGCAAAAAAAATTCCACGGATCCCTCGACTCAACCACCACGATGTTTCGGCGTTGAATGCCGTACTCAAATGGAAAATGCTCGAGAAAGCAGGCACCAATGAAGTTCCGAATCGTTGTTTTGGCAATTGCTACTGTTTCTTTGTTGTTCTCCCAGGCCGCCACCAATGCCGAGGCCACCACCGTTTCAGCGGATTCTTTCACAACATCAACCCAGGTTGATCCCCAGGGCGGATTCTTGTGCAAGACAATCCAGTTCTTCTGTTTCAAGTGAGTCGTCAATTCATTGACGGCGAAGATCTGGAAATGATCTGACGGGTGTGATGTCGATGACTTCGAGGATCCGGTTCGCAGATTGGACGTCCTGGTAGAAGGGCTGGCCAGAGTGAACCCGGTCCTCGATTGTTGTCTCCGGGTCAACGAAAAGTTATCATGGATCATGCTGCCACGCCGCACCCCTGCAACGAGTGGGTTCATCGTACGCCAAGGCATCGAGCCCGTCATAGGTATTGTTCTGTTCATACTCACGATCGAGACTGGTTGGAGAACGGCAACGCCGACAGCTTGGGTTGTGTGGATGACAATGCTCGTGGCAACTGTTCTGCTTCCTTTTTGGCCGCTGATTTCTTTATGTTTGATGGTGATCTATTTCCCGGCATGGGTTTTCATTGACAGCGGTGGTCAACTGATGGCGGTGGGCGGGGTTCTGATTGTCTACAACTGGTTTGCCCATCACCGCTCTTGGCGTGTTGTGATAGCCGTTGTATACCCAGTGGTAATGATGATATGTTGGGTGTATCTAGACTCATTGGAGGGATTGCTGTCGAATATCTTTTTCTTCTCCGGTCTGAGTGGAGTGGCGGTTGCTGCCGGGATTGGCGCGCACAGGCGCTTTGCCCGTGAGAGAGCGCTCCGATTTGAAGGAGAGCAGGCGCTGCGCCGGATACGTCTGTTGGCAGCTAGTGAGCTGCACGACAGCGTCGCGCAGACCCAGGCCCTCGTTGTGATGAGGTTGCGGGAACTGCTGGATGATCCTCACTTGACCCAAGAACTCGCATCTCAGGTCTCCGACCTGCTCGAGATGTCGAACGACGCCACGAAGGAGCTTCGCTCCGCCATGGCGGCTCTTCGGAATGTGGACAAGGAGTTCGGGACGGTCGGTCAATCGGACGAGGAGCAGTCTCTCACCCAGCAGTGGACCCAGTTGGAAAGCGTCCTCAAGGAAGGCGGGTTCGACCCGGAGGGCAGATTCGAGGTGGACGACATCAAATTCTCTGGTGAGCTGGAGCATGTGGTCTGCCGGATCCTAGGTGAGCTGGTCACCAACATCGTCTGGCACGGGGAACCGGGTCCGTGCCGCGTCGAGTTGTTCGCATTCAGGGGCGATTTGGTGATGCGAGTGCGTAATGCCATCGGAAGCAGTCCTGTCTCCCGCAAGGAAGGTGGTGGACAGGGACTCCCGGGAATTGAGGAGCGGGTGGCGCAACTCGGTGGAAAATGCTCCTTCAAGTCCGCGAACTCGCAGTGGTGCGCCCAAGTGAGGCTTCCGATTGTCTCTTGAGGCCCCAGAGCCTTCCTGCGCGGTAGGGATATGGCGGGTTGCGTCTCAAGGGGAGCTGCTGCGCTGAAGGAGTTGTGGTGGGGCAACGTGGTGGTTCTGGCACACGGCCAGAACCACCACGTCCAAGGCTTGCTCACCGGGCCTCGCTCACTGGTTTCAGGAACAGTACGTAACCGATCAGGGTGATCATGGCAACCGTCAGGATTCCTGCGCCGCGAGCGATCCAGACGTCAACGTTATGGTTTGTCACGATGTCCTGAATGAACTTTCCACCCAAGAACGCCGCGGCAATGAGTACGATCCAGCGAAGCATGTTTGTTTCCTTTCGTTTTGAGTTTCGCTCTGTTTTGGTATCGACGATAGATGTCAGCCGGGTTGAGTACAACTGATCGTCACCGAAGGTTGATGTGCAATGCTGAGGAGCACTAGAACATGACACCTTGAGGTTCATTCACAGCCACCCTCAACTGTATTCTGACTAGGGGTTTTTCTGATCGACGTGCAGCCTGTGAATAAGCTTCCTTGATTCATTGGAAGGTTGGGCATCACACGGTTGCAGTCGCCAAGGCCTTGGTCCGGGGGGTCGTGACCGCCCCGGGATTGACCGATGCGAGGGTCATGACACACTTTCCGAACCGACCTGGATCGAAGAAGCTGCTGACGAGGAAAGCGACCGCCTCCTGGGGTTCGAAGACCGAGTCGATGACCGGTCCGACCCGGGTGTCGCAGAACGCCCCGACCGCCTCGGCCAGATCACTGCTCTCACCGAGACAGTTTCCTTTTACGGACAAGTTCTTCACTACTGCCATGGCCAAGGCGCGACGTAGAGCCACTCCGCTTTCCTCCGGTGTGCCGTCGGACAACAGGGGATGCTGATCCCGCAGGCCACAGGTCACGTATGTTCCACCGTTCGCCAGCAACAAGGTGGCCGCTTCGAGGTTCATGTCGAAAAACGGGTCGAAGGCGTGAGTGAACTTCGAGTGGTCTGCTTGGGCAGGGAATGTTCCCGGCCGTAGGACACCTGTTGTGGCCCCGGGAAGTGCTTGGAGCTGCTCGGAACTCCACTCGGAACTGGACAGGCAGTGGGGCCGGAACCCGTGACCTATGAGTTGCTGCGCGATGAACAGCGATGTGGCTGATCGGGCGCTGAGGATGACGGGATTTCCGCCAGATTCCAAGATTCCAGAGCGACGGATCATGCCTGCTGCTGTCTGGGCCCCCAGGGCGAAGGCCGCCGCTTGGTGATCGCTCATCTCGGGAGGCACGGTCGTCAACTTGGCGGCATGGATTCGCAACCATCCAAGCGATGCGAAGTTCGTTGCCACGCCGGGCAGTAATCCCGGGGCCGGAGCGTTGGGGTACGCAAAATCGCCCATGACACGATCCCCAGCCCTGAACGTGGTCACATTTGATCCCACCGCAACGACTTCTGCGCAGAAGTCTGACCCGAAGGGTAGGTAGGCCTTTCCCAAGCGGTCCATCTGCAGGTAGTTGTCCATCAGGATACCTTTGTCTCGGAAATTACATGCGAACGCTCTCACTCGCAGGAGAACATGTTCTCGATTCGCGGGAGTTTTCCCGTCGAAATCGGGCTGAGGGAAGTCCAGCTGTCCGAGATGAAGTCGGGTTCCCCCTGCGTCCACGTGTCCCAAGATGTCGATTCCCTTGCGATGCAACTGGTCTGGGGCCACCACTACGAGACTCTTCATTTCTCCTCTTTCACGGATCGGGTCAGGCTGATCGGGACCCAGGCCGGGTCTCCGCTTTCATACGCTCTCAGGAGCACGGCTGAGTGGGCGACGCCGCCCCAGCCGAGCAGGTATCCGACCAAATGGTCCTTGTTCGGTTCGCCGACGTGAAACCCATGTCGGCGTGCGTGTTCCAGGCTTCGCTTCCAGTAGTCATGGGCCACATCCACGAACCAAGGATCGTTCGTGCATCGAGCAGCGTGCAGGAGTGCCTGGAGGATGCCACCTGCACCGTGACACACCGCGAGGTCGATGGGGCCTTCCGGTATTGACAGAACCGACTCGGCGATTTGTCGAACCGGGAGGATCTCTCGGAATTCTTCCGGCAGGTCGGTCGCCAGCAGAAGGGTTCCAGCTCGGCCGTTGCACCATCCCGATCCTGCCCAGCCGTCGGGAAACAACAGTTGTCTGGCCTCATGAGCAGCTCGCTGACACGCAACCCTGTCCCCGAGTCGCTGTGCCAGGCGCACCGCGGCCCAGAGTGCTCCGAGGCGGCCATGGGCGAGTCCTCCGTTGGGCAAAGTGTTGGTGGTCAAAATCTCCTGGGTTCCGGCATGCATCTGATGCAGGAGCGTGTCGGGAGTCTCCGGGAAAGTGGCAAGCGCGACGGCCAAACCGAGTTCGCCAGCGAAGAGATCTTTGGTGCCGCATCGCCAGAAATTTTCCGAGACGTACTTCTCCGTCACGGGAAGGCGACGTTCCGTATGTCCCAGAACAAACTCGATGGAGGGAATACCGCTGATGATCGATGGAGGAGTCTGTTCCAGACCCGTCCGGTAAGCCTCCTGAAGCGAGAGCAGGCCGCGACGAATCGAGTCGCTGAAGCCTGAGGGAACCAGGTCCCGCAACGGATCCGAGCTTGCTTCGAGCTGCTCGAACAAAAACACGAGCCCACCCGAGTCGTGGAGGGAAATCAACCCGGTCGAATGGTAAGAGATGGGGGCATCGCCATACGTTCCGTTGAGCCAACCGATCTCCGGAATGCCGGACTCGGAATGAACTGCCAGTGTGATCAACAGCTCAACCAGGGCGCCTGGATTTTCCGCAGTCATGCGTTCCACGACCTGCTTGAACATGGGAGCTGGGTGGCTGAAATTGTTTTTTCCGCAGTTCTCTGAATCGTGTGCACGAATGTATGAAAATCCTTCGGCAATGATTCGTTCGTCCTGTCGGAGTCGCTCCTCGCTCATGCGGTGCAATGATTCGATCGCGTTCTGTGCGGGAGAGACGGCGAAGACAGGGCCGGTCTCATGATCACCCATTTTGAGTGAGGTTCCGTTGGCATCGCTGTAAGCAAACGGTATGTCACCTGCCAACAGTGCTGCTTTTTCCTTCAGGAGAATCTGGTTACCATCATGCTCGTTCATGGTGGGAGGAATTCTTATGTGCCCGAGCACCTGGTTGATCGACTCGGTGCTAGCCAAATTTTCTGCGAACAATGCGGCGCTCAGGAAATGGGCATAGTGCGCTGTGGGCCGAAGGATCTTCCTGACTGGGAAATCCGCATTGGCAAGACGTGCGATGATTTCGTCACGGACCTCGATGACACGTCGGTAACCCTCTTGGTAGCCCGCAACGAAATCTCCTTGGTAGGGGATGGGATCGACTGCCTCGCCCGTGGCCAGCCGAAGTGGCACCTGTTCGCGGGTCACCTGCAGCACTGAGCGGGCGATGTCCACGGCATCGCTGGCTGGGTTCCTGAGGGTGAAGATCTTTTCCGTGGTGGTCTGCGGCAGGGAAGTGTTGATGGCCCCGATGAGGAGGCTCTTTGGGGTGGTAGGTAGCTTCGCCGGGATCACCGAGGTCGTGCAGAGGGAACGGGCGACAGTGTCCTCGAGAGAGTGCGCAAGGCTGCCGTCTGTTTTCTGCCAGCTTCCGTGCATACCGGTCTCGAGGTCAATGAACCAAGGGTGTGTTCCGGAGAAGAGGATGTTCTCATCGTGAATGTCGGTAGCGCCCAGGCCGGTGAGCACGGCGCTGCAAAGACCGAGTTTTCGATATGCCGTGGCGAGCTCCGTCTTCTTGATCCCGGTGACGGCGATCTGTTCTTGCCAGCCGTGGTTGCCGCGGTCAAGGGTGAGCGGCACAGGGGCTTTGCGACCTAGCAGGGGAAACCGGACTATTTCGGTGAAGATGTCTCGGATCATGACGTCGAGGGCGAGGGATCGTGGTTTGTAGATCACTCGAGGCATACCGTCAAATTCAAGAGCCAGCACAACCTTCGATCCGTTGTGCGGGTCGGAGTCGAGAGGAATGATGCTGGTCAGTGTGGTTTGATTGGCGATGAGGCCAGAGCTCATGAGATCTCGAACATCGGCGCTGAAGTGCCGGGCAACGTCCAGCAAGAAGCTCAGAGTGTTGCGGACGCACGTCGAGATCATCTGCTTCCAGAGGCCGTAGCGCTCGAACCATGTGGTGATCACCTGCTCGTCGAGGGTCTCGCGGAAGGCATCAAAAGCTTCGGAGGAGTTTGGATCAACAGGCAGACCGATCGATCGCCGGTATGCGTGGAACTCGTACACGAAAAGGCGGTGGCTCTGTTGCCACGTATGGCGATGAATCAAAGCCCGAAGTGCTGTCCTGAAGGCATCGTGGCGAATGTTGACCGAATCCTGTTCGTCGAGGGTCGCGTGGATTGCTGTCAAGGTTTCGTTGATTTCCTTTGAGAACAGGGAGCAAACTGCGCGAGCCAGCTTCTCGGATGCTTCATGCATTATGATACTCCTTCAAATTGAGCAGGGAGGGCGGAGACGGGCCAGTCAGCTGCTCGGCGCGGCAGGGGCATGGGAACCTCTCCCTCCAACTCTGCGTGGAAAAGCTCCGAGTAGGGACCGGGAACGCTGACTAGTTCATTGTGGGTACCGATTTGGATGACTTTCCCGTCCTTGAGAACGGCAATCCGATCGGCGTTGAGAACTGTTGCGAAACGATGAGCAATGACGATCTTGGTGCAGTCGAGTGCTTCCAGTTGTTCGTAAACCTGACGTTGGCTGACGTTGTCCAAGGAGGATGTGGCCTCATCCATGATGAGCAGCTTGGGGTTCTGGAGCAGTACGCGGGCGACTTGGATTCGCTGACGCTGCCCACCGGAAAGGTTGGCTCCAAGTTGGGATACCACCGTGTGATATCCCATGGGGAACTCATCGATGAAATCGAGGAAGCCGAGTTTTCGGCAGAACTCGATGATCTCGTCCTCGGAGCGGTCGCACCCGAGTTGCAGATTCTCGAGAATCGACCGGTTGTGAAGATGGGATTCCTGAGGGATATAGCTGATCGATGATCGGAGATGGTCGAGGTCGTATGCGCTAAGGTCAAGACCATCGAACTGGATGGTGCCCGATGTGGGTTCGAAAAGGCTGGCCATCACTTTTCCCAAGGTGGTCTTGCCTGATCCTGATTTGCCGACGAGCGCCAGCGTCTCGCCAGGCTGCACCCCGAGAGTGACGCCACTCACGGCCGGCTCAACCTCGGAGGAGTACTTGAACTCGACGTTGACCATGGTGATCTGGCCACCGCTCAGCGCGTGACGAGTTGAGCCCGGTTGTTCCATCGGATATTCGAAGATGTCCTCCGCGAGTTGTACGTAGCGTTCGGCAACCTGAACTTGATTCCAGGTCGAGAAGACCGATCGCGCATAGGAGAACAACAGCGATGCCACCGACTGGACAGCCACCGCATCCCCTATCGTCAGGTGGCCTCGCATGGCCAGATCGACGCTGACCACGAGCAGAACGATCGGTGCAAAGACCTGGGTGGCAGCCAGGAGGGAACCGATGAGCCCGTCTTGCAACCGGATGCGCCGGACCATGGCGTCGAGCAGGCGTTTGAAACTTCCCTGCCAGTCCTTGAGGTATGTTCCCACGTATCCCCCGAGCTTCACGCTGTTGATCGAGACGACAGCGTCTAACTGAATGCTCTGGGCGGAGGTTCCCTCGTGCAACTCAGCATCGGTGACCGCGCTGATTCTGGGCTGACTCCAGCCAAGGAAAAAGAACACCATCAACAAGAGGGCCGAAGCGATAATTCCCAATAGTGGAGAGAGGAAATAGATGTATGCGAGCACGGTGATCGCGCTCAACATCTCAAGAGCCCCTTGAATAAGTGCAGATCCCAAGAGATCTTGGATGCGGTTGAGGGAATTGAGACGGTAGACAATCTCCCCGGGGGCCCGAACGTTGAAGTACCGGGTCGGGAGACTGAGTAGCCGTTCAAATGCCTTGCTCGACAGGTGCCAGGCGAAACGGCACACCAGCTGAGCAGCGACCACGGTCCGCAGATAAGAGACCCCGGCCATGATCAGGGCTCCGATTCCTAGGACTATCAGCACCCAGGCGAGTGTGATTTGCCCTTGGAAGCCGTGATCTATGAGATACTTCGTGGCCCAAGGGGCTGCCAGCGTGAGGAGAACCAGTACGACGCTCGTGAATCCAACCTTGGCGTAGACCCCTCCGATGCTCTCGGGCCACAGGTACTCCTTCGTCCAGCGCTTGCTCCAAGAGCGCTTGGACGGGACAAGCTCGGCTGTCGGACGAGCGGTGACGATGTAGCCCGAGAAATCCTTGTCAAGATCTGCACGCGAAATGGTTAGTCGACCAACGGATGGATCCATGAGAACAGCAGAGTTTCGCTCAACGGATTCGATGCAGACAAAATGACTACCCTTCCAGAAGGCAATGACGGGCATGTTAATACCTTCAAGGACCTTGGTGTTCGAAACCCGGTAAACATTCGCATCCATGCCAAAGAAAATCAGCAGCCGTTTCAGCTGTTGGATTCCGAGTCCATCGCGGCCGGGTTCCTTGACCTGTCTCAGCTCCGTGAGGCTCATGTTCAGCCCATGCGCTGCCAATAGAGTGCGGACGCAGCAGAGACCGCATTCGGCCTGTGCCACTTGGAGAGTGGGTTCAAGTTTGAGGTGTCTGGAAAAAAATCTCATGGCTGGTCTCCGAATCGAAGGCTGATCGGCGAGGGGACGAGTCCTGGCTCGAGCCGGTGACTGAGCTGCAGTGCGGCACCTGCCCTACCGGACATGAGCCCGGGGCTCAGGGCATAACGACCTTGTTCGGTTCTGAAGTACTCGACGATCTGGCTAGGAGAGCACCACGTCTCCTCCAGGCCGCTTCTCAGGGGCTTCGCTTCGGGAAAAACTGGTTCCAGATCTCGCAGGACTTGGGCGCTGCCCAGTGCTCCATGGCAGAGGACCGGTGGAGCACCTACCTTGACAATCTCAAGCTGGCGGATGAGATCCACTACTCGATCGCGTTCAATGAGCCCTGCCTCGTGAGCTTGACCGAAGGCGACCAGCAACCCTGCGATCCCATTGCACCAGGAATCGGAGTGTTTGTCAGCGAAGTCTTGGTACAGCTGCGTGGGGCCGTTGCCCGTTCGGTACTCGGACTCAATCAGCTGCACGAGTTCGCCGACGAGGTTCCGGCTGGAGGTATTTCCGTGAGTGGCTTCGATTGAACTGAAAAACCAGATGATTTGCCCGATACCATGGGCCAAACCAGATGGCAGGTTCGGACCTTCCGAGAGGATCCGGCTGCGAGCAGCTGCGACCCAACTCTCCACGATGTCGGGAGTTACGGGCAGTTTTCCGATGCTGCGCAACCTCATGACCAGTGAAGCACTGTCCCCGCTGATCATGTCGAACGAAGCCGGCAGCAGGTGAAGCATCTTCTCTGGTAGAAGTTCCCAGGAGCTCTTGGCCTGTCGGATCCACTCCTGGTTCCCGGCAACCCTGCCGCTGGCGTGCATCGCCCACAGAAGCCCAGAGACACCCGAGAAAGCACCGGTTCCCGAGGCTAGGACGCTGCGGAGTTCGTATGTGGCATCCCCAAGGATTTCAGCAGCCCGGTCGAACACGGACCTGGCGCAGGCCGCAGCTTTGCGATCTCCCAAGATCTCTCCGGCTATCGCCAGAGCCATCGCCGGTCCCACTCGACCTGCATAGAGGTCGTAGCCCAGAACGCCCGGGGACCACTGTCCACTTCCGAACCGAGCGACGGGGCCTATCCATGTTCGTGGGAGATGATCGTATCTGTCATCTTTGATGCGCTCGGACAGTGTATTCACCAACTCGCGCAGGGACGCGGCGACCGCATCGCGGCTTGAATCACGACAAACCGTCTGCGACCGCTCTGCCACATCGTCGCTCGTGAGAGCGAAACGGTTGTTCGCATGAGGGTCAGTCAGTTTTGCTACGAAAGCGAGCCGAATCAGGCGCGCCTGGAAAGCCATGTCCTCCTTGCCAAGCCGAGTCATCTTTTCCAGGAAGGCTTGACGTGGACTCGTGGTCAATGTTGCGATCTTCTGATTTCGGTGGTAAACACCGTTGTGCTCGAACTGGGTTTTGAAGTAAGGTACATCGCCCTGCCAGAGCTGCTCACACTCAGCTTCGACGATAGCAGGATCACTGGAGATGCTGAGGATGACTGCTCTCGAGAGCAAACCCTTGGCAACAGTCAAGGTACGCGAAGCCTCGGGGCCAGTGAGAGTGCGCAGCAGTTGGATGTATTTGACCGTCGGGTTGTGGATGTAGCGCAGCTCAGCTCCCTCGAAGGATTTGAGAACCAATGCGATGAAATCGTCTTGCTGTTCAAGGATCCTGCGGTAGGTATCGAGAAATCCGGTCTCCACCTGCTTGCAGGCTTGATTAACGAAGGTCCGGGCAGCTGCGTCGTCCACCGGACTTGGTGGTTCCTGGGCAGGCTCCCACACGACCCGGATCTCGGAGGAGAAGGGATTGAGGACTTTGTAGTCACGGAATGGACTGCCTCCGTGGTGCTTGCCTGAGCCGGCAAACCCGACATCAATGCTTCCCGCGTTTTTCTGCGACGAGATGACCATGGGCAGGACGCCGGTCCCGTAAACTGAGCGGTGCAGGGCGTTGTAGGCGCTGGAGGAGGACTCAGGCTTCCCCAACCTTACACGGGTCGGATGGAAGAGGGATTCCAGGTCGATGCAGACCGCCCCTCCAGCGGTCCACATGATGTTGGTGTAGTGCATGTCGATGGCGTCCAGCATGTACATGAGACAAGCCAGTCGTCCGACCTGATGAAGATCCGGTTCTTGGCTGACCTGCGCCAGGTATGCGGTGAACCCACACTTTCCCAGGTCCAGGACCCGGAGGCTGGGAAGATCTTGTCCAAGTATTCTGCTCAGTCCGCAAACGAGCCGGGCGAATCCGGCTTCTCCGGAGACTGCGCGGGGCTTGAAAACGACCTTGCTTCTGTCCTCGAACTCAATCAGTGCCACTGCCCTGCCATTGTTGTGAGTGTCTCCCGTGGAATCGATCGCTCGAATTCGTGTATCGTGAGGGATTCCGAAGGTCTTTGCCAGCTCTGCCCGATGTTTGGTAACGATTGTGACAACCTCGATGATGGCGCGGGCCCGGTGGCGCAGGAGTTCTATCGCTCGGCTCCAAATTATCGGATACTGGTTGGAGAAATCAACGAATTCGTTCGCGAGGGTGAACTGTTCGTAGTCTCTGTACTGTTCTCTCGGATCCTCGCGGTGCCCCGGATGTCGCTTGACATCTTCGGCGAAGCTTCTCACCATATTCTGTGCTGCCAGCTGCGCAAGCTCGTCACAGCTGGCAGCACAGAAGTTTGGTGGACTTTCAAGGAAGGGCTCCAGAAACGGATCCCAGAGTTCCTTCCACAGTCCGGTTGCGATCGCCTTGCACAGAAGGTGGAATGGGTACTCCTCCCTCGCGAGGGAGACTTCGTGACATGTGAGTGGAACTGGAGTGAAAAATGAATATTCATTCATGCACTCAAGAAGCGGGGTGACATGTTTATCAAAGTCATCTTTCGTCAGTTCGGGGTACATCCCCTTCTCGAAGGTGATCATTGCCTACCGCCTGAGTCAGCACTGCCTAGTGCAGGCGGTAGTGGGGCAGGTGTTGGTGGAGATGTAGGCCGTGATTGCCGAGAGAATGATCGAGGGAGTACCGCCACCGTCAACATCTTCCTCCGAGAGGGCAAGCATGTCCGACTCGAGGTACTGACCGAGCTCCAGATTTTCTTCCTTCATTTTCTTTCCTTAGGGGTTGGGTGTATATTCATTCTGGGAATAAGAGGGTGAGGCTCACTAGCACCAGTTCATGCATTCCTTAGTGATGGTGCACCATCCCCCTTTGTTTCCCCAGTGATCACTGAGGGAGAACGTATTGGTCGTGCATGCTCCAAAAACATCGGTGTCGAATTCCTGTTCGGCGACTTCTTGCATCCAGGTGACGTCCTGGAAATCGTTCGTGTTCTGCATTTTTTCACCTCCTTCGTTGCGATGGCTAGAACTTTATGCGGAGGTCTTGGGTGAGCACAACCATCCGTCTCCCTAAGTTGATGCAATGGGCTTCGGGTATCCAGTAAATCTGATCAAGAAGCCTGTCAGAGCAATGTTTGCTGGTGTTTGACCTACGTGATGGCTGGTTGGTTTGAGCCTTCCGGGTGGAGCGCCACATCCGCTCACTGTGGTGCAGGCGAACTGGAGTGCATCAACTTTGGGGGATGTGCATGAGAAAATTCCTGCATGACGTGCCATAGTGGCTAGAACTGTTTACTGGATTGGGAGCAAGCATGAAGAAGGTCATCGTCGCTGACAACGTGACTCGCACCTACGGCAAGTTCACGGCCGTGGACGGGGTGTCGTTTCATGTCGCACAGGGTGAGCTGGTCGCGTTGCTGGGGTCGAACGGTGCCGGCAAGACCTCGTTGCTGGAGGTGCTCCAGGGGAGCACGCGTTCCAACGATGGTAGTGTCCGGGTCTTTGGGGTCGATCCAGTAGCGGATCGAGCCGCCATTCGCCAATGCATGGGCATCATGCTCCAGGAGGCGGGGTTCGCCAAGGACCTCACCGTGCGGGAGACCTTGGTCATGTGGGCCGGAACCCTGACAGCTCCCCGTCCCGTGGCGGAGTCCCTGGCCATGTGTGGCCTTGAGGATCGTGCCAACATCCGGGTGGGGAGCCTGTCCGGTGGGGAACGTCGCCGCCTGGACCTGGCGATGGCCACCCTTGGGCGTCCTGAACTGTTGTTCATGGATGAGCCCACCACCGGGCTCGATCCTGCGGTCCGCCAGCACACATGGGAATTGGTCAGGCGCATGCTCGATGAGGGATCGACCGTGTTGCTCACCACCCATTACATGGAGGAGGCCGAGGAACTCGCGGACCGCGTCCTCATCATGGACAAGGGACGCATCTTGACCGAGGGCTCGGTCGCTGAAATCGTGGCTCGGCATCCCTGTGAGATCACCTTCACGGACGTCGAGGTCAGCGATGTCGAGTTCGAAAGACTGTCGCACGTGGTGTGCCCGGTCAGCCATGATCGGGGGATCACCCACGTGCTGAGCACGGACCTCCACGCCACGCTGCGTGAGCTGTTGGCTCTGGCCGATAGCCGCAACATTCACCTGGATGGGCTCAATGCCCGGGCTGCGTCCCTGGAATCAGCCTTCCTTCACATCACATCGAGGAGCCATTCATGATTGCAACAGTTTTCCGTCGCACATGGGCCATTTCCAAGGCTGAGACGAGCCTCTATATGCGGAATCGCTCCATTGCGCTCACCGCGCTCCTGTTCACTCCCCTGCTGGTGCTCGCCAGCAGCCCCGTGATCCTGCGGGAGGAGAACAACGTCTCCATACCCACAATGGTCCTTCAGCTGGTGGTGAACACGAGTCTGCTGCTGGTCGTGTATTTCAACTTGACGGCCATCTTCGTGGCACGTCGAGAGGACGGTGTCTTCCAACGTATGGACACCGGAGAAGCAACCCGATGGGAAACCGTGGTGGCCACCACCGTGCCCAGTGCTGCTGTGTTGTTGCTCCAAGTGCTCTGTGGGCTGCTCCTGGCCGGGCTGATTGCGAGGACATGGCCCGTCGCAAATCCCCTGCTCCTGATGCTGGCCCTGCTGTTGTCCCTCGCCCTGTTCGCGGCGTGTGCCGCTTTCACGTCGTCGTTCTGCCGAACCGTCGAATCGGCCCAGTACGGGGCGTTGCCCGGGTTTTTGTTTTTCTACTTCCTCTCAGGCCTCATCATTCCGCTCCAGTTGTTTCCTGAACCGGTACCGACCATATCCAGGTGGAGCCCATTAATCGCCGTCAACCATCTTCTGACCCTCAGCTCGGGGACGGACCCGCTGACCAACCAGAGCACCACTTTCCTCCAGTCGTGGATCCAAGCCGGGCAGCCTCTGGCCGCATTGACCGTGTGGCTGGTGTTGTTCGCCTACCTGGCGCGGCGTCACATGCGCTTCAACCGGCGCTGAGCGCCGAGTCGAGAGCGGACTGAGCCAGGAGACAAACAGCGATCCGTAGCTGATTGGCAGTGCCCTGGAAACCGTTGCTGCTCGATCCAAGGCTGAGTAGCGGACACCTACGGGTGAAGGTCGTTTCACGCGAAACCATCGGGTGTAATGACTCCAATGTGCGGGTGTAAAATTCGTTCATGGCGCTCAACATCAAGAACAAACGGGTCTGTGAACTTGCTCGGCGGGCGGCCGACCGGTTCGAGACCACACAGGTCGATGTCATTGAACGGGCGCTGTTGGAACTGCTCAACCACGAGGAACAGCTCCGACAGGCTCGGTTCGAAAGGATCATGGAACTTGCTGGGGAAATCCATGACAGCATGACCGATGAGGAACGCGAAGCCCTCCGAAACGTGGACCAGGAAATCTACGATGAGGACGGATTGCCGCGATGATCGTGGACTCGTCGGCGCTGATCGCCTTGATCCTGCAGGAACCAGGACACCAGAAGATCGGCCGTGTCCTGAGAGCTGAGGACAAACTCCACATGTCCGCTGTCACATGGGTCGAGCTGGGGGTGGTTGCTGATCGTCGGCTGTCCGAGGCGAATCAGCGCAGACTCGATGCCATGATTGACGGCTTGGGAATCGTTCTTGTTCCTCTTTCAGCGGTTCAGGCCCGGCGTGCGCGGCAGGCGCACCGGCGTTACGGCCCGGGCTCCGGGTCGTCGGCGCGATTGAACATGGGCGACTGTTTCTCCTACGCTCTGGCAATCGAACTCGACGAGCCATTGCTGTTCGTCGGTGATGACTTCGCCCACACCGACGTGCAGCAGGTGGACCTCGACGGCTGAGCCGACTCCGGTTTGAAGCGCCAATTCCCTTGGATCAAGCGGGTTTGCGCACGCCCTTTGCGACGGCGACCACCAGGCCGACGATCATCAGGCCCAGGTAGCCGTACCAGAGCGGATCGAGCCAGGACGACAGCGACGAACTCAGGTGGCGCGTGATCTGGGTTTCAAGGGTCCAGACCAACTGGTTGCCCGAATTGGGGAAGGAAACGAACTCGCTCAGGCCGCGTATCAGCGCCACCGCGCCCAGCCCGGCCGCCGCGAACACCGCCAGCAGCACCCAGCGGCCGATCCTCGTCCCCAGCAGCAATCCCCCGATCAGCAGCAGCCCGGCCGCCACGTGGAACAGCCACCAGTACGAAGCAAGGGCCAGGATCTGGCTTGCCTGGTCAGCCTGCTGAGCCGGGACGTCGGCCACCTTGGCCTGGACACCGGTCGGCGTTTCGAACTGGTCCATGTAGGTGGAGATCTCAGGGTCCGCGTTCGAGCGAATGGCCTGCCATGTCCGGGAGATGAGCGGGTCGAGGTTGACCTTGACCGACGGTGGGGTCCTGGTCCTGCCGGAGCCGTACTCGGTGAGGTCCTTCAGCAGGGTCTCGCGGCTGTCGTTCAGCGTCGACTCCCAGGCCGACTGGACCTCGGGGCTGGACATCGCTGTGCTGACCCCCGTGCCGATGGTCTCCTTGAGTTTCGTGCGCAGACCTGGAATCTGGTTCACCGACTCCGGGATCCGCTGCTCGATCGAGCTGCGGAGCAGGTCCGTTACGGCCCCCTTGACGGCCTCGTCCCTGGCAATCGCCTGAACCAGCTGCTGGGTCGATTCCGGCGAGGTGGCCGTGTGGTTCGTCCATTGCAGGACCGATCCCGCTAGCGCGCACAGCGTGGCGGCCAGCAGAAGAATGCCTGCGAAGAAATTGCGGATCATCCGGTGCTCCTCGGGTCGGTGGGGCGCGCACGTCCATGTTAAAGGGTTGTGCCTCCTACACACCCGTGAATCCGAGCACCAGCATTGGCCCCACCCCAAGAGCAATGTTGACGATCCAGTGGGCGATCACCATCGGCGCCAATCGCTGCTGCTTGTGAACGATGACGCCTGCTGTGACACCCCACGCAAAGAACGCGAAGCCGTGGATGATCATGCCACGCCCATCGGCGGCGAACATGGTGTGCTGCAGGCCGAAGGCAAGTCCCTGAACCACGATGGCGACCGTGATGCCATGACGTTCGGCCAAGCCGTCTTGGAGCCAGCCACGGTAGACGATCTCCTCGATCGGTGCGTTGACGAGGAAGACCACTGCCCCGAGCACGCTCATCACCGCCAGCACCCCAGCGGGAAGCTGCGGACTGGATTTTGCGAATACCTGTTCGAAATGCTGGAACATGTCCGACCCGAACATGAGATACATCGACCCCATCAGGACGACGAACAGCGGAATGTAAGTGACGATCAACCATAGGAACCCCCAAGCTATATCTTTTCCGAGGCGGGTTTTTTCAAAACCAAGGTATCTCCACACGGATGTTCTGCGTTGACGGAATGTGCGCAGTATGACAACGGCGCAGATGATATTGACAAATGGAAAATAGAGCATGTCAAGCGGTGGAAAATTTCCGCTGATGCCGGTTAGTCCGAGTGTAAAGCAAGTTGTGATTGCCAACGCAATCATGGTGATCATCCGGATGATCACCAAGTAGAACGGTTTTGCCCGTTGGGCGGTGAATACATCTTCCGTGGCCATGATCTACAGTGTAATAGGTTGTCCGAGGTGTTTGAAATTAATCTCGGTGATGAATTTCGGAGACGTCATCATGAGTTCAGACTTCCTCCGGAACGGTGTCTTGGGTTGTGGTGAAACGTGGGTGGTCGCTTGCATGGCCATGGACGTACTCGACCGGGGCCCGATGCTTCTGGCCGAGGGGGCCGGGCTCAATGGAGTGTGACCAGTAGCGGGCGCGCGGTGGATGGGCGGTCCACCACAAAGGGTGCGGGCTCCTGAGCCTTCGGTGGACCCACCTTGGGACCGGGGTGTCAGAGTTCCGTGTCGCGGATCTGGGAAACGCCTCACGAGCTCTGGACGCCCCTGGGGCTGTACCCCGAGTCATCCTCACCCCTGGCGGGAGGTCAGAGAGCGGATTCTGGCCGGATGGCGGGGTGTTCAGGGAGCGTGTCACGTAGGTTTCGAGGTAGACTTGCCAAGGTTGTACACGCCGTCGGTTCACCCGGCGGCTGTTTCATGGAATGGGAGCAGCGCGTGACAGAAGAGCAGGCCAGCGAGTTGGAACCCCAGGACGAGGCCGGGCAGTCCGGCAGCACACACACCGACGCGGCCTACGACGCGGAGCAGATTTCGGTACTGGAGGGCCTGGAGGCGGTTCGCAAACGCCCCGGCATGTACATCGGGTCCACCGGTGAACGCGGCCTGCACCACTTGGTCTACGAAATCGTGGACAACGCCGTCGACGAGGCCCTGGCCGGTTACTGCGACCAGATCGATGTCGCCCTGCTCGACAATGGCGGCGTGCGCGTCGCCGACAACGGCCGCGGCATTCCCGTCAAGGAGCACCCCGTGGAGAAAATCCCGACGGTGACCTTGGTGCTCACCGTCCTCCACGCCGGCGGAAAGTTCGGCGACGGCGGCTACAAGGTCTCCGGCGGCCTCCACGGCGTCGGGTCTTCGGTGGTCAATGCGTTGTCGAAGGAGTTCACCGTCGAGGTCTCCCGCGACGGCCACCGCTACGTGCAGACCTTCGAGTTGGGTGTGCCCCGCTACGACCTCCAGGAACTGGAGGAAACCGAGGACACCGGCACCACCGTCACCTTCTACCCCAGCCCGGAAATCTTCGAGACCACCGTCTTCAACTACGAGACCCTCGCCACGCGGTTCCGCGAGATGGCCTTCCTCAACAAGGGGCTCAGGCTCACCCTCACCGACCTGCGCACCGTCGACCAGGAGGGTGAGGACTCCGAGGAGGAGCAGCGCCACGACTCGTTCCGTTTCGAACACGGCCTGATCGACTA
>ERZ773009.826-NODE-826-length-22454-cov-50.316621_pt1 | contig 22454 bp, 20 predicted proteins | sample MGYA00580663_ERZ773009 | MGnify/ENA primary metagenome ERZ773009 (study PRJEB29015, sample SAMEA2737969) | human oral metagenome | biome: human oral; feature: human-associated habitat; material: dental | place: China | collected 2026 ... | reverse complement strand
GTCTATCCGCGTCTATCCGCGTCGTGGAGCGGATATCAGCAAGCCTGCGGAGCCTGGGCGAAAGTCCTGATGCTGCCGGCTGACAGTGTCAGCACGTCCTCCACCAGGAGCCCTGCCCCCGAGCTGGCGGGATCGACGAAGCTGCGCAGGGTGAAGGTCAGCGCCCCGCCGCCAACGAGGATCTCGGTCAGTGAGCGGTCGTGGATTACCTCCAGCGACGACGTACAGCCCTCGGGCAGCGTCACCGTGCGCGTCTCACCGTGCTGGGTGTAACGGGAGGTCGACCGGTCCACCCGGAGCGCCCCACTGCCCAGAACAATGTCCACGTGCGACTCGTCCGTACCGATTCGCAGCCCCCATGTGCCTGAGCTGCGTGCTTCATCGACGTCCACACGCAGCTGCCAGCTGCGGTGACCCTCCAGCTCGGTGACCTGGTGAAGACCGGGCTCGAGAACCGTGCCCACCAGAGCCGGCTGTCCGCCGTCGTAGGGCAGATCGGTCACAGGGCGCTGAACGAGCCGACCATTCCTCACGCTCAGTGCTCTTGGCAGACTCAGGGCGTGGACCCACCGGCCTGTCTCGATCGAAGGTTGGTCGTCCTCGGAGGCATTGCCTGCCCAGGCGGTCAGCAGCACCGGCCCCGGCTCAGAGGGGCAGCGAGCGAACACCTGGGGAGCGTAGAACTCGAAGCCTCGGTCGACCTCGTAGAAGGCGCCATCGGTGTCCCGCAGCTCGGTGCCCACGAGATGCCCCACCGTGTAGACGCAGGGGAAGATGTTCTCAAAGCCCTCTCGCTGCGGGGTGATGCCCTGGGGGCACCAGATGAGGACGTCCCAGTCCTCGCCAGTCACCTCGTCCTTCACCCGCACCAGGCCGGGGCACTCCCACATGTAACCGAAGGAGTCGAAGGCACCGTCCGCGCCCGGAAAGCTCAGCTCCCCCTCGAGCTCCCAGGAGATCAGGTCCCGGGAACGGTACAGAACTGCGGCGCCGGTCTCGTTAGTCCGCTGGACACCGATGAGCATCCGGTACTCCCCGGGCCGGTCGGGGTCCCTGAAGACCTGCGGGTCACGGTAGTGGGCGGTGTATCCCTCAGCATTGGTAGGGATGAGGGGATTGCCCGGCCACTTGGTGAAGGCGCTCAGATCACTGCTGGTCACCAGGCACTGACTGGCGGTGCGTTCATCAGTCGCCGGATCCTTGAGGTTGCCGGTGTAGAAGAACTGGAACGGAGCCCGAGCAGGGGCGGCATCGACCTCGTGCCCCTCCAGCACAATCGCGTTACCGGAGTAGGCGCCGGAGCGGTCGTAGAAGGAGTCCGGGATGATGGCCGGCTCATGGTGGCGCCAGTGCAGCAGATCCGTCGAGGAGGAGTGTCCCCAGTAGACCAGCTTGCGGTGGGGATGGAAGGGGCTGAACTGGTAGAAGGCGTGATAGGTACCTCGGTCGACCAGAAGCCCGTTGGGATCATTGAGCCGTCCTACCGGGGGAACAACGTGGAAGTGCGGGTAGTCCGGGTCATCGGCCGCAGCGGAAGTAGCAATCGCATCCAGGGCCAAGCCTTTGAGGTCCTCAGTCACGCTCGGATGTTAGCAGGACCACTCCCCCGTGCTGGGCGTGCGCCCAGCAAATGAGCGGAGGGAGTCGGTGGGAGGCCGTTTGACGACCAGCACAGGACCAGTGGGCAGCTGGTGGATGATCAGTGGAAGTACGGGATGATGAGCCAGAGACCGAACAGCGCGATCACGGCGGCGATCACGATGAAGACTCCGGCCAGGATCTGGGCCCGCAGCACGCCCTCGACCTGACCGGCCTCGTGCTTGGCGTGCACGGTGGCCATCATGCGGGCCGCCAGCGCGCAGATAGTGAGAATGAAGGCGGTGCCCAGTACCGTCACCGCGGTCACCAGCCCCAGGGAGGCCCAGTCGATCGTCATACCGGTCATGCCATGGATCCTGTCGTCATCCGCTGCGCACGCTCCTGGTCCGTCGCACCGTTGACGATCTCGGAGCGCACCTCCTCAAGTGTGCGCGGTTCGCGGCCCAGCTCGGGATCGCGCTTGGCGACGACGACCTCGGAGGCGTCATTGACGTTGGAGAAGTCCACCCGGTTATGGCCGGCCTGTCTGATGATCGCCAGCGCCCCGAGGATGAGCAGGCAGATGACGACAATTGTGCCGGGCACCCCTCCCTTGACCGCGACGTATGACGTAGCGGCACCCACCAGACCTGAGCATGGGAGCGTCACCAGCCAGGCGATCCCCATCTTGCTGGCCGTTCCCCACGACACCTTGGTGCCTCGGCCGATCCCCGACCCCAGAATCGACCCAGTGCAGATATGAGTGGTGGACAGGGCGAAGCCCAGATGGGAGGAGGCCAGGATCGCCACGGTCGAGGCGGTCTCAGCGGCGAAGCCCTGTGGAGCCTCGACATGCACCAGTCCGCGCCCCATGGTGCGCATGATGCGCCAGCCTCCGGAGTAGGTTCCCAGACCGATGGCGAGTCCCGCCGCTGCGATGACCCACCAGTGGGGGCCGGTACCGGCCTCCTGGTAGCCGCCGGCCACGAGCACGAGAGTGATGACTCCCATGGTCTTCTGCCCGTCGGAGGTGCCGTGAGACAGGGCCACCAGCGATGCGGTGACCCGCTGGCTGTTGCGGAAGAGTCTCTGGGAGTAGGGGTTGGTCGGATGCGCGATGCGGTAGGCGAGCGCTGTGGCCAGCGTTGCAGCCACCCCGGCCACAACCGGGGCGATGACGGCCGGCAGGATGATCTTGGAGATCACCGTTCCCCAGTGGACTCCTTGTGCCCCGGCCGCCACGACGACCGCCCCGATGAGTCCCCCGAACAGTGCGTGCGAGGACGATGACGGCAGCCCGAACAACCAGGTCGCCAGGTTCCACAGGATGGCGCCGGCCAGACCCGCGAAGATCATGGCCGGCGCCGCCTCGATCACCGCATCGTCGAACATCCCGTGAGAGATCGTCTTGGAAACCTCGGTTGACAGGCAGGCTCCGATCACGTTGAGCACGGCGGCAACCAGAACCGCTCTTTTGGGTGTGAAGGCGCCTGTCGCCACCGACGTCGCCATCGCATTGGACGAGTCGTGGAAACCGTTCGTGAAGTCGAAGACGAGGGCCGTCACAACGACAACGATCACAAGGAAGAGAATGGTGCTCATACCGTTCCCGATGGGAGATTGAGTGACCCTCCCTGCCGCCCTTCCGGGCGGGCGCGAAGGCCCGGGCCGCTTGAGCGCAACCCACCAGTATTGTTACCCGCCGATCGCTCCACTGCCTAACTGATCGCGCACAGGCTTCGGACCAGCTGCCGTCACCTACCTTCATACGTGAAGCTAATGGACCAACAACACGGCCTTTCGTCCCAACGAGGGCACAACCTTCCTGAGCCAATTGTCACCTTCCACAAACGGCTCTTGATGCAGTGGCATTGCCGGGAAAGGGGCACCCATCACGATAGGGTCACCGCATGGCAGCGGACACCACGAACAGCCTGGACACCATCCACAGCGGGACCCTCCCTGGACAGGGGAATGACATCGAGTCAATGACTGACATCGACCTGGGGATTGACCTGGGAACGACTCGTACCGTCGTCGCGCGCGCTGACCGGGGCAACTACCCGGTCCTCAGCTTCGGCGACGAGAACGGCGATGAGAACGACTTCATCCCCTCGTTGACGGCCCTGCGCGATGGCGAGCTCGTCCACGGTTTCGCTGCCAGGCAGGCCGCCCGCCGAGGGGCCCCCTTGTTGCGCAGCCTCAAGCGGGCTCTGGCAGCCCCTACCCTGACCGCCTCCACCCCGGTGAGGCTGGGCGAGCAGTCCTTCTCCGTCTTGGAGGTACTCACCAGCTACCTGCGTCACGTCAAGGCTGAGCTGGAGAAGCAGAATGTGGCTGTCGACCGGGCTCGTGTAGTTGTGGCGGTGCCCGCCCACGCCTACGGGGCTCAGCGGCTGCTGACCCTGGAGGCCTTTCAGCAGGCAGGCTTCCGCGTGGCCGCCATGCTCAACGAGCCCAGCGCCGCAGGCTTCGAGTACACACACCGCAAGGCCACCACTGTCTCCTCCAGGCGCACCCGGGTTCTGGTCTACGACCTGGGCGGAGGCACCTTCGACACCTCACTGGTCGACGTCGTCGGCACCTCCCACGAGGTGCTGGCCTCGCACGGGCTCGGGGACCTGGGCGGGGACGACGTTGACCTGCTCATAGCGACGATGGTGCTGAACAAGGCCGGTATCGCCGAGGAGGACCTCTCCCCTGCTGAGCTCGACGACCTGCTGGACCAGTGCCGCGACGCCAAGGAGCACCTCACCCCCCAGAGCCGCCGGGTGCTCATCGTCCTGCGCGGACAGGACATCGTCCTTCCCGTGGTCGACCTGTACCAGGCCTGCAGCCCGCTCATCGAGCGCTCCCTGGCCACGATGGCTCCGCTGGTCGGCAGGCTTGACAACGGCAGTCCGGACCTGACCGACATCGCCGGCGTCTACCTGGTTGGAGGAGCCTCCGGTCTCCCACTGGTGCCCAGGCTCCTGCGTGAGCGCTTCGGTCGTCGGGTCCATCGTTCCCCCTACCCGGGGGCCTCGACGGCGATCGGCCTGGCGATTGCGGCTGACCGCACCAGCGACTACGACCTCACCGACAGGCTCTCACGGGGCTTCGGTGTCTTCCGTGAGGCCGACGGCGGTCACCGCCTCACCTTCGACTCAATCCTCAGTCCCGAGTCCGTCCAGGCCTCTCCCGGTGGCCGGGAGGGCACGGTTCTCACCCGTGAGTACGACGCCGCCCACAACATCGGCTGGTACCGCTTCGTCGAGTGCGCCGATGTCGATGAGACCGGCGAGCCCCGCGGAGAGATCGCCCCCTACCAGGACATCGTCTTCCCCTTCGAGGCCGCACTGCGTGATGTGGACGACCAGGAGCTGCGCACCTACTCCGTGGAGCGGCGTGAGCACGGGCCACGGATCCAGGAGCACTACCGCATCGATGAGGCCGGCCTGGTGCGAGTCACCATCACCGACCTCACCGACGGGTACAGCCGCCGCTACGTCCTGGGTCAACGCACCGAGTAGGTGTGAGGAACCACGAGCGCGTCAGAAGCGCGCCGCATCAGAGACCCGGGTGAGAGCCCGGGTCTCCTCTTCGCTGAGCTCAAGGCTCAGGGCGTCAACAATTGGCGCCAGCTGCCTCAGGTTGCGTGCGGAGGCCAGCGAAGCGGTGACGCCGGGGCGGTCGCGCAGCCAGGACAGCGCAACGGCCGCCGGCTCCACTCCGTGATCCGCTGCCACCTGGACGACGGTGTCAACGACGTCGTAGCACTCAGGCCGCTGGTAGTCGGAGACCATCCCGGCGCGGTCACCGTCGACCGGCTCGCCCCGTCGGTATTTTCCCGTGAGGAACCCGGCAGCCAGAGCGAAGTAGGGCATGAGCCCCATGCCGAGCTCGGCCGCCACCTGTCCTCGCAGGCCCGGGCCCTCGACGTCGTCGCGATGGAGAAGGTTGTAGTGGGGCTGCAGGACGATAGGCCGGGCGCTGCCCTGGGAGTCGGCGATGGCAAACCACTGCCGAATGCGCTCAGGCGTGTAGTTGGACAGCCCCACATGACGGATCTTCCCGGCACGGCGGGCATCCTCGAAGGCGGCCACGGTCTCCTCCAGCGGGACGGACTCGTCGTCGAAGTGGGCGTAGTAGATGTCGACGACATCGGTACGCAGACGTGACAGCGACTCCTCCAGCGCCAGGCCGATGTTGTCAGCGCTCAGGCCGGAGCGGTCGGGTTTGGTGGAGACCTTCGTGGCCAGGACAATGCGATCGCGGACCGGACGTGAGGCGAGCCAGGACCCGATGACGGTCTCGGACTCCCCACCGGAGTTTCCCGGAGCCCAGTAGGAGTATCCGTCAGCGGTGTCGACGAGGTTGCCTCCGGCATCCACGTAGGCATCGAGCACGTCGAAGGAGGTTGCCTCGTCCGCAGTCCAGCCGAATACGTTGCCCCCCAGCCCGATAGGGCTGATCCGAAGGTCGGCCAGGAGCCGGGTTGGTGTTCCAGTCATGTTCTCTCCCGATCTCGTCAGCGCTCCCAGAAGGGGAGCTTGTCCAGTCATAGAGCATGTCGTCAGACTCAGAATACGTTCGAGGCTGGAACCGCCTCCACGGTTCCAGCCTCGCCGAACAGTACTTTCGTTAATGCGTCTTGCAGGGCTCAGATGGCCTGCTGCCGCTTGGCAGCGCGACGCTTGGCCAGCTCGTCCTCGACCAACGGCGTCCCCAGCGCCTGGGCGTGATCGACAGGCAGATCGGCAAGAGCCCCCTCGACCTCGTGCCACACGCGTCCCACAGCGATGCCGAAGACGCCCTGACCTCCGGCAACCAGGTCGACGACCTCGTCCGCAGAGGTGCACTCGTAGACCGACGCGCCGTCGCTCATGAGCGTGATGGAGGCCAGGTCCTCGACTCCACGTGAGTGCAGCGCGCTGACAGCCGTGCGGATCTGCTGGAGCGAGACGCCGGTGTCGAGAAGGCGCTTGACGACCTTGAGGACCAGGATGTCGCGGAAGGAGTAGAGACGCTGGGAGCCCGACCCCTTGGCACTGCGGATCGATGGCTCAACCAGTCCGGTGCGAGCCCAGTAGTCGAGCTGACGGTAGGTGATGCCAGCGGCGCGGCAGGCGACCGGACCCCGGTAGCCCGAGTCGGCGTCGAGCTGAGGAAGGGGGTCGCCGAACAGCATGCCCTGAGTACGCTGAGGCCTTGCTACCGCGCTGGCTTCATTCATGCTCACGAGCTGCTCCTGTCACCGAAAGAAGGCGCGCCTGAAACCGACGCGGTGGCTCGCTTCGCGCGGCCACGGCTCCACGATAGGGCCAGTTGGGGCGATGCTCAACGAAGGGCACGCCCAATCTCGATGTGCCGTCAGGCATGAATCTCTAGATGAGGTCGAGCACCTTGCGAGATAGGCCTTCGAATCCTTGCAACGGAGCCATTGTGTCGCCTTCACACCCATCACTATCGAGTGCTATAGATCACAACTAAAGTCACAGCAGTCACATCAGTCCCGCGTGTCGTCAGTGAGGTCGTCAGTCTCCGACAGCATGCGCCGCCACTGCGCGAGCCTTTCAGCTCCATGATCATCACTGAGGTCAACAGCCCTCAGGCGCGTCAGTGAGCTGCTGGCGTGCACCGGGAACCGGTGGTAGCCGCTCAGCAGGAGTCCCTCGCCCGGAGTGCAGGGCACCGTTGTGACCCCGTCCGGGTAGGCGGGCGTTTCAACGACGAGCCTGGCAACGATGCGAGCATCGTCGTCGACATCGAGCTCCGTGCGCCCGATACGCCCACCCAGGGCTTCAACAACGTCATCGAGGAGTCTGGGCCACGACGGGGAACGGTGCGGGCCATGAGCGTGCAGGACCAGCCCCTCGTGAGGTGTTACCGGAATCGCCAACATCGCCGGTCCTCCGTCCTCCACGAGGACAGCGACCAGGCCGTCATCAGGATTGGTGGACCTGACGCCCACCAACTGCATCAATGGCACACCCCAACCCTAAGGGGCGGCGATGACCCCTGTCCCCGGAACACGCACACGACGAGGGCTGATTTTCGTCGACACCGGCCGTCACACGACCCGGCTCCGGGCCGGTGCCAGAACCCTTCACGGATGCGCCGTCAGCCCAGCGCGTCGATGGCGCGGCGCAGTAGGATCGTGTGCAGGTCGGCGACGAGCTCGGCTAGCTCGCGGGCGGTCTCCTCCCCCGCACTGCGAGAGCGGGAGCGGCGTGGAGCCACGGCCTGCTCGATCGTGTCCGCCTCCCGCTCGGCGGACGCGCGCACCGCGCGCAGATTGCGCAGGGGCACCCCCTTGCGAGTGATCTCCATGGCCAGGCGCACGGTCCTCAGGTTCTGCTGGCTGTAGCGCCCCCGGACATCGGGGCTGATGAGTCCGACCGCGACGAGCTCCTCGACCTGCGCCTCACTGGCACCGGAGTGGGCCAGGAGCGCCTCCAGATCCATGGGACCGTCGTCGACGATCCGGCCGTCACGGGCAACGACCCGGGCGACGGGCTGAGGCGCAGGAGCCTCGGCGTCGGCATCCAGGCTTGCCAGACGTTCACGAATGACGTGCAACGGGAGGTACTCGTCGCGCTGCACCGCCAGGGCGTAGCGCAGACGCTCCAGATCCGCCTGCGAGTAGCGACGGTAGCCGTTTCCGACCCGGTGGGGACTGATAAGCCCCTCCCCCTCGAGATAGCGGACCTTGGAGATCGACAGGGCCGGGAACTCAACCTTGAGGAGGTCCACCACCTGCCCGATCTTCATCACCGGCTCTCGGGAGATGCCGCGGGGCCAGCTTCCACCAGCCGGGCGCTCAGAAGCCTCAAGCAAGGAGGAGGGGGTGTCCCTCTTCTTGCTTCGTACGGTTGCGGCGCTCACCGAGACGCGGCTCCGCCCTGGGGGCCGGGGTGGTAGGTCATCCGGTACTTACCGATCTGGACCTCATCACCGGAGCGAAGAGCCACCTGCTCCACACGCGTGCGGTTGACGTAGGTGCCGTTGAGCGAGCCGGAGTCGCGAACTCCGTAGCCGCCGTCAGGCAAGGAGGAGAAGACCGCGTGCTTCCTGGAGACGGTGACGTCGTCGAGGAAGATGTCGGCGCGCGGGTGACGCCCCACAGTCGTTTCCTCGGCATCCAGGAGGAATCGCGCACCGGTGGTCGGCCCGTGGTGGACCAGAAGGAGCGCGGTTCCTGATGGCAGGGCAGCGATCGCGGCAGCGTCCTGCTGACTCAGCCCCACCACCGGGGAGTCGACCGAGTTGACGACATCGGCAACCCCGAAGGTCTGGGTGGAGGAGGGATCCTGCTCGATCGGACTGCTCGACATTATTCCTGCCCCTCAGTTCGTTGCGGCGCCCGGTGCGCCGCCTCACGCACCACCATACCGTTCGTTGCACTGGCGTCGAGTCAACACCACGACGTGGCTTACTGTGAATGGCGGGAAGCATACCCGCTGTCCGCCCCTAGCCAACTCCTCAAGGTGACTAGGAGCACCGGACGATGGTCTCGAACAGGTAACCGCCTCCACTGATCATGCTCAGGATAGGCCCAAGGTCCCACAGTGCGGCTGGAGCGGGCTCCCTCAGTCAGAGGCTGAGGCGACCCGGCGAGCGGCGAGAGCACGTCGCAGGTCGTCAAGGCCCTTGAGGACCAGCCGCCGTAGGGCTGGCGGCGCCTCGGGGTGCCCCTCGAGCCAGTCTCCCACTGCCTGAGCATCAGCCTCGTCCCCGCAGACCGGGAACAGTCCCGTCACCAGCCGGGTGGCGATCTCCTGGCCGCGCCCGGACCACATCCCTTGAAGCTCCTGGAGATAGCGCGCGGTGAACGGCGCGGTGAGCTCACGGTGAGCGTCGACGGCGAAGCCCGCGATGAGGGCGTCGATGTGGTCGTTGCTCAGGGACCTCTCGTTCAGGAGCCTTTCGAAGATCTCCACCTTGAGCTCTTCACGGGGAGCCGAGCTGGACGCTCTCAGATAGTGGGTGATGCCTTTGGCCGTCGGGTCCGCCTTTCGCTGCGTAGCAAGCTCGCCGGCGCCGACGGCGCCCAGTCGCGCCAAGGCCGTCAGTGCCCGCCATCGCAGGTCGGCGTCCGGCTCAAGACCGGGCAAACCGCCGTTGAGAAGCAGGCGGATGCGGTCAGTCACCTGGACGCGCGACTGCTGGCTGAGCCGCCCCGCCTGTCCGGCGGCCTCCAACCAGGCGCGTGCGCGCACGAGCTGGGAGTCCGAGCCCGGCGCAGCGGCACGCAGCCTGCCCCAGCCACCGCGCCCGGGGAGGGGCGCAGAGTCTTCCGGGTCCCCTGTCGGGTCGTCTGCAAGGAGCCTGTCCAGTAGCGCCCGACGTGTCTTGGGGCCGCTGTACCGGCTGGCTGCTCGCAGTGCCTGGCTCAGCAGCGTGGCCAGGGTGCCCGGCTCGGTGTCGTCGTCGGCGTGCGCCAGGACGGCCTCCACGAACAGCGGTGAGCCGATGAAGGCGTCCCGCAGAAGGTTGTGCAGCATCGACCATGCCAGGGCCCGGGCCATGGGGTCGCGGACGGACCCGAGCGAGGCGGCCAGACAGGACAGGGAGTCATCGTCCGGCCGCACGACGGCGTAGGTGAGGTCCTCGTCGTTGACCAGGACGACGTCGGGTGCGGGCAGCCCCACCGCCTCCGAGACCTCGACCTGCTCGGTCTCCATGGTCACCGGCAGACGATGGGTGCGCACCAGCGCGCCGTCCTCGTCCAAGGAGTACAGGCCGACGACGAGCGTGTGCGGACGCAGCACCAGCTCCCCGGTGGTCGGGTCGGTGCCCTCCTGGCGAAGAGTCAGCGAGACGATCCGTCCACCGTCCACGACCACCTCGTTGGTGAGGATGGAGGGACCCGCGGTGTGCAGCCAGGCCCGGGCCCAGTCCTGCATGTCCCGGCCTGATACCTGCGAGAGCACGTCAAGGAAGTCGTCCAAGGCGGCGTTGCCGTAGGCGCTGCGCTCGAAGAGACGCCCGGCTGCCTCCAGGAAGGCGTCCTGGCCCACGTAGGCGACCAGCTGCTTGAGGACGGAGGCGCCCTTGGCGTAGGTGATGCCGTCGAAGGCCTGACGAGCGGCCTCGACGTCGTCGACCTGCGCGACGATGGGGTGGGTGGTGGCCGGCCGGGAGTCCTCCAGGTACGCCCAGGCCTTACGGGTGGAGGCGAAGCTCACCCATGCCTCGGTGAAGCCGGCGGCCTCGCTCGCGGCCCAGGTCCCCTGGTGGTCGGCGAAGGACTCCTTGAGCCAGGTGTCCTCCCACCAGGCGGGGGTGACGAGGTCGCCGAACCACATGTGGCACATCTCGTGGAGGATCGTGTTGGCGCGCCCAGACCTCTGGGCTCGGGTGACCGGCCCGCGGAAGAGGTAGAGGTCCTCGTTGAAGGTGACGCAGCCGGGGTTCTCCATGGCACCGAGGTTGTACTCGGGGACGAGCACGCTGTCGTAGGAGTCCCAGGGGAAGCCGTAGCTGTAGGACTGGTCGTAGAGGTCCAGGCCTGCGCGGGTGAGGTCGAGGAGCTCGGAGGCGTCCAGATGGTCGGCCAGGCTGGCGCGGCAGGACCAGGACAGGGGAATCGTCAGGCCCTGACGGCTCGGGGAGCTCCACTGGCCGGTCACCCGGTGCCAGGGGCCGGCCGCCAGCGCGGTGAGGTAGCTGGGCAGAGGCTTGGATGAGGCGAAGGACGTCACCTCGACGTCACCACCGACCTCACCGCTGTCGGTGTCGGCCAAGTCAGCCGGCACATGGGCGCCCGAGCCGCCCGCCACCGGGCGCGTGTTGGACATGACCGTCCAGCCGCGCGGATGCGTGACCTCCAGGGAGAACCGGGTCTTGAGGTCGGGTTGCTCCATGACCGGCCAGGCCCGGCGCGCGTCTGAGGGCTCGAAGTGGGTGTAGAGATAAGTGGCGCCGTCAACCGGGTCATGGAAGCGGTGCAGTCCCTGACCCGAGTTGGAGTACAGGCCGCGAGCCCCGATCTCCACCACGTGCTCGCCCGGATCCAGCACGGGCAGGACGATACGGGCACCGTCCCAGCTCACTGCGACCGGTTGCCCGTCGATGCTGAGCGAGTCGACTCCCTGACCTACGAAGTCCACCCACAGTCCTTCGGCCAGCCGCCTGATGCGCAGACGCATCCGGCAGTGGACCGTGAAGGCGACCTCGCTGGGATCGATGGCAGTGGAGACGTCGATTGCCACGTGGCTGGAGGCCACCTGGCACACCGAGGCCCGCCAAGCGGCTTCCTCGTGACGCAGGTTCGTGAGGCTGTCCGAGCGAGCCGGAGCGGTCGTCGTCATGTGCGGGAGTCTTGCGGAAGGTGAGGAGGATGGAGGCTGAGGCGGGGCTCAGCTCCACTTCTCCTCCGTGCGCTCGGACGTGGCCCACAGCGTGTGGTAGACCCCCTCGACGTCGTCCGTGCGGTGGTAGGTGTGCGAGCCGAAGAAGTCGCGCTGTCCCTGAATGAGGGCGGCCGGCAGTCGCGGTGAGCGCAGCTGGTCGACGTAGGCCAGGGAGGAGGCGAAGGCCGGGGCCGGGACACCGGCGGTTGCGGACGTGGCCACGACCTGGCGCCAGGCGGGCAGCACCGTGGCCAGGGAGGAGGCGAAGACCGGCGCCGTCAGCAGGCTGGCGAGGCCGGGGTTCTCGTCGTAGGCGCGGGTGATGTCGTCCAGGAAGCGGGCCCGGATGATGCAGCCTCCCCGCCAGATACGCGCCATGGCCCCCAGGTCGATATTCCAGTCGAGCTGGGCCGAGGCGGTGGCGATCTCATCGAAGCCCTGGGCGTAGGCGGCGATCTTGGAGCCGTAGAGGGCCTGCCTGACGGCGTCCACGAAGGCGCGCCGCTCCTCGGGGTTGGCCAGGGTCGGAGTCGAGGTTCCCGGGGCGATGTCTGCTGCCTGGACGGCGGCTCGCGCCGCGCCGGCTGAGGAGACGGCGCGGGCGAAGGTGGCCTCGGCGATGGCGGGCACGGCGACCCCTAGCTCAAGAGCCGTCTGGGTGGTCCACACCCCGGTGCCCTTTTGGCCCGCCGCGTCCACGACGACGTCGACGAACGGTTCCCCAGTGGTGGCATCGGTGTGGGAGAGGACCTCGGTGGTGATGTCGATGAGGTATGAGTCGAGCTCGGAGTCCTTCCAGGAGCGGAAGACCTCAGCAATCTCGGGGACGGTGAAGCCACCAACGTGGCGCAGCAGGTCGTAGGCCTCGGCGATGAGCTGCATATCGGCGTACTCGATACCGTTATGGACCATCTTGACGAAGTGGCCGGCGCCGTCAGGGCCCACGTGGGTGCAGCAGGGCACGCCGTCGACGTGCGCCGAGATAGACTCCAGCATCGGCCCCAGGCGCTTGTAGGACTCAGCGGTACCGCCAGGCATGATCGAAGGACCGTTGAGTGCGCCCTCCTCCCCGCCGGAGACGCCCATGCCCACGAAGTGCAGGCCGCGCTCGCGCAGGGAGACCTCACGACGCCGGGTGTCGGTGTACAGAGTGTTGCCGGCGTCGACGATGATGTCACCGGGCTCCATGAGCGCGGCGAGCTCCTCAATGACCTCCTCGGTAGCTGCTCCGGCCTGGACCATGATGATGGCCACGCGGGGAGTGCGCAGAGAGGCCACGAAATCCTTCAGGTCGGCCGCGGGCACGAAGTCGCCCTCGGAGCCGTGCCGTTCGATGAGCCTCTCGGTGCGGGCCAGCGTGCGGTTGAAGACGGCGACCACGTGACCGTGGCGAGCCAGGTTGCGTGCCAGGTTCGCTCCCATCACCCCCAGCCCGAAGACACCTAGATCGGCTGTGGCTGGTGCCGGGGTGAAGCTGCTCATGGAGGTCCTTTCCTGCGTGACAGGCCTGTGACAGCCCTGCGGTTCCAAGACGTGGTACCGGACGATGCTCGTTGCGATCCGCAAGGCGAGGACGACGCGTCGGCGATCCGGGTCCAGACGCCGACGGACACCCGCCGGTACAGGTCAACGCCGTTGACCCTACCGCCTCCGGCCCTCGCGCACGAGGATCGTCCGTGGTTCAGTCATGCACCGGAAGGAGTGTGACGGCTCACGGTGAGCCCGCCCCTGCCAGGTGAGGCCCCCACGGGCGCGTTACAGTGGCATTTGGCTCGCACGGCCCTTCGGTCTCCTGCTGCAGCCCTGACCGAAGCTCCCGGACCACAGTGCCTAGGCAGTCTGCCGACAGCTCGCCGCCGGTCTGTTGCCGTTGCCTGCCCCATGCTTCGTCGATTTTCAGAAAGGCTGACGTGTCCAGCTCCGACTCTGCGACTCCGCTACCGCTGTCGCGGCCCGCGCGAGCAGCCAACCCGCTTCTCGACGCCCGCGACCTTCGCTTACCGCGTATCGCCGACCCCTGTGTGCTGGTGATGTTCGGCATCACCGGTGATCTCGCGCGCCACAAGCTCCTGCCCGCCATCTACGACTTGGCGAACCGCGGCCTGCTCTCCCCCAGCTTCTCGCTGGTGGGCGTCGGCCGGCGTTCCTGGTCCGACGACGACCTGCGCGATTACGTGGAGAAGGCCGTTCGCGCAGGGGCTCGCACCCCGTGGCGCCCCGCGATCTGGGAGCAGCTGGCCGCCGGAATGCGCTTCGTGGAGTTCAGCTCCTTCGAGGACGACGACGCCTACGTCCAGCTCACCCGCGTCGTGGACGACCTGGACGCCACTCGAGGCACCCGCGGGAACCGCGCCTTCTACCTGTCGATTCCCCCGGGATGGTTCCCGGCCGTGACTGAGCGTATCGCCCGCTCCGGACTGGTGGAGGAGTCGGCCGACGCCTGGCGTCGCGTGGTCATTGAGAAGCCCTTCGGGCACGACCGCGCCAGCGCCCGTGAGCTCGACGCCCTCGTGGGACGGATCGTGCGTCCCGACGACGTCTTCCGGGTGGACCACTACCTGGGCAAGGAAACGGTGCAGAACATCCTGGCGCTGCGCTTCGCCAACACGATGTTCGAGCCTCTGTGGAACCAGCGCTACGTCGACCACGTCCAGATCACGATGGCCGAGGACATCGGCATCGGCACCAGGGCCGGTTACTACGACACCATCGGCTCGGCACGTGACGTCATCCAGAACCACCTGCTCCAGCTCCTGGCACTGACGGCCATGGAGGAGCCCACCAACATGGACGCGGCCGCCGTGCGCCTGGAGAAGGAGAAGGTTCTCAACTGCGTGCGCCTGGAGCGCGACGGAGTCCTGGACCTGGATCTCACCACGGCCCGAGGACGCTATGAGGCCGGCTTCCAGGGTGGGCTGCCCGTGAGGGGCTACCTGGAGGAGGACGGCGTCGCCGCCGACTCCCGGACCGAGACCTTCGCCGCCGTGCGCCTGGAGATCGCCAACCGCCGCTGGGCGGGGGTGCCGTTCTACCTGCGCGCCGGCAAGCGCCTCACCCGCCGGGTGACAGAGGTGGCAGTCGTCTTCAAGCAGCCCCCGTTCCTGCCCTTCGAGGCGGCAGCCGCCACAGCCGTGGGGGCCAACACGATCGTGCTGCGAATCCAACCCGATGAGGGCATCACGCTGCGACTGGCCTCCAAGGTTCCGGGCACCCAGATGGAGCTGCGCGACGTCTCCATGGAGTTCGGCTACGGAGCCACCTTCAACGAGGAGTCACCGGAGGCCTACGAGCGCCTCATCCTCGATGCGCTCCTGGGCGACGCCCCTCTCTTCCCCCACCAGCGCGAGGTCGACCTGTCCTGGCGCATCCTGGATCCTGTCATCGAGCACTGGGCCGCACAGGGAGCCCCCGATGGCTATCGCCCCGGTTCCTGGGGCCCGGCCAGTGCCCACGAACTCCTTGCCCGCGACGGCCGCACCTGGAGGCGCTCATGATCACCACGCTGACCGCAACGACCACCTCCCGGATCGTCTCCCGACTTGTGGAGCACGAGGGCACTTCTGGGTCCTCCCGAGTGCTGACGCTCGTCATCTCCACCGACGAGGCGGGACTGGAGGAGGCGCTGTGCGCTGCGCACGGAGCCAGCCGGGACCACCCGTGCCGGGTCATCGCCGTTGTCAAGCCGCCTGAGGAGGACGCCGATCGGGTGAGGCCGCGCAGCCGCGACGGGCACGTCTCCGCTCAGGCCGGCGGGCACCTGGACGCCGAGATCCGTGTGGGCCATGACGCCGGAGCCGGCGAGACACTGGTCCTGCGCCCCTGGGACGAGGCGGCTCTTCACACCGACACGCTGGTGGTGCCCTTCCTCCTGCCTGACGCCCCAGTGGTCGTGTGGTGGCCGACGACCGTTCCCGAGGTCCCCTCTCAGGATCCGTTGGGTCGCCTGGGCTCCACGCGGATCACCAACACTCCCGCACAGGACTTCCCCGCCAGGGCGCTGCGTCAGCTGGCCCCGGTGAGCGTGCGCGGCGACATCGATCTGGCCTGGACCAGGATCACCCTGTGGCGTGCCATGGTAGCCTCCACGCTGGACCCGATTCTTCGCTCGGGCAGGCTGCACGAGGTGGTCGTTGCCGGTGAGCCCAGAAACTCCTCGCTCTCCCTCATGATCGCCTGGCTGCGGCTCCGCCTGGACGTTCCTGTGAGACGTGTCGATGAGAAGGATTTCAAGGGCATCTCGTCCATCACGGCCAGGACCGACGACGGCGACGTCGTCATCGCCCGCCACGATCTGGAGCGGGTGACGATCACCCGTCCGGGCTCACCCGAGCCGCAGGTGGTGACGATGGCCCGCCGAGAGCCGGTGAGCACCCTCAACGAGGAGCTGCGTCGGCTCACCCCTGATCTCGTTTACCAGGAGGTCCTGTCCACCTTGCTCGAGGAGCCCGCTCATGACTGACAACGCTGCTGACGGCCAGGCGATCACTGAGATCCAGATGGGGGCGGCTGCAGCCCCCGAACCAACCGTCGTCGTCGCAGCGACACTGGCCGACGCCGCCGGGCTGGCCTGCCAGGACACGACACAGGCCCTGGCCGAGGCGGTTGCGGACCGGGAAGTCGCACACGTGGCGCTGACGGGAGGGTCCGGCGGGGTCGCGCTGGCCGAGGCCCTGGCACCGCTCATCGCCGCCCAGCCCGAGCCCGTACGCTGCGGCATCCACCTGTGGTTCGGCGACGAGCGCTTCGTTCCCATGGGGGACCCGGAGCGCAACGACATGCTGGCCACGCCACTCATTGCCGCCGGAGTACGGGAGTCTCAGGTGCACCGTCTGGCCGCTCCGCAGGATGTCGGTGGGCTCGATGAGGCGACGGCACGCATGGTCCACGAGCTGGAGTCGGCGGGACTGGCCAGTGGCGGCTTCGACGTCGTCCATGTGGGCCTGGGGCCCGATGCCCATGTCTGCTCCCTCTTTCCCGGGCACCCGGCCGCGCTCGCGGTGGGGGTACCAGCCGTGGCCGTACGCAGGTCGCCCAAGCCCCCTTCCCAGCGCTGCTCCCTGACCTTCGAGGTTCTACAGCGCGCCGGCCGGGTCATGGTGGTGGCCGGCGGCGCGGGCAAGGCCGAGGCAGTACGCCTGGGGCTGGGTACGCCTGACGTCCTCGCAGCACCCGCCTCCTGCTGCCGGGGCAGGCAGACCACCTGGTACCTGGATGAGCCGGCCGCCGCGAGCCGCGGCGTCGAGGGCGGATAAGGATCGTGTCGGCGGGTGGTACTAACGTTGGCGCATGAGCTTCCCCGGCCGGTTCCTGACACGCCTCGGTGTCCTTGGTGCGCTCGGTGTCTGGGGCCTGATGACGGTGTCGCCGGTCCAGGCCGACGATGCCTCGTCAGGGCCTGCCCAGGACTCGGCCTCTTCTGAGCTCGCCGCCCTCCACGAGGCGCCGTGGGACCAGCGCGGCGATTTCATCCTGTCCCCCAAGGCCTCACTCGAAACACTGTCGGAGCTGCCCGCGGACGCCCCCGCTGCGCAGTCCTGGAGCGAAGGAGGCTCCCGCACCGGCTGGTTCGGCGAGGCATGGACGGACGTCGACGGTGACGGCTGCGACACCCGCAACGAGATTCTGGCCCGGGACCTTGCCGATGCTGACTACTCGCGCGCCGACGGAGTTCAGTCCCGTGAGCAGGGGCGTGGCCAGGGCGCGGGAGTGTGTCCGGATGCCACTGTCTGGGCGGGAACGCTCCAGGACCCGTACACCGGCAGAAGGATCGCCTTCAGCCGCGGCCAGGACACCTCGGCCGCAGTTCAGATCGATCACGTGGTACCGCTGAACTACCTCTACGCCCATGGCGCCTGGCAGTGGGATGAACGCACGCGGCTGCTAGTGGCCAATGACCCGCTGAACCTCATCGCCGTCGACGGTGAGGCCAACCAGGCCAAGGGCGCCTGCGGGCCGGCGAGCTGCCCGGTCGGTTCCACGGACACCGGCAGCTGGCGGCCCACTGGCCCCGGAGGCTGGTGGCCCTCCAGCTCCTCCTATCGCTGTACCTACGCGCGTCGTTTCGTCTCAGTGGCCGGCGCGTACCGGCTTGGCCTGCCCCAGGCGGACAAGCAGGCCCTGCACTCCACCCTGACCGACTGCCTCGCTGGCGGCGACGGAGCCGAGTCCCTTCCGGAGCAGGCCACTCGCACGGCTCAGGAGATGGGCTCTGCCATATGGCGAACTCCCGGTTACTCGGCTCTGGCCGCTCTTGGCGCCCTCGTGCTGGGATGGGGACTCATCGCTCGAGGACGTTCCCGGGGACGTGGGACACGGCGTCGTCGAGCGAGATCCGCAAACCGTCGTTGAGAACGGTCTGCCTAGGATGGCTCCCATGACAGCTCGTTCTCAGGCCAGGTCCCCCGGCACCGGCAACCCGAACGGGCCGACGTCGGCACGTATCGACGTCTGGCTGTGGAGTGTGCGGCAGATCAAGTCCCGCTCGGCCGCGACGAGTGCCTGCAAGGCAGGACACGTGCGCATCAATGGCGAGTCCGCCAAGCCGGCCCAGCACGTCTCGGTGGGAGACGAGGTCCGCTACCGCGTCGATGGTTTCGACCGGCTTCTTACGGTAACCCGGATTCTCACCAAGAGGGTGGGCGCGCCGATCGCCCGTACTGCGTACATCGACACCTCTCCCCCTCGTCCGTCTCCCTTGGATGCCCCGGCCGCAGTCATCCGGGATCGCGGTGCCGGCCGCCCCACGAAGAAGGAGAGACGCCAGCTCGACGCCCTCATGGGAGGAGGCCGCCATCGGGGAGACCACAACTGAACTGAGGTGAGCGGCCTCACCGCCGACGGATTTCTGAAGGAGCCGCCCCATGGGTTAGGGTTCTACTCGTTGCAAGCGGCTGATTGCCGTAAGACAACGGGCTGTGGCGCAGTTTGGTAGCGCACTTGACTGGGGGTCAAGGGGTCGTGGGTTCAAATCCCGCCAGCCCGACCAAATACAAGGATCCGCACCGAAGACGGTGCGGATTTTTATTTGCCAATACACTTTTGCAGCAAGACTGCTTCGTTTCTCCAGCCATATCCGCATCAATGCCCGTCACATCTGTAACTCCCATAACAACCATGGAGTATATTTATTCTTATTTCTCTTTTGGAACCTTCTTCCAAGTTGGTTACGCTCGAGTAAACGTTGCAACGACGGCACTTACCCCACCCCTCAACCTTACGTACCTACTTTTCGCTGACATAACCCCACGAAAGCGGGACAGCAACTCACATACCCCCGATTCAGCCCGGCGCCAAATTCGGTCAGAAAAGTCACAACCCAATAACATGCGCGGTCCGAACGACTGTGGTTGAGTGTTTGTCGACATCAAGGATGACTTCACAGCATCCTGCACGCCGGTTCATAGCCGGTTGTTGCGAATCCGACTGTGTTCTCATATCCCCGATCAGAGAGAACGACACATGAACATCAAGCGCGTCATCGCCGCAGCTGCGCTCACCGTCGTGCCGCTGACCGTTTCCTCAACCGCACTGGCCGCTCCGGCCGCTCCTCAGGGTGCACCCGCCGCTGCCGCGGCTGTTCCCGCTCAGGCGTCCGCGGATGGGGCCCAGTACGCCAACACCGTCCTGAACAAGGTCAACGAGCTGCGCAGCAGCCTGGGCCTTCAGCCCGTGACCCGGTACCAGGAGCTCGACACCGTCGCACAGGACTGGTCCGAGCAGCAGGCTGCCGCCAACAACATGAGCCACCGCCCCGACTTCACGTCGGCCTACCCGGCGGGCTGGACCACCGGCTCAGAGAACGTGGCCTGGCGTACCGCGGGTGGCGACACCGGTGCGCTGATCTTCGACCAGTGGCTCAACTCCCCCGGCCACTACAAGAACATGACGGACCCGAACGTCAACTCCATCGGCATCGGATTCGCCCAGACCTCGGACGGCAGGTGGTACGCCACTCAGAACTTCGCCGCCTACAACGTCAGCAACACGACGCTGACCCAGACAACCAGCACGACCAGCAACACCACGACGACGACCACCAACACCACGACGACGAACGACACCCCGCCGTCGGACACCCCCGCCCCGCAGCCGACCCCGGAGACCACGTCGTCGACGCCGACCACTGAGACGACTCCTGCGGCTCCGGTCGCTCCTCCGGCGACAGAGACCACCTCCCCCGCGGCCGCCCCGACGCCGTCCGCTCCGGCCACCACAGTGACTACGAAGACCACGAAGGCCACGACGAGCACCGGCACCCCGGCCAAGCCGTCCTCGACTCCTGCGGTCGCGGCTCCCAAGAGCACTCCGACGAAGTCCGCGCTGGCCACCACCGGTCCGAGCATCGCCATCGCCGTTGTCGCCGCCGGTCTGCTCGGTACCGGCTCCTTCCTCGTCATGCGCCGTCGCCAGGCCGGCTGACTGAGCTGAGGCTTCGACACAGGACGAGCCGTTTCTCTGACGGGCGCCTGTTATCCACGCGTGTTGGTGGACAACAGGCGCCCGTCGTTGTCGTCTCCGTCATTGCCCGCCTCGAGGGGTGAACCCTGAGAGGATGGGTGTGTGAAGCGTTTACCCCTTGAATCAGAGTATCTTGCGCCGTTACCCGCCGAGATCGACCTGCGCCTCGTCGTCACAGACATGGACGGGACCCTCATTGATGGTGACGGCCGTGTTCCTGTCGGGCTGGACGAGGTCGTTGCCCGGATGCGTGAGGCCGGCATCATCTTCGCTCCCGCCTCGGGCAGACAGCTGGCCAACCTCCGTGCGATTCTGGGACATGTCGTTGATGACTCACCACTCATCGCGGAAAGCGGGGCCCTCACCGTCCACGGGAACGAGGAGATCCACTCCGACACCATCAGCGCAGAGGAGGCCTGTGCCGCCATTGCCACAGCTCGGGAGCTGGCGAGTTCCGGCTACGACGTCGGGACTGTGGTGGCGTGCAAACGCTGCGCCTACATCGAGCGATCCGATCCCGCCTTCCTGGCTCAGGCCCGGCTTTACTACGCGGCGCTGGAGATCGTTGACGACCTCATGACCATCCCCCTGGATGAGGTGCTCAAGGTCGCGGTCTTCGACTTCGATGACGTCGAGAACGGCAGCTCGCAGGCGCTGGCCGCTGCGGTCCCAAGCGTCCAGACCGCCGTGTCCGGTCTGCACTGGATGGACATGACGTCTCCGCATGCCTCGAAGGGACGCGCGCTGGCGGCGCTTCAGGCCAGGTTCGGGATCCTTCCGGAGCAGACGGCCGTCTTCGGTGACTACCTCAACGATCTTGACCTCTACGAGCACGCGGACCTGGGTTTCGCTATGAGCAACGCCCACCCCGGTATCCGTGCGGCAGCCGCCTTCACGGCGCCGGCCAACACTGAGGATGGGGTGCTGCGCATGGTCGAAGAGCTGCTTCGGCGCTCACGGAGGAGAGACTGAGACGGAGGGACGGTGTCGGATCGATCGGGATCCGACACCGTCCCTCTGCGCAGCACAAGCGGAGTCTTTCAGAGCACCGACCTCCGCATCACTACCGCTCCAGCCAAGCCTTCATGCCGCCGCGTACGTTGACCAGCTCACCGGCGTATCCGGCTGTGGTCAAGGCCTCGATCGCCTTGACGGAGCGCACGCCTCCGGCGCAGATGACCGCAGTGGGCCTGGCGGGGTCGAGCTCGCTCATCCGGTCGACGACCTGTCCCAGTGGGATGTTGACCGATCCGGAAATGGCTGCTTGCGCCACCTCGTCCGGCTCTCGCACGTCAAGGACCACCAGGTCCTCCTCCGTCTCGAGCCAGCCACGCAGCTCATCGGCGCTGACCTCTTTCATCATGTCCTCCTCAAGGGTGGTGGGTCGCTGACATAACAGAGCATTCGGCTGGTCTCGCCAGGCTCGGTGTTCCGGACGCCGTGCCGCTCATAGAAGCGTCGGGCATCGGTGTCGGCCTCATCGACGCCGATGCGCATCTCGAGCACGGAGCGTTGTCGCACCTGCCCCAGTGCCTGTTCGAGCAACCGGGAGCCGACGCCGCGGTTGCGCCGTTCCGGCTGCACATAGAGCTCCTCCAGCTCAGCGACCGGCCCATCGCTGTATGGCGTGGGATGCAGGGGCAGGTACGCGAATGCTCGTGAGTGATCAGCACTGCTGTCCTCAACCAGGAGAACCATAACGTCCTGACGCCTCAGCATCGTCTGGAACCTGGTGGTCAGCTCCTTGGCCGAGGGCGTCGGAGTATCGAACTCGGTGTTGAAGTCGAACAGCAGGCGGGCAATGCATGACGCATCCGCCGTGTCTGCCACGCGCACGTGGATGTGCTGAGCTCCTTCGTACGGATCGATCGCCGCTGAGTCGCCGTCGGGACACATCGGGTTAATGACGCAGACTGCGGTAGCGAGTGATGAGGCTGCGGGTGGAGGCGTCCTGTCCTGCGAGGGCCTCCTCATCCCCCTGGACGGCGGGGACGATCTCGAGGGCCAGCTTCTTGCCGAGCTCGACCCCCCACTGGTCGAAGGAGTCGATGCCCCACACGATGCCCTGGGTGAAGGTGATGT
>ERZ773009.825-NODE-825-length-22462-cov-6.172803_pt1 | contig 22462 bp, 19 predicted proteins | sample MGYA00580663_ERZ773009 | MGnify/ENA primary metagenome ERZ773009 (study PRJEB29015, sample SAMEA2737969) | human oral metagenome | biome: human oral; feature: human-associated habitat; material: dental | place: China | collected 2026 ... | reverse complement strand
TCGGTGCATCCTTTCACGGTGGAAGCTATCACGCACATCTGCGTCAGCTCATCTTTTCGGTTGCCTCACGGCTCATCATTGTGCCTGCCATCGTGCTTTCGCTTGCAATCGTACTTGGCTTTCGCGGTGTCGAGCTCGTGACGCTCATCGCCGTGTTTGCCACACCTTGCGCCGTCGCCGGCTTCGCTATGGCACAGCAGATGCAGGCGGATGCGGAGCTTGCAGGCAACAGTGTCGTCTACAGCAGTGCGCTGTCCTGCTTTACGATTTTCGGATGGGTGTTTCTGCTCAAGACGTTGGGATTCTTTTGAAAAGAGAACAGCTTGACAGGTTGTTTGGATTTTGTATAATCAGGACTAAAATTTGTATAAAAAGGAGTCAGACACTCATGGTATGGAGGAAAGGGATCGCAGCCTTTGGAGCATTCGTGCTGCTCGGTTGCGCTACAATGGCGGCACACCCCGCATATACGGCAGAGGACTCTGCAACATATGCGACAACACCGGGGGTGTCACCCTATCGTGTCATTGAGGGCGGCGATTTTAAGGCAGCGACCCTCAGGGGGGATCGTCTGCTTGAGACCTATCGTCTGACGAAATATGACGTTATTGACATCCAGCTGATCGGGTTCTCCGAGGGTGCCGGTATGAGCGACATTATGATCGGTCCTGATGGCTACGTCCAACTTCCCTATGCCGGATCGGTCAAACTGGCGGGACTGACTCTTGATGAGGCCAAGGCTGTTCTCACAGAGCGTATGGGGCAGTATCTGCGTTTTCCGGATATGTCTCTCATCATGAAAACCTATGGTCCGCGCAAGGTCTATGTCATGGGCGAGGTTGGATCACCGGGCATCCATGATCTTGGTGTTGACAACCTCAACGCATACGCAGCGATTTCCTCTGCCGGCGGCATCAAGCGTCGCGGGCGCAGCACGCAGGTGCAGGTGCTCCGTGTTGTGGGCGATACTATGTACTATCGGACGCTGAATATCAAGAACTACATTAAGAAACACGATCTCACACAGAATGTCATCCTTCAGGATGGAGACATCGTCTATGTGCCGCGCTCGAACGGCATCAAACTTGATGAGGACGTTCTGCCGTATATCAATGTGTGGGCGATGTATAAGGCTATTACGGATTAAGTGAGAGGAGATTGAATTATGGAACGAAATGAAGATTCGATCGACCTCGGACGTCTGTTTCAGATAATGGGAGCGCATAGAGGTGTTGTTTTCGGTATTGTTGGGATCTGTACGATTATCGCTGTTGTTATCGCGCTGATCCTGCCGAAGCAGTATGAGTCAACGACCCTAGTCCAGACGAGAACGGCGGCAAAGGTTGATGTCTCGGGGGCTGCCGCTGCGATAGCGGCACTCGGCGTTGGCGGCGGTGTTGCGTCACCGACAACGAACTACATCGAACTGATGAAGTCTCGTACAGTGCTGGATCCGATTATTGACAGTCTCGGCTTTGAGGTGGATAAAAAGCCGGATGCGAAAGGCTTTGCAAAGGCATATCTTGATATTCGCAATGCAAAAGGGACAAATCTGATTGAGGTTGCTGCACGCGGCAACAGTCCAGAGGAGGCACAGCGCATCTCACAGGCAGTTGTCGATAACTTCCTCCTCATGCAGACGGATATGAACCAGCAGACGCAGTCCCTTCTGATGCAGTTCCTCGATGACCGCATCCATACAGCAAAGAGGGAAGCCGAGGACGCAGAGGCTAAACTTGCTGCATTTAGCCGTGAGCATAAAATATACAGCCCTGGCGATCAGGCGAAGGCTGCCATTGAACAGATGTCGGCGTTCGACAAGGCAATCGGTGAGGTGGAAGTCTCTGCAAAATCGGCACAGGCATCTCTTGAGGTGGCGAATGAAAAACTTGGTGAGCAGAAGTCTGCGAGCAAGTCATATCAAATCTCGGATAACGCGACCGTACAAAAACTCCGCGACCAGATCGTCGCCAAGCGCATTCAGATCGTGGGACTTGAGCAGAGCTACACCGACCTTCATCCCAGCGTTCAGCAGGTGCGCAAGGAGCTGGAGCAGCTGCAAAATCTCCTCAGTGCAGAGGTCGTCGCGAGCGTCGAGTCCAATGCGACCACACTGAACCCGACGCAGTCACAGCTCCTCAGCAACCGTGCGCTCGCCGCCGTCAATCTTGCTGTTGCAACAGCGAGTGAGAAGGCACTGCAAGAACAGCAGAAAAAAAAGGAAGAAGAGCTAGGCACCTTCCCGGATGATGTGATGGACTATATGCACCTCAGCCGCGAATCAACCATTAAAAATGAAGTCTATCTGAACCTTGTCAAGCAGTATGAACAGAATAAGATCCAGGCAGCAATGGAGAGCATGGACATCCAGATCGTCGATGCGGCAAACCTGCCGGATATTGAACGGCCTGTTGCACCGCGAAAAAAACTGATTACAGCGATTGGATTTGCTGTTGGTGTACTTCTTGCGATGGGGTACAGTTTGCTTGTCTATCGACGTGAAGTATCGTAGAGAAAAGGAGGGGAGCATATTCATGCATACGGGAACTCGGATTCCGGCTCGCATTCGCAGAATATGTGCTCCGCTCCTTTTTATTGTTTTTGACTATTTTGCCATTCTTCTTGCAGAGAAGATGGCATTTGGTCTGCATGACCTCTATGGACTCTTGATGGGGACATCGTATCACGTCCCCGACGCATATCTCTACTTTTGGATTCCCCTTGTATTCATTGCATTTCTTGCCATCTCACAGACCTATACAAAGATGCAACCGATCCTTGAGACAGTACGCCAGATCTTCTATGCTGTTCTCTATGCGCTTATTACCTGTATCCTAGCTCTTTACTTTATGCAGGCGAGTGTGCTTGCATCGCGTCTCTACGTTGTTCTCTTTGGATTATTAGCATTGCTCAATATATATGCTGTACGGTACATCTTGCTGAAATTCCTCAAATCGGCGAATATTTTCACAAAGCCTGTGCTTCTCATTGGTGCGGGTAAGACCGCAGAGCAGGTGTTGTTTTCGTTTGAACGGGATCTCGGTTATCGGTATGAAATTGTTGGCATATTGGATGATGCCCCTATTTCGGAAACATTGCCGCAACGATTCCTTTTAATGGGTAGATTGGACCATGCAGCAGAAATCATTCGTGACTCTTCTGTTACTACGGTTATCGTCACAGCGCCCGGGATGGAGAAGGAAAAACTGCAAACCCTCTTAGAGAATATACAACCTTATGTTAGGGATATTATTTTTGTACCGGATCTCATCGGTGTCCCACTCTACAATGTCGAGGCTCATACACTGTTCAATGAACAGATCATGATGCTGTCCCTCCGAAACAATCTGGCACGTCGTAGAAATCGGTTGTTCAAAAGAGTTTTTGATACCGTTGTTGGTGGTCTGCTGTGTATTCCGATCCTTCCGGTTATTTTGATCATTGCCTTTTGTATTAAAATTGATTCGAAGGGAAATGCTTTCTTTAACGCTGAACGCATTGGAAAAAATGGAGAAATATTTACTTGCTATAAGTTTCGCTCCATGTATCTTGACTCCCAGAAAATTTTGGAGGAATATCTTGCGGCACATCCAACAGCACAAGAAGAGTGGAATACATTCGCGAAACTGCGCGACTACGATCCTCGTGTGACAAAGGTTGGGAAATGGATTCGCAAGTATAGTCTGGACGAACTTCCCCAGATACTTAATGTCATCAAAGGCGATATGAGTCTTGTTGGACCTCGACCCTATCTTCCACGTGAAACAGAGGATATTGGTGAATATCTTTCTACGATTACACTCACCGTACCAGGGATTACCGGCTTTTGGCAGACGAGTGGGCGCAATGATGTGAGTTTTGCAGGACGTGTTGCTATGGATACGTGGTATGTGCGAAATTGGTCGATATGGCTCGATCTGATGTATTTATTTAAGACTGCAAAGATTGTATTTACAGGAAAAGGCGCCTATTAAATACAAGAATGGAATTGTCAATTATAGATTCGCGTATGCTTTGAGGTAGATACTGAATGAAAATTACTGTGATTACTGCAGTGTATAATGCTGAGAACACCATAAAGAAAACAATTGAATCGGTTTTAGCACAAGAAGTGAAACCCTATGAGTATCTCATCATAGATGGCGAGTCTAGTGATAATACAGTTAGAATAGCAGAATCTTACCGTATTGCTTTTGAGAAGAACAATGTTATTTATCGTATCATATCGGAGCAGGATTCTGGAATTTATGATGCCTTTAACAAGGGGGTTCGTTTATCTTCAGGAGATTTTGTTGCATTCTTGAATGCAGATGATTGGTATGAACCGACAGCCATCAAAATTGTGCAGGAGACGTATTGCAGAGAACCTTTTGATTTTGCCTATGGGACAATACAATATGTGGGGGCAAAGGGGAATATATTAAAAAAAGCATCCAAGTTGGACACCTTTGTTTCTAGCCGAAATTGGAATCATCCAAGTAGCTTTGTACGGCGGGCACTATATCTTGACCATCCATTTGACCAGACGCTCAATGTGTATGCAGACTTTGATTGGTTTCTGAAAATGCGAAAACAAAATGTACGAATTGTTATATTTCCCGAGGATAAGGTCATTGCACATTTTCGAGCGGGTGGGGCAAGCATTAATGCGGATTTTGGGCAGGCTCTGGCAAGGGCGAAAGAGAAGGCTTTTGCATATAAGAGGAATGGGTATTCCAGCATATACTTTGTAGAAGCCTATGGTTGGGAATGTGTGAAGTATATTTTTTCTAGAATATTTACTTGAGGCGACTAACGAAGTGCATTAAAAAATTTTGATACTGCTGCAAGTTGTAAAAGAACTAACAGTTGCCTAATATACAATGGAGGCTACATGAAAATCTCTCATTCAAAGGTAGAAAAAAATCTTTTGACTGTGGCGATATTGGGAGTGCCTTTTATTGTCTCGTTAAATGTGAACTTTCTAGGTGCTTTAGGAAAAAATGCAAGCTTTTACCCTTTGTTTTTTGGAGTCCTTTTTTGGGGAATAAAAAAATTTTTTTTAGAGAAGAAGGTGTTAATCCCTAAAAGTCCCAGTTGCTATCTGTTTTTGATGTTTCTACTTGTAGTTATTTTCTCCGGAGTCATTAACTTACCATCTTTGATAGAGATGCAGTTTCAAGGTGTGAATGGAGCTGATCGTTTTATAGTACAAACAGGTGCTTTGTGTTTCTATTTCTTTTCGACTCTATTTGTTTCTCATGCTTGTACATATTTTATAAAAGAACCTATAAGTTTTTTTAGACATATATTATTACTCTCGTTCATAATTCCTGCAGCATATTCCTTTTTTGAGATCTTGGTATTTGGTGGCTTTCTTTTTGCACAAGATGCGCTTACCTCTTTGGATATGATATTTAGAAAAGCTGATGATTTGTACTATTATCGAATACGCTCAGTTACGGCTGAGGCATCTGCTTTTGGTATGTATAGTGCGCTTTTGTTTCCTTGGTTGTTGAACTGTATTTTACATGATAATGGTTCCAAAAAGATTTTTTTTCTCATTATATTTTTTTATTTTTTGACATTGAATCTGTTGAGCTTCTCTAGAACTTCCTACGTGATTCTAACTATTGAATTTATATTGTATGTGAGTTTCTTTTTTTCATCAATCCGTCATAGATTGCGAGCATTGATTGGATATATATCTATAGGTGGGATCATTTTTGGTGTATTGTATTTAAAAATAGGGGAAGAATTAGGGATTGATGTTGGACAAATATTCCTTTCTCTAACAGCCGATGATGGTCCTCAAGCAATGTCAAATGTTGCTCGATACGCCTCGACGTTAGCAGCATTAGAAATTTGGCAGGAATATCCTATCTTCGGCTGTGGTTTAGGTGCATATGGTTTTTATGCACCTGGATATTATCCTAATTGGGCCTGGTCAAGTATTGAGATTGTTGGTTGGAGTTTGAACACCTTATCAGAAGGATCGTGGCCATTGGCTCATAATATGTATGCTAGAATGTTGGCTGAGACAGGAGCTTTGGGAGCCGGATTATGGGGGCTTATAGGCGTTTTCCTGATATATGAAATTTGGGGGTTGTTGAAGCATGATGTCAATAAAATGTATGTTAAATGTCTTTTGATTAGTACTGTTGGAATACTCTTGTGTGGTTTTAATTCGGAGTCGCTACATTTTTTTGCATATTGGATTATACTAGGAATGGTATGGTCGTATAGGCTGAAAAAGATGTTGAGTGTGTCTTATGAGATTAGAGAGTGACTGATGGAACGTGTTCTGCAGCAAAAAGGAAAGAGGAAGTATATATTATTTTTTGAAACAAGAAATTTTGGGGATGCGATTATTAAGAATGACTTTATAAAGAAGTATGGGCAAGCGAATCCTGTAGATTATATAGATATCTTATGCAAGAAGCAGTTTGTTTCTATTTTTGAGGACAACCCGTATATTCAACATATATATACGAGTGGTTTCCCTATAGCGGGAATGAAGTCTTGGAACTTTCTTGAACTTCTTGGAACGATCAGAAAGCTACATGGGCAATATGACCTGGCTGTCGATGTTCTTGGAGACTGGCGGGAGCGACTGTTGTTGTGGATGATGCATCCACGTAAAATATTAAGTCTTGAACGAGCAGAAGGGCATCCTTTTAACAATCTTATTCGTAGGGGGCTGTCTTCTCTTGTTGAGCCTGTGCCTATCTCGTTAGATCAAGTTAATTTTTATCGGCAACTAGATGCGTTATTAGTAGTACTGGGAGGGGGAACTGACTCTGTATCTGTACAACACGTCATACCCCAAAAAGCGCGAAGAACTATAGGAATACATCCATTGGCCAGCCAGGAATGTAAGCTGTGGGGTTGGGCTTCTTGGAATGAACTCATCCGTATCCTTAAAGAAAGGGGGGATTATGTTTGGTGTTTTTGTGCCCCTAAAGAAAAGGCGATTATAGAAAAACATATTGAGCAGAAAGATATTCAAACGATTTCTTCAGATATAAAATCTTTTTTTCGGAGCCTGTCTCAAGTAGACTTACTGATCTGTTTGGATAGTTTTGCCACACATGCGGCGTACAGTGTTGGTGTGCCTAGTATTGTGCTCAATGGTGCAAATGATTTTCGACTTTGGCAAACTCCTCTTACAAAGGTGGTGCAAGGAGCTTTTGAGTGTAAATATTGGCCATGTTATAATAAACCCAAATGTACGCGATACGATTGTATGGCATCTATTCGGGTGGAGGATGTCATTCATCTCATTTCAGATGAGTTCTCTTGAATTAGCCGTGAGGAAATAATAAGGTAAAAAGGAGGTGAATTGATGAATCAGCCAAAGATTACTGTGATTACTGCTTCCTATAATGCGGAGAATACAATTGAGCAGACAATATCGAGCATTGTGAACCAAAACTATCCGAATATCGAATACGTGATAGTCGATGGTGGCTCAACAGATGGAACCGTATCGATTATTGAAAAATATGCTTCTTCATATAACATTAAATGGGTTAGTGAACCAGATCAGGGTCTTTATGATGCTTTGAACAAAGGTGTTCAAATGGCAACTGGAGACTATATTGAAATTATTGGCGCAGATGATGCTATCGTGAGTGCGGAGATTATTTCACAAGTTGTACGTGAAATGAACCCAAACACCGATGTTTTTGCTGGTCAGGTTTGGTATGTGGATGAGGATAGTAAAAAACAGTCTCCCTATACCAATGCCAGTATGAGAAATCGCTCAACTTATCGCGGTGGAATGTCTCCTCATGCAGCAATGTTTGTTCGCCGGGAGCTTCTTTTGCGATATCCTTTCGATACAAGCTATCGTATTGCAGGTGATTATAAGTTTTTTTTGCAGTGCTATTATGACGAGAAAGTACAAATTCAATATAGTGATATCATGGTGGCTTTTTTTGCGACATCAGGGCTGAGCTCTGATGTTGAGTCTGCATGGAGGGAAGAGAAGCGCCTTTATTCAGAACTTGGACGTTCTCTTCGTTCTTATAATTCTGCAGACTCGTCATGGCTTGCTCGTATGATGAAGTATCTCCTTATTGTTACTCGTTTATTTGTTCCTATTCGAAGAATATGGAGGTTTTTCAATATTCGACTTCGGTGGAAGAACCACACATGTACAAATAAAATCTGTCGCTGGTGTGGACGTATGGAAAGGGATTGAAATTACATGAAAAAAGCATTAATTACAGGGATTACAGGACAGGACGGCTCGTATCTATCCGAATTGTTGCTTGACAAGGGCTATGAGGTGCATGGTGTGATCCGTCGGCACAGCACGCCGTGTACGGAGCGGATCGATCATCTCTTGTCCGATGTGCAGTACGATGGACGGCTTTTCCTCCACTATGGCGATCTGACGGACTCGAGCAACGCACATGCGTTGATTCGAGAGATTCAGCCGGATGAGGTCTATAATCTCGCAGCGCAATCCCATGTTGCCGTTTCGTTCGAGGTGCCGGAGTATACGGCAGAGGCGACAGGTGTCGGAACGATTCGTCTCTTGGAGGCAGTGCGTCAGAGCGGTCTGCCGATCCGCTTCTATCAGGCATCGACCTCGGAGCTTTTTGGCGGACTTCCGGACACTGCACCGCAGAGCGAGACAACGCCGTTTTATCCGAAGTCACCTTACGGTGCGGCAAAGCTATACAGCTTCTGGATTACAAAGAATTACCGCGAGTCCTATGATATGTTCGCCGTGAACGGTATCCTCTTTAATCACGAGTCGCCGCGCCGAGGGGAAACCTTCGTCACGCGTAAGATCACGCTTGCCGTCGCTCGTATCATGGCGGGGAAGCAAGAAAAACTTTCGCTCGGAAATCTGGATGCAAAGCGTGACTGGGGATTTGCTGGTGACTATGTCGAGGGAATGTGGCGGATGCTCCAACAGGCTACACCGGACGACTATGTGCTTGCGACGAATGAAACACATACTGTGCGTGAGTTCGCGGAGCTATCCTTCCGTGAAGCGGGCATTGAGATTGAGTGGAGCGGAAGCGGTGTCGAGGAGAAAGGCTATGATGCAAAGAACGGTCACCTGCTCGTCGATGTTGACCCACGCTATTTCCGTCCTGCCGAGGTGGAACTCCTCTGGGGCGATGCTTCAAAGGCAGAGAGGGAACTAGGATGGCAGCGCAAGGTGTCATTCTCGGAACTTGTTCGCATGATGGTACGCGCGGATATGGAACGATACGGGAACTGAGATTCCCGTCGAAGGAGGGCGTATATGCACGTTGTTCTGCTTTCGGGTGGATCAGGGAAACGCCTCTGGCCATTGTCGAATGACATTCGTTCCAAGCAGTTCATTTCAATTTTTCGTCAGAGTGATGGGGCGCGGCATTCGATGACTCAGCGTGTCTGTAGGCAGTTGAGCCGTGCGATTCCGGATGCGCCGATTACGATAGCGACATCGAAGGCGCAGGTTTCTACTTTGCGCAGCCAACTCGGTGATAGGGTCGACCTCTCTGTCGAGCCGTGCCGCCGCGATACGTTTCCTGCAATCGCTCTCGTCACTTCCTATCTGCATGATGTGAAAGGTGTCAGGCGCGATGAAGCCGTTGTTGTCTGTCCAGTCGACCCCTATGTTGAGGATGCGTATTTCGCTTCTGTGCGGCGTTTGGCGCAGCTTGCATCGGACGGCGCGGCAGCTCTAATGCTGATGGGCATCGAGCCATCCTATCCGAGTGAGAAGTATGGCTATATCATGCCGCAGGACAAGGAGAATGTAAGCCGTGTCCTTTCTTTCCGAGAGAAGCCGAACGAAGTTGCTGCGAAGGAGTACATTGCGCAGGGGGCGCTCTGGAACAGCGGTGTTTTTGCATATCGTCTGGATTATGTTTTGGAACGTGCCCAAGCTTTGCTCGGATGCTCGGACTACGAGACGTTGTTTTCGACATATGAACGTTTTGAAAAGATCAGCTTTGACTATGCTGTTGTTGAACGGGAAAAGGATATAGGTGTCCTGCGCTATGCAGGCGCGTGGAAGGATCTCGGCACATGGAATACACTGACTGAAATCATGGAGGAACCGACCCTCGGCGATGTCACAATGGATGATCGGTGTTGCGGCACCCACGTTGTTAATGAGCTGGATGTCCCGATTCTGGTGATGGGCGGACAGAATCTCATTGTTGCGGCGAGTCCTGAGGGGATCCTCGTTGCGGATAAAGCGGCATCGAGCCATATGAAACCCTATGTGGAGCAGATTCATCAGCCTGTTATGTTTGCCGAAAAATCGTGGGGGAGCTTCCGTATCATCGATGTGGAGGAAGGCAGCTTGACGATCAAGGTAACACTGAATGCCGGACACGCGATGAATTACCACAGTCACGCACGTCGCCGTGAGATATGGAATGTCGTGAGCGGCACCGGGACGGTACTGCTCGATGGCGAGGAACGTACCGTAGCTGCGGGGGATGTCGTTGATATTCCCGTGGGGATGAAGCACAAGATCAGCGCACGGACGCGCATGGTGGTGATCGAAGTCCAGGTTGGCGAAGATATCGCGAAAGAGGACAAGGTCAAGTGGTTGGAAGAGGTATCGTACGATGATGGAAAAGGATGCTAAGATCTACGTCGCGGGGCATCGTGGCATGGTTGGCTCTGCGATATGTCGGGAGCTTGAACGGCAGGGATATACGAATATCATAACGCGCACACACGCGCAGCTTGATCTTTGTCGTCAGGATGCCGTCGAAACATTTTTTTTGGAGGAAAAGCCGACATATGTTTTTCTGGCGGCGGCAAAGGTTGGCGGAATACAGGCAAATTCGGAAGCTCCTGCGGACTTCATATACCAGAATATGATGCTTGAGATGAATGTCATTCATGCGGCATGGAGAAACGGATGCAAAAAGCTCGAGTTCCTCGGCTCATCCTGCATCTATCCCCGTCTTGCGCCGCAGCCGATGCGGGAGGACTGCCTGATGACATCGCCACTTGAAGAGACGAACGAGGCGTATGCACTTGCGAAGATTGCGGGGCTGAAATATTGTGCCTACCTAAATAAACAGTACGGGACGGACTATATCTCGGTCATGCCGACGAATCTCTACGGTCCGAATGACAACTATCACCCTGAGCACAGCCACGTCCTTCCCGCGCTAATTCGTCGTTTTCACGAGGCAAAGGAAGCGGGTGCCCCGTCCGTGACGTGTTGGGGCGACGGCTCGCCGCTTCGTGAGTTCCTCTATGTTGATGATCTCGCGAATCTCTGTGTGTATCTGATGAATTACTACAGCGGCGATGAGACGGTCAACGCGGGGAGCGGGAAGGAAATCTCCATTCGGGAACTCGCGGAGTTGGTTGCGCGTGTGGTGGGCTACGGCGGTGAGATTCGATGGGATACGAGCAAACCAAACGGTACACCGCGCAAGCTTCTCGATGTCTCGAAGGCAGCAGCACTTGGCTGGAGGTACAAAACGGAGCTTGAGGATGGGATTCGATTCGCTTACCAAGATTTTCTGGACAATTCGATGCGTGCAGAGAGGTAAATGGCGCGGCGGGAAACCTGCCTTATTGCAATGGTGCTGAAGCATAATATTGACACTGTGTCGGTTGACCTCTATACTGTTGCGTGTTGGGCAGGTGTCTTTTGTAACTGCATGTTGTTCTGATTCTGATAATTCTGTGATCATACATGGAGCTTTTCCAGATGAAATCATTTCTCAAAGTTTTTTCGATCTTTACCCCAAAGGAACTTCGCTATTGTGCATTCCTTTTTGTCGTGATGATGGTTGGTGCCGTTCTTGAGGCGATCGGTATTGGGGCAATTCTACCGCTTATCTCGCTCATGGGACAGCCGGAATTCCTTGTTCAGCATTCGACGATTGCGGACTATGTGGCGATATTTTGTGTTACGACGCACACAGAGCTTATTATCGGTCTTTCACTTCTCCTTATCCTTCTCTATGTTTTGAAAAATATCTATCTTGCATGGCAGCTCCGTTTGCAGATCAACTTTTCTCTCTCTAATCAAATTTACTTTTCCAAAGAACTGATGGCAAACTATCTTGCAAAGCCATATCTATTCCATTTGAATCATAATACGGCAACCTTGCTTAGAAATGTCAATTCCAGTGGAGTCATTATATTTTCGAACATATTAATCCCCACGTTTCTGCTGTTAACGGAGATTGTTACGGCACTGACTATTTGGGGGATGCTTGTCCTTGCTGATCCGTTCACTGCGATTGTCGTTGCCGGCGTTATGGGAGGCATGGTCTACGCGTTGATTCGAACCTTTCGTCGTAGTATAGCAAAGGCAGGACAAATACAAAATGACTATGCAGCACGCTATATACAGGCGGTTAATCAAGGTCTCGGGGCAATTAAAGAGACAAAGGTTATGAGAAAAGAAGGCTTTTTCCTCCGAGCGTTTGCACAGAATTATGAGCAATATGGCTTTGCCAATCGTCACTTTGCGTTATTGAATCAACTTCCCCGTATGATTATAGAAACTCTTGTTGTCTGTGCATTACTTCTTCTTATTGTAGGAAAGATTGCGGTTGGAAATGATCCACAGGCAATTGTTCCCCTTCTCGGTGTTCTGGCTCTCGCTGCATTTCGTTTGATGCCAAGTGCAAACCGTATCGTGACACTTCTCAATGGAATTAAATTTCAAATGCCATTATTTGATGAGTTGTACCGTGAACTTCTTGCAGTCAAATCCCGTAAAGTGCATCGTCAGGAACTTAGACTTGCAGATACGCCTCCCCCACTTCCTTTTACTGATGCGATTTGTGTGGAGCATCTTGGATTTTATTATCCGGGTACATCAGAAGAAGTGCTTACGGATGTCAGCTTTTCTATACCGAAAGGAGCTTTCGTTGGGATTCTGGGACCGTCAGGTGCGGGAAAAACCACGTTTGTTGATATACTTCTGGGGCTTTTCGTTCCGACACACGGAAGAATTACCGTTGACGGTACGGATATTCGTTATGAGTTGCGCGCATGGCAGGCGAATATTGCCTATGTCCCGCAGACCATCTATCTGACCGATGCAACCATCCGAGAGAATGTGGCACTGGGAGAACCTCCCAATGAAATTGATGATGCGCGAGTTCATAAAGCACTCGCCATGGCGGAACTCGACGAATTTGTGAATGTGCAGACGCAGGGAATTAGGACAATGGTTGGTGAGCGTGGCGTGAAACTCTCCGGCGGGCAGCGGCAACGAATTGGAATTGCACGGGCGCTCTATCAGCAGCCAGAGGTGCTGATCCTCGATGAAGCAACCTCTGCGCTTGATTCCGAGACAGAAAAGAGCATCACAGATACGATATTGAGGTTCAAAGGGCAGATTACGATTATCGCTATTGCACATCGTGTCAGTACGCTGGCAGAGTGTGACTTCAAAGTACGGTTTGAGGATGGAAGAGCAGGGATTGTGAAAAGTGTGGAAGGAATGATATAATATGGCTGAGAAAAAAAAACCTATGAAAACATTAGTCGTTGATTTTTATCTACCACATTTAAGGGATGGAATCATTAAGCTACATGAAGAAAGGATTATTGATATAAACTATTGGTTAGTTGATGAAGAAGGAAAATATGCAAGTGAGAATGTAATGCACAAGTCTTCTTTTGGTATTTTGCATCAAGAATATTTGCAAGGAAGCAGATTTGAGATTGCAGATGAGATTTATGAGTATGGATATAAATACTTATATCCTTTTATGAATATAGACAACCGATGGAAAATCAGCACAGAAACATGCACATATGTACATGACTTTAATATGCTTTTCCAAATTTGGCATCATATTATTAAATCTTATCAAATTGAATTATTGCTCATGGGGAACGCGCCTCATGGTCCCGTGCCTTTTATGGCATATGTTGTAGCAAATGCTTTAGGGATAAAAATTATTATTACGGAACAGGCTTGGTATGCCAAAGAGCGATTTTTGTGTTTTCATTCTCTTGAACGTATAGGATGCGATTATTTAGATCGAGATTTAGGGGTGGGGGATGTAACTCCGGAAATGAGAGGCGGTTTTAGACAAACACCTTTTTACATGAAAAATATTAGCTTCTGGTCGGTTTCATATTTTTCCAACAATTAAACGTGCTCTTTGTTCCAATTTGTTTTTTTCGAAAGTGAAAGAACATAAGGGAATGTTTTTATATAAAGTTTTTGAGCGACTTGCCTATCGTGTTGTTGAATTTTATTTAGAGAAGAATTTTGCGAAGTACAGGGACGTACAGTGTAAAGAGTTGGATCGATTAAGAAAATATGTGTATTTTCCGTTGCATCTACAACCTGAAATGACAACAGATACATTGGGGGGGATTTATGAAGATCAGCTGTTGGCACTTGAGCGTTTGGCGCGTATTTTGCCGGAGGATCATTTGATTTATGTTAAGGAGAATCCGGCACAAACCTATTATAAACGAAATGCAGAGTTCTTTTGTCGCTTGGGAGCCATTCATAAAGTTGTATTAGTTCACCCCAATACGGATACTTATGACCTCATGGAGAATGCTGTGTTTGTAGCTACTATCACAGGAACTGCGGGGTGGGAGGCGATTACAGCAGGAAAACCTTGTTTATGTTTTGGTTATGCATGGTATCGTTCTATGGTTGGCGTTGTTCAATATCACGCAGGTATAAAATTTGATGATATTGTAGGATGTCATTTTACCAGAGATGAGTTTCTTAAATCGTATGAGCGGTTTTATAAAAGTCTCTTTCCGGGAATTGTAGCAGGAAGTCGATTCTCTGATTTAACAGATAGCTTTTCTGTGAAAAATAATAATGAAAAGTTGTATCATAGTTTAAAATGTGCGATTGAGCATTATGATGGATGAGGTGCTCTTATTGTGATAGTTGTTTTGAAAAGAGTTATCAAGAGAACTTTATTTTTGTTTGGTATATCACCTAAAAAGATCATAGACTTATATCGTGTTTTTCAACAAGTTATGGGGTATGCTGTTGCTTACAATGTGAATGAGACGAAATACGAAAAAAACTGTTTACTACAATACATTGTGAGACCCTTTCAAGAATCTGGTTCAAGTGCAGGAGAATCCCATCAGAATCAATGGCAAGTGCTTGCAATATCTGCTGAACTTGGCAAACTTGGTTATAATGTTGATGTAAGGGATTTTGATGATCGACATAGCAGGTTGAAAAACTACTATAATCTCGTGATAGATATTTTCCCTGGCTATAATGATACCTATAAACACAGAATGAATCTGGGGTGTCGCAGAATTGCATATTTGACTGGAATGAATCATAGAGTTGCAAATCAAAATGAACAGATGCGAATAGACAATCTTGCTAAACGCAGAGGAAAAACAGTGCCACCAGAAAGATGGCAACCGTTGATTAGCAAGGAAATAGAACGATTTGATGCATTTTTTTTCATAGGAAACACCTATAATATTCAATCTTATAACGAGTTCCGCCTACCACAAGTTCATTTTATAAAAAATAATGGCTATGAGTTTCCTTATTCGATTAAAACTCAAGGAAGGGATCCAAAGAAATTTTTGTTTTTTGCAAGTTCAGGTCAGGTGCATAAAGGTTTGGACTTATTGCTGGAGATCTTTGCCCAAAAAGATTTTCCTTTTGAGCTATATATATGCAGTGGCTTTTTGTTAGAAAAGCCTTTTTGCGAGTTGTATCAAAAAGAGTTGTTCCATACATCAAATATACACTCAGTTGGCTTTGTAGATATTATGGGGACTCTGTTCCGTGAGATTGTGGAACAGTGTACTTTTGCTCTTTTACCATCGTGCTCTGAAGCAAACGCTGGGTCTGTTCTGAGCGTTATGTCGGTAGGGCTTATCCCCATTGTCAGCAGGGAATGCGGCTTTGAAGATGATGAAGTGATTCATTTGCAAGATTGTGAAATTGAAACGATTGAGGCTGCTATATATAACTATGCAAGTAAGGACTTAGATTGGCTTAGAAATGAATCGGATCGTGTACAGAGAATTGTGAAGGAACGATATAGTCAAGAGGCCTTTCTTCAGTCCATCAGAAAGGCTTTGTGTGAAACACTGTGTTAATAGATAGTAATTCTTCATCAATAAACAAGGGGGATATTATGCGTATTTTGGCGGTGATTCCTGCGCGCGGTGGTTCGAAGGGGATTCCACGCAAGAATATCCGTTTAATGAATGGCAAGCCTTTGATTGCATACGCTATCGCGAATGCGACTGCTAGTCAATATATCACAGATGTATTTGTAACAACAGATAATAGGGAAATAGCGGATGTAGCAAGGTTATGTGGTGCAAAAATTATTGAACGTGATGAGCGGTTGTCGACGGATTTGATAACTCTGGATCCCGTTGTTTATCATGCGAAGCACCAAGCGGAGCAACAATGTCAATGCTTTTTTGATTTTGTCATTACCATGCAGCCGACATCGCCACTGCTTAAAACCTCTACACTTGATCGCGCTATTGCTCAGGCAATACAGAATAAGTATGATACTGTTATCAGTGTGGTGAATAAACCACATCTTTCTTGGGGGAGAAACTTAGATGGAAAGCTGTTTCCTCTGTATGAAGAACGAAAAAATCGACAGGAACTTCCGCCCCGGTATATGGAGACGGGAGCGTTTGTCATTGCACGAGGGAATTGCGTGAAAGAAAATACACGTATTGGAAAAAATGTGTCTGTTTTTGAGGTGGATGAACGTGAGAGCATTGATATTGATGATGCCAATGATTGGGTCTTGACAGAAAGTCTGATGCGTCGAAAACGTATTATATTTCGAGTGGATGGTTATATTGAACTAGGTTTGGGACATATCTATAATTGTATTACACTTGCTTTTTCTATGATTGAGCATGATATACTGCTTGTTACAAATGCACAAGCAGAAACAGGCATAAAAAAAATAAAAGAAACAAATCTTCCCTACAGAGTTTTTCAGAGAGAAGAAGAATTGAAAGAGATCATAGACTCGTATCGTCCTGATATCTGGGTGAATGATTGCTTGAATACGACAGAAGAGTATATTGGACGATTGAAGACGTTGGTTCCGCGCGTTGTTACGATAGAGGATCTTGGTTCTGGAGTGAAAGTAGCGGATGCTGTTATCAACGCATTGTATGCTGAGGACGAGCCGAGGAAAAACGTATATAGTGGCTATAAATATGTTTGTCTGCGCGATGAATTTCAGATAGAAACCCCCAAAAATTTTTCTTCAGAGGTGAAGAATGTTGTGGTTATGTTTGGTGGGACAGATCCATCGAATTTGAATAAACTTGTATACGATGCAGTGTTTTCAAAGAATGATAAGTTTAAGAATATCAGGTTTTTTTTCATTACGGGGATTGGTTATGATAATGAAATGAATGGTGTTGTCACCTGTTCGGAAAGAAATATATTTGTTTATCCGAATGTTCCTCGTGTGACAAAATATTTAAGTGAGGCGGATCTTGTGGTTATGGGACAAGGTCGCTCTATCTTTGAAGCTGCATGTATGGGAGTTCCGGCTATTGTTCTCTCGCAGAACGAACGGGAATCAACACATAGCTTTGCTCAAATGGAGCATGGTTTTCTCAATTTGGGTCTTGGCAAAAAAGTAGACGCTTCCTTGATTACGAATACATTGGAGTGGCTTATCAATACACCTTCGGTACGAGAGAATATGCGCGATTTAATGCTTAATACACCTTTGAAATCAGGGTTGGAACGGGTAAAACACATTATTTTAGGAGATGATAGTGTTGAGTACGATCATAGAACGAAGTAAACGAAATAAATTTACACTTATTGCTGAAATTGGTGTTAACTACTATGATGTTGCCAAAAAACTCAATATATCGCTGCTGGAAGCTGCGAAGTTCATGATATTATCAGCCAGGAATGTTGGTATTCATGCAGTTAAGTTTCAAACCTATAAGGCAGAAACATTAGCGTCAAAATACTCACCTTCATATTGGGATACCAAGGAAGAGCCGACAACATCTCAGTATGAGCTTTTTAAGAAATTTGATACCTTTGGTGAATCTGAGTATCGAATAATTAGTTCTTTTTGTGAGAAGATAGGCATTGAATTTTGTTCAACGCCATTTGACTTTGAGTCGGCAGACTATCTTGAGTCCTTGATGAACGTGTATAAGATATCCTCGTCAGATCTTACGAATATTCCATTTATTACATATATCGCAAAGAAGGGAAAACCAATCCTGCTTTCGACAGGTGCATCGAATTTTGATGAAATAGATGAAGCTGTTAGTTGTATTCGGAGGTATAATGACAGTGAATTGGCGTTGCTCCATTGTGTATTGGAGTATCCAACGCCCTATGCTCATGCAAACCTTGCCAAGATAAAAGCTTTAAAGGACGGATTTCCAGATATTATTATAGGGTACTCTGATCACACTAAACCAGATGTTCATTATGATGTTGTAAAGACAGCCTACCTTTTGGGGGCAACCGTAATTGAGAAGCATTTTACTGTAGATAAAAACTTACAGGGAAATGATCACTACCATGCAATGGATGCACATGATGCAATGAAAATTTTGATGGATATTCAGAATATAGATGAACTTAGAGGAACAGAAAAACTTTGTGCATTGGAAAGTGAGAAGTCTGCTCGTGAAAATGCTAGGCGCTCCATTGTTGCAGCTATGGACATCCCTAAAGGTGTGATTGTGACAGAAGATATGTTGGCGTTTAAGCGACCCGGTACGGGCATTTCACCAAATAGGCTGGCAGAGATTGTTGGTAAAATTACTCGAGTGGATATAAGAAAAGACAAGCTTTTTGAAATGTGTTTTTTACAATAAATAGGTTCTGGGTATTTTATAATGGAAGTGATCGTATGAAAATATTATTTTTATCACGTACAGTCAAAAACGGAGGGGATTTTCTTTATGCTGGCAGAGCAAAAGAAATTTTAAAACATAATCTCCCTTATGCAGAGATAGTTTGCCGTCATATGTTGGATGAGGTAGACTTGCCATATATAAATAGTTTTGACAAAATTATAATATCAGGTGGACCTTTGTATGATGATCGCTTTCTGACGAGTAATGCTACACCTTGTTTTGCTTTCTTAGATAAGATGAAACCAACAATTCATTTTTTTGGAGTTGGATGGTATGGAGAAAATGCATTCATGAAAACGATATATACCTATCGTTTTCATGAAGAAGTTTTAGCGAATTTAAGATTGATTGAAAAAAAAGGAGGGACATTCTCGTGTCGTGATTATATTACAGCTAAAGTCCTTCGTAATAATGGGTTGAATCATGTTTATATGACAGGTTGTCCTGCGTGGTATGATCTGAAATTTTTGCCATGTATGTCATTAAAAAAAACATCTATCCAAAACGTGAAAAACTTGGTAATTTCGGATATGGGAATGACAAAGGATTCTTCTTATCATTCTATAAAGATAGAGCAAGTAAAAAAACTCGTTGAGTTTATAGAGAGCACATTCTCCCAAGCAAATATTGTCTTTACATTCAATGGTGGTGTCGATACAAAATACTCTGGGGAGTTTAACAGAGCTGTTTGTAAATATTTGGGAAAAAAACATATAATGTGGCATGATTTATCAGGGAGTATGGATGGCTTTCATGTGTATGATAATATAGATTTACATATAGGCTACCGAGTTCATTCACATATTTATTGTTTGAGTCATAGAATTCCAACTATATTGATTGAGGAGGATGCTCGTGGCGCTGGAATTAATCAAGCATTAGGACTACCTGCAATTCAGAATTATAATTTTGATACAGTGGGGCGGTTTCAAGAAAATCCATTTCTCTTTTTAGAACTAATGAATTATATTGAAGAGTTAGATTGTGAATCCATGAATCGTATCCAGCTGGCTGTTTTAAGAATGGCAACAATATACTCACGAACAGTACAGCCCTATATTCAAGATGTTTTTGGTGTATAATTAATATTGCGATTATTTAAGGGGGATCATTATGGAGAAAGTGATTGCCAATAATGTTGGAGAAGAAATGTATACTCTCTGTGCAGAGCTTTTTCCGATTTGTCGTAGCATTACAGGAGATGGAGTGCGTAAAACATTGCACGTTTTACAACAAATAATACCCGAAATGACTTTACACGAAGTTCCAAGTGGAACACAAGTTTTTGATTGGGTGGTGCCCAAAGAATGGAATATTCATGATGCTTGGATAAAAAATAATAAAGGGGAAAAAATACTTGATTTTCAAAAGAATAATTTACATGTGATGGGTTATTCGTTACCCATAGATAAACTGGTTACTTTGGATGAGTTGTTATCAATAATTTATACGCAGCCAGATCAACCAGATGTTATTCCATATGTTACAAGTTATTACAAAGAACGCTATGGATTTTGTATGAGCCAGAAGCAAAAAGATGGTCTTCAAGAAGGCTTGTATCATATATATATTGATAGTGACCTTAAAGAGGGAAGCTTAACATATGGAGAAATACGCATTCCATCAACTGAGGGAAAAAAGGATGAAATTTTTCTTTCTACATATATATGTCATCCATCAATGGCGAACAATGAATTATCTGGTCCAGTAGTTGCGACCTATATTGCAAAGATGCTTCTTGCTAGAAAGAAGCGACGGTATAGTTATCGTATTATTTTTATACCAGAGACGATAGGAGCGATTACATATCTTGATGCACATCTTAGGGAGATGAAGAAAAACATCCGTGCTGGGTTTAATCTTTCATGCGTTGGTGATGATAGAACTTATTCTTACGTTTCCTCTCGTTATGGGAATACACTGGCTGATAGAGTCGCACAAAATATTCTTTCTTTTCACTACCCTCAATATAAGAGCTACTCCTTTTTGAATCGTGGCTCTGATGAGCGTCAGTACAATGCTCCCGGCGTTGATCTTCCTGTTTGCGTTGTTTGTCGATCTAAATATGGTGAGTATCCGGAATATCATACAAGTAGAGACGATATGACCTTGATTTCTCCGAGCGGATTGCAAGGTTCTTATGAAGTGTATAGTGATATGCTCATGACATTGGAGCATAATTATATTTATCAAGTAAAGTGTTTTTGTGAACCTCAATTAGGGAAAAGAGGGTTATATCCTACTGTCAGTCAGAAAGGGGGGACTAATGGAGTGAAAAATATGATGAATTTTCTTGCCTACGCAGATGGAACGAATGATCTTATTGATATTAGTAATCTTATAGGTGTTCCTGTCGAACAACTTATTCCTATTGCATCAGGTTTTTTAGATAAGGGGTTAATAAGAATTGTGGGGGAATAAAACAATGGAAAAATTAGAAAAAGAAGATTTCGAGCTTTTGCAGTGCTGTCCGTGGGATGGAGAGACTTCTGATACAGCAGAATTATTATACCAGGATGACCTAGGGTGTGAGGTTGTGCGCTGTTTAAATTGTGGTATCGTGTATGCAAAACGGCGTCTTAATCAAAATGGGCTGCCAAAGTATTGGAATGATTATTTATCCCGCGTACATATCCATGATACAGAACTTGTAGAGAAACGTAAAAAAATGTATCAAATTGATTGTGATTTTTCTAGACAATATGTTTCTTCCGGAAAAGTCCTTGATATCGGTTGTGGTAATGGGTCTTTTATGAGTGTATACGAGAGATATGGTTATGAAACATTTGGCGTAGAATATGGTAAAGAAGCCGCTGATGTTGCAGAAAAACATCATAATGTTCGCTATGGTGTGTTTGATGAAATGGACTTCGATGGAGATACATTTGATCTTATAGTATTCAGAGGTGTATTGCAGTATGTGCCTAATCCCAAAAGCTATTTGAAGAAAGCGGTTGGTCTTTTGAAACATCATGAGTCTGGTAGCCTAGGAGGTTGTTTATTTATAACGGCACAACCAAATATGGATTCGTTGGGGTTTCGGCTGTTTGGAAAACACTTTACACAAGCTGTGAATGGGACAAACTTTATCGGGTATACAGAGAAGGCATTGACTTCATACATTTCAAGTCTAGGCATGAAGAAGGTGGGAGAAAAATATTTTTATCTTGAAACTCCTTATGCTGATGAGATAGGGGATTTATCCCAAATGGCAAGAGCCTTACAATATCACAGGGAGGGGAAGAAAATTGACTTTAAGTCTCCTGCCTATTGGGGAAATATGATGACGCTCATGTATCGCGCTTGACGATTAATTATGAAAGTTTAAAAGGGGTGTTTCCTATGGCTTTTATTCCTGTTTATCAGCCATCTTTGACTGGCAATGAGAAGAAATATGTCAATGAGTGTCTGGATACGAGCTGGATCTCTGCAAAGGGGAAATTTGTGGAGCAGTTTGAAACTGAATTTGCAAAGTATATCGCTGCAGATCATGCGATTACGGTTGCGAATGGGACCGTGGCACTTCATCTGGCGTTGATTGCTTTGGGAATCGGGCGCGGCGATGAGGTGATTGTGCCGACACTGACCTATGTGGCATCGGTCAATGCGATTGCCTACACGGAGGCGAGGCCTGTTT